>Ga0190270_10000120_pt1 | contig 34569 bp, 32 predicted proteins | sample Popmic320T_FD_133748 | JGI IMG/M metagenome (GOLD analysis project Ga0190270, IMG submission 133748) | Populus adjacent soil microbial communities from riparian zone of Weber River, Utah, USA - 320 T | ecosystem: Environmental > Terrestrial > Soil > Riparian zone | place: USA: Utah | collected...
ACGGTGCTCATCTGACCTTTAAGGCAGGTCAAGACCCAGGCTAATACAGAATCCGGCGCGGTAGCGCGGGATGCTTGAATAAACTAACGTGTCAAGCGGTGCTCGATCCGTAGCCTTTTGCATCCCGCGCTACCGCGCTGGGTTCTGTATTGGCCCTTGATCTTGACCGGCGGTAAAGGTCAGATGACTGCCCGTGTTAGAATCCCACTTCGGGTTTCCTTCCATGTCAACAAACTCGCACAACGGCGAACTTGATCTCCTAATCGAACAGATTACCGACGCTATCGTCGCGCGGCTGAATGGTGACGGCCACGATCAGGCTGCGATGTGCGGCTGCACCTCTGAGTGTTTCAATCGCTGCCCGGAGCGAATGCACCGGATCGTCGATGCAGGCGCAGCGCGCATCGGTTTAGTGTTGGGTCAAACGTCGTCGGCAGCGGATTGGGCCAGCTTAATAGATCATACGCTGCTGAAACCAGAAGCCACTGACGATGACATTAAGCGTTTATGTGAAGAGGCGGCGCGTTATCGTTTTGCGTCAGTCTGCGTCAACCCGACGTGGGTGCGTGCGGCGGCCTGCAATCTGCAAGGCACCGGCATTCCTGTTTGCACCGTGATCGGATTTCCCCTGGGCGCCACGCTTTCCGATGTGAAAGCTTATGAAGCTCGCCGCGCAATCCTGGACGGTGCGCGCGAAGTAGACATGGTGATAAATATCGGCGCACTGAAGAGCGGCGATGATTGCCTGGTGGAACATGACATCCATTTAGTCGCGCAAGTCGCGCATGAGTACAACGCTCTCTGCAAAGTAATTATTGAAACCGCACTGTTAACCGACGACGAGAAAGTCCGAGCTTCGCTGGCAGCGAAGAAGGCCGGTGCTGATTTCGTCAAAACCTCGACCGGTTTTTCCAAGGGCGGGGCGACTGTGGCTGACATAGCATTGATGCGTCGCACAGTTGGTGCTGATCTCGGTGTGAAGGCGTCCGGTGGCGTCAAAGGCCTTGAGGACGCGCGCGCCATGGTGGAAGCCGGAGCTACCCGCATCGGCGCCAGTGTGGGCGTAAAGATTGCGCAAGAGGCTGCGGGCAATAGAAGCACTGCGGGCGCGCCTGCCGCGTATTAAGAATCCTTTTATCCTCACAATCCTTTGTGGACAGTTGAGGCGAGACGTTAGGCAACGGGGCAGTAGCCCGACCGTCAGGGAGGGCGTTCGTCTCAACGTCAGGCATGCGCCCTCCCTGACGGTCGGGCTACTGCCCGGTTGCCCTGCCGCTTGAAACAGCGCGCCTTTTCCGTCTATCCTCGTTCAACGTTCTTCAATCAAATCAATCGGCGGACATAAATGCCTGACAGACACAATCTGCTTGCAGTGGTCCTGGGTGGTGGTGCGGGCCGCCGTTTGTTTCCGCTCACCAAGGAACGGTCCAAACCCGCGGTTCCGCTGGGCGGCAAATACCGGCTCGTCGACGTGCCGATTTCAAACTGCATTAACTCCGACGTCATACGTATCTTTGTGCTTACGCAATACAACTCGGCGTCACTCAACCGGCACATTGCCCAAACGTATCGCTTCTCGACTTTCGCCGATGCATTCGTCGAGATACTGGCCGCCGAGCAAACGCCCGAGAGTCCACAATGGTTTCAGGGCACGGCCGACGCAGTGCGCCAGGTTTTGCCGCATATACGCGACTGGCGTATCGATACGCTCCTGATCCTGTCCGGCGATCACCTGTATCGCATGGACTACCGCAAGTTTCTCGCGCGCCATTATGAAACCGATGCCGACGTTACGATTTCGGTTATTCCGATACCGCCGGATTCGGCGAGCGAGTTTGGACTTCTAAAGACTGACGAGACGGGACGCATCGTTGAGTTTAGTGAAAAGCCTACGGGTGAGGCCTTGGAAAAGATGCGCGTTGATACGACGACGCTGGGACTAACTCCTGAAGAAGCCACCGCTAAACCGTATCTCGCTTCGATGGGTATCTACGTTTTTAAGTATGACCGGTTGGAGCAGTTGCTGAGCGAAGATCCTTCGCATATGGACTTCGGCAAGCAAGTGATTCCCGGAACGATTGGCAAATACAACGTGCAGGGTTTTCTGTTCAATGGTTATTGGGAAGACATCGGGACGATCGCAGCGTTTTATAAAGCGAACCTCGATATGACGGCGGCGATTCCTCCGTTTAATCTTTTCGATGCAGAAGCGCCTCTGCTTTCGCGTGCGCGCTACCTGCCGCCATCGAAGTTCGACAATTGTGCAATCCGCGATTCCATCGTCAGCGACGGCTGCATTATTAACGGGGCGACTATTAGTCGATCCGTTATTGGACTGCGTAGCCGCATCGGGGAAGGGACGCAGATTGAAGCGGCGTACATCATGGGCGCAGATTACTATCAAACGTTGGAAGACATGATTGCTGATCGCCAAGCCAGCCGGCCGCGTTTGGGCATCGGCGAAGGAAGCATCATACGGCGCGCGATAATTGATAAGAACGCCCGTATCGGAAGCGGCGTGCGAATGGTTAACGAGGCTGGAGTGATGGAAGCCGACGGACTGAACGGAGCTTATTACATTCGCGACGGTATCATCATTGTTCCGAAGAATTCGGTGATCGCTGACGGAACGGTGGTTTAGTAGGACAGACATTCCTGTCTGTCACCGGCGACCGTTTAGATAGGGCACTTGTGCCCGGTCGGGGCGGACAAGTCCGCCATCTAAACGACCGCGGACTTCACTCAAGCAGGAAGACGACTGAGACAGAAGGCCCCCTGCTGGCTAAACGAATCTGGTAGTTACGACCGACAGACAGGAATGTCTGTCCTACTGTTATGGCAATCGGGTGGGGTAAGTCTTTTGAGGAACAGCTTGAGGAGGCCAGCCAACGCGCGTCTCAGGAGCGCGCGCCGCATGTGCCTATCGAGGAGCGCGTCCGCAAACAGCGGCTCCACTCTTTGGAACTCTCGCGCTCAAGAATTGAGCGGCAACTGGAGCGGGCAGTTCAACCGGCACACCGGGCAATGCTTATGAAAGCCTTGCAGGCACTTGAGAAAGAGGTTGAAGAAGTTAACAACGCCTGATTGTAGGGGTGTCCCTCCGAGGGCACCCCGCTCTCGGCGCGGCGAGGGGTGCCCCAGGGAGGGACACCCCTACAATCATTCGCAAGGCACCCGAGGGGTGCCCACGGAGACACGCCTACAATCATCGCAGGTTGCCGATAGGGCCTTAACGTAAAACCTTAACTCCTAATGCCTCGCAAAGCAGCAACCCGTGATTATCACCCCGCCAGAGTTGAGCGCTCCTCTGCGACAAAATCACCGGTGCGAAAAGCCCCGCCGCGAATAATCATCCCGAAGGACAAGCAGGGAATTGAACTCCCCGTAGAAGGCCGTCGCGTGAAGCTTACCAATCTGGATAAGCCGTTCTGGCCCGAGCTCGGCCTGACAAAGCGCCACCTGCTGCAGTACTACGCCGACGTTGCTCCATACCTGCTACCGCACTTAACTGATCGCGCGATGGTGATGAAGCGCTATCCAAACGGCGCGGCCGGCGAGTTTTTCTTTATGAAGCGCGCGCCCTCGCCGCGGCCCGATTGGATAGAGTTATGTCACATCGAACATTCCTCGGGAAACGTCATCGACTTTCCCATGATTCAAGATATGGCTTCGCTGCTGTGGGTAGTAAATCTCGGCTGCATTGATCTTAATCAGTGGTACGCGCGCTGTGACGATGTCGACCGGCCGGATTATCTGCATTTTGATTTGGATCCTGTGCCGGGTGCTTCGTTTCAGAAAGTGATTGAAACAGCCTTGTTATTGCGGGAGGCTCTCAAGTCTCTAAAGATGCCGGCCTTGGCGAAGACCACCGGCTCAAAGGGAATTCATGTTTACGTTCCCATCGAGCGTGGCCCAACGCAGAAGCAGGTTTGGGGTTTTGCCAAGCAGCTGTCACATGCATTGGCGGCTCAGGCGCCGAAGCTCATAACTGCCATTTACGTAGTTGCGAAGAGGCCGAAGGGAAGGGTGTTGGTCGACTACAACCAGAACGCCTGGGGTCGCACACTCGCGTCTATCTATTCTGTGCGGCCTAAACCCCTGGCGACAGTCTCAACGCCAGTGACGTGGGAGGAACTGGAACGCGGGGTTAGCCTCGACGATTTCAGGATGGACAACGTGCCGGCGCGAGTTAAGAAGTTAGGGGACCTGTGGAAGCCGCTGCTGGCTAAGAAAGGGCGATTCAAACTTGAAGCTTTTCTTTAAGGGTGGGGTGTGGGTGTAGGGTGTGGGGTGAAGGGTAGATTGCCAACTCGTTCCGCATACCCAAACACCTAGAGCCCAACGCCCTTATTCACGTAACACCTCACAGGTCGGCGAGCAGACACTTCAGCGAAAACCTTAACGGACGAGGATTGAAGTCAGCACCACCCCCGCGCACTGCATCATGAAATCAATACCACCCGCTACCGCGAGGTGGTACTGACTTCATCGCGCAGGTCGGCGGAGTCCCCCACACTACCTGCCGCAATGGAGTGCGGCCCTATCGATGACGGAGCTGGCAGGGAGCAGTTAACAGCTTGAATGAGTCGTCTCACATCTGGACCGTCGGTCACTCCACGCGCGGCGTGGAGGAGTTTGTTGAGATGTTACATGAGCATCGCATTGAGGCCCTGGTAGATGTCCGAAGCTTTCCCGGCTCGCGTCGCTATCCTCACTTCAACAAAGGTCAACTCTCCGAGACACTGCCGGAAGCGGATCTCGAATATCTTCATCTGCCGGAACTGGGTGGCCGGCGCAAACCTCGCGCCGGCTCAAAGAACATCGCCTGGCAGAACGAAGGCTTTCGCGGATACGCGGACTACATGGAGACAGCAGATTTTCAAAAGGGAATTGAGACACTGCTTGAACTTGGGAAATGCAAACGCGCAGCGGTCATGTGCGCCGAAGCTTTATGGTGGCGTTGTCATCGGAGCTTGATTGCAGACTACTTGAAAGCGCGAGGTGTGGAAGTGATTCACATTATGTCAGCAGGGAAGTCGGAACCGCATCCATACACTTCTGTCGCTCGAATCATCGATGGGCGCTTGTCTTATGAGGGATTGTTGGCTTAGTAGGACAGACATTCCTGCCTGTCGGTCTGTTGCCAGATTCTTGTTTAGTTAGAAGGGACGCTGAGGCTTCAGTTTCCCCTCCGGGCAAGTATCGAAAGGAAGACGGACAGGAATGTCTGTCCTACTTGTTGCTGTGCCAGACCTTCTTCTTGCTCCCCTTCTTTCGGCGCTTGACGCCCGTACGTCTGGGAATCTTTTTCGGGTCGCCGGTGGCGGCCTTCTTCACATCGCCGCCTTCGTCCTCGGCAATCTCTGCCAACGTGCGTCGCGTGAGGATTGAGGCGGGAGCAATCTCGGTCACATCTTCTTCAGTCGTGTAATAGTCGCGGTGCTTAATCAGGAGCCACTGGCGATCCCTCGTTCTTACCAACACCCAAGAGCCCTGCAGCTTCTCACCGTTAAGGGAAAACTTTAACTCCCCTTTCTTGAGCGCCGCGCTTACGTTGTCGGTCTCTTCAGGTTCGTACGTGCCGTAGTCCCAAACCATCACGGTTCCGCCGCCATACTCACCTTCCGGAATCACACCTTCGAAGTCAGCATAATCGACCGGATGATCCTCGACCTGCATTGCCAGACGTCTCACTTTAGGGTCGAGAGAGGGCCCCTTGGGAACCGCCCATGATTTGAGAACGCCGTCCGCCTCAAGGCGGAAATCATAATGAAGCGCAGTGGCGCGATGCTTCTGGATAACAAACATCCGCCCCGTCTTAGTCTTCTTCTCCTTCGGACCAGGCTCTGGAGTTTTATCAAACCTGCGCTTCTTTTTGTATTCAGTTAGTGCCATGACCTAAGGTGATTCCTTAACTGCTTCCATGCGTGAGACGATATCGCTCAGCGCCAAAGGCGCGAAATGTAATAGCCTGGGCCACCGGCCCAGGTCGAACCACAAGATCATCCCAAGCGCTGAAGGCGCGAAAACACGTTAACGGCGAATCAAACACTCTGGGTTAAGACTTATTTCGCGCCTTCAGCGCTACTAAAACAAACAGCACCCGACCTGGGGCGTTGCCCCAGGCTGTTACATTTCGCGCCGTTGGCGCTCGGGCACGGATAGCTCAGCGTTTCTACGAAGTCGATACGGCCATTTGCTCGGCCGCAATCGGTTCAGCCTTCTACTGGCTCAATCGGTGCTGGTTCCTTCTCAAACAGTTCACTCTGAATTGGATCCAGGCCGAGAACTTCCCTAACCCTGCCAAAGCTGCGCCGGTGGATCGGCAAAGCCCCAAGCTCCTTGAGGGCCTTGCAATGCTCAGGTGTTGGATAACCTTTATGTGATGCAAAACCGTAACCCGCATACATCGAATCCATCTCCAACATGTGGGCATCGCGCGTCGTCTTGGCGATGATCGATGCGGCCGCGATTGTCGCAGATAAGGCGTCGCCTCGAATAATCCCTCTTTGCGGCGACGGGCAATGCGGAATCTTCCTAGCATCAACCAGAACAAAATCCGGAAGGCAGGTTAGTCCCTGAAGCGCTCTCTGCATTGCCAGCAGTCCGGCGTGATAAATGTTTATGCGATCGATCTCTTCAACTTCGGCGAAGCCAAACGACCAACAAACCGCATCTCGTTTGATTTGTGCTGCCAGCTCTTCGCGCATCTCCGCGTCGAGAATCTTTTTCGAATCATTGAGGCCGCGAAGCTTATAGTTTTGCGGAAGGATTACCGCGCCGGCGACTACCGGTCCCGCCAGGGGCGCCATACCCGCCTCATCAACGCCGGCAACGAGCGAATATCCTTGCGACCACAAGTCAATTTCGAATCGCAGCATCGTGTGCAGACGTTGTCCCTCTGAACGGTTGCTGCGATAGCGATCGCGGATGCGGCGGGCTAGTTGATGCGCACCCTGACGCGTGTCCACTTCCAGGGCTTCAAGTAAACCTTTAGGTACTGGACGCTGGCGATCGAGAAAGCGTTCCCTTAATTCGGGTATGGATTTGCTCAGAAGATCTTCGAGGGATGGCATTAGTTAGTTAGTAGTCGGTTGTCAGTAGTCCGTTGTCAGTTGTCAGTAGCCAGTAGTCAGTTGTTAGTTGGCCCTGGGACTTAGTGCAGGCAGCGAAGTCCAGGACTGGCTGTTTCCAATTGCAACTGACTACTAACAACTGACCACTGACAAATTGCAATCTGACGATGTTATTCTAAAACGAAAGAACCGGAGTGAGCGAGCGAGGGGCGGAGATAAAACAAAATCTCAACAAGAAACTAAACCTCAACAAGGATATTAGAGTTGGTCCGTAACAAACTACCCAATCGCCAAATCCGCTTGCTGGGTTTTCTTCCCCTCACCTTTTTTCTCGCTCAAGCGATCCATTACTGGGACATAAATGAACTCGGCAACATGCTCTGGGCCTGCAATATCGGAAATCTAGTGCTTGCCATTGGTATGTTTCTCGAAAGACCGCTGCTGGTCCGCGTCTCAGTTTTGTGGATGGTACCGGGTCTGATTGTTTGGTGCATTTATGTGGTACCGACGTGGGGAATGTTATTGACCGGTCAATTCACGTGGAGGCAGTTGTTTGCGGTGATGGCCTCGAGCGGCGCCCACCTTGGAGGTCTGACGATCGGGCTGGTGGCCTTGCGCAGAATTGGAATGGACAAACGCGTCTGGCTCTATGCGCTCGGTTGGTACTTCGTTGTGCAACTGTTGTCGCGGTTGCTTACACCGTCGAGTATGAATGTAAACCTCGCGCACAGAGTGCAGGACGGATTCGAACAATCCTTCAGCTCTTACTGGAAGTTTTGGTTGTTACTGACGACGCTGGTGGGAACGGGATGTTGGCTACTGACGTTTTTCTTCCATCGAGTCTGGCCGAGCAGGACGACACGAAATGTGTAACAAAGTGGTTAAGTAATGATCCCTTCGCGAGCAGAGCGAGCAAAAAATTTAGTGGTGTTTAGCGAACGCTCTGAACTACAGGGCATCGGGAGCTGACGCGCGCGCCAGGTTCTGGAACGTGCGGGGGAACGATTGGAAGCCGGCTAACCTGCCCAACGTTTATGACCTGCCCATAGTTTTTCTATCTGGCCATGCACAGCCAACCGCGCGCGAACAGGCGTTTGCCGGCGGCGCGAATGATTACTTAGTGAAGCCTGTTTGTATCGACACGTTGGAGACGTCTATCGACCGACAGTTAGAGAGGGCCGGCAGAATCCAGCCGAGGTGTTAGTCGGTTTTCCAACACGCGCCTGAGCGCAAACAGTAAGTGAGAACATTATGGGAGATTCCAATAAGCTGAAGATACGTCCGGGAGATGTTGAGACTTTGCGCCCGTTAACTTCTAAAGTGGGGGTGGACGTCGGAACTATTGGCCCAATGCCGCGTGGCGTGCAGCGACAGGAATTTCAAAAACCAATCGCTTTCAACGGCCTGCTGACAAACAAGATCCTGACGACTTTGCCGGGCCCGGGTTTCGCTGCGAATGTTATCGCGCCTCCCCGGCAGTTTGATTAGTTTACAGAACCGAGCCGCGAGTAGGACAGACATTCCTGTCTGTCGGTCTTAAGTTAGAGGCTGTCACGGCAATGCGTGCCTCCTTACAACGCCCGACAGAGAGGAATGTCTGTCCTACCCGATACCGCGAGGTGGTACTGAGTTCATAACCCGCGACTGACTTCTCTTCCAAAATAATAAGAGCGGCAACGTCCTCACCTCGTTGCCGCTCTCTAAGCATGGGTAGGAGTCAAAAACTCAACTACTCCATACCGGGGCTAGGTATTCAACCATCGCCCAGTTGTCATGCCTTATACCGATGACCGCACCGGTTTTCAAGTCCTACGCGATCAAGCCCGATTCTCGCTAATACCAGAGTATTTGCAAGAAATGTCAAACGATTGAAACTTACTACTGATGCAGTTTGATAATGCGGCGAGCGAGCGTCGTTTAACCGCCCTGAGTTCATCGCACGAACGCGATGAACTCAAATATTAAACTTCGGTCTGGGAGACAAGCAGGAACTCCGGCTAATTGCCTGCCGCCTTGGCTTTCTCGTCCGTGGAGTCGCGATCAATCAACTTGGAGAATCTACTGATCTCTCCGTCCTTTGTTTCTTCCTGGTAAAGGAATGCCAGGTTGTTTTCGTCAAAGGCTTCGAAGAATTCTTCCCAGGTGATTGGTTCCAAAGTTCCTTCGCCGGAGAATCCCGGATAGTCAATCCGTAGCACGCCCGGGCTATCGTCGTCGCCGGTGCCCTTTACACGTGCCGGTTGACCTTCTCGTTCTTCGACCCACTCTCTAATCTCGTCATGATTGGTGGTTACTTTCGACTCTGCTGCTGTTGCCATTATTGGTCTCCTTTCGAAAATGAAGGTTTACCCATCGCTCAGGTGAGCTATTCGTCCCGGGTTGTGTTAGCGCCTTCCTGTTGGCGTTTTGTGCTCAGGTCTAACGCCAGATCTTGATCGGTCGGCGTGTGGCGATCGTTATCACCAAATGCGCCGGCAACCGGATTGCTGGGCGGAATTGGTTCATAGCCATCGCGAGCTCGCTCAGTCTTCTGTGCATCCGAACGCACACCGCGTTTTTGTGATTGTTGTTCGCTCATCGGTTGTCCTTTCTCCATGTGATTGCTAATGCACTCTTCCGTTTCCATTGCCGTTGGATCTCGCTGAAGGTTGTCCGGGTTTAAGCACAACCTTGACGCAATGGTCCGTCTGGGCTTTGAAGGTTTTGTAAGCCTCCGGCGCATCGTCGAGACTCACGCTGTGTGTGATGACGAAAGACGGATCGATTTGATCAAACTGGATCAGCTCGAGCAGCGGCTGCATGTATTTGTGGACGTGCGTTTGGCCCATCTTGAAAGTCAGGCCCTTTGCGAAGGCGGCGCCGAATGGAAACTTGTCAAGAAAAGCCCCATAGACACCTGGTACCGAAACAGTGCCACCCTTTCGGCAGGCGTGAATTGCCTGGCGTAAAGCATGTGGACGATCCGTGGCCAGCATGAGCGCCGCCTTAGCCTGATCGTAAAGCGCATCGAGCGAGGTGCCGTGCGCTTCCAGACCCACTGCATCAATGCATGCATCAGGGCCCATACCGCCGGTCATGTGCCTTAACTTGTCAAAGATGTCTTCGTCGTCGAAATTGAGCGTCTCAGCCTTGCCGTCCTCAGCGGCCATTCGCAGACGATCCGGATTGTCGTCGATGGCAATCACGCGTTCTGCGCCGAGAAGATACGCACTCTTGATCGCGAACTGTCCGACCGGTCCACAACCCCAGACCGCTACCGTATCGCCGCGCTGAATGTTGCAGTTCTCCGCAGCCATGTACCCCGTGGGAAAGATGTCGGAAAGAAAGAGCACCTTCTCATCGGGCAGTCCGTCGGGAATTTTCGTGGCTCCCACATCCGCGAAAGGCACGCGCACATATTCGGCCTGGCCGCCTGCATAGCCGCCCAACATGTGGGAGTAACCAAACAGACCCGACGGCGAGAATCCGTAAATAGCTTCAGCGATATGTGAATTTGGATTCGAGTTGTCGCATGACGCCCAGAACCCGCGCTGGCAGAAGAAACAATTGCCACAAGCGATGGTGAACGGAACAACCACGCGGTCGCCGATCTTGAGATTCGTTACGGCGTCGCCGACGTCAACGACTGCTCCCATAAACTCATGACCAAGGATGTCACCCTTGACCATTGTGGGAATGTATCCGTCGTAGAGATGCAGGTCGGAGCCGCAGATGGCGGTCGTCGTAACTTTGATAATCGCGTCGCGCGGGTTCAGGATCTCGGGATCCGGAACCTGCTCGACGCGCACGTCATACTTGCCGTACCAGCAGAGCGCCTTCATGCAACCTCCTCGGAGGCCGATGCTGCCATGCTGCGGACAGGCGTCTTACTCGCAAGCTTGTGCTGCTTGCGTTGGTTTGTTGACTCAGTGTTTTTCTCCCGTCCGGAAGCCTGTCCCTCGGTGGTGGGAATTTCTCCAGTCTCGATGAACTGCTTCAGACGTTTCAGGTTATGCTCGACTAACTGGCCCGGCTCCTGGCCAAATAGTTTTGCAAACAGAGCTGCAGCCTTGCCCCCCGGCGGGTTGTAGTTGAGCGTGACCTTGAGGTAAGTGCCTCGGCCATCCGGGGCTGGTTCAAAATGCACGGAGCCCGCATTGGTCAGGTCCGAGCCGGGCAGCGAACGCCATGCGATTAGTTCGCCGTCCTTCTCGTTATAGATCTCGGCGTCCCATTCAATTTCTTTTCCTCCAGGACCGATCGCCACCCAGTGGGATCGCTGGTCGTCTAAGCGAGTTACAGATTCCAGGTTTTCCATAAAGCGCGGCAGGTTTTCAAAGTCGCGCCAGAATTTGTAGAGTTCCTGCGGTGAGCGATTTATTGTTATCGATTTTTCTATGTGCACATCGCGTGCAACTTCTTCTGCTCCGTCAACTGTGTTTACTCCAAAGACGCGATAAGCTTCACATTGACCAGTGGCGCCGCGATACAGCAACCCAGCGCCTAATAGTCCTAAAGCTATTCCGCCTTTCGAACGGCTCTTTATGGCGTATCCGATTAGCGCGCCGCCGCCGATCGCACTGGCTATCCGTTCAATTTTGCCTACGTTGGTTCCGGTGCCGTTCCCGTTGTCGGATTGCGATTCCTCGGTTTCCGGTTTTTCATCGAAGGTAACTTCCCATGTATCCATTTCAATCTCCCTTTTGCTCGATTAAGTTTGTCAGTACCCAAGTGGTCCCGACCTATTTTCTAAATTATTGCCGCTGCGCACTTCTGTAGCTTTCCAATACAAGCGTCCGGCTTTCCTGTCCCTTTCGAGACCGCTCGAACGACAAGAGAGGCAAATACACTTGTAATAGGTAATGCGGGGGATAACTCTGCAAAGAGAGTGCCGGATTGAGTTTAGTGTGTTGCCGACTCTGTTGTTCGCCGGTTTGCTCTATCGGCCCTTTACTTGCAGTACAAGAGAATCCATATCTACCTTGGTTTTATCATCAAGCTTCATCAAGGGGGAGGATAGATACATGCGAGGGTTTCTTCGTAATAACGGGCTTTCGCTGGTGCTCTTTTGCTTGTTCTTCTTCACGTTTCTGCTGGGCCAATCAATCGTTGGCGGGTGGGAATACAACAACGAACAGCAGGAACACGGCCAGCCGCCAATCACCTACCTCGAATATTTACAGAGCTACCACTTTCTCGAGGCCACAATGGAAAACTGGGAAAGCGAGTTTCTGCAAATGTTCTTTTTCGTAGTCCTTACTGTGTTTCTTTACCAGAAAGGCTCAGCGGAATCGAAGAAGCCAGATGAAAAAGAACCGGTTGACAGGGACCCTCGCAAATCGCGAAACAAAAAGAGTGCGCCCTGGCCGGTGCGCAAGGGTGGGATTGCCCTCACCATCTATGAACACTCACTGTCTCTAGCATTCTTCTTACTCTTTGCGATTTCGTTCTTGCTGCATGCGGCAGGAGGCGCGGGTGAATACAATGCGGAGCAGAAGGAGCATGGACAAACAGAGCAGGTCTCTATGATCGGTTACATGGGTACGTCGCGCTTTTGGTTTGAGTCGTTACAAAACTGGCAGAGCGAGTTCCTGGCGGTGGGCTCGATGGTGGTACTGACTATTTTCCTTCGCGAAAAAGGCTCCAAAGAATCGAAGCCAGTGGATGCGCCTCACAGCCAAACGGGGGATGAATAAGGCTTGGAGGAAAAGCTCCAGGGTTTGAAAGGTAGATAAAAAAACGCAAACGGGATGACCGGACATGGAGGGAAGTTGACGCTAGTCGGCTATAATACCGGCCGAGTTGTACGCCCTTCTCCTCCTGTGGGCGTAGTGAGCGCGACGGATACATAGGTAACCGTCGCGCTATTTTATTTACTCAGCTATTTACTCGCGGCCCCGGTAATCGCCCGCTTCCGTAAGATTTCTGCGAAGCACGGGCGCCGTTTTTTGAGCAGTGTCTGGTGGCGCGGTATTTGAGGGATTAAACACGTAGCTGTCGCGCGTTTTTACAGCTAAGTTTGGCTGATTGACGCGTACGCGAATCTGTCGTCGCTGCCCTGCCTGCGCGGGATTCTTCGGGTAATAGCCCAGGCTATATTGTCGCCGCAGTTCCTCGGCAATGTTGGAAAAAGCATGAGCCAGATTCTGCATTGAGTCGGCCTGATAGGTTCGGGCTCCTGTTCTTTCCGCCATCTCCTGAAGGTAGCGATTGGCGGTTTCATAATCGCGCCTAGATGTGCCGGTGCGGTTGCGGCTTCCCGAGCCGCCGCCACCCGAACCCTTTCCACCCACAATCCCACCAAGTATCTGACCCAGAATGTCGTTGATTGTTCCGGACCCGCCGGAACCGGGCCAACTCGAACCTCCACCCATATCCGTGAAGGTGTCGTATTGAACTGGATAAAACAGCGCGTCCAATTCTTCCGCATCAGAGACGTTGCTGGCATATGACGCAAACCTGCTGGTGGTGTCAACGCCATCGGTGAACAGGACGACGGCCTTGCGACCGGAGACCTGACTTAGGCGCCGGTTGATCACGAGATCGACTGCGTCGTAAAGCTTGGTACCGTTTCCGGTTTGCGTCTGGCGAATCGCATCTCTCAGGCGATTCCGGTCGCTTGTAAACTCACTCAACACTCTCACATCGTCGTCGAAGGAAACGACCATCACGCGATCATCGCGGCGTAGTTGATTTACGAAAGTAATAGCCGCGTCCTGTATGTCCTCGAGGCGAAAACGAGTGGAACCGCTGGTATCAATCATTAAAACGAGCGAAAAGGGTTTATCGACCGCCGAAAAGAATGCAACGTCCTGTTCAACGCCTTCTTCCCAGAGCCGGAAGTCTTCTTTCCTGAGATTTGGGATGTACCGGCCATCGCGATCCATCACGCTCACGGGCAACGTCACCAACGTTGTATTAACCTTGATGATGTCGCCTGCGTCTACTTCCTCCGGGCCGTCGTTGGTGGTTGTGGACTGTGGTTCACTTTGTTGCGAACCGGGGGTGCGATTCGCTCCGCCGAGAACAGGTGGTCGCCTTGGAGCGGGATTAGAAGTAGTGACGGCGGGAGATTGAGGGCGATCTTGTCCAACGCGACGGGGGCGCGTTTGTGCCTGCAGTAGGACTTCGCAGCTTGCAAACAAGAGAAGGAATAATACAAAGGAGGATATACGTTTCATTGGTCAAAGACTCCTGCCGCCAAAATTACACTTGGGAGCGAATACCTTGGATGCGCCTATACGGGATTGGATTGCTTCGCCTGAAGCAGGCCTGGGAGAGAATGTTACAGGTGGAAGATAACGCTGGAGGGCGAATGTGGCAAGGTAAAACGGGGGCAGGGCAGGAGGCAGGAGGCAGTTTTTCCATATATCATTTTGCATGTCTATTTGCCATTTGAAGACATTGCCCCCTGGAGCTCTCTTGGAACTACGAGCCTCCTCTTCAGAACAACCCAGTTAGGGCAATGAAAAATGAGAAATGATGATATGGAAAATCTGCCTTTTGCCTTCAGCCACCGCCACCTGCCTCCTGCTCTCGGGTTGCTGCCAAGGACACGCGTCATCGCCGTATCCTGCGCAATATGCGATTATCTCCCCCGAATTCCAGCCCGCGCCTATGCGAATCTTCCGACGTTTACACTATTGGTGGTCACTTTTCGTGGCTGGCGCCCTGTTACTGATTGTCGGGCCGCCTGTGCTGTTCGTTGCCTGGCTAAGGAGGAAGCCCGATCTGGTTTATCCATGGGCTTTGTTTGGCGCACGAAACTGGCTGCGGTTAAGCGGCGTGGACGTTTACGTCAAGGGCGCTGAGCATTTGGATCCCAATCAAACCTACGTCTTCATTTCCAACCACAGATCCTACCTGGATACCGCCACGCTGTTTATTCACACCGGCAGAAGAATTGGAATGTTGGCAAAAAAAGAATTGCTCAAGGTCCCGATACTGGGTGTCGGCATGGGGTTCGTTAACATAATGGCCATCGATCGGTCTAACCGCGAGCGTGCGTTGCAGACTACTGGAGCAGCGACGGATCGAATCCGCGCCGGTCGGTCGTTTGGTGTGTTTGCTGAGGGAACCAGGGCAAAGCCTGGAGAACTTCTGCCTTTCAAGAAAGGCGCCTTCTATATGGCAGCGCAGGCCGGAGTTCCAATCGTACCGGTGGCTATTAGAAATACGGATAGGTTGATGGGGAAGGGAACCGGCCAAGCCAGGAGCGGAACGATTGAGATGGTCATGCTGCCGCCAGTTTCAACGGAAGGATGCGTTAGCGATGAAGATGTTAAGGGTTTGGTTGACCGCGTGCGATCCCTCGTAAGTAAAGAGCTGGACTCGCACGCGGCTTGAAAGGTTAGGGTTTAGCAGGCGGCTTTGCGGGCGGTGTTGTTTCTTTCTTTTTCTCAGCTTCAGGACCCTCGACTTCAGTGATTTTCACCTTCGCGCGAGCAAGCTCGAAGTCGGAGTAACGAACTTTCATTCGCACGTGGAGTACGTTGCCGTCCTCGAAAATCAACTCTTCGTCTGCGTAGGAGTAAGTCGGAAACCAAAACTGCCCAATCTGCTCACGATATGTCTCGACGATGGGGTACTTATTCTTCTTCGTTTCCGGCACCCCTCTCCCTTTGGTCTTCACGATCTGGAAGTCCTGATCGTCAACCCATATCCGGCCCATGAATAAACGCTCCTTGGTTTTCTTCGGGTCCGGCATCACCTTCGGAGAAACATCAAAAACATACAGACTTAACTCATCAATCTTTTCTTTTCCCACATACTTGAAGTTGTATCGATCAACTTTGGAAGGCTCGAGGGCAAATGGAGAAACACCACCAAGGTCGTCGATGTCCTCCTGCGTAATGTTTGCGAAGGAAGGCATGGGGAAATAATTGATCTTTTCGTACCGTGTCCCCGCGTCGTCAAAAGTGAAGGTTGAGACACGGTGGTATTCCCCGGTAACCTGACCCCCCATCCCCAGACTCTGCAGCAGCGCGTCCCGCTTAAACGAGTATTCGTTTAAGGCGCGGCGAAACTCACCTTCCTTGGTCGTAAAGGCTTTGATAATTCGGTCAACTTCCGCCGGGGGAAGATCAGACCCGTTGCCGGCCCCCTGCGCCGAAACTAAGTAGGTCGGGAACGAAAGCACAAAAAGGGCCGCGATCAGGAGGTTTCGCGTTCTGACAAGTGTGATACCGATCATCTCTAGTCCTTGTGAATAAGATACTTCAAAGCGTGAAACAGTAATAGGTCGGGCCGTCAGATGCTCGGAACCAAACTCTTGTTGCCCTCGAGCGAAAGCGACAATCAGACTGCGGTGGAAAAAGACCCGTTTCTTCTTGCAAAATTTCCTGCAGGTGATGTAATGTGCTCCCCGCAGAAAGAGTTACGCCGCCGTTTCCTGCCGGTTGATTTACCGGGGGAGCCACTCATTTCTCAGATCTCTTAAGTCCGGGGAAACTTTGAATTACGAAGACCGATTAATCGAACAGGATTCTTTAGGTCCTCACGTCGGAGACAGGCAACGCCCTCAAAAACCCGTGGACCTCAATGCGCGCGAGCGCAATGCAACGCAGAGCGGCCGCGTTGCTGCATGGGAAAGGCGTTACGGTCAAGCTTTGGGAGGAGCCTGATCTTAAGTCTGAAACCGATGATGCGTGCGGTGGTTGCCGTTCCTTCTGGGCGGAGCGGCTTAAAAGCCGCCGCACGCACCCCAGCTAGATTTGGGCGTTTGTGAGTTTCAAAGATAGCGTTCTTCAGGCAGCGAATTCCACGCTTACTCGATCCGCGATAATTCCTTTTTCAAAACCTTCGTCCAGCAGCCGGCGCACTGCTTCGCGTCCGCGCTCGGTGTAGTCCAGCGTCAAATCATTTACCCACATCGCAACGAACCTGTCCGCGAGAGCAGGATCCATGTCGCGGGCAAACTGCATAGCATACTCGAGCGCATCCTCTCGGTGGTCGAGGGAAAACCGAATACTCTTTCTGAGGCATTCGGAAACCTGGCTGATTACTTCAGGGCCGAGTTCGCGACGGATAACATTGCCGCCCATTGGTAAGGGCAAACCAGTCCGTTCATGCCACCATTCACCGAGGTCCAGTATCTTGAAAAGGCCTGTCGACTCGTAAAAAAGTTGGCCTTCATGGATTAGCAAGCCCGCGTCGCATTGTCCCGACTGGACTGCATCCATGATCCTGTCAAACGGCACAACTTCGTATTTGAAGTCCTGATTAAAAATTCTAAGCGCCAAAAACGCGCTCGTTAATGTTCCGGGCACGGCGATTTTAAGCTGCGATATCTCTACCGCAGACGAAGGCCGCTGCCCTACCAGGATTGGCCCATACTTATCACCAATCGAGGCGCCGTGAGGCAACAGCACATACTTGTCAGCAATGTAAGCATAGGCATGAAAACTAACTGCAGTGACGTCGTAGGTCCCTTTAAAGGCTTCTTCATTGAGAGTCTGGATATCTTTGAGAACATGCGTGAAGTTTAGATTTCCGGTATCGAGTTTGTTGGTGGCCAGCCCGTAAAACATGAAGGCATCATCGGAGTCGGGGGAATGAGCGACTGAGATCGTTCTGGTTTCGGTAATAGTCGACATGTAAAGGACTTTCCTGAAGTTATTTAAACAAGGCTGACATTTCCGCGTACGATTGGGTTATAAACCGTATCTCGCTCCACGGCTTCGAAGCCGGCATCTTCGATCAAATCCACCAGCTCACTTCGAGACATCTTTACTTCATTATTTGACTCAATCGAGTAGCTTTCCGAAAGCTCTCCGCCTTCGGTGATGGTTCCATCAATATCATTAGCGCCGTAATGCAAAGCAACCTGCGCCAGGCGTTTTCCCAGCATCACCCAGTAAGCTTTGATGTGATCGAAATTGTCGAGTAATAGCCGAGACACAGCCATCGTCTTGAGTGAATCAACACCAGAGGGGCCAGGCAGATGTGAGAGCTGCGTTTTTTCCGGGTAGAAAGCCAGGGGAATCAGGCATTGAAACCCACCCGATCGATCCTGCTGTGCACGTAAGCGAATTAGATGGTCAACGCGATCCTCAATAGATTCGATATGTCCGTAAAGCATAGTAGCGTTAGTTTTCAGCCCAGCCGCGTGGACCTTTCCTGACAATTCCAACCATCGTTCCGCATCACACTTATGAGCACAGATCATTGAGCGAGTTGGCTCACGAAAGATCTCCGCGCCTCCGCCCGGGCAGGAATCCAGGCCCGCCTCGATCAGTTTCTCAATCACTTCCTCGTCGGACATTTTGTAGAAATGCGCGAAGTGATCAAACTCGACCATCGTGAAAGCCTTCAGATGAAGCTGGGGATATTGTTGCTTTAGCACTGAGAGCAGATCCGTGAAGTAGCTGAACGGGAGTTTCGTATTGAGTCCACCCGTGATGTGCAACTCGGTGGCGCCCTCTTTTACGGCTTCCCCGGCAATCCGTAGACTATCCTCAATGTTGTGTGTGTAGGCGTCCGGCTGGCGCGGCGTGCGATAGAAGCCACAGAACTTACAATCGGCATAGCAAACGTTTGTGGGATTGAAGTGGCGGTTTACGTTGAAGTAAGTAGTTCGCCCGTGCTTCTTCCTTCGCACGCTGTCCGCCAGCTTTCCGAGGGCCGGCAGATCGTCAGTTGAGAACAGCGCGACACCGTCTTCAAAAGACAGCCGTTCACCGGCTTCAACTTTTGAAGTAACGGCGGTTAGTTTTTGATCATGCGAGAAAATCATGGAAGGTTCCTTAAGAGTGCTGCTCCTCCGAACGTGATAAACAAAATCACACTTACAAAAGCGTTGGTGGTAAAGAACGCTGCATTGAGTCGACTCAAATCGTGCGCGCGAACCAGCCGGTGTTGATAAAGCAAAAGCATCCCGGTTGCGACCACACCTACCAACGCAAACACACCAAGGCCAGTAATCCAGTATAAAGCAAATAAGGCGGCAAACGCGCCTACGTGCAGCAAACGAGCAATCAGAAGCGCGCGTGGAATTCCAAAATGTCGCGGAATTGAATGCAGGTCAGTCTGCACGTCGAAATCGTAGTCCTGACAGGCGTAGAGCACGTCGAAACCTGCGGTCCATAGCATCACGACGAGCGAAAGCAGCAGCGGCACAGGGTTATCGAGCGACCCGCGAACTGCAATCCAAGCTCCCGTCGGAGCAATTGACAGACACCATCCGAGGACCAGATGAGACAACAAAGTCCAGCGCTTGGTGAATGAATAAAGCAGCACACTGGCAAGTGCAACCGGGGCCAGAATAAGTGTCAAACGGTTGAGCATGGCTGCCGCAACAAAAAACAAAACCGCTGATACGACTGTAAATGCCCAAACAAAACCGACGGACAGAAGGCCGGCCGGCAATGCGCGAGTAGCGGTGCGCGCATTCAACGCGTCGTATTCGCGATCCGCAATTCGATTAAAAGCCATTGCGGTCGAACGTGCGCCGACCATTGCCAGAGTAATCCACAGGATTTGTTTCAACGTCGGCAATCCATCTGCAGCCAATACCGCGCCCAGGAAAGCAAAAGGCAACGCGAAGAGCGTATGCTCAATTTTGATCATTTCGAGGGTGACGCGAACGTTGCGGAGGAGGGCTGGCATAGTCGGGACTAATCTTCAATTGTGCTGACTAATTCCCCCGATTGTTCTTTAAGGCCTTGCCACTGTGTTGACTGCGAGTGGGGCACACCGAGGTGATCGAGAATACGGAAGACCAAATGATCGACGAGGGATTCAATAGTCTCTGGTCGATGATAGAACCCTGGGCTCGCCGGAATGATGTGCGCGCCGGCACGAGACAAACGAAGCATGTTTTCCAGGTGTATAGCGTTGTAGGGAGTTTCGCGCGGAACGATCACCAGCCTGCGGCTCTCTTTCAGAGTAACGTCCGCGGCCCTGTGAATGAGATTTGTTCCTGCGCCTGAAGCGATCGCGCCCAGCGTGCCCATCGAACAGGGAACGATAACCATGCCCTCCTGAGGATGTGAACCGGACGAAGGCCTCGCCGCCATATTGTCGAGCCGATGAAGGTGGATAAGTCTGGAGGTCTTGGGCAATCCGATCCAGTCGTTAATTGACTTAGTGTCCGCTGACCTGAGATCGACCCCCAGTTCCACGCGTGCAACCGTGGTGGCGGCTTCCGACATGACCAAATTGATACGTTCGACAACGCCGCTCGCGGCCATGTGCAAGAGGGTGCGCTGGGCATAGATTGAACCGGAGGCGCCGGTGATTGCTACTGTGAATTCCATAGAGTTTTCGCAGTTGATCTTACTTTGGGCCTAACCCAATCGCAAGCGAGTGGGTCTGAATATTCGGGGCAGTAGCCCGAGCGTTAGGAAGGGCGTTAATCGCGCAACCTAAGTGCCCTCCCTAACCGTCCCACCCCAGCCGGGCTGCCCGGCCGGGGACCCCGGGTCGGGCTACTGCCCCGTTTTGAGAGGCAAACGAAAACACCGGGGGCTCACGGAACTGATACCCGCAAGCCCCCGGCTAGAAGCTGAGCCTTTGGCAAGGTCAGAAGAACAATGAATAGAGCAGGCGATTCGGCGAACCGGAACCTGCATTCGTAACCACGTTCGTAGTCGCATTGTTGACAATAGCGTTACGAATCGTCGTAGACGATGCGGATGGATTGGCCTGTTTATACAGCGCCGCAACGCCCGCAACATGAGGTGAAGCCATCGACGTTCCACTCAGTGTGGCGGTCGCTGTGTTTGACGTATACCACGCAGAAGGGATCGACGATCCCGGCGCGAATATGTCGAGACAGGTGCCAAAGTTGGAGAACGACGACCGGGCGTCCGTACTGGTCGTAGATCCGGTGGTAATGGCGTTAGCGGCGCGTGCCGGCGAAGAGTTGCAAGCGTTCGCGTTACTGTTGCCGGCAGCGACGGCTATAGTCACGTTTGCGTTGTGCAAATTGTTAACGGCCGTATCGAGCGTTGACGAAGCCCCGCCGCCGAGGCTCATGTTAGCCACTGCGGGCGCGATGTGATTCTGTCTGACCCAGTCAACGCCGGCGATGACTCCTGAGGTTGAGCCGGAGCCATTGCAGTCAAGCACGCGAACACCGCGAAGCAGTGCGCTTTTGGCGACGCCGTAGGTTGTGCCGCCGACCGTGCCTGAGACGTGTGTGCCGTGGCCGTTGCAGTCTGCGCCACTACCGCCAAAAGCATCAAAGACGTTTGACGCGCGAGTGCCAAACTGCGTATGAGTCGTGCGAATCCCAGTGTCAATGACGTAGACCCGAACGCCCGCTCCGGTCCAATTGTTAACATACGTCCCGTTCAAGGGTCGGTTGCGCTGGTCGATGCGGTCAAGTCCCCAGGGGGCATTGGTCTGAGTCGCATCAGCCGTAACCACTCCGTCCTCTTCCACAAGCGCAACTCTAAAATCCAGGCTCATAGCTTCCGCGTCGGCTTCAGACATCTCAACCGCGAAGCCGTTGATCGCATGTTTGTAAACCTTCTTGACCTTGCCGTTGTGGCGTGATGCCAGATCCTCCGCCACATACGCGGAGATCGAGTAGTCTCCCTTTTCCCCGACGACCGAATCGTCGAGCATCACGATGTAGTTGTTCTCTATCTTGTTTGCTTTCTTATGTACTTTTCCCTTTTCCGCTTCGCTTCGTGTCGGAATCGAAGCAAGGAACATCAAGCAGAAAAGTCCCACGGTAAGGAACACAGCAGTTTTCTTCATCTTTTCTCCTTTGGCTGGTAGTAAAGGGTTAGGTGGGGGTGAGTGCCGCCCGCATCGGCCAAAAGGTTGTGCGGGAAGATAAGGCCCAGATAATTATGAATACGCCGCTGCGCAATTAAGCGTGCAATTACATGCCGCACACGACGCGCAAATTTAAGAACAGTTATGGTGAACATACCAAACTGGCCAAAGTGAGGTGATCTGGGCGTTGCAAATTAGGAGCGAAGAAAACGTTCGTGAATACGAGGTCGGGAGGTGAAGGCCGAGTATAGCACCGGAACTTTTTCGCGCAAGAGTTTTGGTGGCGGAATGCGGAGTTTCCTCAAAGCCGCTGCCAACGGAGTGACTCTCAACAGTTAGAGGTTGGGAAGGCGGGCTTGCCCCCGCTCAAAGATCGTGGCATTCAACGAGCGGGGTAAAGCGGGGTCCCCAGCGGGGCAGACTCGCTGGGGTGCGAGTCCACCCTTCCCGACCTCTAACTGTTCACAGCCGCTCTTGAACTGATCGCGCCTTTAGCCCGGTGACGCTGAACCTCTACCGGATCGGGGCTCGGTTCTGTAAAAGCGGGATGCTAGAATGCGCGCCTAATTTAATTCTAGAATCGTATTCAGCGAATGGACATAAAGGCGTTAGAACGCTTGTTGGAAGCCTACCGGACTGGAGAACTCGGTAAAGACGAGGCGGCCAAAAGTATTCGTGATCTTCATTACGAAGACATCGGCTACGCGCGGGTGGACCATTCGCGGGCCAGCCGGCAGGGTTTTCCCGAAGTCGTCTTTGGCGCTGGAAAAACTCGAGCACAGGTTCTCGGTATAGTTGAAAAGCTCATCAAACAGTCCCCGAATGTCTTGATAACTCACACGGATGAAGGAACGTTTGGGGAAGTTAGAAACATCGTCACGGAAGCCGAATGGCATGAGACGGCGAGGCTAATTAGGATTCGAAGGGACCACACGGACCTGGGCATGGGCGAGATTGCGGTTGTCACAGCGGGAACCAGCGACATACCAGTTGCCGAAGAAGCCGCATTAACCGCTGAAGCGATGGGTAATCGTGTTAAGCGTGTTTGGGATGTAGGTGTCGCCGGAATACATCGCGTGCTCGCTGAGCGTTCGTTATTGCAAAGCGCGCGCGTAGCGGTTGTTGCTGCCGGAATGGAAGGCGCACTTCCTTCGGTGGTCGGCGGACTGGTGAGTGTGCCCGTGATCGCCGTGCCGACGAGCATCGGTTATGGCGCGTCTTTCGGCGGCGTGGCAGCGCTTCTTGGTATGCTCAATTCCTGCGCATCGAATGTAACGGTGGTGAATATTGATAACGGCTTTGGGGCAGGGTTTGTAGCGAGTTTGATTAATCGGAAGTGGGCAGGAAACTAGAAATCGCGGCTAAGCCGCCACAACCTCGCTGATCCTCGTCATCGCGAAAAGACTGGCCGGTCGGGACGTTATGGGTTAATCAGCGCGTTCAACCGCTCCGCCCAGTCCTGATCCAGGCTCTGCAGAATGTTGTACTGCTCCAGCGCTCCGTCGCGATTTCCCTGCGCGAGGAAAGTTTTACCCAGGTTGTAAAAAGCTCTTCCGAAATCCGGTTTGAGTCGAATAGCCTGTCGAAAAGCCTCAACAGCTTCGGCCATCTTTCCCGATTCCAGGTAGGCCTCGCCCATGTTATTAAGGACGCTTGCATCTCCGGGTTTGAGCGCCGATAGCTGCTTAAAAACTTCTATTGCCTCGTTATACTTCTTCGATCTTAAATAGCGCGCTCCGAGTCGCTCGTATGCGCTGGTGTAATCCGGTTTTAGCTTAATAGCCTGCTTGTACGCTTGAATCTCTTCGTCCGCCCGACCCCAGTCGCGGTAAACCAATCCTAAAGCGTAGTAGGCATCAGCCGAGTTGTAAGGCTCAAGGCGTATAGACTGACGGTAGGCTTCGGCGGCTTCGCGATACTGCTTCAAATAATAGTTTGCCAATCCGATATTGAAATACGATTCCGCCGAGGGGCGTAGCGCCACGGCTCGCTTCGAAGCCTCGATCGCCTCTCTATGCCGGCCCAGCTTCTCGCGGCAGAATCCCGTTTGCGCCCAGGCTTCCGCGTAGTTAGTGTCTGACTCCACAGCCTTCTCAAAGTAAGGCAAAGCTTTTTCGCAGTCGTCCTGAGAAAGAAAACTAAGCCCATCGCGGAAATACTGAACAGCCTTCGCGCGCTTGTTTCTTCCGGTGGCGGCGACCAGATCCGAAAGCGACATCAATGGACCACTTTGCAGTTGTGAGATGCGTTCTGATGGGATTGCAAAGTTGATGCTCTGGCCGCCGGTGATCTGCAAGGTAGCGACACCAATTACTTGTCCCTGCATGTTTACCACCGGGCTCCCGCTGGAGCCGGGAGAGATGGGCGCTGTAATCTGAATGATCCGTCCAAAGGTCGGGATATCGCGAACCGCCGAGACGATGCCGTTGGATACGCTTCCTTCGAGGCCAAACGGATTGCCGATGACTACTATGCTTTCGCCTTCCTGAGGAGACGTTCGATCGAGCAGGAGCGGACGAACTTGGTTGGGCGGCGCATCGACGCGTAGTAATGCAACGTCACCCTCAGCATCAACGGCGAGGACGCCTTTAACCGGATACACGTTTCCGTTGTAGGAATGAACTTCAGCGCGGTAGGCGTTGTCGATTACGTGGCGGTTGGTGACCACGCGGTCCGTATCGATGAAAAAGCCGCTGCCGCGCGAGAGCTTTTCACCTTTCGAGTCAAAGGTTTCAATCGCAACTGCAGACGGCTTAATGCGACGAACCAGCTCCGGAAGTAAATCCTGAGCAGCGGCAGTTTGTAAGCCGCCGAAGAACGCTACTAAGAGAAAACAAACAAATTTCATTTCAAAATACGATTGAGTTGTAATTGCTTAGACCTTCCGAGTCGCGGAGCGATCTCATCAACACCGTGGCTTCAGCCGGTGATTAACGTCTAGAGCAATGATCCTGAACCGTCTACAACGGTTTCGCATTTTTCATCGCCAACGAAAACCGTTGAAACGGTTAATTCCTAGTGCCGCGTCGCCAGTCACCGGGCTAAAGCCACGGTGTTAATGAGATCGCTCCGCGATCGCCGTGCAGTTCAACCGCGGGCGTATCCCGATGAGCCGAGTGGTACTTGCGTTCTATAATCCCGCCAGCGCCAGTTTTTGCACCCGCGACACCACGTCCGTCAACTTTACGTCTTCACTAGCCTTCGCGCGGCGGTCAAACAGTTCAACCAGGCCATCGGTCGTCTTCCTGCCGATGGTCACGCGATAAGGAATGCCTATCAGATCCGCGTCTTTAAACTTAACACCCGCGCGCTCGTCGCGATCATCCAGTAAAGTTTCCAGTCCGGCTCTCTGTAAATCCTTGTACAGTTTTTCGCCCGTCTCCCGCAACACGTCGTCCTTCATGTTGGTAACGGTCACAATTACGTCAAATGGGGCAATGCTTTTTGGCCAGATAATCCCATCCTGATCGTTATTCTGTTCGACGGCGGCGGTAATAATCCGTTCGACGCCGATGCCGTAGCTGCCCATCACGATCGGCACTTCCTTGCCGTCCTGCATGAGAACCCTGGCGCCCATCGATTCAGAGTACTTGGCGCCGAGCTTAAAGATGTGGCCGATCTCCATGGCCTTGTACACCTCAAGAGTGCCTTGCTCGCAGCGCGGGCAAAGTTCGCCTGATTCGACGCTTCGCAGATCGGCCCACTGATCGGGTTTGATGTCGCGCGCGATGTCCACGCCGCGCAGGTGATGGTCGTCTTTGTTAGCGCCGGTAGTCATGTTGCTCCGGCCGTTCAGACCTTGATCGGCGATGATTAGCAACTCGAAGTTCGCCTCACGCGCCCTTGCTTTCGCGCCAACTCCACCGAGACTTCCGGCTGCCGCGCCCAGCAATTCGCGAATCTCCTCTGGATGAGACGTACGAACGGCAGTCGCCCTTAAATTATCGGCCAGCTTCGTTTCATGTAACTGATGGTCGCCGCGAAGCAACGCGAGCACTGGTCGCGGCTCATTGTTTATCGTGGCGACGTAGACCAAAGACTTGATCTGGTTTATCGCCGTGGCGCCGCCGGGGAAATTAATCAAGTCATCGATCGTACGGACACCGGGCGTCGGGAATTCCTCAGGCGCATCCGGGCCCACGAGGTCCTTGATTTCCGCGAGTCTCGAGGTGGCCTTCTCCAGATTGGCTGCGTAGCCGCACTGTGCACAACTGGCGATTAAGTCTTCGCCCGCAGAGGTCTTCGCCACAAACTCGTTTGACTCAGAACCTCCCATCGATCCTGAAGACGCTTCAACGATCGAAAACTGAATGCCGCAACGTGAGAAGATGCGTTTGTAGGCCTCGCGCTGATCGGTGAACGACTTATCCAGTCCTGCCGCGTCGACGTCGAATGAATAGGCGTCTTTCATGATGAAGCTTCGCAGACGCATCAAGCCGGACTTCGGACGCGGCTCGTCGCGAAACTTGATCTGAATCTGATACCAAACCTGCGGCAGTTGCTTGTAAGAACGCAGTTCGTTACGCGCGATGGTGGTGAAGACCTCTTCATGAGTCATCCCCAGACACATATCTGTGCCTTTTCGATCCTTGAGACGAAACATGTCATCACCAATCGCCTCCCAGCGTCCCGACTCCTTCCAAATCTCGGCCGGGTGCAACGCCGGCAAGTAAAACTCCTGCCCGCCGATGAAGTTCATCTCTTCACGCAGGATCTGCATAATCTTCAAGGCGACCCGTTGGGCCATCGGGAGATAGGAATAGAGTCCCGCGCCCAATTGGCGAATTAAGCCGGCGCGCAGCAGGAGTTTGTGGGAAACGACTTCGGCATCCGCAGGATCTTCACGAAGCGTGGGAAGGAAATATTGTGACCAGCGCATCAGGTTCTCGGTAACTTTCGTGGAATGTATTACGGACCGACATTCTCGCTTAGCAAAAAGGTTAACGCAAACCTAAGGGCAATGAAGTCAAAACCACCTCGCGGTATCGCGGGGGTGTTTTGCGAGGTGCATGCCCTTATGCGACAGTCACCGCAATAAAGCTACAGCGCAGTGCTCGTTTAGATGGCACACTTGTGCGCCCCGTACGACGAATGAGGTCAAATCGGAGCGGACAAGTCCGCATTCTAAACGGGGCGGTCTCTTTTTTTCGCGAAGGTAGCCTCGGGTTCGTTCAGCATTTCTTCCATTCGGCTCAAGTAGCGCCCGACGTGGAGGCCGTCCATCAAGGCGTGATGCACTTCCACGGAAATCGGTAAGAAGGTTCTACTGTTCTCGGTTGTAAACTTCCCAAACGCAACCTTCGGAATTGAGTCTTCACGTCCCCAGTTTCGCGCATGAGCAAAACTGGTGAACGCTGCCCAGGGCAAGACTGTGAAGTGGATACGATTGTCGCTCGGGTCCGGGTTGAATGGTTTATCTCCCTTTTGCACTTCGGCAATCGATTGCTGGCCCTCCGCGATGAATCGGGCAAAGTCGTCGTAATAATTGAAATACGCAAAACTAAAACTCTCGTTCGGCAGGAGCACGATCGTTCCGCCATGTATTACGTCATGCACCAGAACTTTGCCGTCTCTTAAACGGTAGCGGAACGGTTCAATCTCATTCGCGGCTCGCAGTGCGAAGTAATGGAACGCGAGCGACACGCTCGTCTCGGGTTGAAGCCGTAGAGATTCGAGCAGTTTTGTGATGTCGAGCCGGGTGCAAATATTGAAATAAGGGTTGTCAAAATTAACGAAGAATTTAAACAAATCGCGGCGAGCCCAGTTTGCTACGTCAAGGTACGTTGGCATGGCCGGATTGTACCCGATCTGAAGTAAAGCAAACTGTTAGTTTGCTTCGGCGGTGAACAACCAGTTCGCCTCCTTCGCAAGGTCCGCAAACTAACAGTTTGCGTTACAGAGGTCGCCGACTCTCGCGTTTGCGGGCGCCGATATCGTGATGTACCATCGACCGCTGCTCTTCAACTGAATTTCACGAGGATTCGTTTCATGAAAATCGCGATTGCCAGCGACCATGCGGGCTTTGCCGAAAAGGAAAAGCTGAAGCCTTTGCTGCATGACATGGGACTCGAGTTTGAGGACCTGGGAACGGTATCGGAAGACTCCGTTGACTATCCTGATTATGCGCGAAAGGTCGCGGAAGAAGTTGCCGGCGGGCGCGTTGATCAGGGCCTTCTGGTCTGCGGTTCCGGTACAGGCATGGCGATTACGGCGAACAAGGTGCCCGGTGTGCGTGCTGCGGTCGCATGGTCCGAGGAGACGGCGAGACTTGCGAGGCAACACAACGACGCAAACGTCCTCGCCATCGGAGCACGGACCACCCCACAAGATCAGATTCCGGGTATTGTTCGTGCCTGGTTTGATGCGGACTTCGAAGGCGGCCGTCACGCCGATCGCGTCGCGAAGATAGAAGGCTCCGGGCAGTAGGCAGTAAGCAGAAGGCTCAGCAAACGGGGCGGTAGCCCGACCGTTAGGAAGGGCGTTGACGTAAAAACAGCACGACGTTCAAGCACAGCTCTCCAAGGACAAAGATCAAAGGACCCGAGATTCATGGATGACCTACGAAATGCATCACTCGTCGAAGTTGATCCAATAATTTCCGAAGCGATCGATAATGAAGTCGCGCGTCAGGCTGATGGCCTTGAGCTAATCGCCAGCGAGAATTTCGTCAGCGAAGCTGTGCTTGAAGCCGCCGGATCGGTATTCACTAACAAGTACGCGGAAGGTTATCCAAAGAAGCGTTACTACGGCGGTTGCGAGTGGACCGACGTCGTCGAACAAACGGCCATCGATCGCGCCAAACAAATCTTTGGGGCTGACCACGCGAACGTTCAGCCGCACAGCGGCGCTCAGGCAAACATGGCCGTCTACCTCGCCGCGATTCAGTATGGCGATCAGATACTCGGGATGAATCTTTCCCATGGTGGCCATCTCACACATGGTCATCCAATGAACTTCTCGGGCATGAGTTATAAGGTCGCCGATTACGGCGTATCGCGCGAGACTGAACAAATCGATTACGACGAGTTGCAACGCATAGCCGAAGAACACAAGCCAAAACTGCTCGTTTGTGGGGCCTCGGCTTACCCGCGCATCATCGACTTCAAACGCATCGGCGAAATTGCGCAGAGCGTGGGCGCCCGCATGTTTGCCGATATTGCTCACATCGCCGGACCAGTTGCCGCTGGTCTTCATCCGTCGCCCGTGCCTCACGCGGATTACGTTACGACCACAACGCACAAGACGCTGCGTGGTCCACGTGGCGGATTAATACTTTTCAAGGAAGAGCACGCAAAGGAGATTGATCGAAAGTTATTTCCCGGCGTTCAGGGTGGTCCACTCGTGCACATCATCGCCGCTAAAGCAGTGGCGTTTGGAGAAGCTTTGAGAGATGACTTCAAGGAGTATCAGCGGCAGATTTTGGCCAATGCAAAGGCGCTGGCAAATGAACTGCAGGAGCAGGGGCTGCGTCTTGTTTCCGGCGGCACCGACAATCATCTTATGCTGGTGGACGTTTGGATGGACGGAAAGGGAATTACCGGTAAAGTCGCCGAGAAAGCGCTTGAGGCCGCGCACATCACCGTCAACAAAAACACCATTCCGTTTGACCAAAACAAACCTTTTGTCGCCTCCGGCCTGCGCATCGGCACTCCGGCGGTCACGACGCGTGGAATGAAAGAAGCAGAGATGCGAGAGATAGGGCGGTTGATAGCCGAGATAATTCATGCGCCGGAATCGGAAGAAGTGCAGAGCAAAGTGCAGCGAGGCGTAGTAGAGTTGACAGCCCGCTTTCCTCTTTATGCGAAACGCATGAAACGCGCACATCAACCGGAAGCGATGGGCGCCGATTAGATAACTCAGTATTGCCTCGAATCAAGACTCAACGCCGGCTACCATGAATGAAATCTTTGGCCCAGAAGGTCTGATTTCTCAGAGCCATCCCGACTACGAGCATCGTCCTGGCCAAATTCAAATGGCGCAGGCGGTGATGCGTGCGTTTGAGGAACGCCGTCATTTGATTGTCGAGGCTGGGACCGGCACGGGGAAGACGCTCGCTTACCTCGTTCCTGCAGTGGCTGCGGCGCTGGGGGGACGTGGCCGCGTCATCATTTCCACTGGAACCAAAAACCTTCAGGAACAATTGATGGAGAAGGACATCCCGTTTCTCCAGGGTGTACTGCCTAAGAGTTTCAAAGCGGCCTACATGAAGGGACGGAACAACTACGTTTGCCTAAATAGATTGGGGCGCGCGGAGAGTTCGCCGGTGCTGGAAGGTCTGGACGAAGTTGATTACTTCGATGAGGTCACACATTGGGCCAAGGCGTCCGAGGTTGGTGATCGCGCGGAGCTGGCGAATCTTCCCGAGTGGCTTTCGTTCTGGCGTCACATCGATGCTCGTTCCGAAACCTGTATCGGCCAGAAGTGCGTCGACTTTGATCCGTGCTTCATTACGCGCATGCGCAACCGCGCGCAAGATGCCGATATCGTTGTCGTCAACCACCATTTGTTCTTCGCCGACCTGGCACTGCGCAACAGCATGTACGGAAGTGTGCTGCCGGATTATTCTGCCGTCATCCTCGATGAGGCCCATCTTATTGAAGACGTCGCCTCCGAGTACTTCGGAGCACAGGTCTCCAATTATCAGATTGACGATTTGATTCGCGATATTAGCGCCGTGCCTTTCGAAGATGCCGGAGCGGATCGCGAGATCACGAAAACATCGGCGCGGGTGATGCGACTCGCAGACAACTTCTGGATGGGATTTCGCGACGGTCGAGGCGAAGAAGGACGTTTTCCGATAATTCCAGGCAGTTTTGCACGCAGAAACGGAGATGGGGAAATGGAAGCCACTCCGCTCGGCGATCTTTACGTGTCATTCGATGGCGCCCTGGCGCGATTGGAGACAACCCTCGATGCGCTCAAGGACAAACCTGCCGAAGTCGAGAACCTCGTACGACGCATTCGTCAGATCAAGTTTGACTTGCAGTTTATTGTGACCGGACAGGACAAGAAGTTTGTCTATTGGACGGAGCGCCGCGGCCGCGGATTCTTCCTACGCGCATCACCGATCGATGTTTCCGCGATTCTGGAAGACAAACTGTTTGAGAAAATCGATACGGTGGTTTTGACGTCCGCGACGCTTTCCAGTGCCGGCAACTTTTCGTTCATACGTGAACGTCTGGGTTTGGACACGGCCGACGACTTGATCGCGGAATCAACTTTCGATTACCCGACTCAGGCGCTCTTGTATCTACCGCCAAAGATGCCTGATCCTCGTTCCCGTGAATGGGCTGCAGCCGCTGCGGCTGAAGTAGTCAAGATCGTCAACGCGACTGAAGGCCGTGCATTCGTACTGTCGACAAGCCTGAAGGGAATGCAGTCTTTGTATGACCTGGCGATGCCGGAGATCGAATACCCTTGTTTGTTGCAAGGTACAGCATCAAAAGGCCGGTTACTCGAAAGGTTCAAGCAAACGCAGAATGCGGTGCTGTTTGCAACCTCCAGTTTTTGGCAAGGCGTCGATGTCCGCGGCGAACAGCTGTCTTGTGTGATTATCGATAAGATTCCTTTCGCGGTGCCGACGGATCCGATTGTGGCCGCGCGCCAGCGCTACATTGAGGACGAAGGCGGATCGAGTTTCTTTGAATACAGTGTGCCGCAGGCGATTATTACTCTGAAGCAGGGGTTAGGAAGGTTGATCAGGAGTACGACCGACAAAGGCGTCCTTGCGGTGCTCGATCCGCGATTAACGACCAAGAGCTATGGTCGGTTGTTCCTCAAGAGTTTGCCCGCTTGTCGGGTGACGTCTCGTATTGAAGATATTGCCACAATCTTTGACGTTGAAACGACGCCGACCTTTTCTAAGGTTGAGTTAGCCTCTTAGGCTTTCTTCTGGTTAATCGCCTTGTGACTTTAACCATTGGACTTTAGACTTTGGACTAAACATGGCTGGACAATTTGAGGTAATGATCGAACGAAACTTCTCGAGCGCGCACCAACTGCGCGGCTATAAAGGGAAGTGTGAGAACCTGCATGGGCATAATTACCGGATCGAGATCTATGCCCGCGGGAATGAGTTAGACAACATCGGCTTGCTGGTTGATTTCGTGGAGCTGAAAGCGGCCGCAGACGAAGTGGTCCAATACCTGGATCACCGTAACATAAACGAGCTCGATCCTTTTGTTGAGTTACAGCCGTCGGCTGAAAATCTGGCGAAGTACATTCTGGAGCGTGTTGCCTCGAAGGTAGGCGACGATCGAGTACAGATTTATAAAGTGCGCTGCTATGAGACACCGACGAGTGTGGCGACGTACCAGGTGGAGTAAAGACAGAGGTCAGAGATCGGAGGTCAGAAAACTCAACCCTCGTTTTCTGACTTCTGACCGCTGACTTCTGACCTCTGTTGGCTAGGCTTCATCAACCAGCGGCGGGTTGCTCTGAACAAAGATCGGTGATTTGGTTTCTTCTCGCTGCGCCGCCTTCTGACCGGCTTTCCTCATGTAGGGCTTCTCGCAGAATCTATAAAACAGCCAGGCAAAAGCGACCGTAGCAGGCACCGTAACCAGCAGCGTGTTCAACATCGGGGGCAGCCAGTGAATCGTGAATCTCCACGACTGTATGATCACTAGTTCGTGAGTCAAATAGAGTGAATAAGAGAACACTCCGATGGTCGCGGCAACTGTTACCAGACGGGGCTTATACAGTTTTGTTACCCACGACCTTTCTGCCTGCACGGCTCGGTTCACCAGCACAAAGAACCCAAATCCCCACATCGGATGCATCAGCATCCATGATCCATCGTGGAGAAGGGTGTCTTTCGGGGTATACGGCAAGAGCACCGACATCGCTGACGCAACCACAATCGCCAGACCACCGAGCCATAAGTTACGACACCATTTCGGCAGTTGGACCAGGCCAAACATTGCTTCCACCGCGAGTGCGCCTAGCGCCCAGGTGAACCAATGCGACGCCGCAGCCTCGGGAACAGGAATGCCGACGCCGGTTGTTAACCAAAATGCATGGCCAAAAAAGAACCAACCGACGCGCGTCAACCCACAAACAATCAGGGTTGGCCCCCATCCCCAACGCGTTCGGAGAAACAGCAATAAGAAATAAGCTAGATAGAGTTGTTCTTCTACAGCCAGGGTCCAGAAAACGCCGTTGATGCTGTAGCAAGTATGGGGGTCGAGGTTGTGAAGCATCAGGAGATGCATCACGACGTCGTAGACAAAGAAGTGCGTGACGTCGATGCCACTGCCTAGTGCGGCGAGAAGCAGAAACAGGACCAGCGCAATAATGTAAGGCGGATAGAGGCGAAGAAAACGGCGTTTCCAGAAAGAGCCGAACCGTATTGTCGGCGTACCTCCTGCAGCGCGCGTCCTGGCCCACTGCAAGTGAATACAAAATCCGGAAATGACAAAGAAGAGAAAAACACCGATGTAACCCAGTGAACTAAGAAATACGCCAAGCTTGACGGGCCATTGGAAAAGATTCTGAGGCACACCATTTTGGGTTTGGAGTACTGCGTGATAGAGCACTACACCAAGAGCTGCAATACCGCGTAAGGCATCAATGCTCTGCAGTCGCCCTTGAATTAGAGGAGGAGTGCCTAACTTCATCAAAGAATTAGTTCAGCGCAGAACATTACAGAACCGAGTAGCTTTGCTCGTCTGCGACGCGCAGATAGCGAAGAAGCGCGGTAGCGCTGGATGCGAGCGGCTACTTCATTCAGTATCCGCTTCGCTTGACTTAAGTAATCAAGTGGCTTCAGGCACCCGGCGCTACCGCGCTCAGTTCTCGGTTCTGTCATAGCATTACTAAGCCGACATCAGTGAAGCCACGTCAATGTTGTACTTTCGTATCTTACTGTACAGTCGCGGGCGATAGATACCGAGCAGGTTAGCCGCCGCCTGCTTATTACCGCCGGTGCGTTGAAGAGTTTTCTCGATTACCAGGCGCTCGATATCTTCGAGCGTCATATTGGGTGGTACATCCCAGGCGACTCCTGCCGGCGAACCCTCGGGCAGCGACCCATTATCAAAAGGCAAATCAACCGGTTCGATCCGAGTTCCTTTCGCCAGCAACACAGCGCGCTCAATCACGTTTTGCAGTTCGCGGACATTGCCGGGCCACGCATGTCCAAACAGTCGTTGATATGCCGCCTGCGAAACTCCGGTAATGCCGCGGTCATATTTCTGGGCATACATGTGGAGGAAATGCTCGGTCAGCAGTTGGATATCTTCACTACGGTCACGTAAAGGCGGCACGTGAATGGTGATTGTGGAGATTCGATAAAACAGATCATCCCGCAGCAGGCCGTCACGAATTGCGTCTGCCGGAGGGCGGTTAGTTGAAGAGATGAGACGGAAATCGACTGCATACGTCTTTTCAGATCCGATCTTCCGATAACTTCGCTCCTGCAAAACACGCAAAAGCTTAGGCTGCAGTTCAACAGGCATTTCCGCAATCTCATCGAGCATTAATGAACCGCCTGCCGCATGTTGCACCAGGCCTTCTTTGTCTGCATGTGCCCCCGTGAAGGCGCCTTTGGTGTGGCCGAACAGCTCTGATTCAATCAGTTCTTTCGGCAACGCCGCGCAGTTTACCTTGATAAAAGGCTTTTTCGAGCGCAACGACTGGTAATGGATCGCGTTGGCGATGAGCTCTTTGCCGGTCCCTGATTCGCCGACAATCAAAACGTTTGCGTCAGACTTCGCTACCGATTCGATTGTTTCGTAAATCGTCTGCATCGATTTAGCCCCGCCAATAATATTGAAGTACTCGGAGC
>Ga0190270_10000121_pt1 | contig 34333 bp, 18 predicted proteins | sample Popmic320T_FD_133748 | JGI IMG/M metagenome (GOLD analysis project Ga0190270, IMG submission 133748) | Populus adjacent soil microbial communities from riparian zone of Weber River, Utah, USA - 320 T | ecosystem: Environmental > Terrestrial > Soil > Riparian zone | place: USA: Utah | collected...
CTTGGATTCAAACAGACGCGGCTGATGCGTCGCGTATTCGGTGGCGGTGTCAGCGTCGAAGGTAAGAAAGAAGAGAACAAGGTTTTCGGTCTTGGCCGCACCACGCCGCGAGAGATGGTCGGGATTATCGAGAAGATCGAACGCGGTGAAATAGTTAGTCCTGCTGCTTCAAAAGAAATGATTGACCTGATGAAACGCGAGCAGGGAACTAACGGCATCTGGCGCGCCCAATGGCGGGTCCCTAAAGCAACTAAGTCGGGAGCGCTTGACGCTTTGCGCAGCAACATCGGAATTATTTATCACCCTCGTGGACGAATCGTCCTCGCAATTACGTGTAACCGAATGCCCGAAGTTGAATGGACCGTTGACAACCCGGCGATGTTGCTGATGTCGCGCCTCTCGGAAATCGTGATTGAAGGTTTGGGAAAGTAAGCGAGCAGCTCGAAATGGAATCACTGAGTCCTGTTTTGTCGCCCGAGCTTCATCCTGCGTTGAAGGGCGTCCGCGCCTGTATTTTCGATGCCGGCGGCACGCTGGTGCATCCCGATTGGCCTCGGCTCTCACGAATTGCGGAAGAAGTCGCGGGACGCGTTTTCCATGTAGAAGAAATGGGTCGAGCTTTCGCGGAGATGCTGCGCAAGCTTGGGATTGACACGCAACGCGAAGGATTCGTGCGGCCTGATGATACGAAGATTGAACATTGGACCTTTCGCCGTGTGTATCTTGCGCTTGGATTGGACGAGAGCAGCTGCGCCAATGTAATCGAGCGGGTCGCCGCTTCGCATAGCGAAAGGCACTTGTGGTCCACCGTCGATCCTGACGCGGTCCGCGTGCTTGACGAGTTGAAGCGCCAGGGGTTGATTGTGGCAGTCATCTCTAACACAGAAGACGGGCGCTTGATCGATTCACTTGACGCCTGCGGCATCTCGGACCGTTTCGATTTGCTTGTGGACTCGAAACTGGTTGGCCATCGGAAACCGGACGCGGCGATTTTCCGGCTAACGCTCGAGCGTCTCGGCCTTGAGCCCAATGAGACGGCTTACGTTGGAGACTCTTACGCGTCCGATGCTCTGGCGGCTCGGGCGAGTGGGCTTCGCGGTATCCTGCTTGACCCGCTTGATCTGCATCCGGCAAGCGTTTGCCCCCGTATCAGGTCGCTGGGCGAGTTGATTAACGGTTCGCAACGGTAACGCAAACTGTTAGTTTGCGGACCTAGCGCAACGAGCCCTGGATTTGTCGTGAATGAAGGGTGACATCCGCAAACTAACAATTTGCGTTACTCGGTCGTTGGTTCGAATATGCGCGCAATTGATCTAGTCATCATCTTTGGATACCTCGTCGGGATCGTACTCTTTGGCGCCTGGTTCGCCCGTAAGCAGAAGACCACCAGCGACTATTTTTTGGGTGACCGGTCGGTGCCGTGGTGGGCTGTGGCCGCTTCGATTGTCGCGACTGAAACCTCGACCATTACCTTTATTTCAGTTCCGGGCATTGCTTTCGCTCGGGGAGGAAACTTCCAGTTTCTTCAACTGGTCTTTGGATATTTGCTCGGCCGTATAGTCATCTCTCTCTTGTTTATTCCCTCCTACTTTCGCGGCGAACTGATGACAGTTTACCAGCTGCTTGATCGGCGCTTTGGCGGCAAGATCAAGGTTCTGGCAGCGTCATTGTTCGTGGTAATGCGCAACATCGCTGATGGCATTCGTCTGTTGCTCACGGCGATTGTGCTGGCTGCGGTTTATACATCCTTTCAACCCGGCGCCAACGCTGAGCTGATAATCGTCTCGTCAATCGTGCTGATTGGTGTGGCGATGATCATTTTCACTTACTTCGGCGGCATGGAAGCAGTCATCTGGGTGGAGGTAATTCAACTCGGTATCTACATTGTGGGGGCGATTGCCGCGGCGGTGATTTTGACGAGTGCAATCGATGGTGGACTCAGCGCGGCGATTGCAACTGCCACACAGCACAACAAGTTTTCGTTGTTTGATTTTACTTTCGACTTCACAAAGACATTTACTTTTTGGGCCGGCCTAATCGGCGGTTGCTTCCTGACGATGAGCACGCACGGAACAGATCAATATCTTGTGCAAAGGTATCTTTGCACCGATCGACCGAAGCGCGCTTCGGCAGCTTTGCTGACTAGCGGCGCTGTCGTGCTCGGACAGTTCATCGGTTTCCTGTTTATCGGCGTACTGCTTTTTGCCTTCTATCATCCGTTTACCGACCCGGGTTACGGCACTGCAAGCTCGACCGCGTTTCCGTTTGCCGGGGGAGATCGTGTTTTTCCCGACTTCATAACTCGCCATTTGCCTCCGGGGCTTTCAGGTTTGGTAGTGGCGGCGATATTCGCAGCGGCAATGTCTTCGTCGTTGAACGCGATCGCCGCAACTGCAATGAACGATCTTTACAAACCGTTGAGGGCAGGTCGATCGGACAAACACTACTTGAAGGTATCGCATCTGCTAACGCTCTTGTGGGGCGTCGTGCAGATCGGAGTGGCCCTCATCCTAAGAAACAAGAACCGCTCGGCACTGGACCTGGCCCTATCGATTGCGTCGTTAATTAACGGTCCGATCCTGGGAGTTTTTTTGGTGGGAGTTTTTCTCAGGCGCGTCAGCCAGGCCCCGGCGTTAATCGGAATGGTGGTGAGCGGTGCCGTGATGCTCTATATATATTTTGCGACGCGCATCGCCTGGACCTGGTATGTGTTCATCGGCAGTGTCATAACTCTTATCGTTGCGTGGCTGGCGAGTCTCGCATTTGCACCTGCGCCGGAAAGCCGGCAAGACGAATTGGCCGTTAACAGGCGTATAGAGTCCAAGCTTTAGCTTGCGGGGTTGGGAAGAAGCTAGCTGCGTGGTCGCGAAGCAGCAACCTGAAGGTTGGACTCTGTACACCTGCGAGGCGCGGTTCAACAATTACGTGGGAGAAATAATCCAAATGATTCGGTCCGCTTCGCTATTGCGATCAGCCATCTCTTTGTTCCTGACTGTGGTGTTTGGCCTGTCCCCGGTGATGGGGCGAACGCTCTTCCTGACTTCGGTCACGCCGATCAAGGTCGCCTCCGCCGCACCGCTGGAAAAAGCGAGGCCCTTCACTTCACGGCCTTCAAGCGATGCTTTGAAATGGGCGAACAAAGAACTTCGCAAGATGTCTTTGGACCAGAAGATCGGTCAACTAGTCTCGGTTGGTGTTAACGCAACGTTTCTTAACCAGGATAGTGATGCATTCAAAACGTTAAAGCGACAGGTGGAAGAGAACCACATTGGCGGCATCATTCTCTTTCGAGGCCCTGTCTACGAGTCTGTAGTCCTGATGAATCGCATGCAGCAGGCAGCGCGTTATCCGCTTCTCATTTCCGCGGATCTCGAAGCAGGTTCAGGAATGCGTTTTGACGACACGGTAAACTTCCCCTGGAACATGGCTGTGGGCGCCACCGGAAATCCTGAGTACGCGCGCCGGCAGGGAGAAGTTACGGCCCGAGAAGCGCGCGCGATGGGCGTTCATCAAATCTATGCACCGGTCGTCGACGTTAACAACAACGCCGCCAACCCGGTGATCAACGTGCGTTCTTATGGCGAAGATCCGGCCGCAGTGGGCCGGTTTGCGGCAGCATTTACTGAGGGCGCCCAAAAAGGCGGAGTGATTGCCACCGCCAAACATTTTCCCGGGCACGGCGATACGGCCGTCGACTCACATCGCGGGTTGCCGGAGATCAACGTTGACCGCAATCGGCTAGACGCGGTCGAGCTTGTTCCTTTTCGTGCTGCAATCGGCGCGGGAGTCGGCTCCATCATGGTGGCCCACGTTGGCCTTCCTCAAATCGATCCGACTTCGGTGACGCCGCTGCCCAGAGATGACCGGATGCGCGTCGATACAGATGAGGCCGGTGAGATTGTGGCCGAGAGCGCCGCGATTCCGGCAACTGTGTCGCCCGTGATTGGCAAGCTCCTGAGAAACGATCTCCACTTCGGCGGCTTGATCGTGACCGACGCTTTGAGCATGAGTGGGCTGACGATCTATTTCCGGCAGGACGAAGCTGCGGTTCGCGCGCTTGAGGCAGGCGCCGATATGTTGCTCAAGCCGGCAAACAATGATGCGGCGGTGCGCGGAGTGCGCGAGGCAGTGCGCAGCGGTCGGTTAACTGAGGAGAGAATCGAGCAATCGGCGCGAAAGATCCTGGCGGCGAAGTACGATTTAGGTCTGGTAAAGCAACGGATAGTTCCGCTCGATAACATCGACCGCATAGTTTCGAGCAAGGACGTGGGCGAACTGGCGAAGGACATCGCGGAGCATTCGGTCACACTTGTGAGAAACGACGAGAACCTGGTGCCTTTGCGTGCGAAACCTGAAGCGCGCATCTTTAATTTAGCAATCACCAATGGGGATGACCGGTTAACAATAGCCGGGCCCTTCCTGCGAGCGTTGTCTCGAAACGTTGGTAAAGTTGAAACGATAGTCCTTGACGAACGTTCTTCCGATGCCGACGTCCAAAAAACAATCGCGAAGGCCAATCAGGCAGACCTGGTAATCGCATCTTTATACGGGCGAGTACGCACCGGACAGGTGCGCAGCGTGGGGTTGCCGGATCCGGGGGCGAAAGCCCTGGCGGCTGTGATCGCCGGCAAGAAGCCAGTTGTGGCAATCAGTTTCGGCAATCCATATCTTCTTCAGAGTTTTCCGCAATTGCGAACGTATATGGTGGCTTACGGCGACATGCCGAGTTTGCAACAGGCGTCTGCTCGCGCGCTAACCGGCCAGATTGATATCACGGGGAAACTTCCGATTTCGTTGCCGGGACTGTACCCGCGTGGGACGGGGATACAGGTGACTAAGACAAACTAAGTGAAAGCCAAAGTCCAAAGCCCAAAGGCGAAGTCCAGTAGCTGAAACTCAATGAGTAAAGCACAACCAAGTTTTGAAGCTCGCGGGTTCCGAAGAGTCTTAATTTCCCTTCTGCTCATTTGCGCATTCGCGGTCTCGTCGTTCGCGCAACTGCCTCTCGCTAAGCCCGCGGCCGTATCTGTTTCCCAGCCGCGCCTCGCGCAGATGGACAGCGTAATCGCAGAGGCGATTGGCAAACGTCAACTGCCCGGCGCGGTCGTTCTCGTGGCGAGAGACGGTAAGGTCGTTTGGCGTAAAGCGTATGGCCATCGCGCTCTCGAACCCACGCGCGAAGCGATGACGACCGACACTATCTTCGATGCAGCGAGTCTGACCAAGGTCGTGGCGACGGCCACCAGCATTATGATTCTCGTGGAGCGCGGTAAGGTTCGTCTTAGCGATCCACTCTCCAACTACATTCCCGAAATTAAGGGTGAGGGAAGAGATCGAATCACGATTGAACTCCTGTTAACGCACCGCTCCGGTTACCAGCCCGACTTCGATTTGCGCGAACGTTGGACCAGTTATGACGAGGCCATCAAGCGATTGATTAAGGAGCCGCTGCGTAACCCGCCGGGCGCGCGATTTGTTTATAGCGACATTGGTTACATTGCCCTCGGCGAAGTCGTGCGACGCGCCAGCGGTCTGCCGCTCAACGAGTTCGCGCGCGTCAATGTCTTCAAGCCACTCGGTATGCGCGACACCGGCTTCCTGCCCGGTTCCGGTCTGCGCGCGCGTGTTGCGCCGACCGAAAGGCGACGGGGACAGATGAGTTATCTCGGCGACACGCCTCAGGCCGATGCGCCCGACGCGGAAAACTGGTTGCGAGGAGAGGTGCACGATCCGACTTCATACCGGATGGCGGGCGTGGCGGGGCATGCGGGATTGTTCTCTACCGCCGACGATCTGGCGATCTACGCCCAGATGATCTTGAATGGCGGAGTTTACCGTGGTGTCCGTATTCTTGGACCACTCTCCGTGGCCGAGATGACGCGTCCGCGTCTGGTTTCAGAGAACGCATGGACACGCGGTCTGGGTTGGGACATCAACACCAGCTTTTCAACAAACCGCGGCGATACGTTTCCGCTCGGCTCGTTTGGGCATACAGGTTTCACAGGCACGTCCATGTGGATCGATCCGGCATCTAAAACGTTTGTAGTTTTTCTAAGCAATCGGGTTCATCCAGACGGCAAGGGTGACGTGGCCGCTTTGCGCGGTCGGGTGGCTTCGATTGTTGCCGGCGCGGTTACTGACATCGCCGTGGTTGCCCGCGCTCATATGCAGTCGGCCGAATACTACAAGTTGCTCACCAGCGACCTCGCGCGATTCACATTCAGTCGAGAGCAGGCGTTGGCGTCGGCCATCAGTATCAGCACTAATGAAAAAGTGATGACCGGAATTGACGTGCTGGAACGCGATGGGTTCAAACAGTTGAACGGAATGCGCGTTGGGTTAATTACCAATCACACTGGGCGGAATCGCGCCGGCCGCGCCACTATCGATGTGCTTCATAAAGCCCCGAACGTAAAACTGGTAGCACTGTTCTCTCCGGAACACGGAATTCGCGGGCTTGCTGACGAAAAAATTTCCGATTCAAAAGACGATCGGACCGGGCTACCGGTCTATTCGCTGTACGGAGAAACGCGCCGGCCCAAAACAGAGCAAATCAAAGATCTCGATGCTTTGGTGTTTGATATCCAGGACATTGGGACGCGTTTCTACACTTACATATCCACGCTCGGCTACGTAATGGAAGAAGCTGCTAAGGCGAAAGTGCCAGTTTTTGTTTTGGATCGTCCAAATCCTATCGGCGGCGTCGATGTTGAAGGTCCGGTGGGGGACCCTGACAAGAGTTCCTTTACCGCTTATCACACCATCCCGGTGCGACACGGCATGACGATTGGCGAACTGGGCAAACTCTTCAATGAACAGCGCAAGATTGGTTGCGACCTGCGTGTAATCAAAATGGATGGTTGGCGGCGCTCAATGTGGCTCGACGAAACTAATCTGACCTGGGTGAACCCGTCGCCGAATATGCGCAGTTTGACGGAGGCCACGCTGTACCCGGGCGTCGGCTTACTTGAAACGACAAATGTTTCCGTGGGGCGCGGCACTGACACTCCGTTTGAAGTAGTTGGTGCGCCGTGGATCGATGGACAGAAGTTGGCTGACCACTTGAACAACCAGAGAATTGCAGGTCTCCGGTTTGTGCCGGTGCACTTCACTCCCAAAGCTTCGGTCTTCAAAGGGGAGGAATGCGGTGGCATCAACATTCTCGTGACTGACCGCGCGCGATTTCGGCCGGTTATTAGTGGGCTTGAGATCGCGGCCGCATTACGCAAGCTCTACCCGTCTGATTGGAAGGTTGATAGTTATCTGCGTCTGCTCGTTAACTCCGACACGCTTGAGAGATTAAAACGCGGAGAGTCTGCGGCTGAGATTGCGCGAACCTGGTCCGCGAAATTGGACGAGTTTCGCACGGCGCGCACGAAGATGTTGCTTTATAACTAGCCGCGGATTGAGCGCCAACGGCGCGAAATGCGATAGCCTGGGCCAGCGGCCCAGGTTGGAGCCGTTAACATTTCGCGCCGTTGGCGCTGGTACCTCGCACAGCTGGTTGAGTTGATTTATCTTGAGGGCGAACATGACAAACAGAATCCATAGCAAGGCAATCGGTTTTATTCTCGCTATCGTCGTGATCTATGGGAACGTAATCCCGGCCGGTTTCACGTCACCATCTGCTCCCCTCTACGACGTCGTTATCACAAACGCGCGAGTAATCGATGGCTCCGGTAATCCCTGGTTTCGCGCCGACGTTGGGATCAGGGATGGCCGTATCGTGCGCGTCGGCCGCATAACTCCCAGCGAAGCCAAGACGACTATCGAGGCGAAGAACCGTATCGTTGCGCCCGGCTTTATCGACGTGCACACACACGTGGAATCGCTGTTTAATCGGCCGGCGGCTGAAAATTTTGTGCGCATGGGAGTTACGACACTCATTACCGGAAACTGCGGGACGTCGTCTACCAATGTCGCGGAGTTTCTCGGGCGCGCAAAGTCGCAGCCAATCGCAGTAAATATTGCCACGCTGGTCGGTCATGGATCAGTGCGACGCCGCGTCATGAAACTCGACGACCGCGCGCCGACCACCGAAGAACTGAAACAAATGGAAGCGATCGTCGACCAGGCAATGAAGGACGGCGCCGTTGGACTTTCTACGGGATTGATTTACGTCCCCGGAACTTATGCAAAAACGGACGAGATAGTTGACCTCGCCCGCGTGGTAGCCCGCCATGGTGGTCTATATGCGACCCACATGCGCAGCGAAGGCGAGAAGGTCCTGGATGCCATTCGCGAAAGCATTCAAATTGGCGAGCAGGCGGGACTGCCGGTCGACATTTCGCATTTCAAGGTCAGCAGTAAGAAGCTCTGGGGAGAGAGTTCGAAGACCCTTCAGCTCGTCCGCGATGCGCGTGCACGCGGTCTCTTAGTTACGGTGGACCAATACGCATACACGGCGAGCTCCACCTCGCTTGATTCACGGTTGCCTTCATGGTTGCTCGCAGGTGGAAGCGAGGAGGCGAAGAAACGGCTTGCGGATAAAGCCACTCGAGAGCGTGCAGTGAAAGACATGAAAGAAGCTTTGAAGCGAGGCGGCTTTAAAGATTATTCGTACGCGATGGTGGCTAGTTACGACCCGGATAAATCTTTCAATGGCAAATCAATCGCGGAGATTACGAAGCAAGTGCGCAACAAGAAAGACGTCAAGGATCAAATTGAACAGATTTTGACGATGTATGAAGCCGGCGGCGCAGGCATGATCTATCACGGCATGAGCGAAGACGACGTCCAAAGGATTATGCGCGAGCCCTTCACTATGATCGGTTCAGACAGCGGCGTGCGGCAGGTAGATGAGAGCGTTCCGCACCCGCGCGGCTATGGCAACAATGCGCGCATCCTCGGCCGCTACGTGCGCGAGCTAAAAATAATTTCATTGGAAGATGCAATCAGGAAGATGACATCTTTACCGGCACAGACCTTTGGCTTTCGCGATCGCGGAATGGTGCGCGAAGGTTTCGCAGCTGACCTGGTGATTTTCGACGAGAACACCATCGCGGACCAGGCGACCTTTGTTAACCCGCACCAGTTTCCTACCGGTATTGATTACGTGATGGTTAACGGGACCGTGGCCTTTTCGGCGGGCAGCATGACCGGCGCGCGTCCGGGTGTTGCCGTCCATGGGCCGGGTTATTCTCAGGTGGCGGCCCCTGTTGCACAAACAACGTCGAAATAGCAGGTTTCGCGCGAGACATCCGCTGCCAGCTCCGTAGGAGCCAAATGTTTATAGGCACGCCAGCCGTTTAAGCCTGAAGCTCCGTAGGAGCGCAATATCTAACCGACGGTGAAGACGAAATCGAACATGCCGCTCCTACGGAGCTGAATGCATTTCGTGTGGCCGAGCATCTATAAACATTCTGTCCCTCCGGGACTCGGCGTATGGCCCGAAATTAACCCAGCGGCCTTGGGGCAGAGAAGAATGCATACCGGACGCTAGCGAGCAGTGACACCCAATCAAACGCTCAGTACAATCAAGCCCTGACTAATAGAGACTGGGGGCCCGCGATGCGACTCACAAGGCTATCCACAAGTTGGGTGCTGGCAAACACTTTTATTCTATCCTCTGTCTTAGTTAGTGCTCAGGCCCCGTCCTCAATCCAGGTTTTCATGCCAAATGGTGACCGGCCTTCTCGCGAAATGCGTTTGACTCTCTCGCGCGACGACGGCCGGGTAGAAATCGTCTTTACAGATTCAAAAGGGAAGTTTCAGCTGACCGGCGATCTCAATCGCGATCGGGAATACGACATCACGATCGAAAGTGATAACCGCACTTTCGAAACCACGTCTGCGAGATTACGTCTGTTGCGAGCCGGCGTCAGCTATCTCCCAATCTTTCTTCGGCCATACAAGCCTAAAGGCGTAACGACTACGGGCGTCATCGATGTTTCAATGCTCGATCTGGAAGTCCCGAAGGAGGCCCAGGGAAAATACGAGGAGGCTATGACGGCCATAAAAAATGGCCGCGCGACGGAAGCAGTAAGCCGGCTTAAGGAGGCAATTGCCATCTACCCGCGCTACGTTCGGGCATTAACCGATCTCGGTGTTTTGTATCTCAAACTCAACATGCTCGATGAGTCTGCAACTTCACTGCGGCAGGCGGTCAAACTAAACAACAAATATCACGTCTCACGGTTAAACCTGGCTATCGTTCTAAACCACCAGGGCAAATTCTCCGAAGCGCTGGAGGTCATCACGCCGTTATTCAAAGAGAACCCAAAACTCCCAGGGTTACGAATGGCCCTTGCCGACGCTCATATCGGAGCCAATCAGTTGCCGGGGGCGAAAGAAGTGTTGCGTGAGGCCCTGGTCGCCAAGACCTTCGACGGGGCGGAAGAAGTTGAAGCTCATTACAAACTAGGCCTGATCTTGAGCCGTGAAGAAAAGTATCAGGAGGCAATCGTCGAGCTGGAGCGAGCGGTTGATAAAGACCCTAAGGCAGCGAACGCGCATCTCCTCCTTGGCGGCGCTCTGTTGCAGTTGAAGAAGTACCCGGAAGCCGAGCAGGCTTTACAGCGCGCATATGCTTTGGGCCAGCAGAGTGTGGGCAATGCGCAATTGATGCTCGGCCAGATCTACACGGCCCAACAGAAATATGAGCTGGCGTTAACTGCTTTCGAACAGTATTTAAAGGACATGCCAAGCGCGACTAATGCTGCACAAGTCCGCAGCGGAATCGAGATGATTAAGAAGCAGATGGATAAGGAGAAATCACCCTGATAATGAGCCACGGTTGTTTGGGACCGCGGGCGTCCCGCCCGCCGTCGCTGCGTCACCAGGGTTGCCAACGGGGCGGGCGAGACGCCCGCGATCCCAGGTTGGCGACCATTATGAAGTTCCAGCGCGCGAAGCGTGCGATAGAGCAAACGCCGGAAGTCACGGCTGATAAATGAGCTGTCGCCCGCTTCGCGGGCTGCGATCTTCTATCGCACGGATCCTGGGGTTTCGCTGGCAAAGCCTCGCTCCACCCCAGGCTTTACGCTATCGCCCCGCTCCGCGGGCTAATGCAAAGAGGCGGCCCCAGTGAGGGCCGCCTCTTCTTTTCTGCAGCAGGATAACTACGCCTAGAAGTTCAAGCGTACCTGAAATTCCACCAAGCGGCCGCCCGGATCGTTGGTGCCCGAAACCGTCACGTCGCGATAGGCCGAACGTGTTTGACCGAATTGGGCGCCGATGCCGCCTCCTCCGAGGATGGGACTGTTTACGCTATCGAGCCCGCCGATGAAGAAGTTCTGGTAGTTGAACGCATTAAGAAACTGTGCGCGGAAATCCATGGTCACCGTTTCTGTCAGGCGTGTCCGCTTCAGAATGTTCAAATCGATTCGCTTCTGCCATGGACCATACAGGTAAATGCGGGCACCGAGCTCCCCCGGTGTCGTTGGTGGTCCAATGTAGGGATCGCCTGGTCTCAGGTTGGCCAGGGTTTTACCGCCGGCCTCAAAGGCTGCCAGCGTGTTGTCGATGATTGACTGCGGGAGCCAGTAAACGAGTCCACTGGGATCCTTGCGAATCTTTACCAGCGACCGCAATTGTTGAGTGGTGATGTTATGCAGGATCACACCATTGTCGAGCGTGTTGATGTTTTGATTGAAAGTGAAGCGGCCACCAGTAAGTCGCAAGACCGTTCCTGAAGTTACGCGGCCCACACCCCCGATCTGCCAACCTTCAAGCGCCTTATTGACGAATGCATTCGACTGGTTGAGCCAACGACGCCCGGGACCGAAAGGCAGTTCATAGATGCCGTTGACTTTGAACCCGTGTCGAATATCGAAGGGTGAAGGCCCTTTGTCGTAGTTATCGTTTCTGAGGGTTGTAGGTTGAAAGAACACGGCCGAGCTGTTGTTGAACATATTCGTCAGCGACTTCGAAAAGACGTAGCTGCCATCAATCAGCAGCCCGCTCGAGAGGCGGCGGCGAAGTTCAATTTGCAGGGAATTGTAGGTTTGGTGTCCGTTATTAGTAACGAGGAACGCGCCTCCCGTGGCCAGTGGGTTTGCAATAAAGAAGTTTGAGACCCTGGTGCCGTTCGTTAATGCTACCGATGGGATCAGGTTGGCGGTGATCAGATTGTTCATGCGGGTAGCGTTAAAGGCAATGTTGTTTGCCAGCGTTCCCGCGAGCCCACGCTGAATAGTGGTAGCAAATCCGACGTCGTTCGTTAAGCCCAGCGCGGTTGAGATGATGGGAATTGGGCCCTGACCCGGCAGCCCCTGATTGCCGAAGTTATTGCTCGCGGGGTTGGCGGCCCTGGCAATAAGAAGATTCCTCTGAGCGACCTTAAACTCGTTGAGGAAACCATTCTCAAAAATATTGACCTCATTGATCTCGATTTGCCGCCAGAGTTTTGTCCCGTGGTTGGCCACATATCTAACCTCGAGCGCCATGTTCTTGGTTAGTTCTCGCTGCAAACCGAATGACCATGATTGGACGTAACCCATTCGTAGATTCGGATCCCACTCGTTGAACGACGCCCCCGGTCCCGCGGCTCTGGGGAACACGGTGTTTGCCGGTAAAGCACGGCTCGGCAGTACTGCATCTCTGAAGAGCACGCTGCCTGGTCCTGTAAATGGAGACGGTCCTCTGAAGTCGGCCGGGGTAGTTCCCGGACTCACGCTTAAGCTGGCGGTGCCGCCTTCATTCGAGCCCCACATTAGATTGAAAGTGTTCATGCCTTCTCGTACGAAGGCGATGGAATAACCGCCGCGCACAACCAGGCCGCCATTGTCGCCCGTCAGTCGCTTAAGCAAACCGTTCTTGAAACCAAAGTTTGGAGTCCATGCGAATCCAAACGATGGGGCAAAATCGTTGTAACGCGTTTTATAGGGCTTGTCTTGGCCATCGACGAGCCTAAACTCAGGGATAGTATTGTTGGTAAACACACCGGGCTTAAAGACATTCCCGACACCTGACACGCCATAAATGGATTCGAAGCCCGCGGTGGTGTAAATACCGTTCACGTTACGCGGAGCGAAGTCGATTTCCCAGCGCACGCCGTAATTCAAAGTCAGATTTGGCCGCGCGCGCCACGAGTCCTGGAGATAGAATCCGAGTTCTCTTTGGCGGTTCTGCTCGGTAAAGGCGTCAAGCGCGTATTGCTTGGTCTCCTCATCAAGCGCAGCTGATCGCGTGATGCTACTGACCCGGCCGGTAAGCAAGGCATACAGGTTGGCCGCATCGCCGCGCTGCGTGGTACTGCTGTTTGGGAAGTTGGTCGTAGTAAAGATTGATGTCGCGCCGGTGTTCACTGGATCGCCGGCTGCGATGCCAAAAGCAAGACCGGGGACTACCTGGCTGCCGATTGAAGATTGGTACGACTTAATGTAAGTAAAGGCGCCGCCGAAGTTGAATGTGTGAGTGCCTTTGACCCAGTTGGCGTTGTCATAAATGATGGTGATCGGTGTGTGGCGCCGCGACTGGGAGCTGCGAGTCTGCGGGTTACTGCCGAAAGGGAACGTCAAACTGTAGCCGCGTCGACCGCTGAATAATCCTGGGCTGGCCTCGCTGCCGAAAATGGAGATGCCCCCATTGCCCAGTGTGCCTCTAAGTTCGTTGGTGAGATTGGACGAAATCGTTGAGCGCCACGCGATAGCGCCCGAGAAGGCGTTGCGAATAATACTTCCCGTCACCGGCTCGCCGCCGAGCACGATACCCTCGCCGGGCACAACCGGGAGTTGCCCGTTCACCGCGTCGGGATCTGAAAAATACTGCTGGTAATGGTACACAAACTCCAGGTCGTTATTCTTCGTCATCTTCCAATCAAATCGAGATGTGGGGAAGCGACGGATGTTTGTGCCGGGAGCCTGGAAGTTGTAATCGAGCCGGTTGAAATCGTTGGCGCTCGCGACTCGGCTTTTCAATGTCCCGCCCTGTTTTGAGCCCGCCGAGAACAAACTCAACAGACTGGCGACGGTTGGGTCAATAGTCGTGGCATAAGGACGAATAGTGCCAGGTAAAGTTGGATTCCTGGCTGCCGCAAGAGCCAGGAGATTGATTTCACGAGTCACACCGGCCGAGTCGAGGTAGGTAAAAATTCCTGTCGTCGCCTTATCGGTGACGATTGTTCGCGCTGCGTTATAAGTTTGTGGCAAGCGAAACTCTTCATAGTTGATGAAGAAGAATGCGTGATCGCGCCAGATGGGCCCGCCAATGTTACCGCCAAACTGATTCAGAATTATTCGATCGCGCGGCAATCTATCAATGTTGTTGAAGTAGTAGTTCGCATTGAGCGCGGTGTTGCGGTGCTGCCAGAAACCGCCGCCGTGAAAATCGTTTGACCCGCCTTTGGTTATGCCGCGGACTTCGGCAGCACCACCAGCTGCACTTTCGGCGCCGGGAGTCGCTGTCGACACCGTTAATTCGGAGACGGCATCGGCTTTGAGTTGCGTGCTTGTAAAAAATCCGTCTGACGACTTAAGCAAGTTGTCCTGGACGTTAATACCGTCGAGTGTGATGTTTGTCCCGGCTTTGGGCAGACCGTTTATCGACGAAGCACGCGGCACACCAGGCGTTTGCGTGCCCGGTTGAGTAAGGACCAACTGCATCGCATCGCGAGTGGCGAAAGGTAAGTCGATGATCTGGCGGCCGGTAATGGTTGAGCTGATCGAAGTTTGTGTTGTCTGAAGAACTTCGGCGCCGCCGGCAACGACAACCGATTCACTTAACTGTCCCACTTCAAGGGCCACACTGATATTTGAGGTTTTCCCAACATCTATTTTGATGTCCTGGACGATCGTTTGTTTGAAGCCCTGACCCGTAACCGTGGCGGTATAAAGTCCGGGCGTCAACGAAGGGACAGTGAACGTGCCATTGTCCGACGTCTGAATCGTGTATTCAGCATTCGTGGCGTTGCTCTTCACCGTAACGTTGGCATTCGGCACAACCGCCCCGGCCGTATCTTTGACGATTCCTGATATTGACCCATTCGGAATTGCTTGTCCCACAGCGAGCACGCTCGCGAGAGCAAGCAAACAAACCATAATGGCGATCTTTGGTAAGACTGCACTGAGAGGTGCGGGTGGGCTCATCCTTGGCATGATTGTCCTCCTCAAAAGTTAGGCGGCCGGACACAGGATTGTGCGGCGCCAGCAGTTTTGGTCAAGGTTCACAAGCGCTTCAATAGCTTATGAGCAAGTATTCAAACCGTCTTGTTGAAATGAACTGCGTTGGGTAGCGTCTAAACTGCGAAGGCGAATTCAAAAAAAATAGCAGTCGATGTATTAATTCGTATAAAAAGATGGGCAAAGTATACTCTCGCAACTTTAGGCGTCAAGGATTTATTTGGAGAAATTTGCCTTGGCGGCCTGGTGGTTTCCGAGCTCAGAAGTTCTTCTGGTCAGGGTTTAAACGAGCGGCTATAATCACACCCTCGAAGCCTAAGTAAAGACAATGGGAGGACGCCAAATGTCAGACGCGGACTGCGTTAATGCCAGATATCAATTCGAAGCCGCATTGTGTGAAGCGGTGATGGAATATTCAATGCTCAAGCATCCCTTCTACGTCGCGTGGACGGAAGGCAAGTTAAGCAAAGCGGTGCTCGCTGAATACGCGAAGCAATACTACGCACACGTTCGCGCTTTCCCGACATACGTAAGTGCGGTTCATTCCCAGTGCGAAGAAGTCTCCATCCGTCAGGAACTGCTGGAGAACCTGATTGAAGAAGAGCGGGGCGAGGAAAACCATCCCGAGCTCTGGTTGCGCTTTGCGGAAGGTCTCGGCGTCAGTCGCGAGGATGTCAGGAACGCCCAACCGTTGCCGTCAACTGAGGGCTCGGTTGCTCGCTTGAAGTCGCTGACCAGGAGCGAAGACTATCGTGAAGGTTTGGCTGCGCTCTACGCCTATGAATCACAAATTCCTGAAGTGGCGCGCACGAAGCGCGAAGGCCTCAAGAGCTTCTACGAAATGGATGATGAACGGGCCGTCTCCTTCTTCAGAGTTCACGAAGGTATCGACGTGTTGCACCAGAAAGTGGAGCGGCAGATTCTAAGCGAGAAATGCCAGACGGCGGACCAACAAGAAAGGGCAATCGCGGCGGCCACGGAATCTGCCAAAGCCTTGTGGTCATTTCTTGATGGAGTGACGGCGGCTTACGTGCCCACCTGTACTGTTTAATAGAAGCTCCCCCGCCAATCTATTATTGGTCGCAAACAAAAAGCGGCGAGACATCAATTTGATGTCTCGCTGCTTGATTATTTCCGTCCCTGGGAACGAGAGCGGCATCAGCTCGACCGAGGCAGGGCGCTTCTTGCGAATCCGCTGCACGGCCTCCTTAGCCGTGCTAGGATCATCGTCCATCTGCCGTCGCCAGAATACACGTACGAACCTAAGGAGAACACGATATGTTGCCAGGAATTACTCCCCGCGCACAGGTCGGCACTGGTTCTATTAATGTTGATTTCGGTATTAATGATACTGACAACTCCTTTACGCAAGGGGGAAGCCCAAGGGGGCATCGAGTATCCTCAACGGAGCGCTCCACGGAAGAGCAGCGCGCAACTGCTATTAGCTAGTCTTATTCGAACAATAAGAATCTTTAGTTTTTCTTATTTGGCGAATTACGTATAATGCGCGCGTTCCAGCATTCTGCCGGGCGCGCGGGATTCCTTCGACGCCCACAACAATAATCAAGGATCCAAGGTTTAGGGGTCTTCGGGCCCATGCATTGAACTTTCCTAAGCGTGATTAAGGAAGTGCTCTTGGTGCGAGTTGAGTTTTGCCCTCTTCGCCACCTCAAGTTGTATAAAACTCTGAAGGAGCTCCCATGAAAAAGCTAAATCTCGGAAGATCATTTCTGTTAATTGCGTTACTGCTAGCTGTCAGCTCGGTTGTCGTCGCTCAGGGAACTACCTCACGCGTTACCGGCACCGTACAGGACGCTAACGGCGGCGCACTTGTCGGCGTCACTGTGACCTTAACCAATGAAGCTACCGGAGTTTTCTTTACGACTGAAACCAGTGAGAGCGGAACCTACGCGTTTGATCTCGTTCAAATAGGCAATTACAGCGTCACCGTCGAGAAGCAAGGATTCAAAAAATTTGTCAGCACGGGAAATGCCGTCAACGTAAACCAACCAACCACTGTGACCGCAGTGCTGGAACCGGGCGCCGTGACGGAATCCGTGACGGTCATCGCTTCGGCAGAACAAGTGCAGACCAGCACGTCGGGTAATATTGGCAGCACCATCGAACAGAGAACGCTGGAGAGCCTGCCGATTGTCGGCACGCGCGGCAGGAATCCTTTGGACCTACTCAATTTTCAGCCCGGTGTTGTTATCGGTGGAAATACCGGCGGCGGCGTTAGCGTAAACGGCTCGCGTGACCGTGCTTTTAATTTCACGCTTGACGGAATTGACATCAACGAATCGACCGCCGGCGGGTCAAATTTCACGCCGCTCCGGCCAAATCCCGACTCTGTCGCGGAGTTCCAGATCGTTACCAGCAACTTCACGGCTGAGCTGGGACGCAGCAGCGGCGCGCAGGTAAGTCTCGTCACGCGCTCAGGTGGAAACGATTTTCACGGCACCGCATTCGAGTATTACCGCACTCCCAGATTAGACGCTAAGAGTTATCCGGTCACTATCGCCGGGACTCCCAAGGAACGGTTTGTTCAGCATATCTTCGGCGGCAGCCTTGGTGGTCCAATTAAGAGAGACAAAGCATTCTTCTTCACCAATCTACAATTGCTTCGCGCTTACGATACCGCTTTAGTGACGAGGACTGTCTACACGGCAACAGCGCGACAAGGTTTGTTCCGATATGTAGTCGGGAGAGCCAACGCTCCGGCGGGTGCGGCGACGGCGGCGGTTAATGCCAACGGGGCTGCGATTCTTCCGGCGTGCAACGCGACGCCGCCCACAAATGCTCCATGCATTGCGACATATAACATCGCGACCAATCCCACTGGAATTGGTCTCGACCCGACCTTGTCCGCCCTGATTAACGCGATGCCAGCACCAAATAATTTTACGACGGGCGACGGACTAAATACGGCTGGGTTCAATTTCGCGTCTCCGCAACGCGAGAAGCAGTACGATTTTGTCACTAAGATTGACTACAAGCTGAGCGAGAAAAGCCTGATCTATGTTCGATATGCGCAGGGAGCGCAAAACACCTTCGGAGATTCGGCAAATGGTGGCCGTCCCGTTTTCCCCGATGCGCCGAATTTCGTCGATACAACTCGCAGTCCCAGGAACCTGGCTTTCAACTGGCGCTGGTCGCCCTCGGGCAATCTGACGAATGAATTTATTTTCGGTATCAGCAAATTCCAATTTTCATTCTTAACGCCTAACCCGGATCCAAATCTTCCTTTTAGCTTTATCAATGTAGCTACGCCGAACACTAACTTTTCCTACAACGCGCGAGGCGTGCGAACGTTGCAGTATATTGACAACTTAACCTACATCCAGGGTGCACACACTTTGAAGGGCGGAACTAATCTGCGCTTCAATCGTCATAACGACGACCGATCCAACGTAGCCGGTTCAGCCATTGAACCGGTCGTAGCACTGAGTGGGGCCGCTGGGTTTACAGGGTTCAATTTACCATCTGCCGGGGCCACCAGTATTAATGCGAATGACGTGACACGGCTGCAAAATACGGTAGTAGATCTGATTGGACGAGTTGGAAATGTTTCGCGAGCTTTTGTGACGGACCCGGCGAACCCCGGCACTTTTGCTCCCGCAGGGACTAGATGGCTCAACATTGCAAACTATGCCGAGCTCGATTTTTACTTTCAGGACAATTGGCGGTTTAGATCGAACCTAGTCTTTGACCTGGGATTGCGCTGGGAAATCAAAATGCAGCCTAAGGTTGAGGCCAGGCCAAGACTGGCCCCCGATCAAGAGGTCAAACTCGGGGCGGCGCCGACACAGACTGTTCGATGGGTCGAGAGCGATCTCTTTAAGAATGACTACGGCAAGCTCCTGCCGTCCGTTGGCTTTGCCTGGGATCCATTCAAGACCGGAAAAACATCAATCCGTGGAAACTATCGAATCGCTTCCGATAGAATCGCGACATTCCTGTTTGGGTCTTCGATATTCCAGAGTACACCGGGCAACAACACATCGGCATTGAATTCTGCCTTCGGTCAAGGCGGTGGCCTGTTCCGGAATCTTGGACCAGTGATTGCCGCGCTGGCGCCGCCCAGTACGCCGGACGCTTTGCGGCAACCGGCAGCGTTTAGCACAAGCTCCGGCAGCGTTATCGATCCCGATTTGCAGTTTCCTCAGGTGCATGAATGGTCCGCAAGTTTTCAAAGAGAGATTCAAAACAATGTCGTTGAAGTCAACTACATCGGAAAACACGCCGTTCACTTGCTTGGTGGATACAACGTTAATCAGGTAAACATATTCGCAGGCGTGCCGGGCGTCGCCGAGAGTAGTTTTCTCGATGCTTTCAATCGCATCAGAGCGAGCTCCACTTACAATAGCCCGCTGGTTAATTTGATCATGACGGGTAATGCCGCGAACAATGGCGGCACCGCTCGTTTCCGCGCGCTTAACACCGCGGCCATTACCCAGGGCAGCGTGGCGGCAACGGCTTTGCTCATTTCGCAGCGGACCTGCCAGGCAGCGGAAGTTAGCGCGGGAGTTTGCAGCAACGCGCAGCTGAATCAACGACTAATGAACCTTAGCGGATTTCCGTTTCTGCTTCAGCCCTATCCGCAATTCAGCGGCGGCATTAACGTCTTTGATAGTAATGACTATTCGAACTATCACGGTCTCCAGTTAATCTTTAAGCGTCGCATCACCAGCGGCCTGGGCTTTCAACTCAGTTACACACTTTCGAAATCCAAGGACAATCGCTCCTGGGATCCTTCGCTCAGCACGGTTTCAACCGGTTCGGTCCAGGCCGCGTCCAGCACCCCGTTTGATTTGAGAGACCGCAGCCTGAATTACACCTGGTCCGACTTTGATCGGCGACACGTTTTCCAGGGAACCTACACCTACGAATTGCCCTTCGGTAAAGGGAAAATGTTCGGCTCCGGCGCCCCCGCAATAGTCAATCATATTATTGGCGGATGGTTGTTCGGGGGCACGGTCCTGTGGACATCGGGAAGGCCCTTCACCGTTTACTCCGGCATCAACACGGTCAGCAATGTGGTCCAATCAACCGCGGATTGCAACGGCTGCAGCAGGAACCAGGGAAGTCTGGTCTTGGAATCCGGAAGAAACTTCTGGTTTGACGCGGCGGACCGCGCACTCTTCTCGGCGCCGGCGCCGGGCTCAATAGGAAATACCGGGCGCAATTTCTTTCTCGCGCCACATTACTTTCAATGGGACGCTTCTCTTGCCAAGAAGATTAGGTTTTCTGAGCGATACAGCTTCGACTTGCGAGCTGATGCGAGAAATGTCTTAAACAAACCTTCATTCGATAATCCGACCGCAGTTATTAACAGCGCAATCTTCGGACGCATCAACGACAGCGTCACGAATAACGCACGCAGAATACAGGTGTCGGCGAGGTTCAACTTCTAGCGAGCACCGGGCAGGGAACTGTTTGTTGATTCTTTTCAACAGCCCATGCTCGTCTCGGGGCACGGCGAACCCTGGGAACCACTTCTCATTTGAAGATTACATCGCTGTCGTCAGTTCGAAGCTATTTACAGGAGGCTCTCTATGTTTGAAGGAAAGTCGTATTCAATTCGAAATGTTTTCTTCGTGTTAGCTTTTGCCGTTTCGTGTGTCTTGTTGCCGGCATCCGCCTCAGCTCAAACCGTGACGGGTACTCTGCAGGGTACCGTAACGGATGCGCGTGGGGGTGTTGTGCCCGGGATTGAGGTAGTGGTGCGCAACGTAGATACCGGTCAGGAGCGCACGCTCACGACAAATAGTGAAGGTATCTATACGGCGGCCTTCCTGCCGATCGGCCGTTATAACGTGGTCGCTTCCGGCAAGGGCTTTAGTAGCACCACGCAGGAAAACGTTGAAGTTACGTTGAATCAAACGCGAGTAGTTGACATGACATTGACCCCGGGAGGCATTAACGAGGCGGTAATGATTACCGCCGATGCCGCGCCTATTAATACTACCAACGCCGAGGTCAAGGGTTCGCTTAATACGCAGGAAATCCAGGATAAGCCAGTCGCCAACCAAGGGAGCTTTCTCAACCTGGCAGAAACATTCTCGGGCTTCCAGGAGAATCCCGTTTCGGGTCAGAACAATCCGACTTCGTCATCCGGATCATCTATCAATTTCAACGGGACTGGAACGCGTGGCGCCACCTTCCAAATCAATGGCGTCAACAACGACGACTCGTCAGAGAATCAGCACCGTCAGGGAGTATCGCTGGCGACCATAAAAGAGTTCCAGGTTATCACCAACAACTTTGCCGCGGAGTTTGGGCGCGGTTACGGAGCTGTTGTGCTGGTCCAAACCTTGTCCGGCACTAACAAGCTTCATGGCAGCGCTTATTGGTTCAATCAAAACAGCCGGTTGAATGCCACAAACAACGTCTTTAACCCGGGCCTTAAAAAACCGGTAAATCGACGCAACCAGTTTGGCTTCACCAGCGGGTTCCCGGTATTGAAAAACCGCCTGTTTGGTTTCATAAGCGCGGATCATGTCGAGGATACCGGTGGCGGCAACATCGCGCGTGACGTTTTCCTGGCTAGCGAACATGACCCGGCAAATTGGTTTAAGCAAACACCGCAATTCGACACTCCGGCCAACCGGGCGTTCATCGCCACTACCCTTGCCAGATTTAAGACCAACAATATTCTTCCTAACGACCCGCGATGCCCGCGTTGCTGGATAGGCGTTCAGGGTCGTGACTTCCCATTGAAAGATTACTCGAGCCGTTTGGACTGGAACCCCCGCGACAAAGATCAATTTACGGCAAGATGGCAGTATACGCGCCAGATACTCGCGGCTGACGACCTGATCATCGGCGAGCGTGCCGACCAAAACAACAAACAGCAGAATGGTGGGTTCACGTGGACACATCTTTTCTCCGCTCAAACCGTGGGTGAGTTTCGCTATGGGCTGGGTTTGCGTACCACGTTGGTGAACATTACTGCCGGCAACGATACTCCAGTGATTCGCTTCCAGAATCCGGCGGCCCTCGCCGGTGGATCCATCATCGGAAACGCGGGGGCGTTCCCGATCCAGCGTTATCAAACGGACCATCAGTTTGTCTATAACGTCTCGTCGCTTTTTGGCGGCAACCATTTCTTTAAGGCCGGGACGGACATTCGCCGCCAGAGGCTTGATGACCTGGCTGATAGTTTTTCGCGTGGGTTTTATAACTTCAGCGCTACGACCTGTAACACAATAAACTACGGTAGCGGACTCAATGCGTTTCTGAATGGGTGCGTTTCCAGTTTTAGCAAAGGCTATGGTCCCTTCTTCCTCGAAAACAGAATCAAGGAATACAATTTTTACGCCGAAGATAACTGGAAGGTTCGTCCCAACCTTACACTCAACCTGGGAGGCCGGTATGAATACGTCGCCGTCCCGGAAGAAGTCAAAGGCCGCATTGATTACATCTATGACGACGACAAAAACAACATCGAGCCACGCGTAGGTTTTGCGTGGAGCCCCGGCTTCGAAGGTGGGGTATTGGGTAAGTTATTCGGCGGTCCAACCAGTTCCGTAATTCGCGGCGGTTACGGCATCTTCGATGGCAGAATTTTCCAATCCGTATTTTCACAGGGCGGCGCCGGCTTGCGCTTCAATCCACCAACCGCACTTCAGCTCGCCTTGACGTCAACCACCACCGCCGCTCCGGCGAATTTTAATCCGCACAACTATGCCGATCCCACCCGAGGGTTCGTATTTGTTCCGGGGCCACAAACCACGCGGCATGCAATCGCTGTCGTAGATCCCGATTTGGAGATGCCCTACACCCAGCAGTGGAGTATCACCATTGAGCGCCAACTGCCTTTGAATTCGAAATTGGAAGTTACGTACACCGGCAACCGCGGCATTGGCTTGCTCCGATTCTCGCAGGGAAACCTTCCTGTGCATGACCCGGTCAACGGTGTCTTCGTAGCGAACCATCCGAACAATACTGCAGCCCTGCGCGGCCAGACAATCAGAGTAGCTGCTAATGCGGAATGTGCCGGGACAACGGCAACTACACTTACTACGACGTGTCCCGTGGTCGTTCCCATCGGGGCACTCGAGTACAGCTTCCGCGTTCCTCGCACAAACGAACGACGTCCAGACCCGCGCTATACGACAAATCTGCTGGTGAGTAATTCGTCCTGGAGTTACTACAACGGCTTGCAGGTCAAGTGGGAAAAGAAACTCAGCAAGGGTCTCAACTTCCAGACAACCTACACGTGGAGTAAATCGATCGATACGACCTCGGAGGCAACTGACGTGGGCGTGGCCAGCGGCGACACAAACCAGACTGGAAACATCTCTCGGAACGCTCGCGGCCTGTCGCTGTTCCATACGCCGCACCGGTTCACTTTCTACGGCACGTACCGTTTTCCGTTCTTCAACGGCCGAAAGGATTTCCTGGGCCAAACCCTGGGTGGCTGGCAGTTGGCGACGGTAGTGCGTTTCGCCGCGGGCACGCCATTCACAATCAGAAATACCGCGGGAGTCGATCTGAACTTCGATAGCTTCATCGAGAACCGTCCGGTCATCATTGACCCTTCAATTCTCGGTCGCGGCGTTGATAATCCGGCGACGTCACGTCAGGTGCTGCCGCGCTCAGCATTTCGCGCGGCCACGCTGGCAGACTTTGGAAACGGAATAATCGGACGAAACACTTTCTACCGCGATGGCCAGCAGATTGTTGACATCGGTATCACCAAGATGTTCCCGATGCCCTTCGAAGGCCACCGGCTAATGATTCGGGCCGATCTGTTCAATGCTCTGAACCATCCGTGGTATGGCACGCCTGTAACTGACATTGCGGCCACAAACTTCGGCGCTATCACTGGAATGCATGCGCAGTACCTTCCGCGCGTCGTGCAAGTTGCGCTGCGCTATACCTTCTAACCAAAACCTGACGAGCTGGGCGGGAGTAAAATCCCGCCCATTCGTTATCCGATAAGGGCGTGTAGTTCAGAGTTCGACCTTCAGGTTGTGTTTTGCCGCGGAAGACACAAGCTAATAAAGCTTGACGAACTCTGAACTGCAGCTTTGAGTTCCCCAGCATGTCAATAAAACCACGTAGTAAGGTCGCAGCGCTTCTGGCCGTTGCGGTCGTTAGCACTACGGCTCTCGCGGCCTTCGGTTCAGCGCTTCTCAAACAAGAGAAATCAGCGACTGCAGTAGTTGCCGCTGCTTCGTCTAATGAGGTGCGCGCGCTTTGGGTGGTGCGCACTACTCTGACCTCGCCCGAGAAAATTCGCGCGATGGTGGAAGCCGCAAAGAGCAACGGTTTTAATACGCTGATAGTACAGGTGCGTGGTCGTGGCGATTCCTATTATCGTTCCAGGCGAGAACCGCGCGCGATGGAACTAAAAGATCAACCGGCGGAATTTGATCCGCTAGCGGTGACGCTTAAAGAAGCACGTTCCAGAGGGCTCAAGGTCCATGCGTGGCTCAACACCAGTCTCCTGGCAAACCTCGATACGCTGCCAACAGATCCACGTCACGTTTATCACAAACATCCCGACTGGCTGGCCGTACCGCGTCCAGTAGCTGCTGAACTCTACAAGATGTCACCCCGCGACCCGCGCTACCGTCAGCGCATCGTCGAGTGGTCCAAAGGTAATCGGCAGGAGCTGGAAGGCATTTACACTGGGCCGGCGAATCCACGCGTGCGCGAACACATCTTCCAGATTTGGATGGACGTGTTGAAAAACTACGACGTCGATGGTCTCCACTTCGATTACGTTCGACTGGCCAGCCCCGACTTCGATTACAGCCGCACTTCGCTCGAGAAATTTCAGAAGTGGCTGAAGCCGAAACTTTCAGATGCCGAGCAGCGTGAGCTGAAATCAAAGTTGAAGCAAAATCCACTTGCGGCTGCCGAGACGCATTCCAAACAGTTTGCCGACTTTCAACGCGAACAGATCACAACGCTGGTCCAACGCGTCTATCGCGGCGTCAAGCAGAAGAAACCAAACGTCACCGTTTCGGCTGCCGTTTTTGCCAACGATGAAAACGCCTTTACCCGTCGTTTTCAGGATTGGCGGCGTTGGCTGTCCATGGGCATTCTCGACGTAGCCTGTCCTATGGCTTATTCCACAGATACGGCGGTCTTTCAAAAGCAGATTGAAGTGGCCACCTCGAGCGCGCACGCAGCCGGTCGCCGCGTCTGGGCCGGGATTGGCGCATATCGTATTCGAGCGGAGTCGACAGTCGAGAAGATCAATGTGGCTCGTCGACTCGGAGCGGAAGGGATAATTCTTTTCTCATACGACTTCACCACGCGGCCAGGTGAATTGAACCCGGGTGCCGATTATCTCGACCGTGTGCGTCGCGGCGCTTTTGAAACGGCGGCTGCGATCAAGTAACCCACCGTTGTATTTAACGCTGAAAGCGTTCGCTAATTTCAGCCCAGGGTTTGCTATGAAACCCTGGGAATTAGATTCATGGTTTGTTTTGTGGCAACTCTGAAGGAGTTCGACAGGTCTGCGGGTCTCGCGACGCAACGCTTTCAGGGTTCGCTCCTTATAAATGGGAGCGTCTCCCCCAGGGTTGCAGAAGCGCAACCCTGGGCTAGAATTGGCGAACGCTTTCAGGGTTAACTCAAACTGCATCGGTGTTCCACCCGCATGGTCCAAGCGCTTGATTTCTAAACCCCCAGCCACAACCTGCCATCGGGACGACAAAACCATTACATTCGCTGACCTCGCGAGTAAACTCTCGGCGAAAAATGGTTTCATCAGGGTTATGAAAACACTTCTCCTTAGTTATCAAGAAGAGATTGCCTCATCTCAACTTTGTCTCTTCGCAGGCGGACGCCCACGTTTGGCTGAACCTCACGTTTGAATACAGGTATGACCGGTATCGCGTTCCCAACGCAAACGACATTTCCGCTCAAACGGCCAGCGACACCTTATATACGGCCCACGGCCGAGTCTTCGTTGTTAAGCCCGGTAAGAAACTAAGCCTGGTCGATAAATTTCGTCAATCTGAACCCCAGTCAGACGGGCCGCAATCCCAAGCAATACTGCCGGCAAAAACAGCCAAAAACATCTTGTTCCAATTCGCTCGGAGGTGTATAAATCACCTACTCCATATGGCGTCTAACGCAATTTCAGTTTTCCATTTTTCCACAGGCCTGGATTAACGAGAGGAACCCTCCAATGAAGCTTTTCACCCCTTTGCTCCGACTTCTATTTCTGACTGTGATCCTATTGATTGCGCTGGGCACCGTGTCTTTGGGTCAGGAGACAACTGGCCGAATTAGCGGTACCGTCGTCGACCCCACCGGCGCAGTTGTTAACGCCGCCGAAGTGACGGCAACCAATACTGCTACTAACGAAGAGCGCAAAACGCAGACGGATGACACCGGCACTTACACCTTTACGCAACTTCAACCGGGGCTGTACGACATCTCGGTCCGAGGCCAGGGCTTCAAAGAACACTTGATCAAGGGTGTCGAGGTCAACGTTAACGACCGAAAGCTATTCAACGTCACATTGGAGGCCGGCGCTGTTTCCGAATCAGTCACCGTTACGACGGAGACGTCGCTGATTCAAACGACGCCCACGGTTGGCGACGTGGTTGAAAACCGGCGTGTAGTTGAGCTGCCGCTTAACAACCGCAACTTTATGGCACTGCTGACCCTGGTCCCCGGCGTTACCAGCACTGGCGACTCGGAGATTGGCATCGGGTTGACCAATACCGTCAACTTCTCGATCAACGGCACACGCCGCAACTCGATCAACTTCCTGGTCGACGGCGTCAGTAATACTGACGTTGGGTCAGGTATTACTTTGTTGTCGATTCCGACCGTTGATTCGATTCAGGAATTTCGCGTCATCACGTCTGTTCCCACAGCCGAGTTTGGCAAGTCCGGCGGTGGTGTAGTTAACCTCGTCACTCGCGGTGGCGGTCGCGATTTTCACGGAACTCTCTATGAGTTTTGGCGGAACGACAAATTAAACGCCAACAGCTTCTTCAACAATGCAAACGGCACCTTCGGCCCAAACGATGCAGGCGTGAGACTGGGAATAAACACAGCTGGTACTGAGCGCACACCGCGACCCAAACTTCGTTACAACAATTTTGGTTATTTGATTAGCGGGCCGGTGGTCATCCCCGGGTTCTACAACACGGACCGAGAGAAAACGTTCTTCCTGTTCTCGCAGGAGTGGCGGCGCATTATCCGCGCACCCAGTCTGGCCTCGCCAATCACCGTGCCCAGTTTGCTGGAGCGCCAGGGCAATTTTTCAGAGACCGGTAATCTGCCGATCTTCGATCCCCTGACTGGACTCCAGTTCACTAACAACACAATTCCAGCAGGACGAATTAATGCGACAGCACGCGCTCTGCTCGCGCTCTATCCGGAACCCAACCTTCCCTCGGTGACTGCCGGACGCGCGCCTAATCGTGTTGCCGTTACCGCGCCCAATATCCAGAACACTCGCCAGGAGACGATGCGTGTTGATCACAACTTTTCGAGTATGCACCGGCTGACCGGTCGCTATACACGCGACCTCTCGCTAACACGAGAGCTCGGCGGCTTGTTTTTTGGCGCGACAATACCTAACGTCGCCACAACCGATACCTTAGTTCCCGGCCAGGTAATGGCGATTAGCTTGAGCAGTACGTTTGGGCCCAACATTGTGAACGAGGCCAGCTTTACTTTCTCAGGCAACAAGATCACAACCACTCTTCTGGGACGTTACAACGGCACAGATATTACGGTTCCACACAGCGAAATTTTTCCCCAAAACAACTCCGGCTTGCCACCGATTCTCAATATCACCGGGCAGCCAACTATCGGTTCCGGACAACTGTTTGACGTTACATACAAAAACTGGAACCCCAAAGACAACGTGACAATTATTCATGGATCACACACGTTCAAGTTTGGCGGCGAAGTGAGTTGGGAATCCAAAGACGAGAACGCGGCGAATGCCACGCAGGGCACTTACGGATTTACCGGCGTGCAGACGCGTGTTCCCACGACTTCGGGTATTGGGCTGGCGGATTTTCTTCTGGGACGCGCGACCAGTTACGCCGAACCTGAGCGGGACGTTACCCAACAGTTGCGCTTTGGTCGCACTGAGTTCTATGTCCAGGACACCTGGAAAGTCCGGCCTAATTTCCAGCTCGACTATGGCATTCGCTACTATCGCTACCGGCAACCGATTGACAAGGATAATGTGCTCGCCACATTTTTGCCGGAATTGTACAACCGGGCCCGGACTCCGGTATGCGCCAATGCTACTTGCAGCACGTTTGTAACCAGCTCGTTTGATGTAACCAATGGCTTTGCTTATGCGGGGGCGAACTCACCATTCGGCCGCCGTGTACAGCAGGACGACAAGAACGATTGGGCGCCGCGTATAGGTTTCGCCTGGAACCCACGTGGCAATACCAGGACGGTGATCCGAGGCGGTTACGGTGTTTACTACGATCAGGCGCTAATCGGCATCGTTGAACAGAATTCCTTTACTACGCCACCCTTCAACAACTCTGTCTCTCTTACAGGCACCGCAGCCGCTCCCATCCCATTCGGTAATCCGGGTTCACCAGTTACGGCAGCGACGCGTGGCCCTCTGGGTGGTGTGAATGCGACAACCGCTCCGTGGGTAACTCCGGTTATTCAGCAGTGGGCACTGACGTGGCAGCAGGAAGTTGGTCGTACTTCGCTCTTCGAGATTGGGTATGCCGGCTCGGCTGGAAACCATTTGATCCGGCCGATAGATATCAACGCGCCGACCCCGGCGGAGATCGTCGCCGCTGGCCGAGGTATCGCGACCTGCGACCAGGCGCTCGCAGCGGCCAATAATCCCGCGAACTGCATCAATCTTGCACGTCCGTATCGAGGATTCGGTGCCATTACAGACAGGCAAACAAGCGCGACGTCTCGTTATCACGGACTGTTAAGCTCGTTCAGGTTGCGCCCCACACGTGGACTGACTGCTCAAGTGGCCTACACATGGTCCAAGAACATGACGGACGCAACCAATGACCGCGACGCGATCGATGTGCCGCAGATTCGTACTAACCTGCAATTGGAGCGGGCGCCTTCGCGCCTTAACCGCACTCACGTATTTGTAGCCAGCTATGTTTACGAAGTGCCGAGCTTTGGCTCAGACTTCGCGAAATCGACAGCTGGTCGCATGATTTTGGGTGGATGGGAAATCGCGGGTATCACGACCGCACAGAGCGGACTGGCGCTTAACCGTGTGGTCCAGGCGGCGACTACTGTGCCTGCTCGCGGCAGTCGTCCAAATATTGTTGGCGATCCGCTCTCAGGAATTCCGGCCAATCCGACCGGAGGCATTCCCTATGCTTTCAACCCGTTCGCGTTTCGAACCACGTTGACGGGCGAGATTGGTGATTCCCCGCGTTCGCCATTCAGGTTTCCAACGCAGTTTCTCACCGATCTAAACCTTGCTAAGAACTTTCGGTTTACTGAACGGTACCGGCTGCAACTTAGAGCCGAGTTTTACAACATCTTCAATAGGACGACCTTCAACGACGTCTTCCAGACTATGCCGGACAGACTGCCGACCGATGCCGTCTTTAATTCAGTTCAAAACCTGGTTAACTCAGGCTCAAATCCTCAGTTCGGCCAGTTCTTCTCCACGCGCGATCCACGCCAGATTCAGCTTGGCATAAAGTTCAATTTCTAAATCGGACTAACCGCGCAAGGTAAAAAAAACGCCCCTGGTTTTCCAAACCAGGGGCGGCTTTTCTTGTTCGACACACTTTTAGTTTGTCGTCGGTGCGTTAGAGGCCTCCTTCGCACGATCACGACACACCGGTTCACGGCCTTTGTGTCTTCGTACCGGTGACCTTCTTCTCCAGTCGCTTCCGTTCCTGGTTACTAAGCTCTTGCGCGATTGCAAACTGTTTCCGCGCATCCTCGCGTCTGCCCGCAGCGGTATAAGCGCGACCTAGCAGCGCATGCCCATCGGCCCAGGGCTCGCCAAGCTTCACGGCACGTTCCAGGAATCCTATGGCCCGCATGACCTCGCCCTGTTTGAGCATTGTTTGGCCCATGGCTTCAAGAGCGGGTCTGAAGTCGGGAGCTGCCTCAACGACTTTCGTCAACATTTCCACGGCTTCGGCGGTTTGTCCTCGAGCCAGATTTATCTTCCCAAGCTGGTAAAGCGCAAGCGTCATGTTGGGAGTGATCTGCAACTCTTCAGTAAAGCGTTGCGCCGCCTCGTCCAACTCGCCCTTCTTCAAGAGCGCATGGCCCAGGGCGTAGTGCGCTTCCGGCAAGCGTGGATCGACTTCAATCGCGCGACGAAATTCCTGAATCGCGCTTTCTGATTCCGAAGCGTTGTCCAACGCCTCGCCGAGCAGAAGGTGGGCCTTCGCCGAACCAGACGAAACCCTCACAAGTTCTCTTAAACGCGAAGCTGCCCTGTCATACTGCTTCAGTCGAAGGTACGACTGCCCGAGTGCCAGAAGAATCGGTGCTGTCCTGTGCTGCTGTGAATAGAGTTGTTCAAGCTGGTCGACGGCCGCCTGAAAGTTCTCCATCGCAATCAGCGAAAGTGCTAGTAATTCGCGCGCCTGGACATGATCGGGACGCAGCGCGATTGCACTAACGAGGCTCTTTTTTGCATCATCGTAACGCGCGGCTTTGAAATATGTCACTCCAAGATTGAGGTGCGCCTCAACCAGCCTGGGCTTGAGTTTCGTCGCACGTTTGAGTGTTGCGATCGCCCGATCAGTTTTCGCCTGACGGTTGTATACACTGGCCAGGTTAACCAACACTTCTGCCCAGCCCGGCGCAATACTAATCGCCCTGAGATAGTTTTGCTCGGCCTGCGGCCAGTCGGCGCGTGCCTCGGCGTCGCTCGCGCTTTGGGCGAAACGTAAGGCTTCAGGTGGCACGCCCTCCAGGACAGCAGTTTGGCCCACCGATAACGATGCCGGCAGGAGAAATAGAGCTAGTGTGAAAGGCTTCAGCGATTTCATTGACGATAAGAGAACAGGCCGGCATCTTAGCCGAACAAAACTGTCCATTCAAACGCCTTCCTGAGTGATTAGGGGCATAACGGAGGACTGGCATTTATTTGAGCGCGCTTCACAGTTGAATACACTCTCGGGAAGACTGCAATTCTGGTGTTACAATTCGAGGAGTGGCTACACCGATGAACCGCCGAAAGAAGGTGGCTAATGACAAACGGAGAAATGCAGAAGGCGATGGAATTTATCATTAACCAGCAGGCGCAGGCCTCTGCGAAGATTGATGCCCTCGCGGAAGCGCTCAAGGCTGAAGCGCCTCACCACACTGAAACGGATAAGCGGTTACACGCTTTGGCTGAACTTGTGGAGCGCCAGATCAGGGAACGCCGCGTCGGAAATTCGTGACAGGCCAGCCTCCAACCACCATTCTCCTTCGAAATGCTCGCATCGTATTTCCGGAACGAGCCGCGAAGGCCAGTCTTCTCATTCATGAGAAGCACATCGCTCGCATCGTCGAGTCCGATACCAAGCCTGAGGCCGACTCAATTGTAGATCTAGAGGGCCTGACTCTTTTCCCGGGCTTCATTGATGTTCACATTCACGGCGCGGTCGGTGTCGATACGATGGAGGCTTCGGCCGCGGACCTCAATCGCGTCTCGGAGTTTCTGGCGACTCAGGGAGTAACCGGTTGGCTGCCTACGCTGGTGCCTGGTCCTGTTGCTGATTATTCGCGTGCGATCAAAGCGATTGAGGAAGGTTCGAACCTCAAAACTGGGGCACGCATACTGGGAGTTCATTACGAAGGCCCGTTTGTGAATTCGGCGCAGTGTGGCGCATTGCGGTCGCAGTTCTTTCGAACTTATTCGGGAACATCGGATGTCTCGGATCTTCCGGTGCTTCCGGTTGACGGCGGCAAACACATGATGACTCTAGCGCCGGAAATCGATGGCGGCATTGAGCTCACGAGGGAATTAACCAAACGCGGTTGGGTTGTATCCATAGGCCACACACGCGCTGATTTTGATCTGCTCAACAAAGCCTTCGAAGCAGGGGCGCATCACATGACTCATTTCATGAACGCTATGGCGCCATTACATCATCGCTCGCCGGGACCCGTGGCATGGGGCCTCCTGCATGACGAAGTTAGCTGCGATGTGATTGCTGACGGCGTGCATCTCGATTCCAATGTTCTACAGCTTCTGCTTAAAACGAAGACGGCGCGGCGCCTGATGTTGATAAGTGATTCGGTGATCGCGGCCGGTCTAGGCGACGGCGACTACAAGATTTGGGGCGAAACAATTAGTGTGAGAGACCGTCGCACGAGTAATGAAAAAGGAAGTATCGCCGGCTCGGTTATCAGCATGCTCGACGCTGTGCGAATGATGAAGTCGCAAGGCGCGTCTGAAATGGAACTGGCGCAGATGGCCTCAACCAATCCCGCACGTTTGCTCGGAATCGACCACGATTGCGGCTCGATCGAAGAAGGGAAGCGCGCGGACCTCGTCGCGATGGATCGAGACGGCAACATTCAGTTGACCATAGTAGGCGGTAATGTCATCCGGTTACCGAACCGATCGCAATAGAGGTATGTGAGAGCTCGGACATCCGAGTTCTCACACAGACTCGGGTAGCACTGGGGGCTAGAGTGAACTGAAAATAGTTCCCCGCGACGGACCGATATAGGACCTCTAGTCAAATCAGGAGTGCTGACGGCTATACAGGCCGGCCGAGCCAATGATTAAGAGGAAGAAGCCAATGATCACGTGCAAAACGTCGTCAACTGTGGTCCAGAGGAAATACTGTTCAGGCGGAAGATTCAGATAACTTGCCAGCCCCTGGTAAAGATCTATTAGCCCGAATCCTGCGTTGAAGAAGCTGATTAGCTTTTCCTTTCCTGACCAAAGAATCAACACTCCAAGGATCCCGAAGACAATGTGAAATACGTTGTATGCAGGCGCGCCGCTGGTGAGACTTTTTTCGGCAGGTATCAGAAAACCGGCCACCCCCACGAGAATCAACAGCGGAGCGAAAATGGCCAGGACCTTGTAATTTAGACTGCCTTCGCGAATATTAATGTTAACGCTCCTCGTAAAACCCGGCCCGCCGGTACGACTCGTCCAGCAATTCAACCGGATGACAAACCGTCAATTTAATTCCGGCGAGCCGTGCGCCCGCGCCTATTTGCATTTGGCAACCGGGGTTGCCGGTAGCCAGGACCTCGGCTCCTGTGTTCTTGATGTTCGCAAGTTTTTCGTCTAGCACCTTCGTCGACATCTCCGGCTCCATCAGATTGTAAATTCCCGCGCCACCGCAACATCTTTCCGAGCCTTCCAATCTTGAGAAACTCAAACCCGGGACCGCGCCGACGATCTTGAGCGGAGCGTCGCCCGCGTGTTGCCCATAAAGCAAATGACATGAGGCATCGTACGTTACAGTCTCCTGCAGAGGGCCGGCGCCGGTCCTGATTACGACGGTTTCCAGTTGTTGACTGACGTCTCGCACTCGGCCGCTGAATCTTCGTGCTTCGCCGGAGAGTAACTCATCGTGCTCGAAGAGGTGCGCGTAAGATGCCAGCATGGCGCCACAACCGCCTGCATTTGTGATTATCGGAGTGTCGTCGTCGTCCGAGAAAGCTTGAAGGTTTTTCCTCGCGAGCGTTCTGGCCCCCTCCAGGTCGCCCGCATGTGCATGAAGCGCGCCGCAGCAAACTTGCTGAGACGGAGCTGCGACGCCAAATCCATTAGCCTCGAGCACGCGCGCCGTTGCTTCGTTAACTCGCGAGAAGAGCCCGGCGCCTACGCAGCCAGTGAACAGCAGAGTGTTTTGACCTGCAGAATTTTCAACTGCGGTTTGAGCGTTTATAAATTCGCGTTTCTGTTGTGATGCGTTGAATTGCTTACCGGCCGAGCTTTCCAATAGTGCCAAACCGAATTCAACCCGCCTTGATAGAAGTTTTGCGATACCAGACTTTAAAAGCACTCGCGCGAGGCGGGCGTTGCGGAAAACCCGGGCGATTGAAAATAAAAACTCCAGCCGGCCAGGATGTAGCCAGACGTGTTTGAGCACAAATCGTAATAAGGCATAACTGAGACCTCTTTGCGGCCCCGAGTTGAACAATTCGCCGCGCGCGGCTTCCAGCAGTTGTCCATACTCCACTCCCGCCGGGCAAACTTGTTCGCAAGCACGGCAACCCAGGCAACGATCTATGTGACGCTCAAAAGATTCCGAGTCGCTGGCGAGCCGTCCTTCACCGACAGCGCGCATTAAGTACAGGCGCCCGCGTGGTCCATCGTTTTCATCGCCGGTGATGACGTAAGTTGGACA
>Ga0190270_10000122_pt1 | contig 34246 bp, 19 predicted proteins | sample Popmic320T_FD_133748 | JGI IMG/M metagenome (GOLD analysis project Ga0190270, IMG submission 133748) | Populus adjacent soil microbial communities from riparian zone of Weber River, Utah, USA - 320 T | ecosystem: Environmental > Terrestrial > Soil > Riparian zone | place: USA: Utah | collected...
CGGGTGGCGGTAGTGGTGGAGACGGTCGAGGAGTTAGTGGAGAAGTTGGGCGCCTTGAGCCGGGGTGATCTGGTGGCGGGAGTCTACCGCGGTAGGATAGAACGTGTTCGACTTGGCAGGGGGCCGGCAGCGAAGGAGCGGGTGGCGGAGTCATTTGAAGAGGAGAGTGAGGGGCCAGTCAGGGCCGAGCACTATGTGAACCGGCTGGAGCGGTTGGCGCACTTATATGTGCGCGGCGGAGAAGCGCCGTGGGCCGAATTGTACAGCGCGGAGGACCACCGTCGGGTGTCGCTCCCGACTTATCCTTTCGCCAAAGAGTATTACTATGCCCCCGAACCGCAGCAGCCCAGCCTCTCGTTGACAGTTCAGCTTGGTCAGATAGACAAACTTCACCCTCTGATCGATCGCAATATTTCAACCCTGCGTGAAGAGAGGTTCGCAACTCGTTTGACGGGTAAAGAGTTTTTCCTCACAGACCATGTCATATTCGAACAAAAGATCCTGCCGGGGGCGGCTTATCTCGAGATGGCGCGCGCGGCCGGAGCTATTGCCGGGGAACGAAAGGTCAGCAAGCTTAAAAATGTTTTCTTCGCCAAACCCATCCGACTTGATGAAGGTTCTGATGTGGTCAACGTTTCCGTCAACTTGTCTCCGAATCAAGAGTCGCTCAACTTTGAGATTACCAGTTCCGTTGTAGAGGAACTTGATGTTGTGAACGCGCAAGGAACGATCGTTTTCGAGGGCGAAGTATCTGCACAGCATGTGCCCGAATCCATCGATCTGGAATCCATCACTCAACGCTGCACTCAATCGCTCCAAGGTGAAGAGTGTTATCGCCTGTTCGAAAATGGCGGAGTGAAATACGGTGCGAGCTTTCGCGCGATCAAGCTGCTGCACTACGGCGAGAGCGAAGGTTTGGCGCAGCTTGAATTGCCGCCGAGCCTCAGTCAAGCCTTTAGTAAATTTGTCCTCCATCCTTCGTTAGTTGATGCGGCGTTACAGACGGTCATAGCTTTCAAAGGCGAAGCGGAAGCCGGCTCGGCCTACCTTCCCATCGCTGTGGGTGAGGTTGAGCTGTTGGATGATCTGCCCGAGAGATGCTACGCGCACGTTCTCCGAACAGACGGCGCCAAAGCCTCTGCGTCACAACTGAAGAAATTCAACATTCTCATCGCTGATGAAGCAGGTCAGGTACTAATAAAAATAACGGACTTCGCCGTAAAAGCGTTCCGCCTGCCCATAGCGGAGGCTGAATCGGGCGCCAGGCAAAGTCACATGAACGACACCTCGCCGAGAACTACGAGTGTTGACCTCTTGAACATTCTTCGAGAGATAGAGAGCGGTGCGCTGAACGCTGACGATGCTGAAAGAGCGCTGGAAGAAATTTATGCATAAACTCCAATTGACTAGAAAAGACGTTCTAAAACAAATAGAAACGCACCAGCTTTCGTCAGCAGATGGTCTGCGGCTGATCCAGCAAATTACCTCTGCCAGCGCAGGACCTTCGCAGCCTGAACAGGAAGTTTCCCGCGTGATGTACTTTCGGCGTGAGTGGGAGAAAACCGAAATCGCACGCGAAGAATCAGGCCAAGCGGTTGGTGACATCCTGATTTTTGATGGTGATGGAAAAATTTGCAGTTTTCTCAATGAGCAATTGGAGAACAGAACAGAAGCGCACAGCCGGGTCACACTCGTGCAACCCGGTGAATGCTATCGCCGACTGGGGACCAACGCTTACGAGATTAACCCAGAGAGTAAGGACGACTATCGCCGCTTGTTTGAAGACCTGCGAACTGAGCGCGCAATACCGAACAAAATACTGTACATGTGGACGCGGAGAGGTATTAGTTTTGACAAGAATCAACTGAGTAGAGAACTCAGCCTGGGCCTCTTTTCAATCTTCCTATGCAGCAAGGCTCTCATTGAACTTAGAATAAAAAACCACATCGATTTCTTATATGTTTACACCGGTAATGAAAAAACCATCCAGCCTCAACACTCCGGAGTAAGCGGCTTTGCGCGCACTCTCCGACAAGAGCATCCGAACTTCTCATGTTCCACGGTGGCCGTGGATGAACCAACGGAGACTGAGTGCGCAGCCATCGTGCTGCGAGAAATTCTCGCTGGAAACAGTACGGCAGAGATTTCTTACCGTCAGAGTGAGAGATACGTGAGGCGCCTGAAGCCCGTCGAGTCACCTCTTGTAGACCAACAGATAAACTTACGCGAGAACGGTGTCTACATTATTACGGGCGGCGTGGGCGGGCTGGGCAAGAAATTCGCCGAGCACATTGCCGGACAAGTAAAGGCCCGACTGGTGCTCGCTGGCCGGTCCGCGTTGAGTGCGGAACAGGCCGCATGGCTTGAAGAACTTAACGCGTCCGGCGCAGACGTCTTCTATTGTCAGGCAGACATTTCCAAGCGCGAAGACGTTGAGCGACTCGTCCAAGAAACCAAAGCACGCTTCAACACAGTTCACGGTGTCATCCACTGCGCCGGCATCATCCGCGATGCACTGACGTTGAAAAAGAGCATCGAGGATATGTCTGCAGTGCTTGCTCCGAAGGTCTATGGAAGTGTCTGGTTGGATGAAGTGACCCAGGATGACCAGCTTGATTTCTTCGTGCTCTTTTCTTCGGTGGCCGCGACTTTCGGGAGCGTCGGGCAGTGTGATTACGCTTACGCGAACAGTTTCATGGATGGCTTTGCGGAGTGGCGAGAGCTTTTGCGCACGGGACAAAAAAGATGCGGGAAAACCATCGCCATTAACTGGCCCTTGTGGCAGGACGGTGGTATGACCGTCGATGAAAACGCGCAAACATCAATGCGGGAATCCGGCGTCGAACTGCTCTGTGCGGCGGACGGACTACGGGCTTTCCATGACGCCTTAGGTTCAGTCTCGACGCAACAGGTCGTGCTGTACGGTAAACGCAAAAGCCTGGAGAGTTTGGTGATTTCGAATAGAGCTTCAGAGGCTCGCGAACATCGGCCAAAGGCTACGTTGAGCGAAGATGAAAAAGCGGCCTTGATGGAAAAGACAGAAGTTTGTCTGAAAGAGATTCTGGCGAGAGAAGCAAAGCTGCCACTCTCGAAAATTCGCTCGCAGGAGCCATTGGAAAATCTCGGGATAGATTCGCTGCTGATCATGACGTTGACGCGCGAGCTTGAAAAACTTTTCGGCGAACTACCCAAGACGCTGTTTTTTGAATATCAAACTCTGGCCGAGCTGACTGAATATTTTGTGGAACATCATAGGGAGGTAATTCAGACAATCGTGGGAAGCGTTTCTCAGCCACGTGCCGGAAAGTCGAAGATAAACAACGCGCAAAAAGAGCCGGCCAGCATAAGTCTCAACCGCCTGACGGCACCGCAGATGTCTGATGCGAGTAATTCTTCCGCGCGCCACGATGACATCGCCATCATTGGTGTTGGCGGACGCTACCCCATGGCTGATGATCTGGCGCAGTTCTGGGAGAACTTAAAGACAGGCAGAGATTGCATTACCGAAATACCCCCAGACCGTTGGGATTACAGCAAGTATTTCGATGCCGATAAAAAGAAGCTTGGCAAGAGCTACAGCAAATGGGGCGGCTTCATTAATGACGTTGATAAGTTTGATCCACTATTTTTCAACATCTCACCCGCCGAGGCTGAATTGATCGACCCGCAAGAACGTCTCTTTCTGGAAACGGTATGGCAGACCATAGAGGATGCCGGCTACACCCGAACACAACTCAATCGAACCAGGGCGGGCGTTTTCGTAGGCGTGATGTACGGACACTATCAGTTGTTCAGCGCAGAGAATTCGCTCCAAGGCGATGGGCTGGTCTTTGGTTCCTCGTTCGCTTCAATTGCTAATCGTGCTTCCTATTTTTTCAACTTCAAAGGCCCCAGCATCGCGTTAGACACGATGTGTTCATCGTCGCTTACCGCCATTCATCTGGCGTGTAGAAGCATCTCGCTCGGAGAGTGCGAGCTGGCTATCGCGGGTGGCGTAAATGTTTCAATTCATCCGCAGAAGTATCAACTGTTGAGTCAGGGCCGCTTTGCCGCAAGCGATGGCCGTTGTCGCAGCTTTGGCGAGGGCGGCGACGGGTATGTGCCGGGTGAGGGAGTAGGTGCGTTGCTTTTGAAACCACTGCGTCAGGCTGTGGCCGACAGAGATCAAATTTATGGCGTGATCAAAGGCAGCTCCATCAATCACGGCGGAAAGACAAATGGGTATACGGTTCCAAACCCGAAAGCTCAGGAGGAGTTGATTACTGAAGCCTTAAGAAGCGCCAAACTTGACTCGTCGAGAATCTCTTACATCGAGGCACACGGGACGGGAACTACTTTAGGAGACCCGATTGAAATAGCGGGTCTGACAAGGGCGTTCAAGACGAGCAGTAACGGCAATCCAGAACAGCGTGTCGAAACAAATAGCTGTCCAATTGGTTCGGTCAAATCAAACATCGGCCACCTGGAATCTGCTGCAGGCATTGCCGCCGTGACGAAAGTGTTGTTGCAGTTCAAGCATCGGCAATTAGTTCCATCCATCCACTCCAACCGCATAAACCCAAACGTCAACCTTAGTGAGACGCCTTTTTTTGTGCAGCAGGAATTGGCCGAATGGAAGCAGCCGGCGATGCTCGTGAGCGGCGAAGAGATACATTATTCGAGACAAGCGGGCGTCAGCGGCTTTGGAGCCGGCGGAGCAAACGCTCACGTCATTCTGGAAGAGTACGTAGATAACACTGTCGCCGATGAGGAGTCAGACGGGCAGCCTCAGATCATAGTTATTTCGGCCAAGACCCAGGCAAGACTAAAGGATTACGCGGCCAGATACCTGCATTTTTTGAACCGGACAAGAGAAGACAGTGCCACGGTAAACGCAGACAAAAGAGGAGCGCTGGTTGGCAGCATTCAGAAAGACTTGCTGACGTTTGCTTCAGCTCTGGTCAACGTCACGGAGCAGGAGATTGATCCAGACGATAGCCTGGGCGAGTTTGGCTTCGATAGGATGACCGTTGCCAAGTTGGCTGAACAGATCAGACAGAAGTATGACTGCGAAATTATTCCGTCCACCTTTTCCGACCATTCGTCTATCTCCGCCATTGCTCGTTTGGTGAGTGAGAAGTACGCGGCCCACCTGACAAACTCATTCAGCGATAAACCAGAAGAAATTGGCGATGGAATTTCTATCAACCTTGCCGATCTCGCCTACACTCTTCAAGTAGGCCGCGAAGCAATGAGAGAACGTCTGGCAATGGTTGTCTCAGACCGGAGGGAACTTTGCGACAAACTACAAAGGTATTGCGAGGGCGACACCGAGGATGAACACCTTTATCTGGGTAGCTTCATACCCGGCGCCTCAACTCCCGAACGTCTGGTTGAAGGAAGAGCCGGAAAAGAGTTTATTAGGCTTTTGGTTGATGATCGTGAATGGGACAAACTGGCGCAACTCTGGGTCTCCGGCGTTGAAATCAATTGGCCTCAACTTCATGATCAAACTCGAGCTGGTCATCGATTACCACGACGAATTTCTGTTCCTACCTACCCGTTCGCCCGCGACCGATATTGGGTGCCGGAACCTCAGCAAAGCGCTGTGCCACTTACTCGACTTCATCCTCTGATTGACCGAAACATCTCTACGCTGAGCGAGATTTCTTTTACCACACACCTTAGCTGTGATGAGCCGTATCTCCTGGATCAGGGCAACGGAAGATTTATGCCTGAGTTGGCGATGATCGAAATGGCTCGGGCAGCCGCCGAGCTGGCCCAGGATAGAGCAGTTGCCAGGATTAACAACATCCGCTGGGGCCTGCCCGTTGTCGCACCGGAAAACGCGCTTGATTTACGAGTGAGCTTGTTACCAACCGGGGACGCGGTGGAATTCGAAGTCAGCTCCAATGTAGAACCGCATGGGTTGAGAGCGCACGGGCAGGGAGTGTTGGTTTATGAAAACGGGCCAGAGTCAAAACAAATTAATGAGCTTGTCGATATCGAGGCGGTAAAGTGGCGTTGTCCGGACACCAGGAGTAGTGAGCAATGCTACGAGTATCTTCGTGGCGTTGGGCTCAATTATTCGCAGGAGCAACGCGTCGTCAGGGAATTGTTTTTCGACGACGACGATGCACTGGTCTGTTTCGACTTGTCACCTGAGGAGACTACCGAGTTTTTCCTGAACCCACTTATGTTGGATGGCTTGATGCAAGCCGCTGCGATCTGGCTGCCTGCAATTGGTCAACCGTCGGGTCAATTGCGGCCGACTAGTCTCAATGAGATTGATCTGAAACGACCCTTGACCAGGGCTGCCTATGCATACTTAAAACTCGCGAGCAACCAAGGCGTCGCGGAATCTCAAGAGAAAGACTTGACCGTGCGGTTTGTTGATCCAGCCGGACAAGTCCTGGTGAAACTGACGGCGTTGACGCTCAAAGTTCAGCAAACACAAACGCAAATACTACCCGCCAAACCGGTCCTGGTCGCCCCAACAAATGGAACTTCAATACGACCTCAGTTGGAAAGTCAGCTTCAAAAAATGGCGGCTGAGCTTATCAAGATGGCTCCGGAACAGCTCGAAGTGAACTCCGGTCTGGGTGATTTTGGCTTTGAGTCGGTAACCTTCGTCGAGCTAGCAGACAAGCTAAGCCAGCTGTTGGAAGTGGAAGTAGCCCCAACAGTTTTCTTTGAATGCGACACCATTCGCGGGTTAAGCAACTATCTCCTAAAAGAGTTTGGTGAACGAGTGAAGAGTCTTTTCACCAACGTGAATACAGCTACTGTTACCGGAGAGATGGTAGTTGCTCATGCCGAATCCCCAGACGGAAGCGAATCACTGGTCCCACTCGTACAACGCCACGGGGGTCAGCGAAACTACTTGGTCGGCTCGGTCGGTCAAAACCGGGAAGCGATTGCCGTTATCGGCATGAGCGGAGTTTTTCCAGGGTCGAAAGACCTCAACGAATTTTGGGAAAACCTCAGAGACGAAAAAGACTTGATAACTGAAATACCGGCGGATCGCTGGAACTGGCGAGACTATCACGCGGATTTCTCAAACGGGCAGTTTAAGACTCAGGCGAAATGGGGCGGCTTCATCGAGGATGCGGACAAGTTCGACGCCCGCTTTTTCAATATCTCACCACTCGAAGCTGAGATGATGGATCCGCAGCAACGGGTGTTTTTGGAGACAGTTTGGAAAGCTATTGAAGATGGTGGTTACAAGGCTTCTGAATTCTCGGGCCGGCGCGTCGGTTTATTTGTGGGAGTTCAATTCAGTGACTACCAACAGATGTTAGCAAGCCAGGGTCTGCTGAATGCGCAGATGGGATTGGGTAATGAGCATTCCATCCTCGTCAACCGCATCTCTTATCTGCTGAATCTCAGAGGGCCCAGCGAGCCTTACAACACAGCTTGTTCGAGCGCGCTCGTCGCTGTTCATCGTGCCGTCAATTCAATTCGCAGTGGCGAAGCCGAACTCGCGATTGCCGGCGGCATCAGCCTGATGTTATCTCCGTTTACAACAATAAGCGGCGACAGCCTGGGAGTTTTATCGGTCGACGGACGATGCAAGACTCTCGATACGAGCGCCAACGGTTACGTAAGAGGTGAAGGTGCGGGTGCATTGATGCTCAAACCTCTCGAGCGTGCACTTGCGGACAATGACAACATCTACGCCGTCATCAAAGGCACTGCTGTCAATCACGGCGGCAAAGCTTCATCACTGACGGCGCCCAACTCCGACGCACAAGCGGCGCTGTTGGTTCAGGCTTACGAAGAGGCCGATGTAGATCCTGAAAGCGTGTCGTATCTGGAATTGCACGGCACCGGCACCAAGCTTGGCGATCCTATCGAGATCGAAGGAATCAAGAAGGCGTTCAAACAACTTGGGGAGCGGAGACAAAAGAAGCATCGACGCACGCAGTACTGCGGAATCGGTTCAGTCAAGACCAACATCGGACATCTTGAACCCGCATCGGGCATTGCCGGAATGGCGAAACTGATTCTTTCAATGAAGCACAGGACCTTGCCGGCCCTGCTGCACCTGAAAGACTTGAACCCCTACGTCAAACTTCAGAACACGCCTTTTTACGTCGTAGATCGAACTCGTGTCTGGGAACAGCTGAGGGATGAGAACGAGCAACTGGTTCCACGCTGTGCCGGTGTCAGTTCTTTTGGTTTTGGGGGTGTTAACGCTCATATCGTTTTGCAAGAGCATGAAGCTTCGCCAAGCGTGTCGGATGTTAGGCCACAACTAATCGTGCTCTCGGCCAAGAATGAGGAGAGGCTACTCGCATATACCGAAAAACTCCTCACGTTTCTCAATCAAGAAACGCCTTCACCGAATGTTCGATCGCTAGCTGATATGGCGTATACACTTCAGGTCGGTCGGGAGGAATTCTCTGAGCGCTTGGCAGTGGTGGCGTCAAATACAGGAGAACTGCGCGACAAGCTTTCTCGCTATCTTGCGGCGGATCTGCCGGCAGAGGACCTCTACCGTGGCAAAGTTAAGGCCAAAAAAACAGATGAAGTTTCCGAATCGGAGCAGGAACGGGTAAACAGGCTCATTGCAAACCGGGACGTCCATCGGCTGGCTGAGCATTGGGTATCCGGCGGAGAAATCAACTGGACACAACTCTACGCGGATAACAGGCCGCGCCGCATGTCGCTCCCAACGTATCCCTTCGAGAGAAAAAGATACTGGGCTTTGAAAGGCGAACTGCCTGTTGTCCCAATGAAGGCAGCCGCGAACTCTGAGCCGAGTAAAATCGCATTGACGGCAGAGCAGCCTGCCAGTGAGCAATTTGAGGATTATGTCCTCCAGGAGTTAATGACAATTTTCTCCGAAGAGTTAAAGACCGATGTGGACAGCATGGAACCGGAAACAGACTTCACGGAGTTTGGAGTCGATTCCATCCTTGCATCCGTAATAGTTCAACGTATCCGGGAAAGGTTTGGTGACGCCATCACCTTATCGGCTATTGTCGAATACCCAACGCTGCGAGAGCTTGCCGCCTACGTTAGGGAGGAGGGCCAGCACCAGGACGTGGCGCCGGTTCGGCGTGTGATTTCGGTAGCAAAGGGCACAAACTCCGCAGTGATTCGATCGACTTCGCAATTACCACCTGAACTCGTCCCGCTCAACCTGAAAGGCAATCAGCAAACCTCCTTCTGGGTGCATGGCGGAGTTGGATACGCAGCGTTGTACACCAATTTATCGAAAGCTCTGGGTCCGGATTATCCCTTCTACGCTTTCCAGGCAAAGGGTGTCGACGGCAAATCCATTCCCCGTGACTTCGAAGAGATGATCGCGCATTACACCCATTGCATTCGGCTGGCTCAACCCGCAGGGCCCTATGTCATCGGAGGTTACTCTTACGGCGGTTTGGTCGCTTACGAGATCGCGCGTCGCATGCATCTCGAGGGCGACAAGATCGCTCACCTCGTGCTATTCGATACGCTTCCCAGTGTCGAGGAGGCATTCAATATCTTCCTGTCGCAATACGGCAGCGACGACAACTTCCTGACCATGATGATGGGCAACGAATTTGCAGGCGCTAAGAAAGCCGGTCGTCCGCTTATCACTATGGCAGACATTGAGAACGTGCCCGAGAAGTTACGGCTCGGACGAGTGGCTCACCTGGCTAAAGAGCGTGGGCAAACCGCAATGTCAGCAGACGAGATCTATAACTACATAAGAGGTTCAATCAAACTCTGCGACTACACTGAGGCGACCTATCGGACGTACCGGGCTGAGCCGTACGAGGGGTCAGATGTGCTCTACTTCCAGGCGGAAAAATTTCTCTCGAATGAGAACTGGATAGGCACTGAGGCACACGATATATTTCGCGACTATGATTACATCGAGCCCTGGCGTCAGTTGACAAAGGGGGACGTAAGAGTAGTTCGCTTACCCTGCGACCACTTCAACATGCTTGAAGAACCGGCATTGTCGACCTCGGCGGAATACGTGCGAGCGATGCTCACTTCGCAAGCAGACGAGAGTAAGCAAGCGCGCGTCGCATAATAGTTCAAGCAGGTAAGTAGGCTTTCGATGAGACACGATCCACGAAACCACACGAACCAGCACGAAAAATGCCGTTGTCGTTTAGTGTGATTTCGTGGATTGGTGTTTCTTTCGCTTGTTTGCGGGGCCTGGTGCGAAGCTCATGAAAGGTTCTCTTGAGATGGCCATTTTGAAGAGATTGGCTACGCTGCTTCGCGATTGCATTTTCCACATCCTTCGTTCAGAAAGGTGGCGTCTCGTCTGCCGCTCTCTTAGTCTGGCTCTTGGCGGTCCTACACGCGTGCGACATGATAGAAGTTCACAATCTCGTTTATAGATACCCGGGAAATGAAAGTCCCACGATTAAAGGGATCAGTTTTCAAGTCGCTGCCGGTGAGGTCTTCGGCTTTCTGGGCCCAAGCGGCGCCGGAAAGAGCACTACTCAGAAATTGTTGATCCATTTGCTCACCGGTTTTGAAGGTGATGTTTTAGTGCTCAACAGAGATGTCCGGGATTGGCTTGCCGATTATTACAACTTTATCGGCGTCGGATTCGAACTGCCCAACCACTATGCAAAGCTAACCGCGTTGGAAAATCTGCAATTCTTTTCCTCATTCTACGACGTCCCGACCAAGGACCCACTGAAGCTGCTACAGATGGTTGATCTCCACCAGGACGCAAATAAGAGAGTCGAAGCCTTTTCCAAAGGAATGAAGATGCGCCTGAGTTTTGTCAGGGCATTGCTACACGATCCTCAGATACTGTTTCTTGACGAACCGACGGCAGGACTCGATCCGGTGAACGCCAGGGTCATGAAGGACATCATCCTCGACTTGAAGAAGCAAGGTAAGACTGTCTTTCTAACAACGCATAACATGCACGACGCCGACGAGTTGTGTGACCGGGTCGCATTTATTGTAAACGGAGAAATCAAGCTTACCAATACCCCTAAGAACCTGAAGCTGCAGGGTAGCGCGCGGAAGGTGCGAGTCGAGTACTTGAGGGACGGTAAGCTTCTAACGAAGAATTTTGACCTCGACGGACTGGGAGAAAACGAAGAGTTTCTGACCATCCTTAAAAATGAGAGTTTGCAATCAATTCATTCGGAAGAGGCCAGCCTCGAAGATATTTTCATCAAAGTTACGGGGACATCGTTGACATGATTTTTCCAGGCGAAGTTTCCGCGAGTCCGGCAGTCTGACAGCAAATAGAATACGGACCACTGGGGGTGAACAGTGAAGAAGCTCCTATCCACGGTTATGTGGGACCTAACGCTTGCGGTGAAATACAACATCGTGGCGGCCGCTTTGCTCGTGACCGTCGTCTACACCGTTCTTTTCAAGACGTTCTCCTTTATTCATGTTGATGACATTCTGATCATCCTGATTCTTTCTGACCCGGTGATGCTGGGATTTGTCTTCATTGGCGTGCTGGTGTTGTTCGAGAAAGGGGCCAACACTCTTCAGGCGGTGGTGGTCACTCCACTAAAGGCCTGGCAATACCTTTGGTCGAAAACCATTTCGTTGACCCTCATCGCCGCCGCGTGCAGTTTCGTGATGGCAGTCGTGGGCCACGGTTGGAAGTTTAACTATCTTTATCTGGCCCTGGCCGTTTTACTCTCGTCCGCGCTATTTGTAATGCTCGGTTTCATCGGCGTGGCCCGTGTCAGCACATTCAATCAGTACATCATCATTATTCCTCTCTTCTTAACACCGATGGTTCTGCCTTTCCTCAACTTCTTCGGAGTGACTGACACCTATTGGTTCTATCTTATTCCTACGCAGGCATCATTGATTCTATTTCGCGCCGCCTTTAAGAATGGCTCGACGCTTGAAATCGCGTACGCTGTCGTTTATCTGGGCGTGTGTTCGGCCCTTGCATATTCACTAGCCAGGAAATCTTTCGAAGTCCATATCATCAGAGGCGGGGACTGATTGTGAATAGGATAGTCGCACTCGGCGTCAACGATCTGAAGAATATCTTTCGCGATAGAACCCTGACGCTCATCTTCTTCGTGCCCTTTGTCATCATCGTTCTGCTTCGTTTCGGCATGCCAGTATTGGCCGAACATTTTCCGGTCATTGTCGGCTACTATCCGCCGATCCTGGCTTTTTTCTGCTACATGATTGTGACCTTCCCAGCCTTCCTCATTTCATTCATTATGCTCGACGAGAAGGATGAAGACGTGCTCACAGTAATCAGGGTGATGCCGTTCTCTTTGCCGCATTTCGTGGCCTATCGTGTGCTCTTGATCTTGATATTGGGCACAGTCTTTTCAACCCTCACTATCCTGCTCTCACGGCTGGTGCAAACCGGCCTGCTGGTAGCTTTCAGCATCTCCGTTCTGTTTGCGCTGACCGCACCTGTTATCACTCTGACGGTAGTGACGTTTGCAAGAAATAAGATTGAGGGCTTGAGCATCTTGAAGGGGTTGAGCACAATCTTGATGCTTCCTCTGCTTAGCTTCTTTATCAACTCCTCATGGAAACTAGTTCTCAGTGTCATCCCTGTGTTCTGGACATACATGGCTTTCAAGGAGCTCTCTATAAATATGAACTATGTGTTGTACCTCTCGGTAGGGATGGCGTTTCACGCCTTGTTATTGGCGGTTTTGTATCGCCGGTTTAAAGATAAAGCCTGATAGTCGGCGCCGACACTGCGAATGAAGCCGTCAATTGGAACTCCGGTTGAGAATCCATAGTCTGTATCCCCACGAAGCTGCGTAAATCAAATACAGCAAATAGAGCAGGATGAGCCACGCCGCAATTCGATCAAATTGGAGCAGGAAAACGAAGAGCGCAACAGCAAAAAAGAGGTACGGCGTAAAAGCAAAAAAGCTGACGAACAGATTCCTAACGCGGAAGAAAACGTAGTTCCAGAATGCGTTGACGCTCATCATGAGCAGCAGTAGAGCTAAGGCTATGTTTCGAGCGGTTGCATTACCTTCCTGCCTGAGGATCCGGTACAAGACTACCCCAAAGATCACGTAGTAGAACCCTCCGATGACATACCATCCCCAGAGGGGTAACGCATAGGATGGGTGTCGCAATCTCGCGAAATACTGCTTGACGTTCCTGCCCGCAAACACCCCTTCCAGGATTGCCGAGATGACACAGACTCCGAGTGAAACCAGGATGGCGAACCCTATCGACATGCGCTTCTCTTATTAAGACGTAAACTGGGCATTACCAGCCTCCCTAATACCACCCCGTAACAAGCCCGCAAGCGCCAGTGTAAGAACTGATCTAGCTTTCATGTCAACCAGGACATTTGCAGGGCAGGCTAGACAAAGTCATCCTACACACATTGTTGTTTTATTCGAAGGATCCCTCTCAAGCCGCGAAAGAATAGAGATCATTATGTCCTGGTCCATCTTGCTTCATTCACTTTTGCCATGCAACTAAGCGTCTTTAGCCTGCGAAAGCCAAATCTCTTCTGGCCTCTAACTTGCCACCCTGAGAGGCGCGGAACTGATCGATTCTCTGCCCAGAATAGCTGCGAGGTGCTTGACGATGTCTGTTGCATACAACACTCCCCAGGAATTGACCGGCTACTCTGACCATCTGGACATCCCGGGCAACGGTGGTTGGCCAATCTTTGGACATACCTTTCAAGTGTTATTGGATCTCCGAGGGTTGTTTCAGAGAATGTATGAGCGTTATGGCCCTGTTTTTAGAATAAACCTGCTATTCAAAAACTCGGCCGTCTTTCTCGGCCCTCAAGCTGTGCAGACAGTGCTCGTCGATCGCGCAAAGAATTTTTCCAGCGGCAAGGCTTATGACAGAGTTTTTGGTGGACTCTTCTCGCAGTGCGTAATCATGCGAGACTTTGACGACCACTCCCAGGTCAAGCAGTTGTTACTCCCAGCCTTCAGAGAGCCGGCGCTGCGAGACTATTTAGGGCGAATGAACCCGGTCATCACCAACGCAATCAATCAATGGCCGGTGGAGAAAAGCTTCCAATTTTTTCCGGCCGGCAAAGAGCTCGCCCTTAACCTGGCGGCATCCGTTTTTTTCGGACTGGATTTCGGGTCCGATTTGCAAAAAATTAATGCCGCGCTGCAAACCCTCATCACGGCTCCGATGGCGATCATACGAAAACCCATTCCTGGCCTGGCTTATTCCAGGGGACTTAAGGCTCGGCAGTTTCTGAGAGATTATCTGCGTTCCGTAATTCCGCAAAGGCGCCTGCATCCCGCTGCGGATATGCTCAGTCAACTATGCCAGGCGAGAGGTGAGGATGGCGCGCAACTCGGTGATGACGAAATTATCGAGCAGATGATTTTCATGATTATTGCGGCCCACGATTCGACAGCGAGCGTGATTACCAGCATGGCCTACCTTCTCGCTAAGCACCCGGATTGGCAGGAGCGGTTAAGAACGGAGAGCCTCAGCCTGTCATCGGATTACGCCTCATACGAGAACCTGAAAGAACTCAAGAGTGCTTCGCTGGTCCTTAAGGAGACTCTACGCCTTCACGCGCCGGCGGTCATGATTCCGCGCCAGGCTTTGGAAAGTTGTGAAGTTGAGGGCGTTCACATACCGGCCGGGACAAATGTCTGGGTGTGCCCTGACTTCACGCATCGGATGAGTGAATGGTGGACAAATCCAACAGCCTTTGATCCCGAACGCTTCAACGAAGAACGGGCTGAACATAAGAGGCACCGCTTTTCCTATATGCCGTTTGGCGGTGGTGCTCACGCTTGCATTGGGTTTCATTTCGCCGAAATGGAACTGAAAGCTGTGCTGCATCAACTGCTCCTTAAGTATCGCCTGCATCTTCCAGAGGGTTATGAGGCGAAGTATCAAATGCTTCCCATGCCCAGACCAAAAGACAAATTGCCGATCAGGTTGGAGCCCCTCGGCGTCGAGCGATCGGCACCCTCGCCCAAGGGGCAATTCATAGCTCGAGCCGTGCAGGAAGTCATTGGGAATGCCGCTCTGAGTTGCCCTATCGCTGCTAGTGAGGGGTTAAACCTCTTGAAAGATCAGAGCGTGCCGGCGGTGCTCCCATCCGTTGCCGCCGCTTGTCCTTATGCACATTAGTGACGAACCAGAGAGACTCGGGGAGACCGATGAGTGCTCGTCGTCAAGATAGTTGACGGAATAAAGGGGGAAGAAATGGAACGAGAGCTAAGCGTCGCAGAGCGCGTAATGTGGATGTCTCATCAGGTCGGGTGTGCGAACTGTTTGTTCACCGCGCACGTCTCAGGGAAATTGGATGAGAACGTGTTGCGAACCGCGCTTGATTTGCTTGCCCGGCGTCACCCTCTACTCGGCAGCCGGATCGAGGTCCGTGGGATAAGGCCTTTCTTCGTTTCTGATAGTGTCTCCCAGATTCCGCTCCGGGTGCGCACTCGACACGGAGACGACGACTGGCACGATGAGGCGGAAACAGAATTGAACGACCCTATCAGGATGTCTGCCGGTCCACTCCTCAGGGCAGTGCTCATCAAATCCGACACGACGGCCGAGGTGCTTCTCACGTGTCACCATATTATTACTGATGCCAAGTCGGGCATTAACCTAATCTCCGAACTGCTTGAGCTGGCCGGTCAGATAATGGAGGGAAATCTTTCTCCCAAAGTAACCGAGTTAGCAGCACACCCACCCGTGGAAGAGATTCTCCCACGCGAAGCGCGGGGAGTTGGCGGTTTTTTGAAAGCCGGGGCTTTCATTGTCAGGCAACTATTGAATGCGCTTATTCAACGACCAAGCAAGCTGCCGAAGGACAGTGATGCTCCGCCTCAGGATTGCCGGGCCCGCTTGCTACAGCGCCGACTATCCGCTGAGGAAACAGAAGCTTTACTAATCCGTTGCCGGGAGGAGCACACGACCATACAAGGAGCAGTATGTGCTGCCGTCCTGGAAGCGGTAGCCGGACAAATTCACAACAACCAGGCAGAAGCGAAACCGATAACCCTGACCTGCGCCTCCGCAGTTGATCTTCGCCCCGTCCTCAGTCGTCCAATTAAGGATGAGGTGGGAAATTTTGCCTCAATAGTGGTGACAACCCATCGGGTTGGCCCGGAGATCCACTTTTGGAAATTAGCGCAAATTGTGAAAACCGACCTGCGCCGAGCCATCGGACGAAGTGAGCCGTCAGTATCGCTGAGCTTGCTCAATAAATTTCTACCCCGGAAAATCAAACCAACTGACCTAATTAAGACAATTGCGAAATTCAATTCGCCCCTCATGGTGTCTAATGTAGGCGTCATAAGGATCCCGGAAAAATACGGGCCCATTATCCTCAGGGGGGTTCACCCAGCACTCTCGATGACGGCTTTCCCGGAGAACGTCGAGGCCACAGTCTCCACCTATAGTAATCAGCTGGGCGTGAATCTTAGTTACTCGGAACCGACGATGTCGCGAAAACGCATGACCAGATTGATGGAAGATACAATGGACATATTGCAGAGCGCGGCAAGACTACCGATGACAATACCCAGCGTAGCGGCTGAGATGAGGACGCCCCCGAAATGCTTCCCCGCAGAGACTACCGTGAAGGGTTAACTTACGACATTTCTGGCAGGGCAACGGTTATAAGAAATCCGAAAGGCCGAAATGGAAAGAAAGCTAAGCGTCGCAGAACGCGTAATGTGGATGTCACATCAGGTCGGCTGTGCGAATTGTTTGTTTACCGCCCACGTCTCAGGGAATGTGGATGAGAGTGCCTTTCGAACCGCCCTTGATTTGCTTGCCCGGCGCCATCCCCTGCTCGGCACCCGGGTCGAGGTCCGCGGGCTAACGCCTTTCTTCGTTTCTGAAGGTGTCCCCCAGATTCCGCTTCGCGTGAGTCTTCGAAAGGGAGATGACGACTGGCATGGCGAGGCAGAGAGGGAATTGAACGACCCGATCTCAATGTCTGCCGGTCCACTGCTCCGGGTAGCTCTCCTCAAATCCGGCGACAAGGCTGACGTGCTTCTCGCGTATCACCATCTTATTGGTGATGGCAAGTCGGGTGTAAACCTAATCACCGAGCTCCTCGACCTAGCCGGACAGATAACTGATGGGAACCTTTCTCCCAAAGTAACCAGGTTAGCAGAGCACCCACCCGTTGAAGATATACTTCCAGAAGAAGCGCGGGGGCTTGGCGGTTTCTTGAAAGCCGTGGCCTTCATTGGCGGGCAACTATCGAACGCGATCATTCAGCGACCTGGCAAGCTGCCAAAGGACAGCGATGCTCCGGCGCAGGATTGCCGGGCCCGCACTCTCCAGCGCCGGTTATCCGTTCAGGAAACGAAATTTCTAAAAGTCCGTTGCCGCGAGGAGCGCACAACCATACATGGAGCCGTCTGCGCTGCCATCCTGAAAGCGGTAGGCGGAGAGATTCGCAACAGTCACCCAGATGCCAAGGCGATAACCCTGACCTGTGCCTCAGCAGTTGATCTTCGCTCCGCGCTCAGCCAGCCAATTAAGGATGAGGTAGGAAATTTCGTCTCAATTGCAGTAACAGCACATCAAATTAGCCCGCATACCGAATTTTGGAAGCTAGCCATTGCTATCAGGAGCGACCTCAAGCGGGCCATTGCGAGAAAAGAGCCGGTAGTATCGCTGGCGTTGCTCAATAAGTTTCTTCCCCGAAGGATCAAGCCGGCTGACCTGATCAAGAGAATTGCGAAATTCAACTCTCGCATCATGGCGACTAACCTGGGAGTCATAAGCATCCCGGGACGGTTCGGGCCGATAGCCCTGGATGGGTTTAATCTGGCAATTTCGATGACGGCGTTCCCCGAGAACATCACCGCCATAATCGCTATCTATCATAGTCAGCTAGAGGTGACCTTTTGTTATTCGGAACCGACGCTGTCACGAGAACGCATTACTCGATTGATGGAAGATGTAATAGATATATTGGAAAGAGCAGCAAGCCTACCGACGACAATACCAAGCGTCGCAACTGATCGTAAGACCCGCCCAAAATCCTTGCCTGTGGAAGTTACTGTCAAGGGCTAAACTTGTGCCTCACTGCTAACAGCCTTTCTCCTTGTCGCCAGGGCCCTCCGGATAGGAATATTCGCACCCACCCTAGGACAAAAAACAGCCCTTTCGAAATAGTCCTTCCATTCAAGTAGCAACTGCCTTAAGAGGCGTAGGGTAAGGCTAATAATGTCCTGGTTGGTTCTGGCCAGTCGCATTTACAACTTCAACCCTTGCCTTATTGAGCGCTCAATCGCTCAACCGCTCGTGGCCTCGAACTTGCTATTTGGTGGAGAGTCGCCTGATGGATTTTCAGGAGATGCATACAACACCAAAAAGATGCTCCGAGGTTCTCAAGCATGCCTATATCAAACGCTGAGGAGAAGTTGAGTAGCAACGCTCACCATCTCTACGCGGTAACAAAAACAAAGAATGGGAGAGGACGGATGAGATCGCTACTTTTGCTTATTGTTCTGGTGTTGGTTGCAACACTGAGCGGCCAACGAACATACGGCCAGACCCAACTGACGCACACAGATGCTGGAATTACGCCGAGCCATGTAGTCGGCGAACTTAAAGGGATCGATTCCGCAGCCAAGCAGCTTACGGTTAAGACAGATGCCGGCTCGCTTGTCGCGATCACTCTCGGTGACTCAACCAGCTTTTCACGTTCACTTCCTGGAGAAACCACACTTGCAAAGGCCACCAAGATCACCCTGGCTGATCTGGTCGAGGGCGATCGTGTTTTGGCGATGGGCAAGGTTGCCGACGACCACAAATCTGCCACCGCCCGGACACTGGTTGTGATGACCAAAGGCGATATCGCGAAGAAGCAGGAAGCGGAGCAGCTTGAGTGGCGCCGGCGTGGAATCCTGGGTGTTATCTCGGCGGTAAAGCCCGACACAAAAGAGGTGACCATCTCGACCCGCAACGGAATGGGTTCGCAGCCGATGATTATAGCGATCTCGGATAAGGTTGACGCGCGCCGCTATGCGCCGGACTCGATCAAATTCAGCGATGCCAGGACCAGCGTGTTCGCAGAATTGAAAGTTGGCGATCAAGTTAGAGCCCTGGGCGAAAAGAGTGTCGACGGAACGCATTTCACTCCCGAGAAAGTTGTATCCGGATCTTTCCGCACAGTTGCGGGCACGGTGACTGCGGTTGATACCGCCACCGGCGAAATCAAGGTCAATGACCTGCAAATCAATAAGCCGCTCACGATTGTGATCAAAGCCGATTCGGTGTTGCGCAAATTTCCCGCAGAGATGGCCGCGATGATGCCCGGCGGAGGCCAGGGCTCGAGTGGACCGGGTACCGCTGGTACGCGGGGAGCAGGTGGTCCCAACATTCAGGAGATGCTTGACCGTTTACCAACTATCTCGACGGCGGATCTCAAAGCCGGAGATACGATTATTGTTTCCAGCACCAGAGGTGCAGATCCAACACGCGTTACGGCAATTACTCTGATTAGCGGAGCCGACGTGCTCTTGGCAATGGTAGCTCCCAAGCAGCAGCCACGCGCAGGCCAGACAGCTCCAAATCCTGCCGGGGGTTTGGGCTCCGGCGTTACTTTTGGCATTGGCTTACCGTAGTTCCGCGCCGATGAAGGAACCGACTGGTTAGCCATCCCTTGGCCCATCATCGGAAGACTTGTTTCTCTTTCAAATCATGACAAGCGCGACACGTTCGCTGTTATTGACAACGTAACTCCGAGGCAACTTTATTATGTTTACAAAACTTATCCCACGCTTTCTCAAAACAACTCTGATTATCGCCATTGCAGCTACTGCGCTCTTTGGTCAGCAGAATCGGGCAGCGCTACGCGGTCTCATCACCGATGAGATGGGTGCGGCCATTGTGGGTGCGTCCGTCACGATTGTAGACGCGAACGGCCAGGCAAAAACGACGGTGAGTAATAACGAAGGCATCTATGCCTTCAGCGGCTTGGCGCCGGGCAGATACACCCTACGCGCAACGGCGAAGGGTTTTGCGGCGTCTGGGGATCAGGAAGTGGAGCTGAAGGCCGGACAACGCCCGTCGTTCGACCTAACCCTCAAGGTAACCATTGAAGAACAGCAAGTGACAGTCGCAGTCGAGACACCCGTGAGCACGGATGCCAGTGCGAATGCGAATCAAACCGTAATCTCAGGCAAGGATCTCGATGCGTTGCCGGACGATCCGGAGGAGCTGGCGGCGGCGTTGCAGGCGCTTGCAGGACCCTCGATGGGGCCAAACGGTGGCCAGATCTTCGTTGACGGTTTTTCCGGTGGTTCCTTGCCGTCGAAGAGCTCGATCCGTGAAATCCGCATTAACCAAAATCCTTTCGCGGCAGAGAATGATCAGCCGTCAGGCAGGGTTGATATTTTCACAAAACCGGGCACCGACAAGTTGCGCGGCACTGCGTTCTTAAACTTCAACGACGAAAGTCTCAATTCGCGCAATCCTTTTGCCACCGCCTCCCGAAAGCGCACCCCGTTTCAAATGCGCCAGTTTGGCGGCAGTCTCAGTGGTCCACTCGTCGCTAACAAGGCGTCATATTTTGTGAACTTCGAGCGTCGTGAGGTCAACGATAACGAACTCGTTACGGTAACTGCTCTTGATCCCAACCTTAATCGCGTCACCAGCGGTGCCTCCGTGCTGACACCCAGGCGCTTTATCACCTTCAGCCCGCGCGTTGACTATGCGCTGAACACAAACAACACCCTGATCATCCGTTACACTTATAACGATTCTAATTTGCAGAACAACGGTGTGGGCGGCTTCTCGCTGCCGGAGCGTGGCTTTACAGCACTCGCGAGCTCGCACAATCTTCAGCTCACCGAGACGGCAGTCATCAATCCGACGACACTCAATGAGACGCGTTTTCAATTTACTCGTTCGCGCAACGAGTACCTGGGCGATAGTTCAAAGCCGACGCTCGTCGTCAGTGGATCTTTCTTCGGTGGCAGTTCCCAGGTGGGCCACTTCGAAAACACAGACCAGCGCTGGGAGCTGTCCAATTTCACCGCTATTCAGAAAGGGCAGCACTCCTACAAAATTGGCGGCCGTCTGCGCGGCTTGCAGATTGACAACAACAATCCAGCCAACTTTGGCGGACAGTATGTTTTTACAGGCGGGCTGGTGCCGCAACTGGACGCTAATGGCGACGTGATAAGCACCGATCCGATAGCGGTCGACAGCTTGGAACGATATCGAAGGAACAGGCTCCTATCTGCGCGAGTTCAAAGTCCTACCAATCCCCAGGGTGATCTGACGTTACTCGATCTGCGCGCACGCGGTGGTGGCCCAGCCCAGTTCAGCATTAATACCGGGAATCCGAAAGTGTCGGTCTCCCAGTTTGATGCAAGCGTGTATGGTCAAGACGATTGGCGCGTACGGCCGAACATCACACTCAGCTATGGCCTGCGCTATGAATATCAGACCAATACGCATAGTCCTTTAAACTTTGCGCCGCGTTTGGCTGTAGCGTGGTCACCGGGCGGGGCCAACAGTGCGCGCGCACCCAAGATGGTAATTCGCGCAGGGTTCGGCGTTTTCTACAATCGGTTTGGCGAGGCTCAGACTTTGCTGGCCCGCCGCTTTGATGGCGTCAATCAGCAGCAGTTCCTCTTCAGAGAGAGTCCGCTCTATGTGCCGGATCAGAATGGCAACCTGGCTTACGTGCCGCCGACTGCCGGCGGCCCGCTGGACTCATTTCCCGGCTTGCCACAGTTGACCGGCCCAGGCACCGGACGCCAGATCACTTATCGAGTAGCGTCGGACCTGACGACTCCAACAATTTATGGCGGCGGATTTCAAACCGAGCGGCAATTGCCGTACAGGTTCACGATGTTCGCCGGCATTTTCATGCTTCAGATTCAACATGGAATCCGGATCCGCGATATTAATGCGCCGCTGCCGGGTAGCATCACGCAAGCCAATCCGAGTGGAGTTCGTCCGCACGGCAATGCTGGCGACATTTATCAGATCGAATCCAGCGCTAGATTCAAACAGCGCCAGATATTCATCGGGTTCAACAATCGATTTACCCGGGTGGTGAGCTTCTTTGGCAACTACTATCTTAGCCACAGCAACAATGACGCCGATGGGCAGGGAAGCGGAACCTTTCCGGCGAACAATTACGACCTCCGACCTGAATATGGGCGCAGCGGGTTTGATATTCGTCACCGGTTTACGTTTGGCGGAACGTGGACCCTGCCCTGGGGCGTGACTTTGAATCCTTTTGTTCTTGCTTCCTCTGGCGCTCCCTTCAACATAATTACCGGCGCCGACACAAACGGAGACGGTCAATTTTCAGAACGGCCTTCTTTTGCTCCGGCGGAAGTGGCTTGTAATGGCGCGGCGAGACCGGCAAACGTCGTCTGCACGCAATTCGGGAACTTCAATTTGCAGCCCGCGTTGGGCGAACCGCTCATTCCACGAAACTACGGACAGTCGCCAGGTTATTTCATTGTCAACCTGACAGCGAGCAAGACCTGGACCTTTGGCTCGCTTCATTCAGGGAAATCTGCTGCCAACTCAACGCCAAAAACGCAGCCCGGCGCGGCCAAGTCCGCGTCTGGTGGGGCTGCTCCGGCTAAGCCTGCAACGTCGGGAATTCCCGGACTCGGGCCCGGCGGATTGGGCGGCGGCGGCAACAAGGAAGCCAAGCGTTACAGCATGCAGTTTTCGCTAGGTGTTCAGAATCTTCTTAATCGCACCAACCTGCAGCCGCCTGAGGGTAACCTCTCGTCGCCCGCTTTTGGTGAATCTCTGGGCTTGAATGGATTCGGCGGATTTGGCGTTCCGGGTAGCGCCGGCGCCGGCAATAGGCGCATCACGGGCCGTATCCGTTTGAGCTTCTAAAAATCCGGGGATTATCCCCTTCATCAATTGGAAAGGATTCCTATGCAAAAAAGATCTCTGTTATTAGTCGCCTTGATCGGTATAGTTCTCAGCCACTCGGTTGCCAGCCATGCTCAGAGTGAAGCACTCGCCACTGCTCGAACCATAGCAGCGATAAACGGTTCTGCGCCTGCGTCGATCACGCCGACAACGGCCCCTGTTGACTTAGCGCGTGCGGCATTGGCAGCGCAGGGTGGGGAGAAATTCAAGAATGTCACCAGCATGGTTTTAATCGGCACGGTGGACCTTTTTGCTCCGAACTCGACCCAGTCACTCCCCGGCAAATTTGTGATCGTAATAGCCGGCGACAAGGCACGTCTCGACATTGACGCCCGTCCGGCGGTGAGCTTCAAGAACGTTTACAACGGCCAGCAATCCTACAGCTCGATGCCGGGTGTGAGCATGCCGCCGATGAGCAAGTTTGGTCTGCCAATGCTGGCAAAGCTTGACCAGCCCGGTTATACGGTCACGGCGTTGCCAGACAAGAAGAAACAGCGCGGCTTTCGCATCGCCGATGCGGACGGAAACGCAACCGAATTCTATGTGGACGCAACGACCGGCCGCGTTATGACATTTCTCATTCCTTTTAACGGCTACACGTTCGGCACTGACATAAGCAAGACGAAGGACGTCGAGGGCGTGCTTGTCTCTTACAACTTTACGCAGCGCCTCGAAATGAAGCAGGGAGCATTTTTCGTCGAGTACAGCGTGAAGGATGTAAAGCTAAACCAGCCACTCGGTGACGACGTATTTGTCATCCCGAACTAAGAGTTACCAACTGCTTTCTGAGAGCCCGGCCGCCTTTCCTTGGAGGCGGCCTGTTTTTCTGCGTGTGCGGCGGCCCGTTCGATTCTGGGACTTGTAAGAGGGTCATTGGTTGTCAGCACAGGTTGGAGCGATCACGCTGCCGGCCAGGTCGATCCACACATCAAATTCGTCTCACGTGGTAACGGTCATAACTTGTTTCTATCCGCTACCGAAATGCTAATGAGTTTACGAGAGGCTGATAATAACAGCAACAAAACGACTGAGAAGGTTGAAACAAAAGCCCCTTAATCTATTAGCCATAGCCTGGGAGTTACATTAGTAGGCGCGAACAAAAACGCGAGGGCGGTGGGACTCGAGAGGCATCGCAGTAGGAGCAACGAACAGCATTTGGGCGACGTTAGTATCGGCTTAAAGGAACTGGTTGTAATTGTTTTTGATCGTTCGCTACTTGAGGATGGGGCCACCATTGCGCTTTCCTGTGATGCAAATACTGCCCGTTCAATCCTTCCCAAGAGACTTTACTTACCGTTACCGTAGCACCAATTCTTGGTAGTGCCTCAGTTTCAAACTGAGGCACTCCAAACTTTTGTACCGATTGAGTGGTTGTGATAGATTCCGTCCTGTCTAATTCAGCGGAGACTCTTCGTTCCAAGTTCGATTTCTGGTTTTCTTAACTCACGATCAAGGAGTCCCTTGCTGGTTGCGAAGCGGCGTTCCTTACATTGACTCACAAAACTCGAACCATCTGAATCGAACGCCGGGCTGCGCAAATAATTGAGTCTGACGCCCAGTCGACTGAACGCCTACAACGATCACTTGCCTAAGTCGGTGGCGAAAAACTTTGAGGAGGAAAGATGACAGGAATCGCTGAGCAACCTACGACATTAGCAGATCTTCATGTTTGTGCCGGTCTCAACGCGTGTAAGGGCCAGGGTGTCGGAGGCTCGGGGGACATTGCTGGCTCTGGAACTTGTGCTACTGCGTTCCCGCACACCTGCTCCGGGACAAATGCCTGTGCCGGACAAGGAGGTTGCGGGTGGGGATCTGCAGAAGTGCAATCGACACCCGGGCAGAACTCGTGTAAGGGCCAGGGTGGCTGCGGAAGTCCGATCGGCTCGGGAAACAGTCCGGCGCCGTTCCCGAATTGCACCTGGGAAAACCACGACGGTCCGAATAAGGGCGGTAGCGTTTGGCAATTCGCCAGGAAACTATTTGAGGCGCGGATGACCAAGGAAGGCATTAAGTTTGGCCCATCTCCCAGTTGTACGTAGGCACCGGTATACGTACGTGTTACCTGAGCAAACAGCTCTCACGCGGCCTGAATCGTGAGCGAGTTACTTTAGCGGGTTTTCCAAAACCGCTCCAATCCACCCGACTGCAACGTCGGGTGGCTTTCTTTCGTAAGACGAACAATGTCGAAATTGTTGAGTGACAAGAAAGCTGCTCGGTTGAGCTTTCCCAACCTCGGTTTCGGTGTAGGGCTCCGAAGCCTTCACTTTGACTATATCCTTGCCAATCAACCAGGAGTGGACTGGTTCGAGATCATATCTGAGAATTTCATGAACTCGGGCGGCCGTCCGCGCTACGTTCTCGATCAGATTGCGGAACGTTATCCCATCGCGATGCATGGTGTTTCGCTGTCAATTGGGAGCACGGACCCTCTGGATTTCGAATACTTGAGGACCCTCAAGCGACTGGCAGACAGCATTCACGCAGCCTGGATTTCGGACCACCTTTGCTGGACCGGCGTTAATGGAGTTAATACACACGATTTATTGCCAGTCCCGTTAACCGAGGAAAGTCTGTCCCACATCGTTGACCGCATCCGGACCGTGCAGGATATTCTCGAGCGCCGTCTAATCCTGGAGAACCCGAGCACTTACGTCGCCTTCGCTCATTCGACCTTGAGCGAATGGGAGTTTATCCATCTCATGGCGGAAGAAGCGGACTGCGGCTTGCTGCTCGATGTCAACAATGTCTATGTCTCAAGTGTGAATCACGATTTCGATCCGCGGGAGTATATTGAGGCGCTTCCTCATGACCGCGTGGTTCAGTTTCATCTGGCTGGACACAGAAACTATGGAACGCACTTGATCGACACGCACGACGGCAACGTCTCTGAACCTGTTTGGGATCTCTATCGATTGGCCCACCGCCTTACGGGGGGAGCTTCAACGCTGCTGGAATGGGACGCAAACATTCCCGAGTTTCCCGTTCTCCAGTCAGAGGTGCTTAAGGCGCGAGATTATCTCGACGAAGATTCCGGGGGTATTTCATTGTCACTGCCCGCGCCTGTGTCGATTGACCACGAACTTTTCGCAATTTCAAATCCGGTGCACTTCATGGTTTCGAATACCCAATGAACAGGCCAGCACGCACCCTGCAAAACACACAAGGCTGGATGCAGGCCGTAATCACGAATCCGAGTGGAATTCACGCCGGGATTACTTCCAGTGCGGCGCAGAAACATGTCGAAATTTCGCCCGATCAAATCTCGGATTTGGTTGCCGAATCAGGTTCTCTGGCTGCGAGTGAGCGACTAGCGATTTACGGCAATGCGTATTTCGCTCGAATCCAGGAGTGTCTCCGCGCTGAGTTTCCGGCGTTGTTGCATGCCCTCGGCAAGGACTTGTTTAGCCGTTTCACTTTTGACTACATCCATTCCTATCCATCCAGGAGCTACACATTGGATCGCCTCGGCGAGAATTTTCCGCGCTATCTCGCGGATACGCGACCCGATTCTCAGGTACTTCCAGGCGAACGCGAGAGCTGGCCGGACTTCATTATCGATCTCGCCAGACTTGAGCGCGCCTTTAGCGAAGTCTTTGATGGGCCTGGCTTCGAGGGTCGGACATTACTGCAAGCTGATCAGTCGACCGACAGCCAACTCCTGGAGAGGACGTATTTTCCAGCGGTGTGTTTTAGGTTGTTCGATTTTCGTTATCCGGTTCATCAGTACTTCGACGCCGCGCGACACGGAAGGGACACTGATCTGCTCGCGCCTGCCGGTAACTTTTTCTTGGCCATTACCCGGCGAGACTATGTAGTTAGGTTCTACGAACTATCACCCGATGAACATGCTCTATTGAAGGCGCTTCTCAGTGGCCAAACGCTGGCGCAGGTTATTGAGGGATTAAGAAGTGCAGAGAAGGATCATTTTAGTGCGAAGGCGGTGGCGTGGGTCCGGGCCTGGCTCGACAGAGGGTTTTTCGGCTATGAACACCCGGATCGAGAAATGCGCGCATGACCTCATCGTCGCGCTTGTGATTCTCTTGATAGGCCATCTCCATCCAGTTCAGCTCGAAATGTAAGCTGCCGTAGAGTAACCTTTGCGCCCGCCGTCTCAACAAGTGAATTTCACAAAGTCCTGAGCCTCCATTTCTGGTCGGACAACTCGTGCTGGATCGTTCGCTTGGCATCTGCGCTCAGTATCGAGAACGAACCTACTCGGCGTGACTACAAAAAACTTTGCAAGAATCCTTGCAACAAATGGTAGCTGTGATAAACTCACGCTCTCTCTAGCCAGTGCTTTTTCGTTTCTCATCTGAGTCACCTTACAGAGGACATAGGGAGGACCTTCAATGTCCATATTCAAGATTCAAATCAAAGCGGGGACACCCGCGGTGTTTAACCCGAATCCATTGACCGCGTACCCGAACGACAGCGTTTACTGGTCAAACGACGACACAGTCGCTCATTGGCCTGCGCCCAGCGCTGCAAACCCCACAGGTTGGCTTGACTTCCAGATTGCACCTGACAGCGAGTCGAGCCAGATTTCTCTGGACCCGCCAGCGCCCTACACTTTGAACTACGTTTGTGTTCTACATCCCAGCGAGACGGGACAAATCAAGGTAGTTCCTGTGAAAAGCAAAACGAAGAAAGGTCCGTACGGTGGCAAAACCAAGAAGGGCGCGTACGGTGGCAAAACCAAGAAAGGCGCGTACGGAGGCAAAACCAAGAAAGGCCCGTACGGTAGTTACACGAAGTAAGGCGCGTTGGCTATGAAGACGCTAGAGCGGGCAACAGCGTAGACCCCTGGCCGCAACTGGCAGGAAGACGCTGCGCAACAACCTTACCTGAGGAGGTTTCTATGTTAGAAGAGACGATCGTCAAGGATCAAACGGGCGAAGAAGATCGCAATCAGTCATCCAACGTTAAGCAGGGGTCCGAGGTTACCCGGCGGAGCTTCCTCCAATATGCCATAGCCGCGACGTCGGGATTGGCGATAACTTCGATGCTGCCACCTTTGGCCCTGAAGGCTTGGGCGCAACAGGTCGCAGCTCCTTGTCCCCCGGGCAAGCCGCTGCAGACAATAATGGAAATCACGAGTTCGAGCTCGACAAAAACCCTTCAGGCTGTACTCAAGATCCTGGATGAAAAGAGGACTTTTTTGGCCCCCCCAAACGACGGGGCTGCAGGGGTGTGTGTTCCCAACACCGGGCAGATGCGTTATATCGCCGGCTACGATCCGGCGACCCCTGGCAAGATGTGGCCTACGACTACCGGTGTCCCAAGTCCGGCCCCCACTCTTCGGGCGCGCGTGGGGGACAGAGTTCAAATCACGCTCCTCAACCACGTGAACGTAAAAAATTTTCCGGGCACCTTAGACGTTGCTGAGAATGGGCAGGCTTGCGATCAAAATAAATCCGTGGGCCCCGGCGGAACGAGCGTCAACACGTATCCTGGTGACCCAAGTTTTGAAAAACCACCGAACTGCTTTCACGGCTCGAGTTCAACCAATTTGCATTTTCATGGTAGCCACGTCAGTCCCAGCGGAATTTCCGACAACGTCTTGCTAAATATTCGGCCCTCTCCCCGCGGGACCGACGGCAAACCCACCGTGAATGAGCAGAATGTGAAACCTATCTTCGACCAGATATTCAAGGCATGCGCGAACGGTAAGCAGCCCCTGTTGTGGACCGACTGGCCCCCAGCGTGGCAAGAGTGGCAGAAAAAGCTTCTGATAGCGTATGACAAGACCGCTCCGTGGAAGGGCCAACCAGGGACGTTGCCACACGACCAACAGTTATGGGTGCAAAACGTGAACGAGATGGCCCACAACCAGTTGCCGCAGTATTACATGGGCGCTTTCCCCAATTGCTTCAATATACCGGTATGGAATGGTCAGAAAACCAGCATGGGCCAAGCGCCCGGAACGCACTGGTATCACGGTCACAAGCATGGATCAACCGCACTGAACTTAGCGAATGGCATGGCCGGCGCGCTGATCATTGAAGGTGATTACGACGATAAGCTGAACCCTTTCATTACCAGGCAACGTGTGTTGGTGTTGCAGCAGATTGGGGCAGTACTCCCCCTGCTTCGCAGCGCCACAGGCCAGAAGGCATTCAACACCGATCTGGTTTATGTGAACGGGCAATACACGCCGGTCATGCAGATGAACCCGAACGAGATGCAACTCTGGCGGATTGTGAACGCCTGCCACCAGGCGGCCGTGCCACTGGATCAACCGACGGGACTCAAGTGGGTGCAAACCGCCCAGGACGGTGTGCAGTTCGATCCGAGCAACTACAATCCGGCGCTTACCAATGCGGCGTTTAAGGTTCCCGCGCAGTCGACACCTCCGTTCGGCAGCTTAGCGCCGGGAAACCGGATAGATTTACTGGTACAGGCGCCCAGCACTCCGGGTCCGTACAAAGTAACTTTTGGTGGCAAGCTTCTTTTCACCGTAAACGTGGCACAGGATACTGGAGTTACACCAATCGCGAGTCCGATGCCTTTCCCAACTCAGGCGCAGTTTCCTGCAATGCCCGGGTTTCTCGCGGACATCAGTTTTGGTGACGTCAGGATCCGACGGGAGCTCCGTTTCAAGTCCACGGCGGATCCGACGGTTGCGCCGGCAATGGGACGGGGCACGAATGCTCCGTTCCCGCCTCCGGTACACACGATCGACGGCAAGCAGTTTGACGAGGGAACGATCGATCAAACCATGCACATTGGTGCGACCGAAGAGTGGACCCTGTATAACGACGGCGGCGCGGCCCATCCTTTCCATATCCACATAAATCCATTCCAAGTAGTAGAGATCTTTGATCCGGCTAAGAGTCCGAACCCGGTCAAACTACCTCGACCCTGGGTCTGGTGGGATAACTTCGCAATCCCAAAAGGTGGCTACTTTAAGATGCTGACCCGGTTCGTGGATTTCACCGGCATGTACGTTCTGCATTGCCACATCCTGGGCCACGAAGACCGCGGCATGATGCAACTGGTGCAGGTTATTAGTAACACCACAACCATGGAACACCGGTAAAGCGAAAGCATTTCCTGGTGAAGAATCTTTAAGTCCGAGCTGTCCGGTACTGACTCTTTCCCGTCCGAACGAGGGTGCTTTTGTGATCGCAAAGGTCAGCCAACGAAAACCCTGGGCCGATTGGGCAGAGGAACCAACATTCGACCTCAATGGCGAAAGTCTGCGCGCGGGACTCGCTCTTCTTTGGAGGGCCTACCTCTGCGCTCAGGACACGGGTGTGAACGTGTGGGAATTTGCCCTGCGAACCGGCAGGCTGTATGCGTCAGGAACAACCGCCAGCGATCTTGGCTGGATGCTGACCAAGGGCTTCGCCGAGCACGGCGAGGAAACGTCAGGTTACGACGAGCCCCATCGCTCGTTCAGCCGTAGCGTTGGCTACTTTTTCAACAATCACACCTGTTTGATTCTCACGCCCAGCGGCGCCGCATTGGCAGAACATGTTTTCCGGGAGACAGGCCGATCGCCCCAAGCGACATTGGCTGCACTCGCAGCCGTTGCCGAAACTGCGGCCCTCGCAAACGTGCCGCATCCGGCTTACGAAACAAACGAGGCACCGAGTTCCGCTCTGAAGCCTCGCTGGGATACGACTCGGCGGGAGTTATCACTGGCCGGATCGATTGTTAAGCGCTTTCGGGTACCGGCGCGGAATCAAGAGACAATTCTGAGCGTGTTCGAAGAAGAAGGGTGGGCTGAGCACATTCACGATCCATTGCCCATCACTCAAGAGATCGACGCGCCTACCAGGCTGCACGATGCTATCAATCGGCTCAACAGGTGCCAAATCAACCCTCTCCTTCGCTTCCACGGCGACGGGAAAGGAACAGGCGTTTTCTGGGAGCTTAGCCAGCCGGAGATGTTGGCATAAGCCGCCCAACCCGAGGACTCGCTCGGCGTTTCAGTGGGGCACGGTTTTGGTGATAACGGCTTATGATTATTTCACGTTTTGCTTGTTCGCCAATCGACACCAGATCGACACTTGCATCTTTGCTGGTCATGGAAGATAGTGCCGATTATCGCCTGCGGTTCTGGTGTAATCCCTAAAGCCTGCCCATTACCTTGAATAAGAGGAGAAAACTATGACGAAGAACACAGTCTCGATAACGCTAGATGGAGATTCCTTGGCGCGATTCGCGCGCCTGTTTGGCACTCGCCCGTCAGCTACCGGAGTTCACTGTGGCGATGACGATGGAGACGTAGACGGCGTGTGCGGTACCGTCGCGTCAGGGGCCCACTGCGGCGGAGATGACGACGGCGTCGACGGCTGACAATCTTTACCTCCACGAACCAATCGCAACTAGTGGTCCCACTATTCCAATGGCGATTGGACGAGAATGACAACGCGGACTAACGCGAGAGGACAAGCAGTCGGGTCCCGCGCGCGTGCACCCGTTTCTTCGGATCAGACCCTGATGCGGCCTGCAAGACGTGCGGCGCCTTAAGATTTTCTTGCGGAGAAGTGTTGGGCTAGCTTTCTGCGGGGATCAAACGCATGGTTTCAAGCAGTGCTCGAAGCATGCGCCGCTTAGCACCCGAGGTGACCTTGCTGTATGCCAGGCAGTTGGCCTCAGCCGCTGGCATAAGCGAGGTCAGAGATATCACCGACCTCGATATTCTGAGCGTGCCAGTATATTTAAGTGTGCGACCGCACGCACGCGGGGAGTCGTATACTTTTGGGAAAGGGCTGCACCGCGTCGATGCCGAAGTCGGGGCTTACATGGAGGCTCTCGAGTTTTTTTTCGCCGAACCGGGGACGGGGCGTGTTTCAACCCGCTGGGGATCTGTGAGGGACGTCGCCGGCCATGAGCATGCAGACGATGCAATTCTTGATTTCGTTCCGCTTCTTCAGCGCGAGATCGACCCCGATGGTTCGTTGTTGCTCGCCTCTGTTCGCGACCTGGAGAGTGGAGGCGAGTGTGCTATTCCTGCAGAACTCATCTTTTATCCAGCACCGGACGTTGGGCAGTCGCTCTTTGGTTCGTCGACCAATGGCCTGGCATCAGGCAACTCGGTGCTCGAGGCAACTATTCAGGCTCTGTTGGAGCTGATCGAGCGCGACATCTGGTCGTTTGAATTCGTCCGCAGCGCTTCGAAGTTAGTCGAGACGGCGAGTCTGCCGGACGACGTGCTCGAAATAGTCGAGCGCGCAGAGCGGAACGACCTGCAGCTAAAAGTTCGCTTTATTCCTAACGACTATGGAATGCCGTTCTTCGCCGCTTTCCTGTTCGATTTGAACAATCCGAGCCGCAAGACATTCAACGGGGGTTGGGCATGCGATCTAGACCGGGACAGGGCGCTCGTGCGGGCTGTTACCGAGGCAGCGCAAAGCCGCGTGGCTTTCATTCACGGCGGCCGGAAGGTACCAGGGTCGCGAGCTGCAGGCTTCACAGTGGAGGCGCAACAGCGGGAAGCGAAACTCGTGCGGCGACACATGTTGGGCGTGAGCGATCCGCGACAGCAAGCATCGCTGATTGACATTCCTGACCTCGCCGTTGCAGGCACCTTGCAGCAGAAACTTGAAGCGGTGATCGGCCGATTGCGGAGCGTTGTGCAAGAACCAATATATCGTGCCGTGTTTACGGCGCCCGAATCGCCGCTGCAAGTGATTCGCCTGGTTGTGCCTTTGTTAGAGAATCTTAAGGAGACCCGAGTCCGAGTGGGACGTCGGCTAAAAAGAGCGATAGATGCCGCTGGGGTTCAAGCAGCGTGAAATTGGGAAATTCATTGAGAGAGAGTTCGCAAGACGAATACGTGGCAGGGTTAGGTGCTATGGAGATTCGGCAAACCGTCGAAATCCGTGTTCGAGGGACAGTTCAGGGTGTTGGCTTCCGGCCAACGGTCTGGCGACTGGCATGCGATGAGGGACTCGTGGGCGAAGTTTTTAATGACGGGTTTGGAGTATTGATCCGAACCACCGGAAATTCGGGTGCCATCTCGCAGTTTCTTTCTCGGTTGCACACCGAGGCGCCTCCGCTTTCGGCGATTGAAAATGTCGAGACGCAGGTTTTGAACCTGCTCGACTTTGAGGACTTCCGCATTGCCGAAAGTGTAAGTGGCGAGAACTGCACACGCGTCACTCCCGATGCTGCGATTTGCGGGGCCTGCCAAGCAGAAGTGCTGGATCCGGAGGAACGGCGTTATGGTTATCCCTTCGCCAACTGCACGCACTGTGGACCGCGCTTTTCCATCGTGAAAGAAGTCCCCTATGATCGCGCTAACACGACGATGGCGGACTTTCCGATGTGCACCTCCTGCAACCGGGAATATCTGCAGCCTGCCGACCGCCGCTTTCACGCGCAACCGATCGCCTGCCCGACCTGTGGGCCATCAATCTGGCTTGAAGGAATTCAGACGAACGCGACATCGGCCCACCCTCCGACGACTACGCCGCTGGGTTCCGCTATCGAGTTGCTAAGGAACGGCCAGGTGGTAGCCATTCGCGGGCTGGGCGGGTTTCACTTGGCTTGTGATGCCACCAATCCAGAAGCCGTGCAGCGGTTGCGCCAACGCAAGCATCGGTACGGCAAACCGTTTGCGCTAATGGCCAGGGACGTTGACACGATTCGCAGGTACTGCAACTTGACTCGGGCCGAGGCGGACTTGTTACAGAGTCCCGAAGCTCCCATCGTATTGCTCTCAGCTGACGGGGCAGAGAAGTTGCCGGAGGGGATCGCACCGGGTCTGAATACTGTTGGCTTTATGCTGCCCTATACGCCCCTGCACTTATTGATCACACGGCAGATGGATCGGCCACTTGTCATGACCAGCGGCAATATCTCCGACGAACCACAGGTCACGAGCCTCGACAGCGCACGAACCGGACTACGGGGGATCGCCGATGCCATGTTGATGCACGATCGTGAAATCGCCAACCGGATCGATGATTCGGTCGTGCGGATCGTGGCTGGTAGACCATCTGTGATTCGACGTGCACGCGGTTATGCCCCAAGTGCTGTGCCGTTGCCGCCGGGCTTCGCGGGCGCGCCCGACCTGCTCGCTTTTGGCGGCGAGTTGAAGGCCACTTTCTGCGTCGTCAAGGACGGGGCCGCGATTCTTTCTCAGCACCAGGGTGATCTGGAAGACGTTTCGACGTTCGAGGATTACCAAAAGAATCTGCAACTCTATTCGAGGATTTACGATCATCGTCCGCGCTTGTTGGTTGCGGATATGCACCCGGAATACCTTTCCACCAAACTCGCCAAACAACGCGCGGCGGTCGACAACCTGCCTCTTCTCGAAGTTCAGCATCATCATGGGCACATAGCCAGCTGTATGGCGGAAAACGGAGTCGCGCTGGATGCACCGCCCGTGCTTGGTATCGCGATTGATGGACTAGGCTTTGGGGATGACGGAACGATCTGGGGTGGTGAGTTTCTGTTGGCCGATTATCGTAGCTATCGGCGGGTTGCAGCGTTCAAG
>Ga0190270_10000123_pt1 | contig 34201 bp, 32 predicted proteins | sample Popmic320T_FD_133748 | JGI IMG/M metagenome (GOLD analysis project Ga0190270, IMG submission 133748) | Populus adjacent soil microbial communities from riparian zone of Weber River, Utah, USA - 320 T | ecosystem: Environmental > Terrestrial > Soil > Riparian zone | place: USA: Utah | collected...
CTCCCCCGACACCACGGTGAACGCGCCGGACGACCCGCCGTGGTCGTGGAGCCTGGTGCTCTGCGTCGGCAGCCAGCCGATCAGCCAGACGTCGACGGTCTCGTCGCGATGGATCCGGCGATGCCAGCGACGCTCGGCGTCGAACCCGACCGATGGATGGTTGCCCGCGCGTACCTCGTCGGCGAGCGTGCGGGTGAGCTCGGCCAGTCGGGCCGGTCCGAAGCCGTTGCGCTGCGCCACGTCGATGTTGACCATGACGTCAGTGTGCCCATTGTCTCGTAATAGGACAAACTTAGTAGTCCTTCGTTGTAGGCGTGTCGCGAGCAAACACCGACCACGACGCCGCCGCGCGATCCGACCTTGCTAGCGTCCGAGCCGACACGTCGACCGATGCGAGGAGAACTCGTGATTGCCACGCCCGTCAAAGTCGCCGTCACCGGTGCGGCCGGCCAGATCGGCTACAGCCTGCTGTTTCGGATCGCGAGCGGAGACCTGCTCGGCCCGGACACTCCGGTGGAGCTCCGGCTGCTCGAGATCAGCCCGGCCCTCCCGGCGCTCGAGGGCGTCGTGATGGAGCTCGACGACTGTGCGTTCGCCAACCTCGCCGGCATCGAGACGTCCGACGACCCCAACGTCGCCTTCGACGGCGCCAACATCGCCCTTCTCGTCGGCGCCCGACCGCGTACCAAGGGCATGGAGCGCGGCGATCTGCTCGAGGCCAACGGGGCGATCTTCACCGGCCAGGGCAAGGCCATCAACGACCACGCGGCCGACGACATCCGGGTCACGGTGACCGGCAACCCGGCCAATACCAATGCCCTGATCACGATGTCCAACGCACCCGACGTGCCAGCCGAGCGTTTCGCCGCCCTCACCCGACTCGACCACAACCGGGCACTCGCCCAGCTCGCCGCCAAGACCGGAGCACCGGTCGGCGCGATCCGGCACCTCACCATCTGGGGCAACCACTCGGCGACGCAATACCCCGACGTGTTCCACGCCGAGGTCGAGGGCAAGCCGGCGGCCGAGCTGATCGGCGACCAGGCCTGGCTCGAAGACGACTTCATCCCGACCGTCCAAAAGCGCGGCGCCGCGATCATCGAGGCCCGCGGCGCTTCGTCGGCCGCATCCGCCGCGTCGGCGACGATCGACCACACTCGCGACTGGTTGTCGGGCACACCGGCCAGCGACTGGGTTTCGATGGCGATCCCCTCGGACGGCTCCTACGGCGTACCCGAGGGGCTGATCTCGTCGTTCCCGGTCACCTGCTCCGACGGCGCGTACGAGGTGGTCCAGGGCCTGGAGATCAACGAGTTCTCGCGTACGCGGATCGACGTCAGCGCGCAGGAGTTGGCCGACGAGCGCGATGCCGTCCGCGGCCTGGGCCTGATCGGCTAGGGCTGGTCGGGCACGATCACGGCCAGCACGACGAGGGCGATGCCGAGCGCCAGCATCGTCACGACGTCGGTCCCGCGTCGACGGATTCGGAGCAGCCCGGCCATCCTGTCGGGGATCGTGGCTCGGCCGAGCCCGGCGGCGATCAGCCCGCCACCGCAGACGCCGACGCCGATACGCCAGGGGCCGGTCGCCGCGAGCACGAGGCCGACCACGACACTGATGGCCACCATGCTGTAGAGCAATCCCCCAAGTGATGGACGGAGCGCTCGACTCATTCAGGCTGCGTCCGTTCGGCCGCTTCGACGACGTTGGTGAGCAGCATCGCGCGAGTCATCGGACCGACGCCGCCAGGGTTGGGTGAGACCCAGCCGGCAACCTCGCGTACGTCGGCGGCGACGTCGCCCACGATGCCCTCGGGCCCGCGGCTGACCCCGACATCGAGGACGGCCGCGCCGGGCTTGACCATGTCGGCGGTGACCAGCTGCGGTACGCCGGCGGCGGCGACGATGATGTCGGCCTGCCGGGTGTGCGCCGCGAGGTCACGGGTGCCGGTGTGGCACTGCGTCACGGTGGCGTTTTCGCTCTTGCGGGTGAGAAGCAGACCGAGTGACCGGCCGACGGTGATGCCCCGGCCGATCACGCACACGTCGGCGCCGGCGATCTCGACGTCGTGCCGGCGAAGCAACTCGATGACGCCACGCGGCGTACACGGCAGCGGGGCGGGCCGGCCCAGGGCTAGCCAGCCGAGGTTGATCGGATGCAGACCGTCGGCGTCTTTGATCGGGTCGATCTGCTCGAGGATCGGGTATTCGTCGAGGTGCTTCGGCAACGGCAGCTGCACGATGTAGCCGGTGCAGGTCGGATCGGCGTTGAGCTTGGCGACATGCGTCTCGACCTCACCCTGCGACACGCTCGCGTCGAGGTCGACGCGGATCGACTCGATGCCGACCTCGGCGCAGTCGCGGTGCTTGCCGTTGACGTACCACCGGCTGCCGGGGTCGTCGCCGACGAGGACCGTGCCGAGTCCGGGGGTCACACCGGCTGCGCGCAGGCGCGTGACACGCTCCCGCAGGTCGGCTTTGATGGTCGCCGCCGTTGCCTTGCCATCGAGTATCCGGGCCGTCACGGGGCGACAGTCTGCCATGGCGTCCCAGCCACCTCGCCGAGTGGCGCACCGTCGTCGCGATTCGCCCCCGAAAGTGACAACCATGCGCCACTCGCGGGCTGTGGACGGCCGACGCTCCATCCACAGATTGCTCGAGGAGGCCGCCGGCGACTATGCGCCGAGATCAGGCTGCGAGGCATGAGTGAGCCTCCTGCCTTCCGCTATCGCGACCGCCATCTGTTCGGTGTCTCCGCGAGCCAGCTCCGGCGCGCGCCTTGGGTGAGTCCGACTCACGGCACGTACCTGCACGCCGCCGATTGTGATGACCTTCGAGCGCTCTGCCGTGCCATCGCGCTCGCACTACCCGGCGACGCGGTCTTCACCCATGTCACGGCAGCGGCACTCCGCGACTGGTGGCTCCCGTCGCTCGCCATACCGCTGATCGCTCGCAGCGGCGCCGACGCACCGCACCTCGACCGGCGCGGCGTCTACGTCCGACGTTGCGCGATTCCGCAGGGCCAGCGGGTGGGAATTGGCGGGCTCAGATTAGCCACGTCCGAGCGAACCATCGTCGAGCTCGCTGAGGACCTGTCGCTCATCGACCTGGTGGTCGCGATCGACGGCGCTCTCCACCGCGGCGACTGCGACCTCGCATCGCTTCGCCGAGCAGTCGTCCCACGGCGCCGCGGCGTACGCGTTCTACGCCGGGCGATTGAGCTCGCCGACGGACGCAGCGAGTCGCCATGGGAGACCATCCTGCGGCTCGTTCATGTCCTCTGCGGCGTCACAGTCACACCGCAGTACGTCGTCACTGAAGACAACGGGACCTTCGTCGCTCGCGGTGACCTTCGTGTCGGCAACAGTCGCCGGTTGCATGAGTACGACGGCGCCGTTCACCGTGAGCTGAATCAGCAGCGCGATGACCTCCGCCGCGACAAGGCATTGAGTCGGATCTACTGGGAGAGGTATGGCTTCGCCGCACCGGAGATCCGAGCCGACCCAGGCCGAATCATTCGCGATGCGGAAACCGCGCTCGGGCTGCCGCACGATCCTCAGCGACTCCAGTGGTGGTGGTACGAATACGAGCTGAGCAGCCTGTCGCCAATGGGATGGGCCGCACTCAAGCGACGGCTCAGCCGGTTCGATCGGACCGACCTACCGCGGCCGCGTGCCTCGAGTGGCGCACGGTCGCCATTTCCAGGGGTCTGATCCGACGACCGTGCGCCACTCGGCGGATCGCGGCGGGTCAGTGGAAGAAGTGGCGAGCGCCGGTGAGATACATGGTGACGCCGGACTCCTGCGCGGCGGCCACGACCTCCTCGTCCCGCATCGATCCACCCGGCTGTACGACGGCCCGGACACCGGCGTCCACGAGCTCGAATAGCCCGTCGGCGAAGGGGAAGAACGCATCGGACGCGGCAGCAGAGCCCTCGGCCCGCCGGCCGGCCCGGGCGACGGCCAGCCGAGCCGAGTCGACTCGGTTGACCTGCCCCATGCCGACGCCGACCGTGGCGCCGTCGCTGGCCAGTACGATCGCGTTGGACTTCGCCGCCCGACAGGCCCGCCAGGCGAAGGCCAGGTCGCGCAGCGTGGCGTCGTCGGCCGGCTCGCCGGACGCCAGCGTCCACGAACGCGGGTCGTCACCGGCGGCGTCGATAGCGTCCGGTGACTGCATCAGCAGACCGCCGGAGATCGGACGCAGCTCGACCGCGGCCGCCGCCACCGGAGGGCAGCGCAGGATCCGGATGTTTTTCTTCGCCGAAAGGATCTCGAGCGCACCGTCCTCGAAGTCCGGCGCGCAGATCACCTCGGTGAAAACGTCGGCGACCTGCTTGGCCATCGCCACCGACACCGTCCGGTTGGCCGCGATCACACCGCCGAACGCCGACACCGGATCGCACGCGTGCGCCCGCTCGTGCGCCTGCTCGATCGTGTCCCCGATCGCGATGCCGCACGGGTTGGCGTGCTTGATGATCGCAACCGCCGGCCGCTCGAAGTCGTAGGCCGCCCGGCGGGCCGCGTCGGTGTCGACGTAGTTGTTGTAGGACATCTGCTTGCCGTGCACCTGCTCGGCATGCGCGATGCCGGTGGTGGCGATGGGTGAGCGGTAGAGGGCCGCCGGTTGATGTGGGTTTTCGCCGTATCGGAGCACCGAGCCCCGGTCCCACGTCCCGCCGACCCAGGCCGGAAAGCCGCTGCCCCCACTCGTGTCGGTCAGCACGCTGCCCATCCAGGAGGCAACGGCCACGTCATAGGTCGCGGTGTGCACCAAGGCCTCGGCCGCCAACTGCTGCCGCTCGGCATCGGTGAAGCCGCCGGTACGCGCGGCCTCGAGCACCGCGTCGTAGTGCGCCGGCGACACCACGATCGCCACATTGGCGTGGTTTTTGGCCGCCGCCCGAACCATCGACGGGCCGCCGATGTCGATCTGCTCGACGCACTCGTCCGGACTGGCGCCTGAACCCACGGTCTCGGCGAACGGATAGAGGTTGGACACGACGAGGTCGAACCCCTCGATGCCCAGATCGTCCAGCTGCTGGCGATGTGACTCCCGCCGCCGGTCGGCCAGGATGCCCGCATGCACCCGCGGATGGAGAGTCTTGACCCGGCCGTCGAGGCATTCGGGAAATCCGGTCAGCTGCTCGACCGTCGTGACCGGGACGCCGGCGCCCGAGATCTGGGCGGCGGTCGAGCCGGTCGACACGATGCTTACTCCGGCTGCGTGCAGCCCGGCCGCCAGGTCGACGAGGCCGACCTTGTCGTAGACGGAGACCAACGCACGCCGAATCGGCCGCCGCACCTCATTGTTGGACGCCGGGTCGTTGGAGCCCGCAGGATCAGTCATAGCCCGATCTTCACCTTCCTGCCCTCGATTCGGTAGCCCTCGCGCACCATGCGACCGACCGTTTCGACGAGCATGACCCGCTCTCGCGTCTTGATCCGCTCGTGGAGGGTGTCGACATCGTCATCTTCCCGGACCGGCACCGTCACCTGCGCGATGATCGGGCCGGCGTCGACACCGTCGTCGACGAAGAACAGTGTCGCCCCGGTCACGCGCACCCCGTGAGCCAGCGCGTCTCGCGGCGCGTGCATGCCGGGGAACGACGGCGACAGCGCCGGATGCGTGTTGACCACGCGCCCCTCGTACGCCTCGAGAAACGCCGGTCCCATGAGCTTCATGAAGCCGGCCAGGACGACGAGGTCCGGTTCGTACGACTGAACGGTAGCCGCGAGGTCCTTGTCCCAGTCTGCCCGAGATGCGTGATCGGCGACCCGACGTACGAAGGTGGGTACCTCCGCCCGCTCGGCCCTCCGTACCCCCTCGATGCCGTCGCGGTCAGACCCGACCGCGACCACCTGTGCCCCGTAGGCGGCGTCGGTTGTGGCGTCGAGCAGTGCCTGCAGATTGGTGCCGGCGCCGGAGACCAGGACGACCAGGCGGGCTGGTCGAGCGGCGACGGGGCCAACGGTCAGCGACAACAGCGGGAGCCTCGGTCAGGTCTCGGCAACGGACCACACACCTTAGCCAGTCGAGCCGGCTTCGAAGCCGTCAGGGCACCCGCCGGCTTTGGAGGGCGCGCACGCCCAAACCGCCCACGAGCCCGCCCAGCCCCAGCGCGACGACGGCGACGGCGAGGCAGGCCAACGCCGCCGGGCCGACATCGGCCATCCGTCCGGGCCCGATCGCGCCGCCGCTGAGCGAGACGAGGCCGGCGACGAGCAGCCCACCGGTCACTCCGGCCAGCAGGCCTCGAAGGGCTGCCCGGTCGTAGCCGAAGACGGGATAGCGACGCACCGCCATCGCGCCGGCGACGACACCGCAGATCAGCGGCAGTGCGGCGAGTGCGGACAACGCCGCGGGCTGGGTGCCCGAACCGGGGACCGCGGCGAGCCACGGCACCGCGGGCATCGGCCCGACGGTGACCTCCGACAGCGTCACCGACGTGCCGGTGCCGATCGCGGCACCTGGGCCGAGCAGCACGGAAACCGTCAGCAAGATCACGTTGGGCAGCACGGCGACGCAGACGACGACGAGGACGAGCCCGCCGACCAGCCCGGGGTCGAGCGCCTCGACCAGGTCGCGGAGCGCGCCGGCATGCACGATCAGCGATGCGACCAGCGTCAGCGCGGCGCACCCGATCAGCGTCAGGGTGCCGCCGACCGCTCCGATCCACGCCGCGCGCAACTCATCCGGGATCCGCTCGACGACGCGATCGAGGTCGTCGGCCTGCCGTACTGCGCCGAAGCCGGCCGCCGCAAAGGTCACGGCTGCCGCGACGAGGAGCGGCCGGATCAGGGTCGGTTCGGCTCCCGGATGCGACGCGGTGAGGGCGACGACGAGGACCAAGGAAGTGTAGGCGCAGGCGAAGGTGGCTCCGACGGTGACCGCGTCGACGGTGCGGGTGAGCTCGGACGCCCGCGCCGCCCACCGACCGCCGCGCAGCGCCAGCCAGCCGACGATCATCGTGATGCCGAGCGGCACCAACTCGATCGTGGCGTCGGCGGTCTGCAACCGGCTGCCGTGACCGAGCAGCCAGCCGTCGACTCCGATCCGCAGCGCGCTGGTCATCGCCCCGCCGTTGCCTCCGAGCCATCCGACGACGGCCAGGCCCATCGCCGCCACGAGGCCCGCCACCGCCATCGCGGCGCCGGCGACGAGGCCGGCCAGCCAGACCGGCGCCGGCGCCCGATCGGGGGCGCCGGGGCGCGAGACAGTACGGCTCAGCAGATCGACCATGGCCCGACCATCGTCACCCGCCGTCGGGGCCGGTCGCGGGTGCCACGCCGAGCGCTGGCCCTCGGTGCCAACGGCCGACCACCGCGCGAATGGCCGATATCCGGCATCCGGACCGACAGAGTTGGGAATCTCCGCCCTGTCGATTACGGTCATCAAGTCGTGTGACCGCACCGCACATCCAAGGAGACGTGGTATGACACGGGTCGATGAATTCGACGCGTTTTACCACGACTCGCGTCGTCAGGTTCTCCACCAGACGTACGCGCTGACCGGTGATCTCAACGCGGCGATCGTCGCCGTCCAGGATGCCTACGCCCACGCCTGGCAGCACTGGACCAAACTCCGCCTGACCGATCCGCTGGGCCAGGTCCGGCCCGCAGCGATGCGCCTCGCGTCGCTGCGCCGGAGTACCCACCTGTTGCGCCGCAAGCGCCGAGAAGAAACCGACACCGAACTGCTCGAGGCGCTCGGCGCGATGAGTTCGACCGCGCGACGCCTGGTGCTCTTGCAGACCGCCGGCGGCCTCGACATCGCGGGGGCGGCCCGCGAGGTCGGCATGACCGCCGACGACGCGGTCGAGCTGACCGACCGGGCGGTCACCGAGCTCGAGGACAGACTGAACGCGTCCACCGGGCAGATCGAACGTCGCCTCCACTACCTCCGCCGCATCACCGACGCGGCGACCCTCCCACGCGCGTCGACCATTCGCCGGTCGGGGACGCGCCGGAAGCACCGCAACACCCTGATCGCGGTCGCGACCTCGGCGGCGGTCATCGCCGGCGCCGGCTCTCTCGTCACGGCGCCGGCCGACGGCCGGTCCGAGAGCCTGCATCCGACGCGAGCGCAGATCGGCCACGAGACTGATCCGGCCGATGACGCCATCGGAGCCAGCGAGGACCAACTGCTCAGCGCCCCGCAGATCGTCCATCTCGATCTCAAGGCCAACTGGACCGTCGCCGAGACATCGTCGGACCTCGACGCGATCGACCCGTTCGCCACCTGCGCGCTGGCCCGCTACGGCACGCCGCAGCTGCGCCAAGTCTGGGTACGGACGTTCACGGGCGCCGGCAAGACGAGCCAGTACGCGATCGAGTCGATCGAGGTGGCACGGTCCAAGGCGGCGGCGCGCGCGTCCTATCGCACCCAGCTCAACTGGTACGCGGGCTGCCAGGTGCCCCGGGTCCAGTTGCTCGAGGCCTACTCGGTCGCCCGCGATGGCACCGACATCCGCATCCTCGTCTTGCGCAAGTGGTCGGATCCGATCCGAACGATCACCATCGGCGTCGCCCGCTCCGGCTTCATCACGTCGACGTTCGTGCACCAGGCCGAGAGCCGGCACGGTCCGAGTGTGTCCGCGTTCGCCGACGTCTTGGACGACTCGCTCGGACTGTTGTGCGAAAACACCGGCGGCATCTGCCAGTTGGCCAGCGACGTCCGACCGGTCCAGCCGCCGGTGACCGGCGAGGCCAACGGCTTCCTCGGCGCGGTTGACCTCCCGCCGGTCGCCAACCTGGCCAAGGTGATGGTTGGCACCGAGCCCGAGCAATACCCGGCCGCGCAAAATCCCGCCGCGACATCCTGCGACGAGGCCCAGTTCAAGGGCAAGGGCCTCAGCGGCGTCCGCTCGCGCAGCTACGTCGTGTTGGACGCCAAGCAGGTGCCGACGACGTTCGGCATCACCGAGACGATCGCGACGTTCCCGTCCGAGGCGCGGGCGAAAAACTACCTGAAGCGCTTGGCGAAACGCCTGAACAACTGCGAGGACCGCAACTACGCCGCCAACGTGCGCGGACCGCATCGAGACGGCGAGGGTGCGGTCAGGGCCAGTACGTGGTGGCTGTCGCTCGAGGCGACGTCCAAGATGGACATCGAATACCGGGTTGCGCTCGTGCGCAACGGCGCCCGGGTCGCTCAGGTGATGTTCACCCCAGTCGGTCGGTTCGACGTGTCCAGCCGGGCCTTCAACGCCCTCGCGATCCGCGCCGGCCAGCGGCTGACCGAGCTCCAGTAGCGCCAGCACACCCAATTCGCGGTGCGAAAACGGGCGGTCAGCCGAGCGAGGTGACGATGTCTCGCATCAGGCGGGCGGTCTCCGACGGAGTCTTGCCGACCCGGACGCCCGCCGCTTCGAGGGCCTCCTTCTTGGCCTCGGCGGTGCCGGACGAGCCGGAGACGATCGCGCCGGCGTGCCCCATCGTCTTGCCCTCGGGTGCCGTGAACCCGGCGACGTAGCCCACGACCGGCTTGGTCACGTGCTCCCTGATGTAGTCGGCGGCCCGCTCCTCCGCGTCGCCGCCGATCTCGCCGACCATGATGGTCGCGTCGGTCTCAGGGTCGTCCTCGAACGCCTGCAGGCAGTCGATGTGGGTCGTGCCGATGATCGGGTCGCCGCCGATGCCGACCGAGGTGGTGAAGCCGATATCGCGAAGCTCGTACATCAGCTGGTAGGTCAGCGTGCCCGACTTGCTCACCAGGCCGATCCTGCCGACGCCGGTGATGTCGGAGGGGATGATGCCGGCGTTGGACTTGCCCGGCGACGCGATGCCGGGGCAGTTGGGGCCGATGATGCGAGAGCGACCGGTGCGCTGCGCGTGCGCGAGCGCCCAGGCGGAGTCGTGCACCGGCACACCTTCGGTGATCACGACGATCAGCGGCATCGCGGCGTCGATCGCTTCGACGATCGCGTCCTTGGTGAACGCCGGTGGGACGAAGAGTACGGAGACATCGGCGCCGGTCTCCTTCATCGCCTCCTCGACGGTGCCGTACACCGGAAGGCTGGTGCCGTCGCTGCTCCCGTCGTCGAAGGCCACCGCGGTCCCGGCCTTGCGTGCGTTGACGCCGCCGACGACGGAGCTGCCGGCGGCCAACATCCGCCGAGTGTGCCGCTGGCCCTCGGACCCGGTCATGCCCTGGACGATGATCTTGCTCTGCTCGCTGAGGAAGATAGCCATGGGTCCGCTCCTTATTTCGCCGCGGCGAGTTCGGCCGCGCGTCGGGCGGCGCCGTCCATCGTGTCGACCATCTCGACGATGTCCTGCTCGGCATCGGCCAGGATCCGCCGGCCCTCCTCGGCGTTGTTGCCGTCGAGACGCACGACCAGCGGCTTGGTGATCTCCTCGCCTCGCGACTTCAGCATGTCGATCGCCGACACGATGCCGTTTGCGACCGCGTCGCAGGCCGTGATGCCGCCGAAGACGTTGACGAACACCGACCGGACGCCGGGGTCGCCGAGCACGATCTCGAGCCCGTTGGCCATCACCTCGGCGCTCGCGCCACCGCCGATGTCGAGGAAGTTTGCCGGACGTACTCCGCCAAACTCCTCACCGGCGTACGCGACGACGTCGAGCGTGCTCATCACGAGCCCGGCGCCGTTGCCGATGATGCCCACCGACCCCTCGAGCTTGACGTAGTTGAGGTCCTTCTCCTTCGCGGCCGCCTCCAGCGGATCGTCGGCGGAGCGGTCGACGTACTGCCCATGGTCCGGGTGCCGGAAGCCGGCGTTGTCGTCGACCGAAACCTTGCCGTCGAGGGCGTCGAGGTGACCGTTGCCGAGCCGACCGAGTGGGTTGACCTCGACCAGCGAGGCGTCCTCGGCGACGAAGCAGTCCCACAGCTTGCCGATCATCGCGGTGGCCTCGTCGGCGAGCTCGGGCGGGAACTTCGCGGTCGCCACGATCTCGCGCGCCTTGGCCTCGTCGACACCGACGACCGGGTCGATCAGAACCTTGGCGACCGCGTCCGGGTTGGTGCGGGCGACCTCCTCGATCTCGACGCCGCCCTCGACGCTGGCGATGCAGAGGTACGCACGGTTGGCCCGATCGACGAGGAACGAGAAGTAGTACTCCTCGGCGATGTCGACAGCCGGCACGACGAGGACCCGCTCGACGGTGTGGCCCTTGATGTCCATGCCGAGGATCTCGCCGGCGCGGGCCGCGGCCTCGACGGGGTCGGCTGCGAGCTTGACGCCGCCGGCCTTGCCGCGCCCGCCGGTCTGCACCTGGGCCTTGACGACGACGCGTCCGCCGATCCGCTCGGCGGCGGCGCGGACCTCGTCGGGCGTGTCCGCCACGACACCGGGAGTCAGGGGAACGTCATGTTTGGCGAAGAGCTCCTTGGCTTGGTACTCCATCAGATCCACGGTGCTGCCCGTCCTTACGCGACTCGACCGGTCCGAAATCCTCTCGGAGCCTAACCACGTCGACGCACTAGCCGCGACGGGGGTACGACCTGCATCGCGCCGGTGTGGTTGCCATCACAGCGGTCGATGCATGACGCTCGTGGCCATGGAGACCCACTCGGTCAGATCCGGCGACGTCACACTCGCGGTCCGTGACTATCCCAACCCGGCCGCGCCGACCGTCGTGTTGGTCCACGGCTACCCCGACACCCAGATCATGTGGGAGCAGGTGGCGGCCCGACTGGTCGACCAGCAGCACCTACGGGTCGTCACCTACGACGTACGCGGCGCCGGCCAATCGACGGCGCCGGCCGACCGTACCGGCTATCGCACCGAGCGACTCGTCGACGACCTGGTGGCCGTCATGGATCAGATCGCCGGCGTGGACGAGCGCGTCCACCTGGTCGGTCACGACTGGGGCTCGTGTCAGCTATGGGACGCGGTCACGACCGAGGAGGTCGACGAGCGCCTACGCGGGCGACTCCGGTCGTTCACGTCGATCTCCGGCCCGTCGCTCGACCACATGGCGCACGCGCTCCGCCGGGCCCGAAACGAGCGCGATCTCAACCTGCTGCTGCGACAGGGCCTGCATTCGTGGTACGTCTACGCCTTCCATCTGCCGTGGGTGCCCGAGCAGCTCTGGCGTCGCGGCGAGGCTCAGATGCGCCGCCGGATCGCGACGGCCGAGCGTCTGGGCGACGGTTCGCATTGGGCCGACACTCTCCCGGACGACGCGACCAACGGGCTCAATCTCTATCGGGCCAACGTGCAGCAGCGGATGCGCGACCCGCGGCCGGGCAAGACGCGGGTTCCGGTGCAGCTGATCGTGCCGAAGCACGACCGCTACATCATCCCGGAGGTCTATGAGCACCTCGCCGACTTCGCGCCGGCGCTCACTCGGGTCGACCTCGACGCGGGCCATTGGGTCACGCTGCAACGGCCAGACACGGTGGCCGGGTTGATCGCCGACTTCGTCAGGTCGCAGGACTCGGCGCCGTGACGACAGCCCCGAATCGACGCGCCAGCTGGCGACCCGCCTCGGCGACCTCGTCAACGCGGGCCCGATAGTCGTCGGTCACCGCCTCCGTGTCGACGTCGGACGACCGCTCGGCCCATCGCCGATATGTCGGCAGCGACACCTCCGGGTGAAACTGCACGCCCCAGGCGGCGGGTCCGATCCGGAAGGCCTGATGCGGATACATCGCGGTCTCCGCGAGCCACACCGCTTCGTCTGGTAGCGCCACGACGGCGTCGGCGTGCATGCTCGGCCCGGCGAACGGCTCGGGCAGTTCAAGCACCAGCGGGTCGGCCGTGGCCGGGTGGCGCCAGCGGACGTCGACGATGCCGGCCTCGCGACCCCTGCGGTCGGCGACCTCGACCCGGCCGCCGGTCGCGACGGCAAGCAGTTGCGCCCCGAGGCAGATGCCGAGCGTCGGCACCCTCTCGGAAACGGCCGTGGCGAGCAGGCCACGAACCGCGGGAAGCCAGGGCGCGACGACGTCGTCGTACGCCGACATCGCGCCGCCGAGTACGAGCAGGCCGTCGTCGACGCGGGTCGGGACACTGTCGCCGGCGTACGGTCGGATCACGTGGGCGTCGACGTCGAGCCAGTCGGCGAACCGATCCAGCGGACACCCGGACTCGTGCTCGATGACGACGATCCCTCGTTGTGCTCTCACATCCCCATTGTGGGCTGGCAGGATCGGTGAGTGACAGACACCCGGCGCGCGTTGCTCGAGCGGCTGGCCGACGCACTCGCGGCGTTGCCGACCACGCGGCCGCAGCGGGTCGCGATCGACGGCGTGGACGGCGCCGCCAAGACGACGCTCGGCGACGAGTTGGCCGACCTGATGGACGGCCGGCGCCCGATCGTGCGGGCCAGCGTCGACGGGTTCCATCGGCCGCGCGCCGCGCGATACGCCAGGGGCCGCGCTTCGCCTGAGGGCTTCTATCTCGACTCGTACGACTACGCGACCTGTCCTCGGTCCTGCTCGATCCGTTCGCGATCGGCGAGCCCGTCTGCACGGCGGTGTGGGACCACGTCGCCGACACACCGGTGCCGCGACGCTGGCAGCGGTACGACGCCGAGGCGATCCTGATCCTCGACGGCCTCTTCCTACACCGCCCGAAGCTTCGCGACGCATGGGACATGTCGATCTTTTGCCGCGTGCCACCGGACGTCTCGTGCGCCCGGATGGCCAAGCGCGACGGGACACCGGCCGACCCGAACCACCTGGCCAACCGGCGGTACGTCGAGGGTCAGAGGCTGTACATCGAGGCCTGCGATCCCGAGGCGCACGCGACGTACGTCGTCGACAACACCGACCTGGCGGCGCCGTACGACGTCGTGGGGTGATGGCGTCCTGACCGTTCATCAAAGAGGCAGGTGTCGTCTCACCCGTGAAGGGTGAACCGCTGCGGCGGGGCGGGCCGGAGGTGAAGTCATCCGCGGCGGGTGATGCTGCGACCCGTGGGACTACATCATCGTGACGGGTATCTGGCCTGACAACGGAGGTCCAGCCATGTCGCAACACACTGAATCCGAGCGATCGTCGCGAGCGACGTCGTATGCCGATCCGACAGGATGGGTCGGCTGGATCGTGTTTGCCGCCGTCATGATGTTCATGCTCGGCTGCTTCCACGCGATCGAAGGACTTGTCGCACTGTTCGATGACACGACCTACCTGGTGCACGACAGCGGACTGGTCGTCTCAGTCGACTACACCGCGTGGGGCTGGGTGCATCTGATCGGCGGGATCATCCTGGTGTTAGCGGCCATAGGGCTGTTCGCCGGCCGGATGTGGGCCCGGGTGGTCGGCGTGTTCGCCGCCCTCGTCAGTGCACTGGTCAACGTCGCGTTCCTTCCCGCCTACCCCATCTGGTCGGCGATCATGATCGCGCTCGACGTCCTCATCATCTGGGCGATCACGGTCCACGGCGCGGAGATGAAGGCGCGGTAGGAGACGACCCGAGAGGCGGTGCTCGCGCCCGTCAGACGCCCGAGGCGTCGCGTACGTGGGCATCGACCCACTCGGCGATCTCGCTGGTCGTCGCGCCCGGCGTGAAGACCTTCGCGACCCCGGACGCCTCGAGCGTCGGGATGTCGGCCTCGGGGATGATGCCGCCGCCGAACACCACGATGTCGCGAGCGTCCCGATCTTCCAGCAGACTTAGCACCTTGGCGAACAGGGTCATGTGGGCGCCGGACAGCACCGAAAGGCCGATGGCATCGGCGTCTTCTTGAATCGCGGTGTCGACGATCTGCTCCGGCGTCTGGTGCAGACCGGTGTAGATCACCTCGTTGCCCGCGTCTCGCAGCGCTCGCGCCACAACCTTGGCACCCCGGTCGTGCCCATCGAGGCCAGGCTTGGCCACCACGATTCGCTTCGGCATGGATGCTCCATCTCCCAGGTTCGGCCTTTTCAAGCGCAATCTATCCCACGCGAAAAAGGCGTCTTTCTCACATACTGGTCGGCTGTAGTAGCAGTGCGTGAAACGCTGTGCACACGCCGTGCCCGAAGTTTTCATTCGGGTAGGGATCGGTTATCGTCACGGAGTCCGTATCAGCTAGGCCGGAGGTTGTACGGTGCCGCGTCCCGCTCCGAAGCGACGCGCCGACATCCCCGCCGCCACAAGCGACACGGAGAGTGCAGGGGGAAGACGCTCCGCAAGCAAACACGCTGCCGATCCGGTCCCCGCACCTCGTCATTCTCGACCCGGTTCGCGTCGCGCGCCGCGTCGCCGAAGGAGCTTCGTCCCCACGCCCGCCGTCCTCGGTGCCACGGCTCTCGTGATCGCCGGCGGCGGCGCCGTCGTCGTCTCCTCCAACAGTGGTGGGTCCGACGACAACTACGACCCCGCCGCCTCGACGCAGCTGTCCGGAGGCGTCGGGGCCACCTACGCCCGCGGCGGTGACGTGCTGGCCGTCAGTCGCAGCGTCGATCGCGAGGTGCTCGCCGAGCAGGCCCGGCTCCAGGCCGAGCAGCGCGAGCAGGCGCTCACGGAGCTTGCCCAAGAGTCGCAAAAGCGCGCCCATGAGCTCGAGGCCAACCAGTGGGTGCTGCCGGTCGCCGGCTACGTCCTGACCGCTCGATGGGGCGAATACAGCTACCTGTGGTCGAGCTACCACACCGGGCTCGACTTCTCGGCCCCCTCCGGCACCGCGATCGTGTCGGTCGCACACGGCGTCATCTCCGATGTCGGATGGGACGACGCCTACGGCTACAAGACCGAGATCACTCTCGATAACGGCTGGACGATCTGGTACTGCCACCAGACGTCCTACGTCGTCAGCGAGGGCGAGGAGGTCGACCCGGGCCAGCTGATCGGCTACGTCGGCGCCACCGGCAACGTCACCGGACCGCACCTGCACCTCGAGGTTCGGGTCCCCGACGGCTCCGAGGACGGCCAGGACGTCGACCCCTACGAAGCCCTCGTCGAGCACGGCGTCACCCCCTGACGCATTGCCCGCCGATCGCGGCAACCGTCAGAGCTTCTCCACCGGCGCGTAGCGCAGCAGCAACCGCTTGACGCCCTCCGACCCGAAGTCGATCGCGGCGACCGCCTGTTCGCCGCTGCCTTGCAGCGATACGACCGTGCCCATGCCGAAGCTGTCGTGGACGACCCGGTCGCCCGGGGAGAGCGACGGCACCGGACGGCGACTTGAGGACCGACTCGGCAGCGTACGCGAACCGGCCGCCTGCCGGACGCCGGTCGAGACCCCGGTCCATTTGGTGCCGTCGGCCTCGGTGCGCCGCCAGTCGACAAGGTCTTCGGGCAGGTCGTCGATGAACCGCGACGCGGGGTTGTGCATCGGCGCACCCCAAGCCGAGCGGACGACAGCCCGGGATACGTACAGCCGCTTCATCGCCCGGGTAACACCGACGTAGGCCAGCCGGCGCTCCTCCTCGAGCTCCTTCGCGTCGTCCATCGACCGCGAGTGCGGGAAGACCGAGTCCTCGAGCCCGGAGAGGAAGACGACCGGAAACTCCAGCCCCTTCGCCGTGTGCAGGGTCATCAGGGTGACGACCCCGTCGCCGTCGGCATCGGCGTCGGGAATCTGGTCGGCGTCGGCGACCAGCGCCACCCGCTCCAAGAACGCGGCGAGCGAACCCGGCTGCAGACCCTCGTCGTCGGCCGCGGCCGCATCGGCCTCGCCGACGAACTCCCGCGCCACGGCCACCAGCTCGGCGAGGTTTTCGACCCGCGACTCGTCCTGGGGGTCCTGTGAGCGCTCGAGCTCGTCGAGGTATCCGCTGCGCGAAAGTGCCGCCTCGAGCACCACGTCGGCCGGTTCGCCCGCCGCCACCATCTCCTGCAGGCCCTCCACGATCGCCACGAAGCCCTCGATGCACGTGAGCGACCGGGTCGCGACCCCCGGCGCCTCCGCGGCCTGGCGCAGCGCGGCCCAAAAGGACGTGCGCTCGCGCTGGGCGTAGGCCTCCACGCAGGCCTCGGCCCGGTCGCCGATGCCACGCTTGGGCACGTTGAGGATCCGTCGCAACGAGACCTCGTCGTCGGGGTTGACCAAAAGCTTGAGGTAGGCGAGCGCGTCCTTGATCTCCTTGCGCTCGTAGAAGCGGACGCCGCCGACCACCTTGTAGGGCAGCCCGACCCGGATGAAGACCTCTTCAAAGACTCGGCTCTGCGCGTTGGTGCGGTAGAACACCGCGACGTCGCTCGGCTTCGCCGCCCCGTCGTCGGAGAGCCGGTCGACCTCTTCGGCGACGAACTGTGCCTCGGCGTGCTCGTCTTCGGCCACGTAGCCGACGATCTTCTCGCCGTCGCCGGTGTCAGACCACAGCCGCTTCGACTTGCGGCCGGAGTTTTTGGCGATCAGGGAGTTGGCGGCGGTGAGGATCGTCTGGGTCGATCGATAGTTTTGCTCCAGTAACACCGTGCTCGCGGACGGGAAGTCTTCCTCGAACTCCAAGATGTTGCGGATGTTGGCGCCCCGGAACGCATAGATCGACTGGTCGGAGTCGCCGACCACCATGAGCTCGGCCGGGTCGACGCCGTCGGAGTCGTTGGTCGGCGAGCAGAGCTCGCGCACCAAGACGTACTGAGCCTGGTTGGTGTCTTGGTATTCGTCGACGAGCACGTGTCGGAACCGTCGGCGATAGGTCTCGCGTACCTCGGGAAAGGCCTGCATGAGATGGACCGTCATCATGATCAGGTCGTCGAAGTCGAGCGCGTTGGCGTCGCGCAGCCGCCGCTGGTATTCGCGATAGGCCTCGACGTAGGTCTCCTCGAGGTTGTTGCTCACCTGCGACGCGGCAGTCTCGTGGTCGCGCAGCTCGTTTTTGTGGTTGCTGATCCAGTGGAGGATGGCGCGCGGGTTGTAGCGCTTCGGATCGAGATCGAGGTCGCGACAGATCAGCGTCATCAATCGGCGCGAGTCGACGGCGTCGTAGATCGAGAACGACGACGTGTAGCCGAACCGCGTGATCTCACGACGCAGGATCCGTACGCAGGAGGAGTGGAACGTCGACACCCACATGATCCGGGCCCGGCGACCGACCAGCTCGGCCACCCGCTCGCGCATCTCGCCGGCGGCCTTGTTGGTGAAGGTGATCGCGAGGATCGCGCCGGGGTGGACGTTTCGCTGCGAGATCAGCCAGGCGATCCGCCGGGTGAGCACCCGGGTCTTGCCGGAGCCGGCGCCTGCGACGACGAGCAGCGGCCCGCCCTCGTGGACGACGGCGGCGCGTTGCTGCTCGTTGAGGTCGTCCAACAGCATCTCCGGCGTCAGCCGGGGACGTCGTGGGCGGTCCGGACTGGAGTCTGGGTCGGTCGTCGAGGTTTCGGGCACGGGGAACAGCGTCGTTGTCTGGGATTCCATCTCGACGTCCAGCCTACGAGGCGGCGGCGACATCGGCGCGGCGGCGCGGCGAGTTACTGCGTCACGTCCCGCAGCGTGAGCGTTGAAACCCTCCGATTGCCGCCGTCAGGCGTCGCCCCAGGCACTCAGGTCGCGCTGGAGGAGCTCGGCGAGCAGCTCGACGTCGGCCTTGAAGTGCTCGGCGAGCTCCTGCCGGTCCTGGCCCGAAACGAACGGTCGCGGCTCGGGTCGCCACATCCGCCGCTTGAGGGCCGCGACGCCAGGCATCCTGGTCGTCCGCGACCACTGCCGCAGCCGGCGAACGCTCGCCTCCAGCGCCGGCGGCGGCCGGTGGGTGAGCCTACGCAGCAGCGGCCAGCGGGCCGCCTTGTCACTGGCGTTGGCGGCCGCGAACGACGGCGCGGCGCCCGCGTCGATGCGCAGGTACGCCGTCAACGCCTCCCACGTACCGCGGGGATCACGGGCGAGGTCGTCGAACACGATCGCATGCACCCGCTCTCGTGGCACCACGCGCAGCATGCGCTCCATCGCGGGCCCCGACGCCGCCGACGGTGGCGTAGTCGAGCAGCTTCTCGTCCAGCGGATCGGTGTCGGGCAGACCGCCGTCGCGATGCCGCTGCCAGGCGCGGCCGAAGTCGGGCTCGCTCTCGTTGAGCGCGACGACCTGGGTGCGGTGATAGGAGATGACGAGGTCGACCGGATCGCGTACGCACACCAGGAATCGGGCGTCAGGAACCGCCCGGCAGATCTCGGGAATCGCGCTCTCGGAGTAGAGGTAGGTCGTCGAGCCGTCGCCCCGATAACGCGCGGCCGAGGCCGCCTCGGGTGAATAGAGCCGCTCGTAGGTCGCACGATCCTCGAAGCCGTAATGCTCCCGCATCCGCGGGTAGTCGGCGGCCCAGTAGTAGGGCTCCTTCGGGGCGGGCCAGTAGATCTCCGGATGCTGGCCGAGCCAGCTCGCCACGGTGGTGGTTCCCGCCTTCGGAGCACCAACGAGGTACAGGTTTGGCAGCGTCATGACATCTTCCCCGAGTCCAGCTGTCATTACGGTCAACGGCGTGACGCTAGCACCCCGGGGGTTCCTACGAGTGACATGTCAAAACTGGTCACCGCGAGTTCATGTGAAACCGCGACGAGAATCCAGTCATCAAGTCCAGAAAACCGCAACTCCGACATTGACCAGGGTCAAACCGAGAATGCCGAAAAACGGCCCATTCGCCAGTTCGTCGCGTTTGCGGTAGATCCAGGCCAAGGCCACGATGACCAGCGCGACGACGAGCTTGACGCCGATCTTGGCGTGGTCGACTTCGACGTCGTCGGCCTCCAAGACACCGACCAGGAGGACGCCGGTGACGACCTGGGTCAGGCCGCCGTGGAGGATCATCGCGGTGACCCGACGCGGCGGCGACGCGACCTGCACGAGCGCACCACCGAGCACCGCGGCCATGCCGATCAGATGCAGGAACAAGAGCAACTTGTGCAGAAAGTCCACGACGGCACGCTACTACAGGACGTAGGAGTACGGGGAGCTGGCCGCTGCGCTGGACGACCGGAGTTTGTGGCAGTACAGTTGCGACAGAGTTTGGGACAAAGGGGTGATGCGAATGGGCGGCATGAGCCTGATCGCCGTCGACACTGCCAGCGCCGAGCCGCCGTACGAGCAGGTTCGGCGCCAGATCGCCGCGCTCGTCGCCGACGGCGAACTGGCCGCCGGGCAGCGGCTGCCGACCGTCCGGCAGATGGCGACCGACCTCGGGCTCGCCAACAACACCGTCGCCCGGGCCTATCGCGAGCTCGAGGCAGCCGGTGTGATCGCGACCCATCGCCGCCGAGGGACGTTCGTCCGGAGCAGCATGCTCGACGAGCCTGCCGACGCCGGCGACGCAGACGTCCGGTCGGCCGCCGCGGACTACGTACGCACGGCCCGACGGCGCGGGCTCTCGTTGGCCGAGGCGACCCGGCTGGTCGAGGCCGAATGGAAGCAGGCCTGATCCGGCGCGGCGGTCAGATCAGCCGGCGGTCACTGGCCCACCGGGTGAGCTCGTGCCGGCTCGACAGCTGCAGCTTGCGCAGCACGCTCGACACGTGGGTCTCGACCGTCTTGATCGAGATGAACAGCTCCTTGGCGACTTCCTTGTAGGCATAGCCGCGGGCGATCAGCCGCATCACCTCGCGCTCCCGCTCGGTCAGCCGGTCGAGGTCCTCGTCGACCTGGGCCACCTCGATCGTTCCGGCGAACGCGTCGAGGACGAAGCCGGCCAACCGCGGCGAGAAGACCGCGTCTCCCTCGGCGACCCGGCGGATCGCGTCGACCAGCTCCGGCCCGGTGATGTTCTTGGTGACGTAACCCCGTGCGCCGGCGCGGATGACGCCGATGACGTCTTCGGCGGCGTCGCTGACCGACAGCGCGAGGAACCGTCGATCCGGCGCCCGCTGGTGTACCCGGCGGACGACCTCGGCTCCGCCGCCACCCGGCAGGTGCACGTCGAGAAGCACCACGTCGGGCTCGGCTTCGAGGATCACGGCCACCGCGGTATCCACGTCGTCAGCCTCGCCCTTGATGGTGACCGAGCCGGCGAGCTCCGAACGCACGCCGGTGCGAAACATTTGGTGGTCGTCGACGACCACCACTGTCAGCATCGACTTCATCGGCCACTCTCCTCGTCTCGGTCTGACAGTGTCATCGACAGCCGCACCTCCGTGCCCTCGCCCGGCGCACTTCGGATGACCGCCTTGCCACCGTGCCGGTCCATGCGGGCATAGATCGACTGGCGGATGCCGAGCCGTCCTTCCACGATGGCGTCAGGATCGAACCCGGCTCCACGATCTCGTACGAAGACCTCGACCGTCGAACCGGCGGTCTCGGCGTAGACGTCGACGTGCCCGGCGGCCGAGTGCTTGGCGGCGTTGACCATGGCCTCTCGGGCTGCCCGCACCATCGCGCCGACCGCGTCGCTCATCGGCACGTCACCGACCCCGACCACCTCCACGGTGACGTCGTGCAGGTCTTCGACCTCGGCGGCCACCGATGCGAGTGCGGCACGCAGCGTCTCGCCGTCCGGCGCAGCGTCGGCGTAGAGCCAATCGCGTAGCTCGCGCTCCTGCCGTCGGGCCAGCCGGGCGACCGTACGCGGGTCGCCGGCATGCCGCTGCAACAGCGCCAGGGTCTGCAGCACCGAGTCGTGGAGGTGAGCCGCCATGTCGGCCCGCTCCTGCGAGCGAACGCGTTCGCGCCGCTCCGCGGCCAGGTCGCGACCCAGCCGATGGATCCACGGCCCCAGGAGCAGGCCGAGACCGAGCAGGGCGAGGACGGTACCGACGGCGATCGGACCGAGCGTGTCGATTCCCTGGGACTGCGCGATGATGACGGCCAAAGCCGTCGCGATCATCAGGGCACCCAGGCCGAGCCGGATGAGGACCGCCCATCCGCCGGTGCCGAGCAGCAGACCAAGGATCGGAACGTCCGGGGAGTTGCCGGCCCAGCGTTCGCGTTGCGCTTCGTCGGCCTGCCGCCAGACCAGGGCGAGCCCAGCGACCGCGATGACCAACGGCCACAGCACGCCACTGCCTAGGCCCCACCCCAGTTGCTGCTGGAGCAAGACGATGCCGAGGCCGAGGGCTCCCAGCGCCAGCACCTGCCCGAGATCGCTCCGGACGAGCCGCGATGACCGGCCCGGAGTACGCAGCCCACGCCGGGTCGCGGAGGCGAGGCCCGCAGGCTGCTCAGTGACATCCGTGTCCCCCTGCGGCAGCAGCCGCCACAGCGCGATGTAGACGACGACGCCGAAGAACGTGTGGACGAACGTCGCGGCCACAAACGCCAGCCGCACCCAGAACACGTCAAGTGCCAGATGCTCGGCGAGACCGGCCGCGACGCCACCGATCATCCGACCCTGGACGGGTCGACGGGCACGACGGACCGGCCTCGACGGCTTGGCCGCCGGACCCGTGGTGTGCGCCGCGGTCGTGGACATCGGATCGATCGTCACACGGTCTCGGCCCGGATGCCATCAGCGACCACCCGGGACGCACCCTGAGTCGCCCTCAGGGCTGCCGCCGGCCTACACCGGCAGATTCAGGGCGTTCCCCGATGGCTACGGTCCCCCGTCCCGGCCACGATGGAGCCATGAGCGACACATCCAGCGCCGACCCCGACGGCTTCGACCCCGGACGGCTGCGGACCGCGCCGATGCAGATGCGGCGCAGCCGCGACGACCGCTACATCGCCGGTGTATGCGGTGGCCTGGCGCGCTACCTCAACATCGACCCGGTCATCGTCCGCGTCATCATGGCAGCGCTGGTCGTGGTCGGTGGCGTCGGAATCGTCATCTACCTCGCCGCCTGGCTATTGGCCCCGGAGGACGGCGTCGGCGAGAGCATCGTCGAGTCGCACCTCCCCCGCAACGACAAGACCCGGATGCTCGGATGGATCGTGGCGGCCGTCTTGGCGGTAGGCGCCCTGGTCGGGTCCGGTCCGTGGTTCGGGTGGGGATGGATCGGCCCCCTCCCACTGCTCGGCATCGCGGTACTCGTCTGGGTGCTAGCGCGACCTCGACAGGGCCCGACGGCGACAACGGCTCCACCCGCCACGCCGCCGGTGCCGCCGCCACCCCCGACGGCCGCCCCATCGACGCCATCGGCCCTCGGGGACACCGAGGACATCGAGGACACCGACACCGACACAACGCTGCGTACGTCGACCGCGGACTCCGACACCACGGAGACCGACACGATCGCCGACGCCGACCCACGCCCGGCCGCCGACTCGACAGCGTCGACGACCACGACAACGCGTCTGCCGCCGACCCCGCCACCTCCTGCGGCGCCCACGGCACCGCCGACGCCCCCGCGTCCACCCGCTACGCCGCGACCGCGCAACGATCACGGTGCTCTGACCCTGCTCACGCTCGCCGCACTGCTCGCCGTCATGGGCGTCATGTCCATCGTCGACCAGACCGGCACCGACATCGACGGCCCGGTCTATCTCGCGGGCGCCCTCGGTGTCGTCGCGGCCGGGATGCTGGTCGGCACCTGGTGGGGCAACGGCCGCTGGCTCATCCCCTTCGGCGCGATCCTGACGACGACACTGATCGCCGTCTCGCAACTACCCGTGTGGAAGACCGGCGAGATCAAGGAGGCCCCGACCCGATCGGACGACGTGCTTTCGTCGTACGAGATGGGCGTGGGCCGGATCGAGCTCGACCTCACCCAGGTCGAGGACCCGGCCGCTCTGGACGGCCGGACCATCACGATGGACAACGGCGTCGGTGAGATCGATGTCGTGCTCCCCGACACCCTCGATGTCACTGTCAGCGCCGAGCTCAACCTCGGTCACGTCGAGATTCTCGGCCGCGAGGCCAACGGCGGTGACGCGTCGACCCAATACACCGACGCCGACGACGCCGATCCGAACGTCCGGATCGAGATCGACGGCTCGATCGGCAATGTGGAGGTGACCCGGGCATGAAGCGTCATCCGCTCGACGTCGTGAGTTTCGTCGCCGGCCTGATCTTCTTCGGAGTCTTCGCGATCTGGATCGGTTGGAAGCAGGGCAGCCTGTCGATGGACGACATCGGCTGGATCACGCCGAGCCTGCTGATCGTCGCCGGTCTCGCCGGCGTCGGAGCCTCGCTTCGCCGACGTTAGACGCCCCGACATGCGGCTGGCCCGCCCCGACCGAGTCCGGCTTAGACCCGGCTTGCGCCCTTGGCTAGGGATTGGGTTCGAGGTCGGGGTTGTCCGGCGCCCGACAACCAGCCTCGCGCGCTTCGCGCTCGGCGGCCAGGCCCATCCACGCCGTGCGCCGGACAACCCCAACCTCGAACCCCCTCTGGCTCAGGTGCCCTCCGACGGTTCCGTCCTCGGCTAAGCGGCGGACTTGTTTTCGAGCCACCACTCGCGGGCTTGGATGGCGGTGTCGGTGTAGTCGGTGAATATGCCGTCGAGGCCGAGGTCGAAGAAGGTGCTGAATTCGCTGAAGGCGTCGCCCTTGGCGTTGGGGTCGTCGCCGACGCGGAAGTCGGCCGGGAGGAACTGGTTTTCGTCGCGGAAGGTCCAGGCGTGCACGATCAGGCCCGCCGCATGGGCATCGTCGACGACGGCGGTCGGCTCGGTGAGATAGCCGTCGGCGTCGCGTGGGACCAGCAGGTCCTTGTTGGTGCCGATGCCGTCGGCGTAGGTCGCGACCCAGTCGAGCCCCTCTGGCGTCACGAGATCGGCGTAGGTGCGCGGATCGCCGGACGCGATGAAGTCGTACGGTGCGCCGGTCGCGTCGATCAGCTGCACGAGCGGCACCCGTACCTCGCCGGCCAGCTCGCGCAGGTTGGCGGTCTCGAACGACTGGACGAACACCTTGGCGCCCGGCCGGTCGAGATGGTGCCCCCGCAGCTGGCGCACCAGCGGCTCCTCGAGGCTGAGGCCGATCGAGTCGAAGTACGTCGGGTGCTTGGTCTCCGGGTACACCCCGATCGGACGGCCGAGACGCTTGCTCTCCCGGCGTACGAGATCGAGCACCTCGTCGAACGTCGGCACCTCGAACCTGCCGTCGTAGCGCGTGTTGTCGGGCCGCACGTCGGGCAGCCGCTCCTTGGCCCGCAAGGTCTTGAGCTCGGCCAGCGTGAAGTCCTCGGTGAACCAGCCGGTCACCTGGCGGCCGTCGATCGTCTTGGTCGTCTTGCGGTCGGCGAACTCGGGATGCTCGGCGACGTCGGTGGTGCCGCCGATCTCGTTTTCGTGCCGGGCGACGAGCACGCCGTCCTTGGTCGACACGAGGTCCGGCTCGACGTAGTCGGCACCCATCGCGATCGCCAGCTTGTATGACGCGAGCGTGTGCTCGGGCCGGTAGCCGGGAGCGCCGCGGTGGCCGATGACGATCGGTTGATCCGACCCGGCATGGACCGGAGCGGCAGTCGCCGTCGCCGTCGCGCTGAGGTCGGAGGTTCCGATCACGGTCGTCGCCGCCAGTGCGATGCCGAGGGTCAGGAGAGTGCCCATCGTGGAGCGGATTCGAGTCGTCAGCATGCCGGGAGTCTTTCGACGCGGGGTGTCACGCGCAAGAGCCGCCGGCGTCCGGTCGATGACCGTCCGGCAAACGGCGCTCAGCGGCCCATCTCGGCCGGAGTGGGCCGGCGCTAATTCGATGGCGGCTGTAGGGGTCGGCTCCATAGCCTGGATCAGCTATGAAGTCACTCCCTCTCGCCGACCCAGGTACGCCGGACACCCGCTCCGCGGGGCGCTACCTGCTGTTCGTCATGCGCTCCCAAGGATGGGTCCTGGTCGTGACGATCGGCTTCGGCATCGTCTGGATGGTCGCGCAGGCGCTGATGCCGGCGATCATCGGGCGCGCCATCGACGACGGCATCACGACCGGCGACACCAGCCAGCTGCTGTTCTGGGCCACAATGCTGTTGGCCGCGGGCGTGATCCAGGCCGCGGCGGGGATCTTCCGGCACCGGTTCTCGGTGACGATGTGGCTCGACGCCGCCTACCGCACGGTGCAGTTGGTGAGCCGCAAGGCCGCTGCGCTCGGCGCGACCCTTCCGAAGCGGGTCGCGACCGGCGAAGTCGTGAGCGTCGGCGCCAACGACATCGCCCACGTGGGCAACAGCGTCGACGTCCTCGGCCGGGCCGCCGGCTCGGTCGTGGCGTTCCTCGTCGTCGCCGCCATCTTGCTCGAGGCTTCTACCACCTTGGGCCTGGTGGTGCTGATCGGGCTACCGGCTCTGCTGATCGCGATCGGGCCACTGCTCAAGCCGCTGCAACAGCGCAACCTTCGGGCGCGTGAGCTGCAGGGCGAGCTCAACAACCTGGCCGGCGACATCGTTGCCGGGCTGCGAGTGCTGCGCGGCATCGGCGGCGAGGAGGTCTTCCACCGTCGGTACGTGCGGGAGTCGCAGCGAGTACGCGACGCCGGCGTCCGGGTAGCCCGGCTCCAGTCGATCCTCGACGCACTACAGATCCTGCTGCCTGGCGTGTTCGTCGTCTTCGTCGTGTGGCTCGGCGCCCGGTTCGCGATGCAGGGCGAAATCTCGCCGGGAGAGCTTGTCGCGTTTTACGGGTACGCCGTGTTTCTCGTGATGCCGTTGCGGACGGCGACCGAGTTCGCCAACAAGATGATCCGGGCGCGGGTCGCCGCGTCGCGGGTCGTCGCCGTGCTGGCTCTCGAGCGGGACTTCGCCGAGCCCGAGCATCCGTCGCCGGAGCCGTCGAACAACACGCTGATCGACGCCGACAGCGGGTTCGTCGCCGAGGAGGGTCAGCTGACAGCGCTCGTATCCGAGCAGCCGGCCGACACTGCCCGGATCGCCGACCGCCTCGGCCGCTTCGCACCCGGCCACGTGACGCTCGGCGGCGTGCCACTGTCGGAGCTGGCGACCGACGTCATCCGGCGTCGGATCCTCGTGTCCGACACGGCGAGCACGTTGTTTTCCGGAGACCTCCGCGACGAGCTCGACGTCCGCCGGCGAGATGACCGGGCCGAGGAGCTCGCGTTGTCCCGTGCGATCGACGCTGCCTCGGCCGACGACGTCCTGGTCGCCCTACCGGACGGGCTGGACTCGCGGGTCGAGGAGCGCGGCCGTACGTTCTCCGGCGGACAGCGCCAGCGGATCGTGCTGGCCCGAGCACTCGTCGCCGATCCGGACGTCCTCGTCATGGTCGAGCCGACGTCGGCCGTCGACGCGCACACCGAGGCCCGGATCGCCGAGCGACTGCGCGAGGCGCGGTCCGGACGCACCACCGTTGTGGTCACCGCGAGCCCGCTGGTGCTCGACCGAGCCGACCAGGTCGCGTTCGTCGCCCACGGCCAGGTTGCGGCGGTGGGGACCCATCGCGAGCTGTTGGCGGCCGTACCCGCTTATCGCCAGACCGTCACGAGAGGAGAGGGGGAGGATGCGACATGAGACAGATCCTGCCGGTGGCTGACGGCGCCGACGTGCGTCGCTATGCCCGACGTATGGCCCGGCGCTATCCGCGCGACCTGCTCGTCTCGCTCGGCCTCCACGCTCTCGCGGCGATCTCTGGTCTGGTCGCGCCATGGCTGATCGGCGACCTCGTCCAGGACGTCGACCAGGGAACGACCACCGCGCATATCGACACGGTTGTCTTCGTGATCGGGGCGTTCCTGCTCGCGCAGACGCTGCTGACACGATGGGCGCGCTACCAGTCGTTCAAGCTCGGCGAGAAGGTGCTTGCGGACCTGCGTGAGGACTTCGTCGAAAACGCCCTCGAGCTGCCGGTCGGCACGGTCGAGCGAGCCGGCACCGGCGACCTGCTGACCCGGACCTCGCGCGATGTCGAGGCGCTCGGTTGGTCGGTGCGGTTCGCCGTGCCCGAGACGATCATCGCCGCGGTGACGGCAGTGTTCACGGTCGTCGCAGTGCTGCTGGTCGGCTTGTGGGTCCTGGTGCCGCTGCTGCTCGGCGTGCCGGTGCTGTGGCTCGGCACCCGGTGGTACCTCGCCCGTGCCAAGGACGGCTACCTGCGGGAGAACGCGTCGTACGCCGAGATCAACGCGACGCTTGCCGAGACGGTCGAAGGCGCGCGTACCGTCGAGGCGCTGCAGCTCGGTGGGCGGCGACGCCGGCGCATGGACAACGACCTCCGGGAGTCCTACCTGGCCGAGCGCTACACGCTCTACCTGCGGACGGTGTGGTTCCCGATGGTCGAGGTCGGCTACCTCGTGCCGACGGTGGCGACCCTGCTGTTCGGCGGATGGCTCTACTCGCAGGGACACACGTCGCTCGGCGCGGTCACGGCCGCGACGCTCTACGTCCAGCAGCTGGTCGACCCGATCGACCGGCTGATCTCGTGGCTCGACGAGTTCCAGGTCGGCGGTGCGTCGCTGGCCCGGCTGCTCGGCGTGGCCCAGGTGCCCGACGACCGGGCGGTGTCGGGGCGGCAGCCGGAGGCCGACGACATCCGGGCGGACGAGGTGCGCTTCTCCTACCTCGAAGGCCGCGACGTGCTGCACGGCGTCGACCTCGAGCTTTTTCCCGGCGAGCGGCTGGCGATGGTCGGGCCGTCCGGGGCGGGCAAGTCGACCCTTGGCCGGCTGCTGGCCGGCATCCACCCGCCGCGCACGGGCAGCGTGACGGTCGGTGGAGTCGGCCTCACCGAGCTACCGCTGGACGACCTTCGTGGGCGGGTCGCCTTGGTGACCCAGGAGCATCACGTCTTCGCGGGGACGCTCCGCGACAACCTGGCGCTGGCCGTCGAGATTGACGGCGATGAGCACGACGCGAGTGACGAGCGGCTACGAGCGGCGCTCGAGGCGGTCGACGCGTGGGAGTGGGTCGCGGCCTTGTCGGACGGTCTCGACACGGTCGTCGGGTCCGGCGGACTTCGGCTCACCGACGCCCAGGCGCAGCAGCTGGCGCTGGCTCGGCTCGTTTTGGCCGACCCGCACACCCTGGTGCTCGACGAGGCGACGTCGCTCATCGACCCGCGGGCGGCCCGGCATCTCGAGCGGTCGCTCGGAGCCGTGCTCTCGGGTCGGACCGTCGTGGCGATCGCGCACCGGCTGCACACGGCACACGACGCCGACCGGGTCGCGGTGGTCGAGGACGGCGTGATCAGCGAGATCGGCAGCCATCACGAGCTGGTCGAGTCCGACGGCTCGTACGCCGCCCTCTGGGAGTCGTGGCACGGCGACGGCGTCCGGGCCTAGCCGCCCCACTGGGAGGACCCAGCTTGCGAGGACACGCGGGCGTGTCGCGCGATTTGGGTCCTCTCAGGAGGGGCGCCGGCTCTCATAGCATCGGGGCATGCCGCTCACCGATCCCGCCAGCTGGTCACCGTCCCGCCTTCGCGTCGGCATCGATGATCTCGGCGGCCGGGCCGTCGAGTACGTGCTCGCGGAGACCCTCGACGGCCTCTACACGCCGTACGCGTTGCGAGTGCCGGAGGGTTCCGGGCCGCACCCGTTCGTGTTCATCGCGTACGGCAACGGTGGTGGCGGGATGGCGTGGCTGCGCGACAGGTCGCGGCGCTATCGCTACGTGACCGATCGACTGCTGGAGGCGGGGTATGCCTGTGCGTGGACGCGCTACCGCACGGAGGTCGAGCTCGGCTACCAAAACGGCGGCGAGCTCAAGGTTGACGTTCGGCAGGGCATGCCGTTGACCAACCGGGCGCCGCTGGAGTACGAGGACGAGGTGGCCATCCTGAGGGACGTGTCAGCTGACCCGAAAATCGACGCCGACCGACTGCTGCATCTCGGGGTCAGCCACGCGGGCGAGATGCTGTTCAAGCTCTGCTCGCAATACCCCGGCATGCTGCGTGCCGCTGTAGCCGCGGAGCCTGCATCGCACGAGGTCCTCACGCTTGGCCTCGAGGCCGAGCCGACGGTCGAGGTCGTCGACGGACTGCGCGACATCGAGAGCCTCGAGGTTCGCGGCCCTGAACACGCCCGTCGCCGGATCACCGATCCCGACGCGGTTGCGCAGAGGCTCGACGCGGTCGACATCCCGACGCTGGTGATCGGTCGCGATCAAGACGAACTGCAGGGCGTATTCCGGCTCACCTACGACCTTCTCGCCGAGCGCCGCGACGACGCCGAGTGGCGCACGTGGAGCCATGAGGCGCACGGCTTCATCTATCCCGAGACCGACGACAGCGGTCGAACGATGGTCGATGACGTGCAGCGTGCAGCGCTCGACGCCATCGTCGACTTCTTCGATCGCACCAGCCGGCCCTGAACGCAGCGGCTCGGTCAGGCCAGCCGCCGCAACTCCGTCGGGTCGAGGCCGAACTCGGCCGGAGTGACGGCGCCGCAGTCGACGCCACGCAGGACGAACCCGGCGAGGGCCCCGGCGGTCGCCGGCTCGTCGAGGGTCGCACTGTCGGCGCCACCGAGGTACGCCCGCAGCCGCTCCGCGGCCGACTCGGCTCCGGTCCGAAAGAACCCGTACGTCGCGAGAAACCGTGACACCAACTGCGCAGGGTGCAGGTCCCACCCCTGATAGAACCCGCGCTCCAGCGCCCGCTGTACGAGGCGCGCGTGCAACCGCCATGCGGCATGGACCGACGTGCGATCGCCGACCGGCAAGACGTTGCTCGACCCGTCGGCGAGCCGGACTGCGGTGCCGGCGACGGCCAACTGCATGACGGCCTTGGCATGGTCGGCCGCCGGGTGCTCGAGCGACTGCCACGGGCCGGCGACACCGAGTGCGGCGGTGTAGTCATAGGTGCCGAAATGGAGTCCGAGCACCCGACCGTCGCCGGCTCGGGCGATCCGAGCCACCGTGGCGACGCCGTCCGGACCCAACACGGCCTGCGGCATCTCGACCTGCACCTCGAACCGCAACCGGCCCGAGGGCAGACCGTGTCGGACCTCGAGGCGCGTGCATGCCTCGGCCATCGCGTCGACCTGTGCGACGGCACTGACCTTCGGCAGCGTCACGACGAATCCCTCGGGCAGACCCGCGTCGGACCCGCACAGCACGCCGAGTGCGAGGTCGAGCGACCGAAGGCCTCGGCGCCGGGTCGTGGGCTCCATGCTTTTGACGCGATAGCCGAGGTACGGCGGCGCGACGCCCGACATCCCCGCGGCGACCAGCGCCCGCGCCGAGCCGACGGCGTCGCGGTCCTCGATGTCGTCGGGGCGGGTGCCGTAGCCATCTTCGAGGTCGACCCGCAGATCCTCGACGGGTTCGTGGGCCAGCTTGTCGACGAGCCGAGGCCAGACCGATTCGACGACGTCGAGCCGCATCCCGGTCGCGCCGGCGAGCGCCAGTGGAGTTGGTGCGTGGGCGTCGATGGCCGACCGGGCCGCCGCTCCCCATGTCGGGGCGAGTCGGCCTTCTGGGTCGGCGGCGGCCCGGTCGGCGGGGACGTAGACCGTGTGCACCGGCTGCCGCCGCCCCGACTCGGATCGGTCCGGGCCCGACTCGTCCGCGTCCCCCGGGTCCGACTCCCCCGGCGCCCCGGCTGCCGGCGCCCCGACGGCCGACAGCATCGCGTCCGCTGGCGCCGCGATGGCGTCGATCGCCGCGAGGTCACCGGCGTCCAGGCCGGGCCTCGGGTCGGGATCAGCGTCGCCGTTCACGTCGCCCACCCCACGCAGTCACTCACACCTCCGACTCCGACGCGACCAGGTCGTAGGCCGGCAGGGTGAGGAAGTCGACGTACTCATCGGTCAGCGCGACCTGCTCGAACAGCGCGCGGGCGTCGGCCAGAAGATTGGCGCCGAACTCCTCCGCGCCCGATTCGGCCCGGATCTCGGCGTACTGCTCGTCGAGGATCCGACGCGCCAGGTCCTCGGTGACGACCTCGCCGGTCGACGTCTCGGTCGCGTTGTGGATCCACTGCCAGACCTGGCTGCGCGCGATCTCCGCGGTCGCGGCGTCCTCCATGAGGTTATGGATGCCGACCGCGCCGCTGCCGCCGAGCCAGGCTTCGAGGTATCGCAGAGCGACCTCGATGTTGCCGCGGACGCCGTCGAGCGTGACCTCGCCGGGCGTGGCCGCGATGTCGAGAAGGTCGTCGGCCGTCACCGACACGTCCGGGCGGAGTCGGTCGACCTGGTTGGGCTTGTCGCCGAGGATCTCGTCGAACTCCTCGCGGCACACGGGCACGAGATCCGGGTGGGCGACCCACGAGCCGTCGAATCCGGCGCCGGCCTCGCGCTCCTTGTCGGCCCGGACCTTGGTGAGAGCCTGTTCGTTGACCTCGGGATCGCGACGGCTGGGGATGAACGCCGCCATGCCACCCATCGCGAAGGCGCCACGCCGATGACAGGTCGACACGAGCAGCTCGGTGTAGGCCCGCATGAACGGCGCGGTCATGGTGACAGCGTTGCGGTCCGGCAACACGAAGCTCGGTCCGGCGTCGCGGAAGTTCTTGATCACGCTGAACAGGTAGTCCCAACGGCCGGCGTTGAGGCCCGAGGCGTGATCGCGCAGCTCGTAGAGGATCTCGTCCATCTCGAACGCAGCGGTGATCGTCTCGATGAGCACGGTGGCCCGGATCGTCCCGTGCGGGATGCCAAGAGTCTCCTGGGCATGGACGAAGACGTCGTTCCACAGTCGGGCCTCGAGGTGGCTCTCCATCTTGGGCAGGTAGTAGTACGGGCCCTGACCTCGGTCGAGCAACTCCTGGGCGTTGTGGAAGAAGTGCAGTCCGAAGTCGACCAGCGCCCCGACGGTCGGTCGGCCGTCGACCTCGACATGCGCCTCGTCGAGATGCCACCCACGCGGTCGCACGATCGGCACGGCCAGGTCGCCGTCGCCGTCGCCGAGCGCGTAGTGCTTGCCTTCGGGCGAGGTGAACTCGAGCTGGCGACGGTGCGCGTCGTACAGGCTCAGCTGGCCGCCGATCACGTTGCGCCAGTGCGGCGTACTCGCGTCCTCCAGGTCGGCCAGCCAAACCTTGGCACCGGAGTTGAGGGCGTTGATCGCCATCTTGGGGTCGCAGGGACCGGTGATCTCCACCCGGCGGTCGAGGAGCGCGTCGGGCGCCGGCGCCACGGACCAGTCGCCGTCGCGGATGTCACCGGTGTCGTCGCGGAAGTCGATTCGGCGGGTGCGGCCGATCTCTTCTCGGCGAGTACGGCGCGCGTCGATCAGGTCGTCGCGACGGGCGCCGAACGTTCGTTGAAGCCCCGCGACGAAGTCCAACGCGTCCTCGGTCAAGATCTGGTCGGCCCCGTCGGTCTCGGCTGTGACGCGAACGTCGGACATCAGGCCTCCTCGAGCCAGTCGACTGGGGAAGATGACGCCAATCCCGTATTGGCGCAGGGGTCCCCAGCGCCAAACCTATTGGCACAGGGGACCCCCGCGCCAAGCGCCCGCCCTACCCGAGCCCCCCAAACGCCGGCATGCTCGTCAGTGCAGCGGCGGCACAAAGACCGAAGGCGAGGGTCCGGAAAAGCCTCGGCGTCGCGAACCGAAACAATCGGACCCCCAGCAGCAGCGGCAGACCGTACGCCGGCGTGATCGCCAGCCCCCAGGCGACCCGCTCCTGGGTCAGCAGGCCACCCACGATGTAGCCGACGCAGTTGAATATCCCAGTCAGGGTCAAGAACACGATGATGTTGGCCCGCACGGTCGCCGGCCGGTCCTGACCGGCCATCCAAAACAGGATGACCGGAGGCCCGCCGAGCCCCGTCATACCGCCGGTCAGGCCGGAGGCGCCCCCGACCGCGTCCGTGACCGGGCGGGTCGGCTCGCGACGCCATCGCCAGCCGCTGGTGAGAACGGCCACGAGGGCCAGGATGAGCAGCGATATGATCCACCGCATCAGCGTTGGGTCGACGACGACCAGCAGCCAGATGCCCAGCGGAACGGTTGCGAGCGCCCCGGCGGCGAGCGGAAGCACCTCGCGCCACGCGCACTTTCGCACCGCCGCGACAGCCGCGTACGAGACCGGCGACGGCAGCGGTCACGGCGATACCCACCGCCACGTCGGCGTCGAGGTCGCCGATCAGATCGAGCATCGGCCGGCCGCGTCGAGAGTCGGCGGATGCGGATCCATCGGCGTCAGAATGTCATGACATCGTCCCGGCCGCATCGGCATTCCGCGCAGTGAACGTCTCGAGATCGCACCGGCGATCCGACCCGGCCCGGCGGGACAAGCATCGCGCCCTCCCCGAACCCGGCGTATCGGATGTTGGTCATGATGGCGGGACGACAGCCGCGGTCGAACTCGAATCCGGGAAAAGTTCCCGTTAGTCTGCTGTTGTCTCTACCCAGCGGATCTCGCGGCCGCCCCAATCGACTCCGGCCCGCGGGGTGTCTGGGTCCGCGACGGGGTGGACACACGAGGGAGCACAATGGCGAGCGTATCGGGGCGGGCGGCTGGTACGCCGCGCCACCGCGGTGGTCGCCATGCCGCGTCCCGGCGCCCGACTCCTGAGGGACCGGCACGAACGTCACGGGGCACCCGTACGACTACCTATACCAGCAGCGCCGCCGCCCGCTCGCGCGCCGCCGCCCGCTCGCGCGC
>Ga0190270_10000124_pt1 | contig 34128 bp, 29 predicted proteins | sample Popmic320T_FD_133748 | JGI IMG/M metagenome (GOLD analysis project Ga0190270, IMG submission 133748) | Populus adjacent soil microbial communities from riparian zone of Weber River, Utah, USA - 320 T | ecosystem: Environmental > Terrestrial > Soil > Riparian zone | place: USA: Utah | collected...
CCGCCGGTGCTCGAGGGCGAGTCGCGGGTCCCGCTGATCCGGATCGCCGACCATCAGGCGTCGTGGGCCCAGTGGTTCGCCGACAGCGACGTGCCCGGCGTCTTGCGGGCCCGGTGGTTCGAGCAGCGGCACATGATGCACCACACGCGGCGCTGGCATCGCGATCACACCGAGGAGCTCCAGTCCGCCTGGATCAACGGCGCCGGCGTCCTGATCTGGGACGTCGTCTTCGGCGTCCGTGTCGACTGGTCAGAGCGCGACCTCGCCACCCTGCGCGCCATGCGCGTGGCTCACAAGGAGTACGGCGACCACCTTATCCACGGCGACTGGGAGCCCCTGACCGACCTCGCGCCGGAAGCCACGGCGGCCGGTGTCTACGCCTCCAGTTGGACCCTCGACGACTCGACCCTCTGGACGCTCGTCAACCGCTCCGACCAGGACTACGCCGGCCGGTTGCTGTCAGGCGCCGACGACGACGTGATCGTCCCGGCCCGAGGCATCGCTGCCGTCGTCTCCACTGGCGCCGAGATTACGCGTCTTGCCCACCCGGGGCATTCAGAGCCTCGTGCCCACTCCGGCTCAGGTGGGCAAGACGCGCAACCTCGGCGCGAGGGGGTGCGGGCGGCGCATGGCGATCCGGCTCCCGACTCGATCCGGATCTCACCAGGCCGTCGGACCCTCGCGTACTCCTATCGACAGCGCGAGACCGGGATGTACGAAGCGGCGCCCTACGTCGACGACTGGAAGCCCCTCCCGCCCCGGCTGCACCGCGTCCGGACCGACAGCCGCGATGTCGTCCTCGGCCCGGTCGCGGTCGACGCCGCCGAGGTGACCAACGCCGAGTTCGCGACGTTCGTGGACGCGACGGGCTACCCGCCACGCGTCGCCAACCGCTTCCTCGCGCACTGGGTCGCCGGTCGACCGGCGCCGGGCACAGAGGACGAGCCGGTCACCTACGTCGACATCGACGACGCCCGGGCGTACGCCGCCTGGCGTGGTGCCCGACTGCCGACGGAGGACGAGTGGCAGGTCGCCGCCGACGGCCCTGGGTGGCGCCGCCGCGAGCCGCTGGTGTGGTCGTGGACCGAGAGCGAGCACCGCGACGGCCGCACCCGATGGGTCATGCTCAAGGGCGGCTCGTGGTGGAGCGCCGAGGGGTCGGACTGGTACGTCGACGGCGGCCCGCGCGACCCCGAGTGGTCGGTGCGACTGCTGCTCACCGGTGGTGGGCTGGCTCGCTCCGAATGCATCGGCTTCCGCTGCGCCGTCGATCTCGAGGAGGATCCGGCATGAGCGGTCCGCTGCAAGGCGTGCGGGTCGTCGACGCGGCCACGCTGTTCGCCGGCCCGCTGACCGCGACCTACCTCGGCGACTTCGGCGCCGACGTCGTCAAGGTCGAGCACCCGAGCCGACCCGACGCGGCCCGCGGCCACGGCCCGAGCAAGGACGGCATTGGCCTGTGGTGGAAGACGCTCGGCCGCAACAAGCGCGCGATCACGCTCGACCTGAAGCATCCGGACGGCGCGGACACGATGCGGCGGCTGCTCACCGAGTCGGACGTGCTCATCGAAAACTTCCGGCCCGGCACCCTGGAGCGTTGGGGCATCGGGCCTGACGAATTGCTCGCGGTCAATCCCGGACTGGTCATCGCGCGCGTGACGGCCTTCGGCCAGGCCGGGCCGTACTCGTCGCGTCCCGGCTTCGGCACCGTCGCCGAGGCGATGAGCGGCTTCGCGGCGGTGACGGGCGAGCCGGACGGGCCGCCGACGCTGCCACCGTTCGGCCTGGCCGACGGCATCGCGGCGCTGGCGACGGCGTACGCGGTCATGGCCGCGCTCCGGCATCGCGACGCGACCGGCGAGGGGCAGGTCGTCGACCTCGCGATCATCGAGCCGATCCTGATGATGCTGGGAGCTCCGATCACGGCGTACGACCAGACCGGCTACGTGCAGCCGCGCACGGGCAACCGCTCGGTCAACAATGCGCCCCGCAACGTCTATCGCACCGCCGACGGCGACTGGCTCGCCGTGTCGACCAGCTCGCAAAGCATCGCCGAGCGGGTGCTGTGCATGGTCGGCCGAGACGATCTCGTGGCCAGGCCGTGGTTCGGGTCAGGTCGGGAGCGGGCCGAGCACGCCGACGAGCTCGACGAGGCGGTCGGCTCGTGGATCGCCGCCCGTCCGACGTCGGAGGTCGTCGAGGCGTTCGAGGCGGCGCAGGCCGCAGTGGGACGGGTCCACGACGTCCGCGGTGTGCTGGCCGATCCGCAGTACGACGCACTCGGCACGGCGCTGGCCGTCGACGACCCCGACCTCGGCCGGATGCTCATGCAAAACGTGCTGTTCCGGCTCTCGTCGACGCCCGGCGCGGTGCGTTGGACCGGCCGCCCGCACGGCGCCGACACCGACGATGTGCTCGCGGAGCTTGGCCTGTCCGCGGACGACATCGCCCGGCTGCGCAAGGACGGTGCGGTGTGAAAGTCACGGCGCTCTACGTGCCCGGCGACCGGCCGGACCGCTTCGACAAGGCGGCCGCGTCGGGTGCCGACACGGTGATCCTGGACCTCGAGGACGCGGTTGCACCGGCCCGTCGGGCCGAGGCCCGCGAGCAGGTGGCGAAATGGCTGGCCGGTGGGCCGGTGGTCGATGTGCAGGTGCGCATCGGATCACTCGACGACCTGGCGGCGCTGCCGGCCCGCGTGTCGATCCGGCTGCCCAAGGTCGAGTCGCCGAGCAATGTCGACGCGGTCGGGCAGCGCGACGTCCACGCGCTCATCGAGACCGCCCGCGGAGTCGAGCACGCCTACGCCATCGCCTCGCATCCGCGGGTCGCGACGATCGGACTCGGCGAGGCGGATCTGGCAGCAGACCTGGGCATCGCCGACGAGTCAGCGTTGGCGTGGATCCGAGTACGCGCGGTCGTCGCCGCTGGGGCCGCCGGCCTCCCGGCGCCGATGATGTCTGCGTACACCGACGTCGCGGACCTCGACGGTCTGGCGGCGTCGTGTGCGGTGGGTCGCTCCCTCGGCATGGTGGGTCGGACAGCGATTCATCCGCGTCAGGTGCCCGTGATCGCGGCGGCCTTCGCCCCGACCGATGCGGAGCGTGCCTGGGCCCAGGAGGTGCTCGCCGCCCTTGACGGTGCCGACGTCGGCGTGGCGGTGCTGCCGTCGGGGACCATGGTCGATGCGGCGATGGCGCGGCGAGCCCGGGGACTGCTGGCGCGGCGCTACCCGCCCACCAGCAGCTCGGCCGAGGCCTTGTCGACCGCCGACGGAGCGTAGGTCTGCAACAGCTTCGTCGGATTATCCAAAGCGTCGTAGGCGAACAGGTAGATCAGCAGGTCACCGTGTCGCGCCCAGACCACATCGACGTCGAGCTCCTGACCGCTGTCTGGATCTTCGAGATGGATCCGGTAGGCCATCGACTCCTCGCCGACGGCCGGGAAGGACAGCTCCGACACCGTGACGTCGAGTCCGCCGATCGTGTCGCCTTCGCAATCCGCGATGGCGTCTCGGAGGAGCTGGAATGCGTCCTCGCCGCGGCCCTCAGGCGCGAAGCCCACCTCCTCGCCGATGCTCGGCCCCACATCGACGTCCTCGGCGAACTGCACTTCCGCGTGCGGCATCTCGTCCGCGTCGAAGCCCAGCAGCTCCGCCAGTTTGATCCCACAGAGCTGGCTGTCGTCTTCGTCCTCTCCGTCGTCGGGTACCTCGGCCCATCCGGCCGGCATGTCGGCGATCGTGAGCAGGCCCGGCTGCAGCTGCTCCGCATCCGGCAGCTCTGGCAGCTCGGCCGCCGTGGCGTCGTCGGAGCTGTCCGACCCGGCAGCGGCGCCAGAGTCGTCATCGCCACCGCACGCACCGAGCAGCAGGACGGCGGCGAATGCGGCGGCCAACCATCGCGGTATTTGCATCGATAGTCCCCGTTTCGTCGCCGGCGCCCACGGTGCCGGTCCGAGTGACGGTACGGGAGGGTCCGTCATCCGAGCACGGGCCGAAGTACCCGAACCCAGTGGGTCGAGCAGCCCGCGATCCGCGCATCAGATGTGTTGCGAACGCATCAGATTTGATGCGCGGATCCGAGACGCGCCGAACCGACCACGCCTCAGTGCACGCCGTACAGCCGGGCCGTGATCTGCTCGGTCCGCGTGCCGTGCGAGTCGGTTGCCGTGATCCACAACGACACAACGCCGCCGGCGGCCGGGGTGTTGTCGACGAGCACGACCCACTGCCCGTCGCGCCGCTCGACGGTCGCATCGGTCCAGGCGTACTCCTCGAGTGGCGTGTCCTCACGCGGGTCGATGGCGTCGTAGCTCACCTTTGCCGAGAAGTCGGTGATCTCGCCGGGGTCGTAGCCGTCCTGGCCGTGGAAGGTCACGCGCACCGGGAAGCTCGGCTCCGCCGGGGCGAGGTTGAGCATGTCGACCGGAGCGTCGTAGCGCGGCAGTGCGATGGGCAACGCCGCGACCGCCACTCCCTCCGGCCGGCTGGTCCGGAACTCGAACCGGGTCTGTGTCGCCGCGCCGAACTCCCACGTCTGATAGCGACGCAGCCGGATGTGTCGCACCTCTAGCTGCAGGTCGGTGTCGCCGTCGCCGATGTCGGCCTGGCCGGACGGGAACGGGGTGTCGCCGATGAACTGTCCGTCCTGCCACAGCTCAAGCCCACCGACGTCGCCGAGACCGCCCACTGCGCGGCGTCCGGGGACGGTGTCCTGCCAGTCCGGGAAGGCGAATCCGACCAGCGAGCCTTGGCGTTCGGCGATCCGGGCCGGGCTGCCGTCGGCGTTGACCGCCATTGCCGTCATGGTCGGCAGCTTGAACCAGGTCGTCTCGCGATGCTGGCCGGCGCGAGGGGTACGCACCGGGTCGAACCAGGTCTCCGGGAACGTGCGGAAGTTGCCGCTAGAGGCGAGTTGCTGCCAGGCGAAGCCAGGGGTGTAGTACGCCGTGCGTGTGCCCGGCGCCGCGACCGGACTGTCGCCGGAGGTATAGAACGGCGACGTGCCGTCGTCGGCGACGATGCGCGACCAGTCCTCCGGCGTCGACGGGTTGCGTTGCGCGTACCAATGCTCGGTCACGCTCGCCAGTCCGGAGTCGGAGACGTCGTGCGACTGGTCGGAGGGCACCCGGCCGTCCGACGTTAATGCGAGGTTGTAGACGTACCCGCTGTCCTGGATCGGCACAGCCGGGTCGAACGCGCGTACGTAGCTGCCGAAGGTGAACTCGCCGTGCTCGGCCCGATCGCTCGGGGTCGCGTAGAAGCTGGCGCCCTCCGCGTATGCCGACGATCCGACGACCCAGCGGTCCCACGTGCGATGGATGCCGAGCGAACCCGACGCGATCTGCATCGGCCGGTCGCCGGAGGCCGTCACGCGACGGGCCGTCCGGGCGTCGAGGACCAGCGTCGTGTCGTCGGTGATCCGTCGCTCGGGGTCGCCGACGAAGGAGTACGAGACGCCGTCGGCGCCGACCGTGCGGATGAACGCGCCGACGAGGTAGCTGCCGACCCGCAGCCGCATGGTCAGGTCGGCCCCCCTGAGGAACTGGACCGTGCGGCTCGGCTGGTGCATGTCGGTGAAGTCGAGGGTGCCCGACGTCGCGGGGTTGCCGTTGCGGTCGATCGCCCGGATCGTGACGTCGACCGTCTTCGGCTCCAGCCAGTACCCGACGGCGGTCGTGACCCGTACGTCGTCGGCGCCGCGCGCCACGACCCGGGCGCCGATCTCGCCGTACGCCGTGTCGCGCAGCGGGGCCACGTTGCCGCGCGCGACGACACCGACGCTCGTCGACCCGCGGGCGGGGACGGTGATGGTGTAGTCACTCAGCCCGAGCAGGTACGACGGCACCGGATCACCGTCGGCGCCGGCGAGATCCCGAACGTCGAGCGTGAGGCGCACCGGTCGGTCTGAGTCGTTGGTGTAGGTGACCTCGCCCGTCGCCCGCTGGCCGAGATGGTGCGGCCACGGCAGCGATCCGATCGACACGCTCACGTCGCTGGTCACCGTGGCGTCGATCGCGCCGGGCGTCCACAGCTCGCCGGCGCCCAGGTCGTAGACGGTGCCGTCAGCGTCTGGCTTGACGGCGCCGACCAGGGCCGCCTCGACCTGTTGGGCGGTCCAGTCCGGATGGGCCTGGCGCACCAGTGCGGCCGCGCCGGCGACGTACGGCGTCGCCATCGAGGTGCCGGACATCGCGATGTAGTGGATGCCGCCAGGGCTGTCGGCCTGAGCGCCGACGATACCGACCCCGGGCGCGGAGATGTCGGGCTTGATCCGATGGTCGCCGAGCACGGCGCCGCGGCTGGAGAAGTCGGCCGGCTGTCCGTCGGCGTCGACCGCGCCGACCGTGAGGACTCCGTCGGCGCAGCCTGGCGACGCCACGGTCTCCCGGATGCCGTTGTTGCCCGCCGCAATGACGAACAGGGTCTCGGTCTGCGCCGACAGGTTCGTCGCCGCCTGTGCCATCGGGTCGGTGCAATCCGTCGGCTCCGACGAGCCGAGGCTCATGTTGACGACGTCGGCGCCCTGGTCGACGGCCCACTCCATGCCGTCGACGATCCACGACGTCTGGCCGCTGCCAAACCGGAGAACCTTGCCGACGAGCAGCTTGGCGCCCGGTGCCATGCCTGCCTTCGACGGGTCGGCGGCGCCGGTTCCGGCGATCGTCGACGCCACATGGGTGCCGTGGCCGCTGTCGTCTTCGGCCGAGCCGCTCCCGGTGAAGTCTTGGGCCGCCGCGATCTGGCCGGCGAGGTCCGGATGCTCCGAGTCGTAGCCGCCGTCGAGGACCGCGACGGTCGTCCCCGTGCCGTCGTACCCCCGGTCCCAGGCCTGGGGAGCGCCGGTCTGCTCGACGCCGGTGGCCGGATCCAGAGCGATCGCGGTCGACTCGACCTCGGCGTCGAGCCATACCTTGTCGACCCCGCCGGCCGAGCGGGCGCCGAACAACCGGGCGTAGGTCGCGCCGGCGTCGTCCTTGTCGACCGAGACGGCCGTCGCGTCGATCGACTCCAGGTCGGCCTCCACCGACATGCCGTCGGCCGACCGCGTCGTCGCAAGCTCGCCCTCCACGATCAGCGGCAGCGCGTCGACAGTGGCGTCGTCGTAGCCCTGCTCGATCAGTCCGGTCACGTTGAACAGCTCGACGTCGAGGCGGTCGGCGGCGAGGTCGTCCTCGGCCCGCGCCGGGATGACGTAGAGGTCGTCGCCGACCAGACGCGAGTAATACGGCGACTCCGAGGCGACCGCGGCCGACGGAGTGCCGTCGGCGCTCCGCGTGACGATGACCCGGTCTCCGGTGATCAGCGTGACGCTCGCGGCCGGCGCATTTGCGTCGTGCCGGCCGACCACGTCGGGAGTGCCGCCGCGTATCCACCCGCCCGAGTCGGCGTCTGGGCCGGCGAAGGCCGACCCGGTCGACAGGGATCCGACGACGGCGAGCGACATGAGCCCGCCGACGACCATGCGGATGCGTGCAGACATGGCAGCCCCTTGGGGAGATCGAGTGTCGGCACAAACCTGCCAATGTCCGGTACCGTGCGCAATGGCGGCTATGCGTCATGACGCGTTTTGGCCACCGCGTTCACTCCGTCCCGGTGGCGCAGAGGAGACAAGATGCTCGACGTGCTCGGACTCGATGACCTGGAGGAACGTGTCTATCGGCGGCTGGTGTCGGTGCCGTCGGAGTCGGTCGGCATGCTCGTGTCGACGCTCGCCGCCGAGACGTCCGCGCTCATGGCGGCACTCGAGAGGCTGGAAGACAAGGGCCTGGTCGCCCGGTCGATGGCGGCGCCCGAGCACTTCGTCGCGTCGCCGCCGGCGGTCGCGCTCGGGTCGCTGATCGTGCAGCGGCAGGAGGACGTACGCCGCGCGCAGGTCGAGCTCGCCGAGCTGACCGAGCAATATCGGGGGTCGGCGGCCGAGCGAACCGTCAACGACGTCGTCGACGTGGTGCAAGGGCCGCAGGCGGTCGCGCAGCGCTTCGGCCAGCTGCAGCGCGGCGCGCGTCGTCAGGTGCAGGCCTTGGTCAAGTCGCAGATCGCTGTCGTGTCGCCCGAGGACAACGACCAGGAAGACGTGGCCCTGAGTCGCGGCGTCACCTACGAGGTCGTTTTGGAGCGGTCCGCCTTCGACCGCCCGGGCTTCGCCGACCTGGTTCAGGAGTCGGTCGCGGCCGGTGAGCAGCTTCGGGTGATCGGCGAGGTGCCGCTGCGCATGATGGTCGCCGACCGCCATCTCGGTCTGCTGCCGCTTCAGGAAGCCACCGACGATCGGGGCGCCGGCGCGCTTCTGGTGCATCCGAGTGGGCTGCTCGACGCGATGCTGGCGCTTTTCGACCTGGTATGGGTGCAGGCGAGTCCCTTGGTGATGTCGGGCTCCAAGCCCCACATCGACGACGATGCCGCCGATCGCATCGACGACACCGACGCTCGGGTGCTGGCACTCCTGCTCGCCGGACTCACCGACCACGCGATCGGCAGCCAGCTGGGCGTCTCGTTGCGTACGGTGCAGCGCCGCGTCCACCGGCTGATGGACCGTACCCGGACGACGACCCGGTTCCAGCTCGGCCACGAGGCGACCCGGCGCGGCTGGCTCGCCACCGGATGACGGCCGCCGGCACTCAGGCTTCGGCTCGGGCGTCCACGATCGGCTTGGCGTAAAACTCGAGGGCCCGGCGCGTCTTCGGCTCCTGGGCACCGGACGCCGACAGTCCGTGGATCCGCAAGAAGCCCGTCGACTCGTTGAAGACCTCGAAGGCGTTGTGCGGCGTTGCCTTGGTCGAGATCTCGACGAGCGGCACCTCACCGGGATAGTGCCATTGCTCGATCGTGAGCCGGCGCTTCAGTCCGCGAGGCGTGAACTTCAAGAACACGACGAGGATCGGGCCCAACGGCACCAGGTCGTCCCAGCCCGGTTCGGTGGACCCGCGGGTCGCGAAGAACGAACGCTGCTCCTTGGTGAAGAGCCGCTTCAACGGTCGCTCGCCTCGCAGCGCCTCCTGAACGGCGTCGCTCGGGCGGGTGCCCTTGAGCGACGCCGACACGACGTACGACCCGCGGGTGACGTCCATCTCGATCTTGAGGTTTCTCGACGATCGCACGTCGGCTGGCAGCTCGTTGGGTATCGCCGGCCGAAGCTTCACCGCGGTGTCGGCGTCGGCTCCCTGCGTCCGTCTGGCTCGCAGCACCCAGCCGCTCTTGAACAGGTCGAGATCGGGAGTGTCGAAGAAATAGACCTGCCGGAGCTTGCCGCGCAGTGGGTCGAGGTCGAGCGCGGACATGGCCATGCGCTGGTCGGCCGGCACGGTCATCTTCAGCTCGACGCTGCGCACTTCGGCCATGTCGGTCATCATGTGGATCAACTGGTCGCGGGTCAGCGTCGCCGCTCCGCTGGGCTGGTTGTCGTCGTCGTCGGACATGTGCACTCCCAGCGTCCGTCGGCTCGGCGGTAGCCTCAGGGCCGCGCTTCCATGCTGGAGAGTTGGAGGGAGCCTTCGCATCCCCCGCGTCGGGTGACCTAGTCAGGCGGGCAGCGCGAGACGCTCTTCCAGGTCGTCTGCGATATACCGGACGTAGTCGGGAGCCAGGTGGTCGTCGTCGCCGTACACCGCCATGCCGTCCACGACGGTCGGACAGCGGCCGTGGACGCAGAACAGGCCGTGAAGGCGAACTTGTCGCACCCCGGTATCGGCGATCCCGCGGCGTACGAGTCGGTTGCTCTCGGTCACCCGTGCGGACGGCTCGACGGTGCAGTCGGCGGCAGAGTTGTCGAGATCGGACAAGCAGTCGGCCGGGTTCCAGGGCAGCCGGTTGGCGTCTTGGAGGAAGCGGACTTTCGGCGCGATCTCGACCAGCTCCGTCGCCAGCGAGCGCGCGCCGGCCCGCCAGGTGCCTCGCGCCTCGCCGGGCGGCAGCAGGTCGCCGGTCGTCTCCTCGGCGCTCTTGATCACTGATGCGCTCCCGACCAGGATCACGTCGGGCTCAGCCTGACGGACCTGATCGAGGGCCGGCAGCCACATGAGCACGTGGGAGTCGCCGAGCACGACTATCCGTCGCTCGCTGCCGACGTCGCCGATCGGGCAGATGTCATGCGACAGCTCAGTCTCCGACGCCCCGCAGCTCGTGTCATCCAGCCATGGTCCGATCGTCTCCGCGAGGTTGTCGACCGGCGTTTGCGGAATGTCGAGCGTCGCCCGATCCACGGAGTCCGCGAGTGCGTCGTGGACCGGATCGCCGGTGCGCGGCACTCGCTGCGAGAGCGACAGTACGGACAGGTCGACCTCGGCGGCCGCGGCGGCGACCAGATCTCGCTGGTAGCCGATGTAGGTGTGCGAGCAGACGTTGACCACCACCAGGCTCCCGACCGCGACCGGCACATCAACAGCGCGAGCTTGGGTCGCAGCGACAACGTCTGTGCCCGCCTGATCGGGTTCTCGAGCAGCTCGTAGCTGATCCACGCCAGCATGAGGGCCCCGCCGATCAGCGCGACCCTGGTGGTCAGGTCGAGACTGTGCCCTACGTACGCCTGCCCGAGGATCAGGAACGGCCAATGCCAGAGGTAGAAGCCGTACGAGACATCACCGATCCATCGCAGTGGCTGCTTGCCGAGCAGTCGCACGACAGCGGGTCTCGTCGCTTCCGTGCTGCCGCTCCCGGCTGCGATCAGAGCCACGGTGCCGAGGACGGGTAGCAGCATGTGATAGCCGGGGACCGGGGTCGCCTCCGTGAAGGTGAACCCGGCCGTGAGCACCATGCCCAATCCGACCGCCGCGACGAGGCTCCGCAGGCGCTTGGACAGCCGCGGAAGCGACTGGCCGAAGAAGGCCAGCAGGGCGCCGGCGCCGAGCTCCCAGCAGCGAGCCGGGGTCGAGAAGTACGCGGCGGCCGGGTGGGTCTGCGTCTGCGCGATCGACCACACCAACGAGAGCACGGAGAGGACGGCGACCGCGATGGCTAGGGCCGGAACGCGGCGACGAACCGTGGACGGAGACCGGCGGGCTCCGACAATCAACGCGCCGACGATGAGCGCCGGCCAGACGAGGTAGAACTGCTCCTCGACCGCGAGGGACCAATAGTGCTGGACCGGCGACGGCGGCTGATTGGCCGCGAAATAGTCCGTCCGGGCGTCGCCGAAGTGAATGTTCGCGGCGAACAGTGCGGACCACGCGACGTCCTTCAGGATCGCTTCGGCCCGGACATACGGCACGATGACGGTGGCGGCGATCGCCGTACCGATCAGGGCCAGCGTCGCGGCCGGCAGGATTCGCCGGGCCCGCTTGGCGTAGAAGCCAACCAGCGACAGCGACCCCCGTCGGGTCGCTTCGTGCAAGAGGATCGACGTGATGAGGAAGCCGGACAAGACGAAGAACACGTCGACTCCGACATACCCGCCGGTCACGCCCAACAACCCGGCATGGCCGAGTACGACGAAGAGCACCGCGAGCGCCCGAAGACCCTGAATGTCGGCGCGGCTCGTCATCGCCGGCAGTGGTCCGGCGGCTCGGTGGCGCGTCAGCGGCATGGCTCCCCCATCTCAAACGTCTCACCCCCGGTTCTCGTGAGACCAGGCGGAGCCGCGGTGAGGTTGCCCGTCGCGCCGAGCGTGTGCATCCGCTCACGCTTCGTTGGGTCTTAATGCCCTAGCGTGACCGGCACGTCGGGGCGCTAGGCGACGGTGACGGGGGCCGCGGCTCGGTTGGACGTCGCCGGGATGGTGCGGCCGAGCCAGCCGATGACCGCGGTCGCCGCGAGCGAGCACGCCGCCACCACCGCCCACGGCAGCCAGGACGCGACGGCGAACAGCGCCACGACCGCGGGCGCCGCCGCCTGCGCGGTCGTGAACGCGTACTGGTAGGTCGACATGTACCCCGCCCGTCTCTGCGTCGGCGGCAGCGCCTCCGACAAGGCGCCCGCGATCGGAAAGAACGCCAAGCTGGCCGCGACCCGCAACACGCCGATGGCGAACGAGTACGGGATCAGCCAGCCGGCCGGGATCCAGAGCATCGCCATCATGAGGATTCCCCACACGGCGTAGGTGGCAGCGGCGGACTGCATCGAACGAGTCCGCCGAACGCCGCGAAGTGCGTCGACCACGCGGACACCGCCGAGGCTCACCATTGCCGTGCCGGTGGCCAGCAAGGCGCCGGGCAGCCAGGCCGGACCGTCGACGACCTCGATGACGAAGATCGGCATGCCCACCAGGGCGAAGTCGGCCAGGTCGATCAGGCAGACGGCCGCCATCAGCGCGAGGTACGGCCGGTCTCGAAGCACCGTCAAAGGCCCGACGCGGTGGGCGGTCTCGTGGTCGACCGGCTCGGTCGTGACGAGCGTCGCAAGGAGCACGGCGGCGACGACGAAGGTCGCGGCGTCGAGTCCGACCAGCCATCGCAGCGCCGTGTCGGAGCCCCAGCTGAGCAGCAGCGCCCCGGTCAGCGTGCCGAGTCCGAAGGAGCCGGCGCGGACCATCTGGATCAGCGCGAACGGGCGCTCCTTCGCGGTGTCGGTGCTCACGTCGGCGACGAGGACGAAGACCGAGCAGTAGAAGAGCTGCGTGCCCGCCGCCAGCAGCGCGGCCGCGACGAAGACCCCGACGGCGTCGCCGGCGAGGAGGTACGCGAGCGCACCGCTGGCCTGCAGCAGTTGCGACGTCACGACCACGGCGCGCGGTCCGAGGCGGTGGGTCAGGCGCCCGGCGATCGGCGGCACCGCGAAACCCAGCACCGAGGCCGCCGCGACCACGGTGCCGGCCGTGTCGACGGCCAGGTCGACGACGCGCGTGGCGTACACCAGGGCAAGCGGCAGAAACAGCCCGGAGCCGTAGTTGTCGATGGCGAGACCGGCGACCAACGCGAACCGCGACCGGTCCAGCCGTGGCCAATTCGGTCGCGTCACCCCCCGATCCTCGCAAACGTCCTGCATTCTGGGGGTTGGAACCCCACCGATTGCCGACGTTGTCGAGGCGACCATGGACGCTCCCGAGCCGGCTGCCGTGCTCGCCGCGTTCAGGATTCCTGGGCCGGCGGTCGACATGTCCGAGGTGTCCGGCGCCTGGTCCAACCGGGTCTTCCGGCTGACGACGGCCCGCAGCCGCTATGCCGTCAAGCAGATACTCAACCCCTGGGGCGACGCCGGCTGGCAGGCGTGGCTCGACGTCGCGTGGCAGTTCGAGCGGCGGGCGTACGAAGCCGGCGTCGAGATGCCGCAGCCAATTCCGAACCCGGCGGACGGGAGTTGCCTGGCGTGGGTCGAGGCGTCGAACGGTCGTCCGGTTCCGGTCCGCCTGCACCGCTGGGTCGACGGCGCCGCCCTGGGATCGGAGCCGGTCGACCGGGCGACCGCGCAATGGGCTGGCCGGGTCCTCGCCGTGCTGCACGGGCTGCAGTTCCAGCCGGCCGAGCGTTCGGTGTTCCCAGCTCTTCATACCGGGACGGCCGACACGTGGCCGGACCTGATCCGCGCCTCGGTGGACGCTCGCTCCCCCTGGGCAGGCCTGCTCGTCGAGGCGGAGCCCGCGGTCGGAGTGATCGCCGACCTGGTCCGCGACGCCGAGCTGCCGGAAGGGCCGGATCCGATGAGCCATGCCGACTTCGATCAGAAGAACATCGTCCGCTCGCCCCGCGGGCCGGTGCTGTGCGACTGGGATGTCGCGGCGCCGGTAGTGCCGCGCCAGGAGTTGGCCGAGGCGGCGATGTCGATGGCGAGCTGGAAGCGCGTCCACATCGCCCGCATCGTCGTCGCGTCGTACGAGGCCATCGCCGGACGCCGAGTCAAGGTCGAGCCCGCCGACCTCGGTCCGGCGATGATGCGCAGCCTGGACTGGATCCGGTTCAACGTCGAGCGGGCAATCGGCACTCGGCCGGCCAGTCCGCACGAGCGGGCCGCGAGCTCGAGCTTGGTTCCGAGTCTGCTGCAGCAGCTTCCGAACCAGGCGTACGTCGCGCAGCGGGTCGCCGACCTCCTCGGTGCCGCCTGAACGTGTCGTCGGTCAGTCGGCGACCAGCACCGCGACGCCGCGCGGTGCGAGACGGACCGCGTCGGACGGTGGGCCGTCGATAAGGGCGTCGCGCATCGGCGACGGCAGCGGCACGGAGACCTCGGTCGGCCCATGGTTGAGCAGGATGGTGTACGCGACGCCGCCGGGTGTCTCGCGGACGCGTGCGTAGACCTGCTCCGGAAGCTCCGGCAGCACCGGGTCGACCTCGGCCGTCAGGCGTGCCCGATCGAGTAGGCGCCGCATCGTCGACGGGTCCGGCCGGGTGCCGACGTAGTAGGCCGTGCCTCGACCGAACTCGTGCTGGGTCACCGCGGGGCCGCCGGCGAGCTCACCGGTCGCGAAGCTCGCCACGACGTCGGCGCCCTCGAGCCGGATGTCCTCCGACCACGTGGCGGCATCGCCGGTCAGATCGCCGACGAGACGGACCGAGTCGCCTTCGGCCAGCGGCCAAAACTCCTCGACGCGCAACCCCAGCAGCTGCCGAAACGGTGCTGGATAGCCGCCGAGATGGATCCGATCGGACCCGTCGACGATGCCGGAGAAGCACGACATCAGCAGGGTGCCGCCGCCCTCGACGTACGCGGCGATGTTGGCGGCAGCTGCCTGGTCGACGAGGTAGAGGTTGGGCACGACGACGAGCCGGTACGCCGAGAGATCGGCCGTCGGCGGCACGATGTCGCACGCGACGCCCGCGTCGTAGAGCGGGGCGTAGTGCGCGTGCAGCACGTCGATCAGGCGCTCGGGCGAGCACGGATGCGAGTCGAGCTCGAACGCCCACCAGTTCGACCAGTCGAGGACGATCGCCACGTCGGCTCGGCGCGGAATCGATCCGACGAGCGCCGGCGCCGCCGCGAGCGACTGGCCGAGCTCCCGTACCTCGCGAAACACCCGGGTGTCCTCACCGCCGTGCGGAACCATCGCCGAGTGGAACTTCTCGGCACCGCCACGCGACTGCCGCCACTGGAAGAACATGACGGCGTCGGCGCCGTGGGCGACGGCCTGCCAGCTCCACAGCGACATGACACCCGGCGGCTTCGGGCCGTTGACCGGCCGCCAGTTGACCGCGCTCGGCGCCTGCTCCAACAGCAGCCACGGCTCGCCGTCGCGCAGGCCACGCATGGTGTCGTAGCCGAGCGCCGCTCGCACGGCAGCCTCCGGATCGTGCGGGTTCGGGTACGAGTCGTAGCTGACGACATCGAGCTGCGGCGCCCACGCGAACAGGTCGAGCGACTTGCCGGGCGGCTCGAAGAACGGCACGAAATTCGTCGTCACCGGCACGTCGGGAGTGCGTCGCCGGAGCACCTCCTTTTCGGCCCGGAAGCAGTCGAGCAGCTCGTCGGAGCTGAACCGGGCGTAGTCGAGTTGCTGTGCCGGGTTCGGAAACGTCGGCGCCGTTCGGGGCGGCTGTACCTCGTCGAACGACGCATAATGCTGCGACCAGAACGCCGTCGACCATGCGTCGTTGAGCGTCTCGACGTCGCCGTAGCGAGCGCGTAACCAGTCTCGAAACGACGCGGCGGAGACGTCGCAATAGCACGCGGCCACGTGACAGCCGTACTCGTTGCCGATATGCCACAGCGCCAGTGACGGATGGTCGCCGTAACGGTTGGCGACCTCCTCGACGAGCCGGACGGCGTGGTCGCGATAGATCGGGCTCGACGGGCAATAGTGCTGCCGGCCGCCCGGCCAGAGCCGAGTGCCGTCGGCGCGCGTCGGCAGCGTCTCGGGGTGGCGGGCGGCGAGCCACGGCGGTGGCGAGGCCGTCATCGTCGCGAGACACGCCGACACGTCAGCGTCGGCGAGCACGTCCAGCACCTTGTCGAACACCGTGAAGTCGAAGGCCCTCGGCTTCGGCTCGACCACGGCCCAACCGAAGATGCCGACGCTGACCATCGACACCCCGGCCGCCCGCATGAGCCGGGCGTCGTCGGTCCACACGTCCTCCGGCCACTGCTCCGGGTTGTAGTCGCCCCCGTAGCCGATCCGGCCGATCCGCTCGCGTAGCCGCTCCATCCGCTCGTCGCTCACCGTGGGCTCCTCACATCGCTCCGCCCGGAGGTACTCCAGACGGCATGGTGTCACTCCGTTGCGGACGTCGACGCGACGCCCGACGTGAGACGATGCGGCTCGGGAGGTGTACGGGTGAGTCGCAAGCCGATCTTTCGCGAGGCCCAGGTCCGGTTGCGTGACTTCATCCGGGCCGAGGGACTGACGCCGGGGGATCGGCTGCCGCCCGAGGCGACGCTCGCCTCCGAGCTCGGCGTGAGCCGGATGTCGCTGCGTGAGGCGACCCGGAGCCTTCAGACGCTCGGGGTCATCGAGGCCCGGCACGGCAACGGCCTCTATGTCTCGGAGTTTTCGTTTCGCCCCGTCGTCGAGCAGCTTCCGTACGGGCTCGCGTCGCATGGTCTCGCGCTCGCCGATGTGCTGACCGCGCGGGAGGCGATGGAGGTGGGGCTGATGCCCGCGGTCGCCCGGCTCGACGTTCGTGACGACCTCGAGACGTGTGCCGAGCTGGCTCGCGAGATGACCGCTCTCGAACATGCCGGCGGGTCGATCGTCGATGTCGACCGGCGGTTTCACCTCCAGCTCTACAAGGGTCTCGGCAACGCGTTGGTCGACAACCTCATCGAGCTGTTCTGGGAGCTATTCGTCCGGCTCGGAGACGCCCTCCCGGACCCGGCCGACGGCGGTCGCGGCGCGCGGCACCTGGCGATCGTGACGGCGCTGCGGGCCGGCGACGCGGAGGCCGGGATCGAGGCGATGCGCGAGCACTTCGACGACGTACGGGCGCGGGCGGCGACGCTACGGGCCGAGGGCTGACCGTACCGACGTGAGCGCGTGGGCGAATCCTCCCCGCTGGTGCACAATGGGGCGGTGAACGACGGGAGTGCCGCGGGTGGGACCGGCGGAGATCGGTCGCCGTCCGGCCTGCAGTCGATCGGCCTGTGGCTGATGGCGGTGGGCATCCTGCTCGTCGGTTACAGCGTTTGGGAGACGTGGGGCACCGACCTCCTCGCGAAATATCAGCAGCACGAGACGGTCGACGATCTCCTCGACGCGTGGCGTGACCCGGCCAGTCCGGTGCCCGACGGTGCCGTCGCCCTGTTGCGGGTGCCCGCGTTCGGCGACGACTTTGTCGTGCCTGTCATCGACGGCATCACCGAGGACGATCTCGCGCGCGGTGTCGGCCACTATCCGCAGACGGCCGGGCCGGGTGAGGTCGGCAACTTTGCCGTGGCGGGGCACCGGGTGACGCACGGCGAGCCGTTCCGGCATTTCCCGCGGCTGGAGCCCGGCGACACCGTCGAGGTCGAGACGGCGGACGCGATCTACACCTACGCGCTCGACAACGACGCCGGTCATCTCGTCGTGCAGCCCTACGACGGGTGGGTGCTCGAGCCGGTGCCGCCCGGTACCCGCTACGACGAGGGCGACGACGAGCCGGGCCAGGCGATCATCACCCTGACGACCTGCGGCGCGCTAGTGCACACCAGCGACCGGATGGTTGCCTTCGGTCATCTCGTCAGCACCGACGACAAGTAGCCGCTCACCTCGGCGCTAGGCGTGGCGGCGTCGGAGGGCGAGGCAGCCGCCCAACCCCAGCGCGAGCAGTCCGACGAGCCCGGCGCGGGCCGGCCACGCCGAGGCGCCGGTGTCGGCCAGCGGCGGCGCGGTCTCGTCGTCGCCCGGCGGCGACTCTCCCGGCGGTGGGTTGTGGTCCTGCCCCGGCGGTGGTCGATTGATCGGCACGGTGACGACCTCCTGCGAGCAGGAGGCGCTGGCCAGCGTGATCGAGCCGCGGAGCTCCAGCAGCGGGTTGAGGTCGGGCAGCTGGTCGGTCGGAATCTGAGCCAGGACGTCGTCGAGCGTGTCGTATAGCTGCTGTCCGGTGAGCGACGGGATCGGGGCCTTCGGCAGTCCCGCGTCCTCACCGGCCTTCTTGAGATCCATGAGGGTCTGCTGGACGACGCCGTCGAACGCCGCCATCGCCTCGGGAATGTCTTGCAGGACGTCGGCGTCGAGATTTGTCTGGAGGTCGATCACCAGGTTGGAGACCTCGCCGTAGGTCGCGTCGTCGGTGACCTGGTCGTTCCACGTGATGGTCCCGACGCCGGGGATCGGCGTGGCGGTGTTGGGCTGGAGGTCGAGTCGGCCCTGCAGCGGTGTCTGACCGCTGGCCGTTGCGAGCGGCGCGCTGAGGCTGATCCCGTCACCGTTGCCGGAGCAGCGGGCGACGATGTTGTCCAAGGTGACCGCTCCGCCTCCGATGTCGAGGTGCCCGATCTCGGCCTCGCTGACCACGCGGGTGCCGATCTTGGTCGACGACGCGCGCAGCATGCCGCCGTCGAGCAGCGGGTTAGACGGGACCGCGCCGAGCTCGTCGACGCCGCGATATTGCGTATGGCCCATCTGCGTAGGCAGCCCGAGCGCGGCCGGCGACAGGTTGATCGTCATCTCGTCGGGCCGTGGGATCGCGTTGAACGGCGCGGGGAATGCCTGATCGGCCGGGAAGAGCGTCAGACTCAGGCCCGACGTCGTGAGCGCTGTGGCTTCGCCGGCGTACTCCGTCTTGGTGTTGGGCGAGTCGGCGGTGGCGAGATCGGGGACGGCGGCGACGAGAACGACGACGCTCCCTGCGGCGAACGCCCGCATTCCCGCACGAATCGAACGGCGTGTCATGACTCGGGTCCTCCCACTTGGCGCCCTCACACCGGCAAACGAGGACGCACCACCGAAGGTTACGCTCTAGTAACCTTATCGGGCTATGTCACCTCACGGTCAGGTTGTCTGCGTCGCGGCGACCGGTGAGACTGCGATGCCATGACCCACGAACCGACGCTCTCCTGGTTCAACGGGCTGTCCGACGCCGAGGCGGTACGCGCACTGCGCGGCTGCTGCGCATCGGTGCACTGGGCCGAGCGGATCGCGTCCGGGCGGCCGTACGAGCGGGCCGACGACCTGTACGCGGCGGCCGACGCGACCCTGGCCACCCTGGCCGAGGCTGACATCGACGAGGCGCTGGCCGCTCACCCTCGGATCGGCGACCGCCCGACCGGTGCCGACTCTCGTCGAGAGCAGGCAGGCGTCGCCGGCGCGTCCGAGCAGACCCTCGCCGACCTGGCAGCCGCCAACCGTGCGTACGAGGCGCGCTTCGGCCACGTCTACTTGGTGTGTGCCACCGGCAAGAGCGCCGACGAGCTGCTCGACATCGCCCGGTCGCGGCTGTCCAACGACCCGGCGACCGAGCGTCGGGTGCTGCGTGCCGAGTTAGCCAAGATCAACCACATCCGCCTGACCCGACTCCTAGGGGGTAGCTCATGAGCACAGTCACGACCCATGTCCTCGACAGCGCGCGGGGGCGGCCCGCGTCGGGTGTCGGCGTCCGATTGGAGTCCGCCGACGGGGCCGAGATCGCGGCCGGTCGCACCGACGCCGACGGGCGGATCGCCGACCTCGGGCCGTCCGACCTGGCGGCCGGCGCGTACCGCCTCGTCTTCAATACCGGCGGCTATTTCGCTGCGACGGGGCGGCCCGTGTTTTACCCCGAAGTCGTCATCGTGTTCGCGATCGGCGATCCGTTCGAGCACTACCACGTGCCGCTGCTGCTGGCGCCGTTCGCGTACTCGACTTATCGAGGGAGCTGAGACATGGGCATCGTGTTGGGACGCAACCAGTACGGCAAGGCCGAGTGTCGCGTGGTCAGGGTGGTGCGCGACGAGGCGCGGCACGAGTTGCGCGACGTCAACGTGTCGACGTGCCTGTGGGGCGACTTCGATGCGGCACACACCGACGGAGACCAGACGCGGGTGCTGCCGACCGACACACAGAAGAACACGTGTTACGCCTACGCCAAGGAACACGGCATCGACGAGATCGAGGACTACGCCCTCGCATTGGGCCGGCACTTCGTCGAGGACGTCGACTCGGTCGCGGGGGCGCGGGTCGAAGTCGAGGAGTACGCGTGGGACCGGATCGTCGTCGGTGGTCGCGAGCACGATCACAGCTGGGCCCGGCGGGGCGGCGAGGTCCGGACCGCGGCCGTGACGGTCATCGGCGACGCTGAATGGGTGGTGTCCGGGCTGAGCGACCTGGTGGTGGTCAAGTCGACCGGGTCGGAGTTCGCCGGATTCTTGCGGGACCGCTACACCACGCTCGCGGAGACCCATGACCGGGTGCTCGCGACGTCGCTGACGGCCCGGTGGCGGTGGGACGGCGCCGGAGCGGACTGGGGGGCGGCGCATGCGGACGTGCGGCAGACCCTGGTGGAGCGGTTCGCCGACGTCCATTCACTGGCGCTGCAGCAGACCCTGTGGGAGATGGGCCGGGCCGTGCTGGAGACACACGACGGCATCGCCGAGATCCGACTGTCGGCCCCCAACAAGCATCACTTCGTCGTCGACCTCGCGCCGTTCGGCTTGGACAACCCGGGCGAGGTGTTTCACGCCGACGACCGGCCGTACGGGCTCATCCAGGCATCGGCGACCCGCGACGACGCCTCCGACCCCGGCCCGGCCTGGGAGACTTCGGAAGCGTTCGCGTAGCTCCCAAACCGTCAGAGGTCGAGGCGCCCCAGCAGCTCGTGCTGCTGGTCGGCCAGCTGGACGGGGAGGGCGGCCCAGAAGCAGGCGAACCTCAACTCGGCGTCGTCGCCGGCCCCTGTCACGACATGGATCCATCGCTCCGGTGACTCCGCGGTCGTCCGCAGGTGCACGTACGTCGTCCGTCGTGGCTCGCCCGTCTCCGGGTGCGGCCGGTCGGACTCGCCGACGACCCTGACGACCTTGGCACCGGTCAGGCCGGTCTCCTCGCGGACCTCGCGCACTGCGGCCTCGGCGTACGTCTCGCCCGCCTCGATGCCGCCGGCCGGCACCTGCCTACCCGCCTCGAGGAAGTCGACGTGGTCGAACACCAGCAGCTCGATCCGCTCGGCACGCTCGCGCGTGACGTAACAGGCGACGCGGAGCCGAGGGGACATCCCGCCAGTCTGCCTCCGCAGGGCCCGTCGCGGGCTGCCGCGATGGATACTGTGCGGATGGACTTCCTGCGGCCGACTACCTGGCCGGATGCGCTGGCCGCGAAGGCCGAGCATCCGGACGCCGTGCCGATCGCCGGTGGCACCGACGTCATGGTCGAGCTCAACTTCGACCTGCGGCGGCCGTCGGCCCTGCTGGACCTGACCGGCGTACGGGAGCTCGCCGAGTGGGGATGGGCCGACGGGCGGGTACGGCTCGGGGCCGGCGTGCCCTACACCCGGGTCATCACCGAGCTCGGCGACTGGCTGCCGGGCCTCGCGATGGCGTCGCGTACCGTCGGCTCGCCGCAGATCCGCAATCGCGGCACGGTCGGCGGCAACCTCGGATCGGCGTCTCCGGCCGGCGACGCGCATCCGGCGCTGCTCGCGGCCCGGGCCCAGGTCGAGGTCGCGTCGACGAACGGCAGCCGGCGGATATCGATCGACGACTTCTTCACTGGGGTCAAGCGCCACGCCCTTCAGCCCGACGAGCTGATCTCCGCCGTTTGGATCACGCCGCCGTCGGGGCCGCAGCAGTTCAGCAAGATCGGCACCCGCAACGCGATGGTCATCGCGGTCTGCGCCTTCGGTCTCGCGCTGCATCCGGATCGGAGGGCGATCGGCACCGGCATCGGCTCGGCCGCGCCGACTCCCATCCGGGCGGGCGACGCAGAGTGGTTCCTCGCGACCGCGCTCGAGACGACCGGGCTCTGGGACTCCCGAGGCGATCTGCCCGACAAGCTGGTCGGTGCGTTCGCCAATCGAGTACGGGACGCAGCCGAGCCGATCGACGACGTGCGCGGCAGCGCGGCGTACCGGCGACACGCCCTGCATGTCATGGCGCGGCGCACGCTCACCTGGGCGTGGACCGACTACCAGAAGGTGGGGGTCTGAATGCGGATCACGATGACCGTAAACGGCGAGGGCCGTGAGGTCGACGATGTATGGGAGGGCGAGAGCCTGCTCTATGTGTTGCGCGAGCGGATGGGCCTCCCTGGGTCCAAAAACGCCTGCGAACAGGGCGAATGCGGATCGTGCTCGGTCTATCTCGACGGGACGCTCGCGTGCGCCTGTCTCGTCGCCGCCGGCCAAGCCCAGGGACGAGACGTCGTGACCGTGGAGGGTCTGGCCGACGGCGACGAGCTGCATCCGGTGCAGCAGGCCTTCGTCGAGGCCGGCGCGGTGCAGTGCGGGTTTTGCACGCCGGGTCTGATCGTGGCGACCCACGACCTGCTGGAGCGGCGGCCGAACCCGACTGACCCGGAGATCCGCGAGGCGCTCGCGGGCAACCTGTGTCGCTGCACCGGCTACGAGAAGATCCTCGATGCGGTGCGGCAGGCGGCTCGTACCGCGTCCCACGGAGCTTGAGCGATGGGGGAGCCATGACGACCCGAAACCCTCCAGACTCGTCGGCGCGTACGGTCATCGAGGGCTGTCACATCGTCACGATGGACGACGACCGCGTCGAGCACGCCACCGGTCACGTGGTCGTCGAGGGCAATCGGATCGCTGCCGTCGGCACCGGATCGGCGCCGGCGTACCCCGACGCGCACATCGTCAACGGCTCCGGCTGCCTGCTGACGCCGGGCCTGGTCAACACGCACCATCACCTCTATCAATGGGTGACGCGAGGTCAGGCGGTCGACGGGACCCTGTTCGAGTGGCTGACGACGCTCTATCCGGTGTGGGCGCACATAGACGAACGCTCAGTGGGTGTTTCGGCGCAAGCATCACTGACGTGGCTGGCCCGGACGGGCTGCACGACGAGCAGCGACCATCACTACGTCTTCCCGCGCGGGGGCGGTGATCTCCTCGCGGCCGAGATCGACGCCGCTCGGACCGTCGGGCTGCGGTTTCACCCGTGCCGAGGGGCGATGGACCTGGGCGAGAGCGACGGCGGGCTGCCGCCGGACAGCGTGGTCGAGGACCATGACGCGGCGCTGGCCGCGACGGAGGCGGCGATCGACCGGTGGCACGATCCGTCGCCGGACGCGATGGTCCGGATCGCGGTGGCGCCGTGCTCACCGTTTTCGGTGACGCCCGAACTGATGCGTGAGGCGGCCGACCTCGCCCGGCGTCGCGGCGTCCTGTTGCACACGCACCTCGCCGAGACGACCGACGAGGAGTCGTACTGCCGTGAGCGGTTCGGCCGGTCGTCGCTGGACTACGCCGCCGATCTCGGTTGGCTCGGCGACGACGTGTGGTTCGCCCACGCGATCCATCTCGACGACGCGGGCGTCAAGCGGGTCGGAGAGAGCCGCACCGGCGTGGCGCACTGTCCGAGCTCCAACGCCCGACTCGGCGCCGGCATCGCTCGGACCCGAGAGCTTCGCGACGTCGGTGCCCGGGTCGGGCTCGGGGTCGACGGGGCCGCGAGCAACGAGGCGGCGAGCCTGCTCGAAGAGGTGCGGCACGCCGTGCTGTTCGCGAGGGCCCGCGGCGGGCCGCAGGCGCTGACGGTCCGAGACGGACTCGAGATGGCGACCCGGGGCGGGGCTGCCGTGCTCGGTCGGCTCGGCGAGATCGGCTCGATCGAGGTCGGCAAGCTGGCCGACCTCGTACTCTGGCGGCTCGACACTCTTCCGCATGCGGGCATCGACGACCCGGTCGCGGCGCTGGTGCTCGGCGCACCGCCTCCGTTGGAGCTGTTGCTGGTCGACGGCCGGCCGGTGGTCGAGCGCGATCGAGTCGTCACGGTCGACGAGGACACGGTGGCTCGCCAAGCCGCCGCGGTGAGCGCCGCCCTGCTGCGCTCGAGTTAGTACGCCTGTTGCATCGCGACGGCGATCGCGGCGGCGTCGTCGATGACTGCGATCAGGTCGTCGATGTCGGTGAAGGGAATGTCGCGGACCATGACCGAGATGATGATCTCGCGGCCGCTCTCCGCGTCTGCGTAACCCACCATCGTGCGCGCGGTGAGGAGCCCCTGGCCCGAAGGCGCGAAGGCGGCCCGGGTCCCTGTCTTGAGCCGCATGTGACCCGCGGCCGGTGTGTCGGCCGCCGTCTCTGCCAGGTCGCCGTCGACACCCAGGACCGCCAGCGACTCCTCGAAGCTGGGACCGATCGGATCGCTGTCGAGACCGTGTAGGAAGCTCGTCATCGCGCTGCCGGAGGCCCGGTCGCGCTCGTCGCTCCCGGCGCCGTCGAAGATGAAGAACGAGTTGTCCGGCGCCCCGAGGCTCGAGATGTACTCGGTCTCCGCGGCCAGGCCGGCGTTGCAGTCCTTGCTCCCCGCGGCCACGGCGTTGAGACACGCCATCAGGTCGGCCCCCGGGTTGTGGCTGGTCTTCAGGATCACCTTGGTGAACTCCGACAGCTCCGCCGACACGTGCTCGGCGACCCGCCGGTTGGCGGGGTAGGAGTTCTCGGCCGGAAGCCCGTCGGTGGTGTTGGGGCCGGTCGTCCTCGCTTGGACCCGCACACCGGCGCGCTCCAACGCCTGGATGAACGCGGTCCGCGCGAACTCCGCCGGATTGGGGATCTCACCGACGCGGAGGGTAGGCCCGGCGTCCGCCGCGATCTGACCCTCGACGCGGAACACACCCGGCCGAGGCTGCGACACATCGATCGCGGTCTCCGCACCAGCGGCCACGGTCTCGACTGCGTTCTGCACCGTGTAGGCGGCGGTCTTGGGGCGATACTTCATGGCAGCCCGGCTGCCGACCGCCCCAGGCGTCGAAGTGATGTCGATGCGGTTCTCGTTGACCCAGATCGGCGTCATCGGTGAGGTTTCGGCGTCGAGCCAGTCGAAGAACGTGTCGAACAGCCGGTCGTCGATGACCACGTCGCCGGTGACCCGATTGATGCCACTACTGGCCACCTCTCGAGCGAGCTCGTTGAGCCCCGGAGCGGGCGGCCGTCGACCGGGACGGTGTGCAAACCCGTGTTGGCGTAGGTGTGGTCGAAGTCGGGTGCGTTCTCGTAGACCATGGTCCCGCCGGGCTTCTCGCGCAGTCCCATGCTGAGGTCGCCGGACGCGACCAGCACGAGGTCGCCGCGCATGTTGCCGCCGCGTACTGGACCGGTGCGGAACACGGGAGTGTGGAAGCGATAGTCCGGCCCGTACTCGTGCAGTGCGGTCGACGTGCTGTAGACCTTGAGGATCGAGCCGGTGACGAACATCGGCTCGCCGGCCTGGTCGAACAGCACCTCACCGCTCTCGCGATCGAGCACCCGGAAGCCCCACGTGCTGTGGTCATAGCGCGCCTGGGACGTCACCTCGTCGATCGTGTCGAGCAGGCTCTGCGGCACCGTTGGTGGTGGGGAGGCGCCGGCGTTCATCGTGTGGTCGGCACCGACCCCCAGTGCGGACACAGCCATGACGCAGGTCGCGGCGACGCCGACCCTCGGAAGTGCGAACCGACCACCCATTTTGTGCTCCTCCCGTTGGTCGGGTCTTTGGCGCGACTCCTCCCTAGGCAACGTGTCGCTTCGGCACGTGGCTAGCGCCGCTAGTCCCGTCGTGCGTTGTCCAATGGTCCCGTCTCCCCGGTTATGCGCACATCTGCGTCATTGAGGTCCGGCGCCACGACGCAGATGTGTGCAAAGCCGCGCCCGACCTGGGGCGATCCGCGTATCGTGACTGCGATGAGCACGCCGGTCGCGACCCGCACGCCGACGACCCGAGACGGGGTCGGCGCCAGCGCCGTACGGCCGGACGGCACCCTCAAGGTGACCGGCGAGTTCGCGTACGCCAGTGACCTTTGGATGGATGACATGATCTGGGGCGTCACGCTGCGCAGCCCGCACCCGTACGCCCGGATCCGCGGGATCAACATCGGGCCGGCGCTCGCGACCCCCGGGGTCTACACGGTGCTGACGGCCGACGACATCCCCGGCGTCAACCGGATCGGCCTCGAGCACGATGATCAACCGGCGCTGGCCGAGGGCGTGGTGCGCTACGAAGGCGAGCCGGTGGCGCTGGTCGCCGCGGACCATCCCGAGGTCGCTCGGCAGGCGGCGAAGCGGATCGCGGTCGACTACGACGTGCTGACGCCCATTACTGACGGCGAACGGGCCCTCGACCCGAGCGCACCGCGGCTGCACGAGCACGGCAACATCGTCCGCCACCTCAAGATCCGCAAGGGCGACCCCGATCCGACCGCGTCGGTCGTCGTGAGCCTCGAGTTCGAGGTCGGCATGCAGGACCAGGCGTTCCTCGGACCCGAGTCGGGGCTCGCCGTGCCGGCCGAGGACGGTGGCATCGACCTGCACGTGGCGACGCAGTGGCTGCATGTCGACCAGCGCCAGGTGTGCCGGACGCTCGGCCTGCCGCCCGACAAGGTGCGGCTCACTCTGGCCGGCGTCGGCGGCGCCTTCGGCGGTCGCGAAGACCTCTCGATGCACGTCCACGCCTGTCTCCTCGCGATGCGCACGGGCAAGCCGGTCAAGATGGCCTACAACCGCGAGGAGTCGTTCTTCGGCCACGTTCACCGGCATCCGGCGACGATCCAGCTCGAGTTCGGCGCCGAGACCGACGGCCGGTTGGCGTACGCCCGAAGCCGCATACTCCTGGACGGCGGAGCGTACGCGTCGAGCACCGGCGCCGTCGTCGGCAACGCGGGCACGCTGGGCCTCGGGCCGTACAACATCCCCAGCGCCCAGGTCGACTGCTACGGCGTCTACACCAACAACCCGCCGTGCGGCGCGATGCGAGGGTTCGGCTGCGTGCAGGCGGCGTTCGCCCACGAGGCACTGATGGACGAGCTGGCCGACAAGACCGGGATCGACCGGATCGAGATCCGGCGCCGCAACGGCATGCGCGAGGGCGACCGCAACCACACTGGTCAGCTGATCGACTCGGCCGCGCCGGTGGCCGAGCTGATCGAGCGGGTGCGCGACCTACCGCTGCCCGCCGCGCTGGGAGGACCCACCTTGCGGGAAACGCCCGGCGAGTCGCGCAGATTGGGTCCTCCCAGTGGGGCCGATGTCGATCTGACCGCGATGCCCGGCGGCGTTTCCAACACGACGCACGGCGAGGGCGTGGTGCGTGGCGTCGGCTACGCCGTGACGTACAAAAACGTCGGGTTCTCCGAGGGCTTCGACGACTACGCGACCGCACGGGTCCGGCTCGAGGCTGTCGGCGGCGAACCGGTTGCCACGGTCCACACGGCGTCGGCCGAGGTGGGTCAGGGCCTGATCACCGTCGAGCAGCAGATCTGCCGCACCGAGCTCGGCGTCGACCGCGTCGTCGTCGCGCCGAAGGACACCAGCGTCGGCAGCGGCGGCTCGACGTCGGCGTCACGGCAGACCTACGTCACCGGCGGGGCAGTCAAGGCGGCCTGCGAGGCCGTCCGCGAGCACGTGCTCAAGCTCGCCGCGGCCACGACGGGTCGGACGACCGAAAGTCTCCGCATCAACGCGGGCAAGGTATGTGACCTCGACGGAGAAGCCCTCATCGGGTTGGTGGACGTGCTCGGCGACACCGCCGTCGAGGAGACCGTCGAATGGCGGCACCGCCCGACCGAGCCGATCGACCCCGAGACCGGTCAGGGCAACGCGCACGTGCAGTACGCCTTCTCGGCCCATCGCGCGGTCGTCGACGTCGACACCGAGCTCGGCCTGGTCAAGGTCGTCGCACTCGACACGGCCCAAGACGTCGGCAAGGCGATCAACCCGCAGGCCGTCGAGGGCCAGATCCACGGCGGCTCGGCGCAAGGGCTCGGCCTCGCCCTGATGGAGGAGATCGTCGTCCGCGACGGCAAGATCGCCAACCCGTCGTTCACCGACTACCTGATCCCGACGATCCTCGACATGCCGCCGATGCAGGTGGAGGTGTTGGAGTACGCCGATCCGCACGCTCCCTATGGCGTACGCGGCGTCGGCGAACCTCCGACGATCTCGTCCGGACCGGCGATCGCGGCGGCGATCCGACAAGCCACGGAACAACCGCTGCGTCGGGTCCCGATCCGCCCGGAGCACCTCACCGGCACCTGACGGCTGTCGCCTGTCGCGAGTGGCGCACGGTTGTCGCCGATCGCCGGTCAAAACGGCGACGGTGCGCCACTCGAGGGTCAATGATCGGGCTCATCGCTCGGTGGTGGGCCGTCGGGGATCCGGACCGCCGCGAGCTGGGTCGCCTCGCCGATCAGGCGGCGCTTGCTGTCCCAGAGCCGCAGGTGCTCGCTCATCCGGGCGTCGCCGACGTCGTGGGCGCGCAGCTCGAACCAGACCGGGCCGGGCGCCGGCAACCGCCGAACGTGCGAGGTGAACTGGACCGTCGGCGAGCCGCCGCCCATGCCGAGGTCGAAGTGCGCCGGCGGCCCGGTGTCGAGGGCCACGAGCAGGCTCAGCGGGTCCCAGTCGGCGCCGTCCTTCATCCGGAGGTAGCCGGCGACGATCCCGTTGCCCGAGGGCTTGCCGACGGCGAAGCCGAGTGAACGCGGGTCGAGCCGCTCCTCGACGACGTCCATGAGCCCGACCCGGAAGTCGACACCCGGTGGCTTGGCGGGGATCGGCACGCACTCCTCCGGGTCGGGTGGGTCGATGGTGTCGACGCTCGTCCACCATGGGTCGGCATCGCGCAGGCGCCCCTGGATCAGGTGGGCCTCCACCATGAGCTCGTCGCCTTGGCGCAGCTGTCCTCGCACGTGAGTGGCGGTGCGGCCGGCCCGGAGCACCTCGATCCGGATGTCGGCCGGCCCCGGTTGCGGGGCGTGCAAGAACACCGCGCTGGTCGACGCCACGTGCGGGTGGTCTCCGTCGCCGACGGCCTCGGTCGCGGCCCGACCGATGACGGCGAGCAGATAGCCGCCCTGCAGCACGTCGCGGGCGCTCCACACGCCGTCGAGATCAGCGGTGAACTCGGCAGTGGTGAACTCGGCGGCGTCGCCCTTGCCGTCGCGACGCACGACCCTGGTCGCGACCTCGAATACGGACATGAGCTCCCCTTCTCGTGCCACGGTGGTGCGGCGGCCTCGGACATTCTGGCAGCCCGGTCCGACGCGGCGACGCGATCGGATGCGGGCGAACGTCCACACTGGCAGTGTGCAACGGAACGGAAGCTTCAGCGTCCCAGCCGCGGCGATCCGCCCGGCGCTGGTGGACGGCTGCGTGCTCGCCGTCGCGTCCTTGGTGAGCTATCTCCTGGTCGCGCACGGACTGGCCGCGATCCACTCCGTCTCGGAAGCCGACGACAAGCTGGGAGCGATGTGGGCGGTCGTCGCCACGTTGTTCGTCTGCCGATTCGCCTACCAGGAAAGCATCGACGCGGCCCACATCCGCATCGTCGCCACCCTGCTCAGCTTCGCGCTCTGCCTCGGATATCTCCTGATCCTGCCGTTCCACCCGCTCGGCTTGGCCGCGCTCGTCGGTCTGGGCGCCGTGATCCTGAAGGTCGTGGGCCGTGAGGCCGATATCGTCACAGCCGGAATCACGACAGCGGTCGTGATGGTTGTCGCCGCCCTCAGTCCGTCGCCTGCCTGGGAACAACCGATCCTTCGCCTCGTCGATACCGTCGTCGGGATCGCCATTGGACTCGCAGCGGTCTGGGTGGTGCGAGGAGTGAGACCAGCGCCCGACACCGGGAGCTGAGCCGCGTACGCGGTTAGGTAGCGATCTCGTCCAGCAGCGTGCGTACCTCGGGCAGCAGTTCGATGTCGGCCGCCTCGCAGGCGTCGACGAACGCGAACACGGTTGCGTCGAAGTCGGCCGCGACCTGACTGAGCGAGAGGACTCCGAGGTCGATCTGCCGAGGTTCGATCACGGCCTCCGGCGCTCGGTCCTCCCGCATCGGGGCGACAAAGCTCGCGGCCTGGCGCCAGCGGGTCTCGAGTCGGGCCGCGATGTGGGCCGGCGGGGTCCACGACGGCAGAAACATCCGGGCGTTGGCGCTCGACTCCGGCAGCTTCCAGAAAAACTCGGCGAGCAATCGGGCGTGGGTGAACATCGCATCGCGGCTGGCCTGGCGTACGACCGCGGGAAGACTGGGCATCGAGTCGTCGCTGGCGTACGACGGCAGCCGCCGCACCATATGCAAGGAGTAACTCAGGTTGAGCAGCACTCGGAGCTCACGCGGCTCCCACAGCTCAGTCAGCAAGACCTCGCAAGCGGAATCGGTGGCACCGAGATCGCCGAACTCTGACGGGGCGGCGCCTGACCCGGCGTTGTCCGGCCGCCCGTCGGGAGACAATCTCTCCATGGCCGATTACGACCTCCTCATTCGGGCGCCGCGGGTGGTCATCGGGCAGGCAGAGGTGGCCTGTACCGTCGCCATCCGGCATGGTCGAATCGCGGCGCTCACACAAGAGGACGCACTGGGGGGCGAGATGGTTGCCGAAAACGTCGTCGAGTTGGCCGACGACGAGGTTTTGGTCCCGGGCCTTGTCGACACCCATGTCCACGTCAACGAGCCGGGCCGGACCGAGTGGGAGGGCTTCGCGACAGCGACCGCGGCTGCCGCCGCTGGCGGCGTGACGACGATCGTCGACATGCCGCTCAACGCGATCCCACCGACCATCGACGTACCGGCACTCGAAGCGAAGCGGAAGTCGGCGACCGGCCAGGCCTACGTCGATGTCGGCTTCTTCGGCGGCGCGGTACCCGACAATCTGGGCTCGTTGCGGGCGCTGCACGACGCCGGCGTGTTCGGCTTCAAGTGCTTCATGCTGCCGTCGGGCGTCGACGAGTTCGAGTCGCTGGGACCGGACCAGTTGGTCGCCGCCATGCGGGAGATCGCCGCTTTTGACGGTGTCCTTCTCGCCCACGCTGAGGACGCGGAGACGATCGCGGCCGCTCCCGCGGTGAGCGGTCGTCGGTATGCCGACTTCCAGGGGTCTCGGCCGCCGATCGCCGAGTGTCGCGCGATCGAGCTGTTGGTTCGATTGGCTCGGGAGACGGGAGCTCGCGTCCACGTCGTGCATCTATCGAGCGGCGAGGCCGTGTCGCTGGTCGCCGCCGCTCGCGCCGAAGGCATCCGCCTCACCGCCGAAACCTGCCCGCACTATCTGACGCTCGACGCCGCCGATATCGCGGACGGCGCGACCGCGTACAAATGCTGTCCGCCGATCCGCGGTCGCGACGATCAGGACCGGCTGTGGGACGGCCTGCGGGCCGGGCATCTCGACGCCGTCGTCAGCGATCACTCACCGGCTCCGCCGGAGCTCAAAAGCCTCGACACCGGCGACTTCGGCGTCGCGTGGGGCGGCATCGCCTCGCTGCAGCTCGGCCTGTCGATGACGTGGACGCACGCCCGCCGCCGCGGGATGGGGCTGCCCCAGCTCGTCGACTGGATGGCCACCAAGCCTGCCGACCTGGTCGGCCTTCCTCACAAGGGGCGGATCGCGCCGGGCGCCGATGCCGACTTCGCGGTCTTCGCGCCCGACGACGGATTCGTCGTCGACACTGCCGCCCTGCGCCACCGGCATCCCGTGACGCCTTACGCCGGCTGCGAGGCCGCCGGCCGGGTGCGCCAGACGTGGCTGCGAGGCAGGCCGATCAGTCTCGGGTCGGCGCCTCGCGGGCGACTCCTGAGTAGGGTCGCCTGATGGACGACGCGGACTTTCGGTCGCTGCCCGACCTGGCCGTGCGGAGCCTGGGCGGCAGCGTGGTGTATGCCAACGACGAGCTGTTCGCCGAACGGGAAAACCTGATCCGGCCGGAGCGGCCCGGCCACGATCCGGCGAGCTTCGGACCGAAGGGCAAGGTCTACGACGGGTGGGAGACCCGGCGACGGCGCGAGGCAGGACACGACGTCGCGATCGTTCGGCTCGGGGCGCCGGGCATCGTTCGGGGCGTTGTCGTCGACACCGCGTGGTTCACCGGCAACTACCCGCCGGAGGTGTCGGTCGAGGCCGCGTACGTCGACGGCTATCCGTCGGCCGAGGAGTTGGTGGCGGCGGCCCGCTGGGAGTCGCTGGTGCCGCGGAGTACGGTCGCCGGCGATGCCGAGAACGTCTTCGGCGTCGACGACGAGCGGTGCTGGACCCACGTACGGCTGTCGATCTATCCCGACGGTGGGGTGGCGCGGCTGCGCGTGCATGGGGAGGTGGTGCCGGACCCGCATACGGTCGGCGCGGGCGGCCTGGACCTCGCGGCTCTCGACAACGGCGCTCGGATCGTCGGGTGCTCCAACTGGTTCTACAGCTCGCCCAACAACCTGTTGCTACCGGACCGACCGCGGTCGATGGCCGACGGCTGGGAGACCGCCCGGCGACGCGACGACGGCAACGACTGGGCGACGGTACGGCTGGTCGCCGCCGGCGTCGTCGAGGTGGCCGAGCTCGACACCACGTACTTCGTCGGCAACGCTCCCGGATGGGCTCGGCTCACCGGCAGCGATGCGGACGGCGGCGACGTCGACGACTCGGCGGCCTGGCCCGAGATACTGCCGCGCACCCGACTGCAGCCGGACACCCGGCACCGGATTCGGTTGCCCGCCGCCGGTCCGTCGGTGACCCATGTGCGGCTCGACATCTACCCCGACGGCGGCTTGGCCCGACTGCGGTTGCTCGGCGCCCTCACCTCCGACGGCCGGGCCGCCCTCGAGCGCCGCTGGCAGGACGCCCGTCCCCGCTGAGGGACCCGCAAGGCTGAGGCTCCGCCGCCAGTGGAGTGGGTCGGGTCGACGGCCGCCGGCGCGCGCAGCCCGGCGGTTCGCGCGATTTGCGTCCTCCCAGCGGGGCCGTCAGCTGACCGGGTTGAAGGCGCAGGCGTCCTCGGCTTCCTCGACGACCTTCTTCTTGTGGTGCTTCTTCCCGCCGGAGTCGGCGTCGATCGCCTGGGTGACCGTGTGATGCATCCACTTGTAGTCCGGGTCTCCGGGGTTGAAGAAGTTCGGATCGTCCGACGAGAGGTCATAGGTGTACTTGAACACCACACTGCGGACCTTGGCGTCCTTGACCTCGAGCGCCAGGTCGACGAAGGGTTTGAGCAGGTCCTTCGGGATGTCGGTGCGCAAGATGTCCTTGGTCGCGGCCGCGATGTCGATGTAGCGCCGCAGCATGTTGGTCGGGTTGGCCTGGCCGATGATCGCGTCGATCATGCAGCGCTGCCGCTCCATGCGGTTGTAGTCGTCGAGACCGTACCGCCCGCGGCTGTACCAGAGCGCCTCGAAGCCGTTGAGGTGCTGATCGGCTCCCGGGTCGAGGTAGTCCTCGGGCTCGACGCCGAGGTCGGTGTTGCCGCCGATCGGGATCGGCTCGTTGATGTTGACGGTGACGCCGCCCATCGCGTCGACGAGCTCGCGGAACCCGTCGAGGTTGACCAGGACGTAGTAGTCGACGTCGATCCCGAGAGCGCCGCTGACGCCGAGCTTCAGCGCGTCGGCACCCTCGTTGTCGGTCTTGCCGAGGATGCCGGGGTTTTGGGCGGGCACGTTGCGATAGATCGCGTTGAGCATGAACTCCTGGTCGCCGTCCTCGCCGGTGAAACCGTCGGGGTACGCCTCGTGCAGCGGCGAGTCCTTGGGGAACGGCACCTCCTCGAGGTTGCGCGGCAGGCTGAACAGCACGGTGTCGCCGGTCTCGGTGTCGACCGACGCCACGATCACGCTGTCGGTGCGCACCCCCTCCCGGTTGATGCCGCCGTCGCCGCCGAGCAGCATGACGTTGACCCGGTTGTCGTCGCCCCACGGGTTGTCGGCGGTGACGCTGGGGGTGGTCGCGCTCTCCTCGGTGCCGAAGATCGAGTTGATCAGGTCGCTTTGCACGTACGCATACCGTGCGCCCATGGCGAACGGGCTCGCGACCAGGAGGCACAACAGCCCCACGAACGCCGACCCCATGAAGCGCTGGAAACCGGTCGCGTCCAGCGGTCGCACCATCCGATGGGTGCAGATGACGACTGCGGCCCAGGCCATCGGCAGAGCCAGCAGACCAACGGCGAGGAATCGAAGCTGCGTGGGGTCGACCGCGAGATGCAGAAGCTGCCGCCGCTGCGTCAGTCCCATCCAGGCGACGAAGCCGAGGAGGAGGACGGCGATCGAGAGCACCACCAGGCCTAGCCGGCGTCGACCGGCGGCCAGGAAGCCGCTGCCCGGGATCAGGGTGCCGAGCGTGGTGAGTCCAAGGCCGCCCACGAACGTCCGCGCGCGCTGCGTTCCGTCGCTCCGCTCGCCGCGTCGCCGTCGACCGGTTGCGTCCGCGCGCGAGCGGGCGGCGGCGCGCGAGCGGGCGGCGGCGC
>Ga0190270_10000125_pt1 | contig 33937 bp, 31 predicted proteins | sample Popmic320T_FD_133748 | JGI IMG/M metagenome (GOLD analysis project Ga0190270, IMG submission 133748) | Populus adjacent soil microbial communities from riparian zone of Weber River, Utah, USA - 320 T | ecosystem: Environmental > Terrestrial > Soil > Riparian zone | place: USA: Utah | collected...
AGAGGAGGCAGAAATCGCCCGGGCGTTAGGCCGCGCGCGTGAAGACCTGGATGAGAATTTGCCGATTCAGATAATTTCAACCGGCCTGTCTTGCCTTGCAGTCCCGATTCGTTCGTTGTCGGATCTTTCTCATTGTCACGTCAACTCCAGCCTCTTGGCTGAAATCTATGTTCGCCTTGGGGCGATGGGATGTCTGGCGTTCGCGCGGGAGACGATCGAGATGGGCGAATCACGCGCGCACGCACGCTTTTTTGCGCCCGCCGACAACATTCCGGAAGATCCGGCGACCGGCAGTGCGTGCGGCGCTTTAGGCGCCTACCTGGTCCATCACGGTGCTTCCGGGTCAGAACCAGAAGAAGGAAAACATAAATTCGTTATCGAGCAGGGCGACTTCATAAATCGACCTAGCCGGATTCATCTTGAAGTGAGCGGCGAGCCCGGGAGCGTTGAGCAAGTTCGAGTTGGTGGACAATCCGTGGTGGTGGCGCGCGGCGAAGTTGAGTTTTAACCCGGTCCAAAAATCCAATGTCCAAAGTCTGACTGTGAATTACTCGGTTGAAACCTAATAGAGAGGGCTCTGAATAATTAGAGGTAACTAGGAATAGTTAGAGGTAGGGAAGGAGGGCATGTGCCCGCTCTTCGTTTGGTTACCTCAGTTCAAACAGGTAAAGAAGGGCTCAATTTCTTTTATGACTGGAGCGGCGCGACGAAGAGCGGGGGCATGCCCTCCTTCCCTACCTCTAACTGTTTTGAGGACCACTGAGAGTCCAACAGTCCAACCTGCAACTCTTCAGAGTTTAAGCAATGACGTTGAACACGAGCTCTCCACTTTGGAAATTGGACTTTGGACTCTTTAAAGGTTTATGACTGAACCACTCGACCTATTAATCATCGGGGCCGGTCCGGCTGGACTCTCCGCGGCTCACTCCGCGGCGACGGAGGGTCTCAGCTACCTGGTGATTGAAAAAGGTACCATTGCGGATACCATTCGACACTACCCAGTAGGCCGCACCCTCTTCTCCACTCCAAACGAGCTGGAGATGTTTGAAGGCGCGCTCAAGCCCTGCCGCGAGAAGCCCACTCGTGAAGAATTATTGTCCCACTATGTTCACTTCGTTCTTAATCATGACTTGAAAATCAACACGGGCGAGGAAGTCGTTGAAGTCAAGAAACTCGCAGACAGCTTTTCTGTTCGGACAACACAAAACGAGTACCACGCGGCGCGAATTCTATTCGCGATCGGTGCGATGGCCCATCCGCGGCATCTGAATATTCCTGGTGAGGATCTACCCAAGGTCCATCATCTATTTGTAGAGCCTTATCCATACGTTCGTCGCGATGCTCTCGTGGTTGGCGGTGGCAACAGTGCCGCCGAGGCGGCTCTCTTTTTGGCGGAGGAGGGCGCGCGTACGACGCTCGCTATCTGGCGCGAAGACTGGGAGAACCGCGATCCGAAAGCCGGAGCGATGAAACACTGGGTGCGCCAGCCACTCGAGCAGCAGATCGCTGCGGGACATCTGCGCGTCGTTCTCTACAATGCCATCAACACGATTACCGAGCGCGACGTTACATTGACGAGCGAGGAGGAAGAGACTCTAACGATCGCCAATGACGTGGTATTTGTGTTGATTGGCAGCGATGCCGATCTAACGTTATTGAAGAAACTTGGTGTGAAGACTGAGCCTGGCAAGTTAACCGAAGTCCCTGTTTATGATCCGGAAACTTTCGAGACCAACGTGCGTGGGATTTATGTAGCCGGCCACTTTACGCATCAGCGACATATCAAGGCAGCGATCGATGTGCCGCGCCGGGTTGTACCGCTGATTGCGCAAAGCTTGCGATCCAGCGTGGCCAAATGATGGAGCGGCGCCTCTGGCTTCGGCCATCGTTGGCATTTGGAGGTCAAACTAGATGAGCCGAATCAAGTCGACCCTGAGCTGTCATGTTGGTTTGAAGACGTCTTATGAAACTCGCTGGCTAGCTGATTCTCTTTGCGTTACGCGGAGCGATCTCATTAGCACCGTGGCTTCAGCCCGGTGTGCAGGGGGCAATGAACACACCAGAAAACCGTTTAACGGTTTGCTTTCGGCAGTGCAAAATGAAAACCGTTCGAAACGGTTTACCGGTTCCCTGGCGGACATGATCACCGGGCTGAAGCCACGGTGCTAATGAGATCGCTCCGCGGTTGCAGTCGTACAACTTAAGCGATTGGTTCCTTAACGGAATCAAAGCCACCGATAATCTTACGGTTCCGTCTCACGCAGCCTTCACCTCTCGTAGTGGTTCCCTTCCCAGTTGTTTCATTAACTCCGCAAAGCCCGGCAGGTCCAACGACTGCGGTCCGTCTGAAAGCGCACGCTCCGGACAAGGGTGAACTTCGATCATTAAGCCATCTGCACCCGCGGCTACCGCGGCCTTCGACATCGGCGGCACCAAACTGCGGAGGCCTGTTCCGTGGGAGGGATCCGCAATCACAGGAAGATGCGTTAACTCCTTAGCCAATGCGATGGCTGCGAGATCCAACGTATTCCGCGTGGCGGTCTCAAAAGTCTTGATGCCGCGTTCGCAAAGGACCACGTTAGGGTTGCCGCCTGCCAGGAGGTATTCCGCTGCGAGCAACCATTCATTGATGGTGGCGGAAGGTCCGCGCTTCAGAAGGATCGGTCGCTCGGAACCCGCAAGCTTTCTCAGCAGCGAAAAGTTTTGCATGTTACGCGCGCCGACTTGAAGCATGTCTGCGTACTCAGTGACGATTTCGACGTCCGCTTCGCTCATCACTTCGGTCACGATCGGCAACCCGGTTTCTTCGCTTGCGTCGCGCAACAAGCGCAGCGCTTCCACACCTAAACCCTGGAAATCGTATGGAGACGTCCTGGGCTTATACGCCCCGCCGCGCAGAAGATTAGCGCCCGCAGTTTTTACCGCCCTGGCAGTTCCCATCAACTGCTCAGCCGATTCGACCGAACATGGTCCCGCCATCACGGCCAGGTGCCCGCCCCCGATTTTGACCCCACTCACATCGACAACCGTGCAGCGTTGACGTAGTTGACGACTGACTAACTTAAAGGGATGCGTGATTTGAATAACGTCCTCGACGCCCGGAGCCGCGCGCAATGCTTCAAGCTCCGCTCTGCGGCCGTTGCTGCCCACAGCGCCGATGACTGTGCGTTCCGCGCCTTGAATAACATGCGCCTGATAGCCACATTCTTTGATTCTGTCGATCACGTGGTTGATTTCTTCCGCGTTAGCGAGCGTTGACATGTTTATGATCATGGTTTTAGTTCCTTAATTGATTATCGGTGTTCCATCGAAAGTTAGAACCGCTCATACAGAACCGAGCGCGGTAGCGCCGGATGCAAGGATCCGCTTGGCTTTCAAGTTTCCGCGAGTTTCAAGTCACGCGAGCCGCCTCCAGCATCCGGCGCCACCGCGCTCGGTTCTGTAAGGTTGCTCATTGATCTCTGCCAATTACGCGAGAGCAATACGAAGCGTGTGTAGTTCTGCGGATCATCTTCCACGTTTTCGCGGAGTATTACGCCGCCGTAAATCTCGGCAGCACGCCGGCTCGCGATTGCCGCGCGCCTGGAGTCTCCACCGGCAATTATTCGTGCCACGCTTCCCGCAGTGTCGTCTGATTCAATCATCAAAATTTGCGGATTCTCAGCGAAGAAATGCCGGCACTGCGCCAGAGCTACCGGGTGAGACTCCACCGCTACAATTTCGTCAAACACAGCGCCAGGGCAGCCGATTAATTGCTGCTCTACTCGGATAGTGACTTCCTCCGTGATCGTCAACGCGCCCTCGCGCATTATTTCAATCGTTGGCTTTACGGCGCCGGCAAGCGTGTTTTCAATCGGCGCCAAAACAAAATCCGCAACGCCTTCGTCAATGCTGCTAAAGAGCTCGGCAAAGGTGCGCCGCGGCACCAGCTCGATTGCCGGCCCCAGCAGTTTAATGGCGGCCTCTTCACTGAAAGCTCCGTGCTCCCCCTGAAAAGCCACTCTGGGTTTCGATCCGGAAAAGGTCACAACGCAGCCTCGCGCGAACCGGTGGCTTGTCGGATGAGTCGGAGCTTGTCGACACTTCGTTCGCCATGTGAAACAGGTTCCACGGTCTGCACGCGTCGTGTTTCGCGAATGATGCGCCGAAATAATTTTGTTATCGCGCGACGGTCGAGAGGGCCGGTGTTGGCTTGCTGTAAGGTCTGGAGTACGACTTGCTCTCGTTCCGGATCACAAGATGGCAAGCCTGCAGTCCGCTTTAGAGCGCCGACCTTCATTGCCAGCCGGGCCCGCCGGTTCAAAAGCTGAAGCAGCTCCCGATCTACGTCGTCTATTTCGTTGCGCCAGTATTCGATGTTCATGTTAGTAACCTCTTCGTGGTTTTCCTTAATTCGCAGGCCGGTTTACGAACACAAAAAAGCCAGCCGCGATTTCCTTGGGGAAGTCGCGGCTGGCTCGTTTGAAGCTTTTTTGTGCTGGTTTTAGGACTTCAGCACGTCACGCTCACAATTCGCCGGCCCGCCCTCCCCGTAGGAGAAGAAGCGGTACGTAAAGGCGAAGTAATAAAATGAGCGGTTGTTGTTCATCGTCTAATTTGCTCGGTTCAACCGAAGCGAGCGGCTACTATAGGCAAGGGCCCAAAAACCTGTCAAGAGTTTTGATCTGTAGGGGCGTTCCCTCCGTGGGCGCCCCATCGTTGGCCAGGTTATTGTGGACCCCCACTCGGGCCGGCCACGGAGTGCCGCCCCTACAATCTGACCTACCGACGCGCAACACTTTCAGTCACTTGATCCCCACCACCATTGAGTCAGGTCCGGCGAGGTGCTCAACTCGCGTCGAGCTAAATCCTGCTTGCTTCATCCACTCGGAGCAGTCCTTTCCGGTGTAGTCGAAACCGCCAGGCGTTTCAATCAACATGTTCAAGCTCATCAACAAGCCAAACGCATTCTGCCGCCGCTCATCGTCGATTAGTGCTTCAAACACAATCAGTGCCCCGCCCGGCGGTAGCGCTGCATAAGCTTTGTCGAGCAGCATGCGTTTTTCGTCGAGGTTCCAATCGTGCAGGATGTGCCCCATCGTGATCACATCGGCGGACGGTAGAGGATCGTCAAAGAAGTTACCCGGCAGAAAACTAAGCCGGTCGCTTAATCCGTTTGTCGCGACATACTCTTCAAAGATTGGCCCCACCACCGGCAAATCAAAATTACTGCCACGCAGATGTTCATGGGCCAAACAGACCTGGACCAGCAGGCCACCCTGGGCGCCACCAACGTCAACCACAATCTGATAATCTTTCCAGGGAAACTTCTCGGCGATGCCTCGCGAAGCGCCCATGCTTAGACCGGTCATGGCGCCAAGAAAAAGTCGCAAACGCTCAGGATCGTTGTAGAGGTTTTCGAAAAGTCCCGTGCCACCAGTCTTCACTTCATTTTGCGGTTGGCCGGTTCGTAACCCATCGGTAAGGAAGCCCCAGAACTTATACAGTCGTTCATTGGCCATCTCCAGCAAGCCACCGATGTAGCTCAGTTTTCCGCGTACTAGAAAGTGATCTGTCTCCGGAGTGTTGCGGTAGATCCCGTCTTCGCGTTCGAGCATTCCCAGGGCGACAAGCGTGTCAAAGAAATCGAGTGCACTTCGTGGATGCAAGCGGAGCTCAGCGGTTAGTTGTTCAGCGGTCTTAGGGCCGTCTGCCAGCGTGGTAAATAACCCAAGCTCGATGGCGCTCAAAAGGGTCTTGGACGCCATAAAGCCAAGCCCTAGCTTCATACAATTTTCCGGCGTTACAGCCTTCTGCGTGGACATCGATGTGAATTCTCCAGTTTTTGATTTATTGTCCGACACACTTCAGTTTGTCGCTGTCTCGCGTAAGGCTATTTGAAATTCCGGGCCGCCCTGGCATAGAACGACAAACTAAAAGTGTGTCGGACATTCGATAGCTCTGAGACTTTAAGTCCGGTTCGACCGCGTAATCTGTAGTTCATGGTAAATGAGAAATGGAAAATGATATATGGAAAATAGATTTCTTCTGGATGCTCGTCACCGTCAGTCAACGGTCAGTCGTCGGCCTTACGTATGCAGCGCCAATCGCTTGAGCACGCCGCCTTCAGCATCCGCCAGCGGATGGACCACGATGAATGCGTTTTCGTCAATCTCATGTGCGGTGCTCTTCACTCGCCCGATCTCCAGACGCGTCACCACGCAAAACAGAATGTCCTGTTAGAACGTCGTAAAGTAGTATTACCGCTTGAATCATTTCGCCAATTGTTTGTTGAGCGGCAAAAGCAATTCCCGCATGCTTGATTCCCTTACTCGCAAGAATTAAGAAATCAGAATCCATTGTGACGATGACGCGTCGCTCGGCAAAAGCGAAAGCCAGCTGCTCGGAATCGGACGCACTGATTCTTCGCGCGTCTTGCACTGTTAGAACATCAAGACCGCGCCCGCGCAAGCCTTCCGCGACGGCGTGGAATATGTTCATCCAGGTAGAATCTAATCTGCTCCCTTGAGCAGCTTCGTCTTTAGCTTTGAAGGAAAGGACGCTCGCAATTGCTCCGCAATATCGGCGTTCAGGCGAATATCATTTCGAATCTCGCCAACGTTATCGAAGTAGTACGCGAGAGCAGCGTGAACGTCACTAAGACTTAGGCCAGGGTAGGTTGCAACAATTTCGTCAGGTGTCATCGCTAAATCTTCATGATGAATCACTATGTCCATCACACGGATGCGATGACCCGCGACCCATGCTTTACCACCGCAAACGCCGGGAGACTTCGTGATTCGGTCTGTGATTGTTGTCGTCATAATGAGTTGGCCAAATTCCAACATGGTTCGGCTGGAGGAATCTGCCCGAAGTAGATCTCCTGCCGGCCACACTTACATCCCTTCCTGCGCCGCGCGGTCACGACGGGCGACGTGGGTTTTGTAGGCGGCTTCTTCGACACCGTGGGCCACGGCTGCGGCGACGCGTTTGTCGAATACTGAGGGAACGATGTATTCGGGATGGAGCTCGGCCGGGGTGATGATGCCGGCGATTGCATGGGCGGCGGCGAGTTTCATTTCTTCATTGATACGTGACGCGCGGCAGGCGAGGGCGCCCTTGAAAATTCCGGGAAAGCAAAGCACGTTGTTGATCTGGTTCGGATAATCCGAACGTCCGGTGGCCATGACGGCAACATAAGGCGCCGCATCTTCGGGCATGATCTCCGGTGTCGGGTTGGCCATTGCAAACACGATTGGCTTCGGCGCCATAGCTTTCACGTCCTCGGCAGTTATCACTCCCGGTACCGACAATCCCATAAAAACATCCGCGCCTTTGATAACGTCGTGGACAGTGCCCTTTTCATTGCTGGGGTTCGTGTTTTGCGCGTACCAATCCTTGATCCAATTCATGCGCTCTTTGCGTCCACGATACAGCGCGCCTTCCTGATCGCAGCCAACCACGTTGCGAACTCCGGCCGCCAGGATGATCTTCGTGCACGCGACACCTGCCGCACCGACTCCATTAACCACGACCTTGATGTCCGTCATTTCTTTGCCGACGATCTTTAAAGCATTGATCAGCGCCGCCAGCACGACGACCGCGGTTCCGTGCTGGTCATCGTGAAAGACGGGGACGTCGAGTTCCTCTTTGAGTCGATCTTCGATCTCGAAACAACGGGGCGCGGAAATGTCTTCGAGATTGATTCCGCCGAAAGCGGTGGCGATTGTTTTGACGGTGCGAACGATCTCGTCCGGGTCTTTCGTATTCAGGCAAATCGGGAAGGCATTAACGCCGGCGAATTCCTTAAACAACATCGCCTTGCCTTCCATCACAGGCATCGCCGCAGCCGGGCCAATATCTCCGAGGCCGAGTACGGCAGTGCCGTCAGTCACTACCGCGACCGTGTTTTTCTTGATCGTTAACGTGAAGGCTTTATCGGGATCGTCATGAATAGCCTGGCATACACGAGCGACGCCGGGCGTATAAGCCATGGAGAGATCGGCGCGGGTCTTCAAAGGCATTTTTGGGACAACCTCGATCTTGCCACCGAGGTGCATGAGGAAAGTGCGATCGGAAACATTGATGACTTCAATGCCGTCGATGTCTCTGACGGCCTGAATGATCTTTTCGCCGTGCTCACTGGAGACGGTGTTAACCGTAATGTCGCGGATGATGTAGTCCGGGCCGGCGTTGACGATATCAATCGCGCCAATGTCGCCGCCGGCTCGGCCGATCGCTGTAGCCACTTCACCGAGGGTGCCTGCGCGAGTAGAGAGTTTGACGCGCAAAGTCAGGCTATAACTGGCGCTGGGGACGCGTTCCACGAAGCGAGAATCTCCTCGATGCACTCGAATAGGGTTTCAGCAGACTCTAACGCTGGAACAAGAGTCAGGCAAGTAGGACAGACATTCCTGTCTGTCGGTCGCGAGAAGGCTGTGTTGGAAAAAGCAAAAGGAGATTTTTTCCCATCAGATACCGAGTTTCTTCCGCAGCCGACGCTCCAGCCGGTTCATCTCACCTTTGTCCGTGGAGTGATCATAGCCGCAAAGATGAATCATGCCGTGGAGAATGAGCTGGGCAATCTCATCGTCCAGGCTCATTTGATTCTCTTTTGCTTGACGGGCTGCCTGCTCAATGGAGATCACAACATCCCCAAGGTTCGAACCGTCGCTGCTTTCAAATTTGTCCTGCTCGGCGGGAAACGAAAGCACGTCAGTTGTACCTTGTTTGTGGCGCCACATGCGATTGAGTTCACTCATCGCCCGGTCTGAAACAAAAGCAACGGTGACGCCATCGCTATTTGTCGGCACGATCGCGAGCGCTTTCTCTGAAAATGCCTGCCAGTGATCGCAGTCTACTTTCAGTTTCCGCTGCCTATTAACAACTTCAACCATGGCTGATTACAGAACCGAGCGCGGTAGCTCTGGATGCTAGAGGCTACTTCAGCTGCGATAATCACTATCTAGTGATATTGGAAAACAACTCTTCTTCACCCACGTTAACTCTAGCATCCGGCGCTACCGCCACGGTTCTGTAAAGCTGCGCAAGTTGCAGTTGCCCGTCAGATGTCTCGCTTACGCGAGTGCTCGTCGTAGGCTTTGATAATCATCTGGACCAGCTTGTGGCGAACAACATCTTTTTCGGTGAAGTAAATAAACTCGATGCCATCGAGATTCGCCAGCACACGCTCGGCTTCAATCAGCCCGCTGCGCTTCCCCGCCGGCAGATCCACCTGGGTCACGTCGCCGGTGATGACCGCTTTCGAACCGAAGCCGATGCGCGTCAGGAACATTTTCATCTGCTCGCTGGTCGTGTTTTGCGCTTCGTCGAGAATGATGAAAGCGTCGGAGAGGGTGCGGCCACGCATGAAGGCCAGCGGCGCTACCTCGATCACCTGCTTCTCCAGGAGCTTCGTTACCCGTTCGTAGTCGATCAAGTCAAACAGTGCGTCATAAAGCGGCCGGAGATATGGATCGACCTTCTCCTGCAAGTCGCCGGGAAGAAAGCCCAACTTCTCGCCAGCTTCTACCGCTGGACGCGCAAGCACGATGCGGTTTACCTGCTTTTGCATGAGTGCCTGGACCGCCAACGCCACCGCAAGATAAGTCTTTCCGGTGCCGGCCACGCCGATGCCAAACACAACGTCCTGCTCCTGAATTGCCTGAATGTATTTCCGTTGAGTTGCCGACTTCGGCGCCACCTGCTTCTTACCGGCAGGGTTGAAGCGTGCCTTGGTGAAATAATCGCGTAGGCTAAACGCACGATCTTCCGCAATCTGCGCGAACGCCTCACGCAGCTCTTTGTCAGTGAACGTCCGGCCTTCGCGGAAGAGTTCGGAGAAATCTTCAAGGATGCGTTCCGCCGTCTTAACGTCTTCAGGATCGCCGTCGATAGACACGTCCTGTCCGCGCGCGTCAATGCGAACGTCGAGCAGCGTTTCCAGGTATTTGATGTTCTGATCGTGAACACCAAAGAGCGTTTCTAACCCGCGGGGTGGTAGTTCAATTTGTTTCAAAGGCTGGGACGATCTCCTTCGGTCGATTGAAAGATTGATAACGTGAATGAAGTGTGTTGGCGGGCGTGTGAGTCTGCAAAACGATTACCGGCATATGCTGTGAGTGCGACGCTACTATAAGCCTTCGGGGGTGTCAAATCGAATGCTCAAGACGAGCAATCTCCCGGTACCCGATGAAGTTTAGAGTTCAAGCCTTAGCTTGCGGGGGCGAAGCCACAGCCCGAAGGCTGAACTCTGAACTTCTAGCCTCTACCGCACGATGACTCTGTCTAACCCGCCAGGCACCCCTGCTTGACACTCATGATCGGCCTCCATATACTCCGTCACTTGCGCCCGGGCCATCATCGTGTAAACTGGTCTCGACAATACTCTTTAAGAACACTTTAGTTGGACGAATTACTGGAGTTTTGAATGCCGAATCATAAGTCAGCTGAAAAACGTATGCGCCAGAACGAGAGGCGCAGGAAGATCAATCGCGGTAATCGCAGCCGCGTAAGAACGTCGATCAAGAACCTGCGTAGCGCGCTGGGAACCGGCGACACCAAGCAGGTCACTGAGTTGTTACCGCAAGCGATTTCGACAATTGACAAAGCGGTGCAAAACGGTGCGTTGCATAAGAATGCTGCGGCTCGTTACAAATCACGTTTGACTGCTCATTCGAATGCAGCTTTAGCGAAATAAGCTTTAAGATAAACAGGAATCCAGGCGGGGCGGATCGATTATTCGGTCCGCCTCGCTTTTTCGTACGACCTACTAACGCAACGAGAGACAGACAGGAATGTCTGTCCCACTCAGACCATGAACCACTACTCAAACGAACCCGAGATTGAAGCAGTCGTCCAAGGTTTCGAAAACTGTACCACCGCCAAAGAAGCGTTTACGCATCGCCAACATCTGACAGTTGCCGTGTGGTATCTCTATCACTCAAACGAGGCGCAAGCGCTCGAAAAAATGCGAATGGGGTTACTTCGCTTTCTGGGCCATCACGGCGTGGCTCAAGGCAAGTACAAGGAGGACCTGACTGTGTCCTGGCTCAGGCTGATCAAAGCGGCTATTGATGAGATGGATTCGAATCTTCCCTTTCTTGAAATTACAAACAACGTGCTGGATCGATTGAGCAGCTCGAGTTTAATTAAAGATATTTCCGGGCCGAGCGGCTGAACTTTGGAGGAACTCTTCAATACCTCGAGGTTGGGAAGGTGGGCTATGCCCCCGCGTAAGATCGTGGTATTCAACGAGCGGGGGTAAACCATCCTTTCCAACCTCGAACTATTCAGCGTCGCCCCCGGAGACTTTGCACTCTTACACAGCAAAAGCGCGTGAGAGTTAATTACAACCCTCACGCGCTTCTGCTTTATGGAGTGTTAAGTGTTAAAGCAGCTTTGCGGACGCTGTCTTCGTTAATGGGTTTACTGTTATACGCATCACCTTCGTCAGTGATAACAGTCCCGTTCCAGAGCTTCCCGCCCCTGCGCCGCCGCCTGCCGGCTCTCCGGCCGCTCCTGCCTCTCCGCCGGCTCCACTTGCCCCGCGCTGGAATGCAGTCACGACAACGTCAATGCTGAACAACTCCGCAGCCGGATTGTTGAACTGCAACGTCCGGTTGCCGGTTATCTCAGCGGCGGTAAACTCCTGGTCCGCACCCAGCAGGTTTGAATAACCAAACAGCGCGGCGTTGCTAAGGCTCCTGCCGTTTCCGCCATTGTCAGCATTCTTAACAGTGACGGTTCCCGAACCGGAGTTGATGCCCACGATGTTTAGTTCAACCAACGGTACATAGGTCGAGGTCGATTTGTTGGTGATGTTCAGGTCCATCCTAAACACGCCCCCGCTGAGGCTTACGTTAGACATCGCGGTTGAAATCTGGGTAGTGATGTCTACCTTACTTCTACGATCAATTTGAATTGACGAAGCATTACTCGGCGCAGTCACGTAGAAACCGACCTGACCCGGAGCTAGTGCACTGACGCGGTAGGAAATCTCGCCATTTGGCTGATCCGTGAGTGCCAGTGTGGTTGCCGCGGTGCTCCCGATGAGTTCGTAGTTTGTTCCATCCGTGGAGCGTTCAACTTCGTAGCTGCTCGAGCCGCTTGTCGGTTGCCAATTCAAGGTGATCGAGCCGTCGAAATCTACGGGTTTGCCTTGAGCGTCTGTGAAGTCGCCCGCGATTCCGTCCATGACCGGAGGCGCGTTGCCCTTGGTCAGTTTAGTAATGACTGTAAATTCGGTCCCGGCATTGGCGAACCCGATCACGCGATGCGTGTAGGTGCCCGGGCGAGTGACTGTAACGCTCACAAACTCGCCACCGACGCTGTTGCCCGACTGGTTAACGATCTCGCCATCCGGACCGAGAAGCTGGTAGTCAAGATCGGGCTGACCTGTCTCGCCCACCTGCATCCACTCCGTAGTTGCCTCAATGCGGAAAGTCGAAGCATCGAGGTTGAATGGAATGTCTTTGTAGGTTACGCCGTTCAACTCCGGCTGGAATCCAAGCGTATCGCGCTGCGCGCCGGCATCACCCGCGGGCATGATGTCGGTAACCACGCTGGTTACTACGGTAGGCTCGTTGGGCATGGACGGACCGGGCCGGAAAAAGAACGGCATCCGCAGCGATTCACCACCGTCGGACCGTCGCGCCGTAACAAACCATTGCATCTGAATCTGTTCAAAGACGATAGACGTCCCGTAAATCTTGGCCGCCATTGAGTCGCGCAACACATCGCCGTTCACCGTAGCATTAACAGTGAAGCTGGCATCGCCACCCGCAGGCACGTTGACGCTGCCGAGCGATGTAGCGATGTTAATACCGGCGAGTTGCAGGTCGCGGTTGTTGGCCACTCCGAGGTTGTATGTGCCACCCTGGCCTGAAAGATCTCGAATGGTAACCGTGACGGGCACGGTATGGGTTACACGGCTATTGATCACCGGCACTTCGCCAAAGGAATGGCTGCCGAGAATCGCAGGCTCATCCATTGGACCTTGTGGGTCGGAGTTAGTGACGCCCATTAATGCTTTGGCGTTAATCGCTTCAGGAACGTCGACGAGACCGCCGCCCTGCGCAATGATCGAGTCTGCCGTCGTGTGACCGTCGGCTTTCGGTGCGCCGGCCTGGTCGCGCATATTCGTCGACGTGTTGATTAGCACGGTGCGAATAATGTCTGGTGACCAGTCTGGATGCGCCTGTTTGATGAGTGCAACTACGCCTGCAACGTGTGGTGTCGCCATCGAGGTACCGTCGAGGTGCGCGTACTGCGGTGTGTTTTCGAGAGTACCGAGTGCACCCACCACGCTTGCCGGCGGCGCCGCTGCCAGCACTGCAACCCCTGGCGCTGAAACGTCAGGCTTAACCTGCCCAAGGCCACGCACTGGGCCGCGAGAACTGAAATCGCCCATCTCGCCAACAAAGCTGGCGCTGGTGAATGGATTCATCCGAATCGGGAATTCCGATACGGTTCCGTTGGGTGGGTCGACAGCGTTGTTGTCTGCCGAGGAGATGGCATCAAGCAGCGTTTCGCCGTCTTCGGGCGCAATGGTGGCTGCCGGAATAAGAGTCTTGACACCATTCACAGTTCCGCGGCTGTCGAAAACGATGACGCCAACCGCGCCGGCGTTGAAGGCCTGCATGATAATGTCAAAGTTGGTCGCTCCCAGAGCGTCTCTAACAAGAGCGATGCGACCGCGAACACTGGCAGGCCAGGTCCCCTCAGCGAGGGCGACATACGCATAACGTTGGGCCATCGAGGAGGTAGGCAGGCTCGCAGTGCCTTGCATCGGGAACAACGTCATGCGGTTGAAGCCCGCGGCGGTTGGAAAATTATTCGCTGGTGTGATTGCGCCAGTTGTGGCCGACGGGAAAGCGGAAGCTTGTAACAACTCGCCCGACCAAAGTGATGCGGCAGCTCCCGGATGCGTGGTCGCGCCGACTGAGATGACGTGAACGCCCGCTGCCGGTGAACCAGTCGTTCCCTCGCCGGGGCCGGAATTGCCGGAGGCCGCAACCACAGTGGCACCCGCGAGCGCTGCATTGCTGCATGCGATGGCCGTCACGTTGTCCGGGCCACCGCCCCCACCTAAACTGAGGTTGATGACATGTGCGACCGGCTTCGTGTGCAGCCCTGTGAGCGTGAACGGCGAAACTGAATCTTCAAGAGCCATGGTTATGTCGGCAGCCTCGCAACCGCCAATCGATGGAAGTCCTAAGCTGCCAGGGATCGACCGAATGTTGCTGCACACGGTGTAGGACATTAGCTTCGCCTGCGGTGCGACGCCGTGCAGATCAAATTCGTCCCCGGTAGCGGGAACGCCGTCAGCGCCCGGATGTCGCGCCAGGTAACCCGCGGCCGTCGAAGCGACGTGCGTGCCGTGGCCAAAGCCATCGTTGGCCGCGATGTCTGTTAGCGGCAGGTTATAGATAACTTTTTTATTTGTGTTAACACCGGCCACCTCGGGAGCGACGCCGAGTCGTGGCGGAGTTGGATCGCCGCCGAACATCGGGTGCGTCCAATCAATACCTGTGTCGAGCACAGCGATGTTGACTCCGTAGCCCTCGTAGCCTTCGGCGATATTATTGTCGGGGCCAAGATGCTTTATCGCGCCGTATACCTTCGGCGCGCGGATGTAGTCGACGCTCTTGTGAAGCACCGGCTGAAACATCTCGTTCATGTGAACTTTCTTCACTTCGGGCATGCTTTCAATCGCAGAGATAGAAGAACGCGGAACCCTCAGTGCCACGCCGTTGAGAACCAGCGTATAGCGAAGCTGCACGGTGGCCGCGCTGCTTCCGTCAGGATTTTTCACGTTGCGCGACATCGCCGTCGCGCTTACGCCGCTACTGCTCAGCGCGGTCAGGAATTGATCCTGCTTCGCGCGTAATTGGTCGCGGTAGGATTGCAGCGCTGCGTCAGAGAGGGGCTGGCCTGCCCTTTCCGCCCTGGCTTTGTAAACAGCGCCGGGCTCGTCCTTGAGTTCAACGATAATTGAAGTGTCGGCATCGGTGGCGGTGGCCGGATTCGTCGCCGTTTGACTGAGCAGCACTGCTGCCACAACTAGAAAAAGCAGCGCGGTTAGAACTGTGCGAAGCTTGGTAAATTTGTCGAACATCTCAAGGCCTCCTAAAAAATTGACGGGTTTGTTCTGCGACAGCCCGTGGGTTGGTTTATTCATGGTGACAATTTAAAGGAGGCGCCTTGAGAAAAACTTGAGGTGGTTGCGGAAAACTTTGGGGGCCTGACTGGTCGGAGACTGGTCGAAAACAAGGGGTTTTTGGTCACTTGAGCGAAACTTGAGAAGTTAAACAGGGTTTGTGGCACCGACCGCTCTGAAAGGCGGTCGGAAAGGCAGGAAATCAGCAACTGGGATCGCGGGCGTCCCGCCCGCAGCGCTTGTGGAGACACCTCTGTCGAGCTTTGAACGCGGTGGCCACGAGGCGGGCGAGACGCCCGCGGTCCCAGGTTTAAAAAGCGCGTGGCGGAAGCCCCCCTTCCGCCACGCCTCAAATGAGCGGCAGAACCGCTTATCTCACCAGTGACACTGTCTTGGTTAACGGGTTGACTGTGAATCGAAGTGTCGTTCCTCCCAGCAATCCGCTGCCTGGCGTGGTGTCTCCCGAGGTTGTGCCACTTGTCGAAGAGCCGGACGTCGAGCCGTCACCTTCTCCGCCGCCGCCCGAAGTTCCGCCGCTGCCGGCGGCTCCAGCCGGATCGGGCAGATGCCCCCGCACGACAACGGTGATCTGGAACATCTCACCCATCGGATTATTGAATTGCAACAGGCGCGAGGCGCTCGTTTCGCCTGGGGCCAGACGCTGATCTGATCCAGCCTGCGACGTGTAATCAAACGTAGCCGGTGAACTAACGCCGTTTCCCCCATCGTCTGCGTTCTTCACGCGCACATTGCCGCTGTTTGAAGTTACCGAAGTAATAATCATCTTAAGCGGCGAGAAGATAGACGCATCTCCGGAGATATTTTTTAGTGTGTAATTGAATTGAAATACACCACCGGAAAGGCTCACGGATCCGTCGACCATCCTGGCTTCGATCATCGATGTGACGTCAGCTTCCAGACGCCGATCAACCACCACGGTTTTAGCGGCGCTGGCCGGACCGGCCAACAATCCGTTTTCTACCGTGTAGAGCCCACGAACGCGGTATTGGAATGTACCGTTTCCGCGGCCGGTAAAGTTGTACGTCGTTTCCGCCGCCGCAACGTCAGCCACGGTGGCCCAGCTTGCGCCGTTATTGTTTGACTCCTCGATGCGGAACTTCGCAGGCGAGTTTGTGCCCGTAGCGGCAAAGCTCAGCCCGTAGTTGCCATCGATATCCGTCGCCGGATTTCCGCTGAATTCCGTGCCGCTTGCGTTGTTCAGATTTGGAGCAAACATCGAAACGGTTGGCGCGATCGCACGATACTGGAAGGGCATCCGCAACGTTTGTCCGCCATCGTTGCGGTTCGCCGTCACGTACCATTCAATCTGCGTCGGGTTAGCCGGAACCGATTCACCATTGACGGTGATGTTCACGTTGAAGCTGGCGCTGCCGCCGGCAGGAACTTCCACCGACGAGATCGCCGTGCCGGTTCCGTCAGTAAAGCTGACTGATACTCCCGTCGGCAGATTACGCACCGCGCTCGAGCTCAGGTTATAGACTCCGCCGCCGTTGCCATTCGTAACGTCCGTGATGGTGACTGTTTGAGTTTTGGTGTTCGTGCCAATAACACCGGCAATCGGCACAGCACCAAAACTGTGGCTTCCGAGGAAATCCGGGTTGCCTGGCGATGTTCCGCACAGCGGTGATGGATTTCCACCATAGTTTGGACAGATGTTGTTGGGTCGGGCCGACGGCGCTGAGCCGCTGTCCACGAAGTTCCCTGTACCCATCATCGCCTTAATGTTCGCTGCCGCGAACGCGTCCGGAAGACCGGCGCCAATCTGGTTGATAGTCTGCGTCCCGTCGGCCACTGGTGTGCCGTCCCCCTGACGCAGGTTGGTAGCCGTGTTCATAAGCGCGGCCCGAATCATCGAAGGTGTCCAATGTGGGTTCTTCTGCTTTACGAGCGCGACCAGTCCTGCCGCCATTGGCGAACTCATTGATGTGCCCGAGGCGGAAATGTAACCGGTTGGGTCAAACATAAATGCAGTGTTAGTCCCGATGCCGCCCACTCTTACTGTCGCTGACAGAACGGAAACACCGGGCGCTGTGACGTCAGGTTTAATCATTCCGAAGCCGGTGACGGGACCTTTCGAACTGAAGCCGCCCATGTCAGGCTCAAATAGGAGGGCCTTGTTGAGACGCATCTGGTTCGGCGAAATCGCGCCGAAGGCTGTGGATCCGATGGCGGATTTCAGGTATTCACCATTCGCTTTCGAAATTCCGACCACCGGAACCGTAGACTTACGCACGGTCGCGGCGGTTAGCTCGCCGTCCACGTTGTTGTAGATGACCACCGCTATTGCGCCCTTAGCGACAGCGAAAGCAGCCTTATTTGAGAAGAGACCAGTACCCGCGGCGGGCGCTGGCGGTGACGTGTTAACAGTGCCGCCCCGCTCTATCAGAGCGATCTTTCCCGCCACAGAGTCGGGCACCTGATCGGGCGTTTCAGCCAAACCGCAAAACACGTATTTGTTGGTGATGTCTGCGGTGATAGGCGCGCCTCCATCCAACGCAAACGCCTTCATGTTGGTCCGGTTGCCGCCACCAACTTCGTCAAGCTTGTTGGGTGCTGACCCCGGATCTATGTTAGCGCCAACAGTAAGCACGCGCCTGCCGGAACCTGGTGAACCAATCGTTGCCTCACCGGTCGGGTTAGTGGGCGTCGGGGCGCCGCTATTGCCGGCCGAAGCGACAACGGTCGTGCCAGCCAGCGTTGCGTTGTCGGAAGCGACAGAAGTTGGATAATTCGGATCGTTACTCGTGTTACCGAGGCTCATGTTGATGACGTGGGCAACTGGTTTCGGAAAGCCCGCGATTGTGAACGGCTGTACCGCATCTTCAATAGCCATAACGATCGAGGAGGCTACACCCGCCCCCACTGTTGAAAGCACCTTGTATCCCATGATTTTTGCCTGGGGCGCCACGCCGTGAATAGCCACGTCGTCCGCTGTCAACGGCAGCCCGTCCGGACCAGGAGCATTAGCCAAATAGCCGGCTGCGATACCTGCCACGTGTGAACCGTGTCCAAAGTCATCCTGGACTGCCCCTGCTGTCAGATTCAGGTAATAAGGAACTTTCGCATTCGCATTTGTGGCTGCGACTGATGGGCCAACTCCGAACCGGGGAGGCGTGGGGTCGCCGCCAAACATCGGGTGGGACCACTCGACACCGGTGTCGAGAATGGCGATGTTGATTCCTTCGCCATGCACACCGCCCGTGTTGAGCGCGTCGCCCATCTTCACCTGGGGCGGGTTGCCATACAAGGACGGTGCCCGCGTGTATTTGACACCGTTGTCCAGGTGCAAAGCAATCTCTTCGTCGATGTGCACCGACTTTACCTGGGCCATCTCCTTAATGGTATCGATGGCCGAGACCGGCACGCTAAGAGTTAGGCCGTTATAGACGTAGTTGAAGCGGTACTGGATCTCGCTCACCTCGCCGTTTGGTCCATTTGGTGCGTTAACGCTGACCAGGCTGTAGTCGACGCCCGCAGCGCTCAGTTGATTCAGGAAGTCGTTCTGTTCCGCGATGATCTGCTGGCGATACGCTTGCAGATCGAAATTCTGGCCTCGGGCCTCCGCCGCCGCTTTGGCGACGATTACGGGGTCAGACTTCAATTCCACAATTACTGGTTGTGCGGCGGCAAAAGTCCGGACAAGTAGATCTCCGGCCACCAAACTCGCAGCTAAGAGCACCACCACAATCAGCGTAAGCGCTGACATCTTGATAAATAGGTTTCGCGACATGGCTCCAACTCCTCTCATCGACGTCTCGGTTTAATGTCTGGGTACAGTCCCATGGTTATCAGTATCCGGAAACGGCTTGAGAAAAACTTGAGGCGTTGAAGATTTGATTTTTGTGAAGATTTGGGCGGTTTTGCTGGCAAAAACCGGGGTTGAGGAAAACTTGAGGCGGGCTGGAGGCTACTCCTTGGAGTGCGCCGGCCCCGGCGGCGCTTTTGCCCGCGGCGGCCTGGCGCTGCTTTGCGGGTTAACTCGATGGTTCAGCTTCTCAGGATTGGACCAAAGCGCCGCCGGGCCGGCGCACTCCAAGGAGTTACTTCTTTCTTCCGGTCACGATTAGAACCTGTGCCGGAAAGTTCATGTTGCCGCTTTCAAAAAACGCGGAGACCGCCGACGCGGTGGCAGCTTTCATTGCCGCTACCTCTTCGGAATCCAGCTGCGCCAACTTGCTTCTAAACGTGTCAGACATCTCGGTGCGCAAAGTCCAAAATCCTTCGATGTCAATCGGGTCCTCGATTCGAAAGGGCACGGTCTGTTCGGTAACTTCGAGAGCACCGGCGTCGGCAAACACCTTGGCGAGTTTTCCAGGTCTCGCGAAACGGAAAGCAGTAGGCGCATCTTCATCCTCAGGCTCAGCCGGAACAAATTGATTCAGCACATCGCTGATAACACTGAAGAACGGATTGAACTCACGTGCTGCCCAAACCAGCAATGCGATCCGACCGCCTGGTTTCGTAACTCGCAGAATTTCGCGCAAGGCCAACTGCGGGTCTACGAAGAACATTGCGGATAATCGGCCGAGGACGACGTCAAACGTGTTGTCGGGAAACGCGAGACGCTCGGCGGAAGACTGATGAAATGCGATGTTCGATAATCCTCACCGCTCCGCTTCGTCGTGCGCCGTTTGCACCATCCCAGCTGCTGGGTCGGTGTAGGTCACATGGCCCGACGTACCCACAATAGTCGAAAGCGTCAACGATGGTTCACCGCTTCCGCCGCCAATATCGAGAATGGATTGTCCTGGTTGAATATTAGCCGCGGTGACGAGTGCACGCGTGAGCGGCGCAAACATATTTTCGATCGTGGTTTGGTATTTGTTCCAATACTGGGAAGAACTTTCCCAGGCGGTGAGGACTTCGTTGGCATTCCTGCTTGTCATCTTAGTCGCAATCTAGTCTTGATTTACTTTGGCTCGAGCGGTAGGCCGGCTTTCTCCCACGCTTCCAACCCTCCGAACAACGGATGGACGTTTTTGTAGCCACTGGCGGAGAGCTTTTGCGCTACGCTCGCTGCCGACGCTTCATGTGGGCAGGTGCAATAACTGATCACCGTTCGCTCGTGTGATATTTCAGAGAAGTGTTGTTCCGCTTCCTCGTCGGGAACACGCAATGCGCCCGGGACTTTGGTCTCGGCTTCATCCCAGGCTTTGGGATTACGCGCATCAATAAAAGTAAATTGTTCACCACGATCCATTCGGGCTTTCACTTCATCGATCGTCACTCTGGTTGCTTCCATTGCAATCCTCCTCCTCACATTACAGGCTACGCCATATCAAACAAAAGAACTTCCGCCGGCTCGCGACCCGTAATTTCAACAGTCGCCTCATCCGAAATCGCTGCGCCATCGCCCTGCTTCAACTCGACGCCATTAAGAGTAATTCCCCCGCGGGCCACTTGTACCCAAGCCTTCCTCTGCCCGCCGAGGCCATGCGTAACGGCTTGCCCCGCATCGAGCTTTGTCGCGTAAACATCTGCGTCCTGATTGATCGTGACCGAGCCATCACGTCCATCTCCCGACGCGATCAAACAAAGCCTTCCCTGCTTCAACTCATCAGCAAACATCTTCTGCTCGTAGCCTGGCTCGAGACCCTGCGCTTTAGGCATGATCCAAATCTGTAACAGATGTACGGGCGCGTCAGGCGAAGGGTTTGCTTCGCTATGGGCCACGCCGGTTCCGGCAGTCATTCGCTGAACTTCGCCGGGCTTGATGATTGACCCATTTCCCATACTGTCTTTGTGAGCCAAGCCGCCTTCCAGCACGTAGGTAATAATCTCCATGTCTCGATGCGAATGGGTTGGGAAACCATGCCCGGGCGCGACGCGATCTTCATTTATCACTCGCAGGCTACCGAAACTCACGTGCTGAGGATCGTAGTATCGATCAAATGAAAACGTGTGATAGGTGTCGAGCCAACCGTGATCGAAGTGGCCGCGTTCTTCTGCTTTGCGAATAGTAATCATTTGGTTACTCGATGTAGTTCAGAGTTTAACCTTAGGTTGTGTCTTCTCGTAACGCAAACTGTTAGTTTGCGGACGACGGGTTACCACTACCTCAGGAACCCATAAACACCTTCACCAACTCATTCAACCCCTCGGCATCCTCTTCGTCAAACCTGGCGAGCGATGGACTATCGAGATCGAGCACGCCAATCAATGTACCGTCTTTGACAAGTGGCACCACGATCTCCGAATTAGACGCACTGTCGCAGGCGATATGTCCCGGAAATTCGTGGACATTATCGACAATGATCGTTTGCCGCTGTCGAGCCGCGGTCCCGCAAACGCCTTTGCCCATTTCGATACGGACACAAGCCGGTTTTCCCTGGAATGGGCCAAGAACGAGCTCACCCTCTTTCAATAAATATAAGCCTGCCCAATTCACATCAGTCAGCGAGTGATACAACAACGAGGAGAAGTTTGCCGCATTGGCAATGAAGTCGCCCTCTCCTTCGAGCAGACTGCGAAGCTGCGATCGCAACAGCGCGTATACCTCTGCTTTCGAATTCGTCTCTTGTTGTGCAAGCTGAAAGGTCATGCCCTTATTCCACTTCAACGTTACGAATCGCGGAGCGATTTCATTAACACCGCGGCTTCAGCACGGTGATCAGGGCTCGCCCATTTCTCCGTGAACCGTTTTAACGGTTTTGTTGCGTCACGATCATGAGAAACCGTTCAAACGGTTCAAAACAAATAAGTGTCATCTATCACCGGGCTGAAGCCACGGTGTTAAGAGATCGCTCCGCGTATTCACTGATTATTTTTCACGCTCGCTTTCCGAGCGCCTGATGCTGATCACAACCGATTTCGAAACCGGCGTATTGCTTTTCTCCGCTACGCTACGAACCGGCACCAGCACGTTTGTTTCCGGAAAATACGTGGCCGCACAACGACGCGGAATACTGTATGGCACTACAGCAAATCGACGCGCCATACGCTCCTCGCCCTCAAAGTGGCTTATGAGATCAACCAAATCACCCTCGTTAAGATCAGCTGCCTTCATATCATCTCGATTGAGAAAAACAACCCTGCGTCCGTTGTAAACTCCTCGGTAACGATCGTCCAACCCGTAGATCGACGTATTGAACTGGTCGTGACTGCGGATGGTCATCATCAAATACTGACCCGGATCTAGATCGTGTTTCGGCAAACTATGCACAGTAAAAACAGCGCGACCGCTGGGAGTTTTAAACACGCGCTGACGCGGAGCACTGGGAAGATGAAAGCCTCCCGGCTGCCGCACGCGAACGTTGTAGTCCTCAAATCCCGGAACCACTTTCTCGATGCGATCTCTTATCCGATCATAGTCCGCACTCAAAGCCGACCAGTCGACGTTTGAACGTTTACCGAGTGTGGCAACCGCGAGCCGCGCCACAATCGCAGGTTCGCTTAAAAGCTCCGGCGAAGCCGGCTTCAGTGAGCCTCTCGACGCCTGCACAACAGCCATTGAATTCTCTGTCGTCACGAACTGTGGGCCGCTGGACTGCACATCGGTCTCAGTCCTTCCCAGGCATGGCAGAATCAGGGCCTGTTCTCCGGTAATCAAGTGTGCGCGATTGAGTTTGGTTGAAACTTGTACGGTCAGCTTGCAACGTCGCAGTGCGGTGGCCGTGAACTCGGTGTCTGGCGTCGCCGATAAGAAGTTCCCGCCCAGCGCAAAGAAGACGCGAGCGCGCCCATCGTGCATCGCCTGGATGGCATTCACGGTGTCGAACCCATGCCGGTAAGGAGGCTCAAAGCCAAATTCTGCCGCAAGGTTATTTAAAAACCAATCGGGCGGCCGTTCCCAGATGCCCATCGTCCTGTCGCCCTGGACATTGCTATGTCCACGCACCGGACAAAGTCCTGCGCCAGGTTTTCCAATCTGGCCCCGCAACAACATGAGATTTACGATCTCTTGAATGTTAGCCACGGCATTTTTGTGTTGCGTGAGCCCCATGGCCCAGCAAAAGATCGTGCGATCAGATTCAACGAATATCTCTGCGGCTTCTTCGATGTCTGTTCGTCTTACGCCGGATTGCTGGACGATCTCGTCCCAGCCCACGTTGTTCAAAGCAGCAGAAAACGCCTCAAACCCCTCGGTGTAGTCGCGAATGAATCCCCAGTCGAGAACACCCGGGCGCTTTTCTTCCTCAGCCAGAACCGCCTTCATGATTCCCTTGAGCAAAGCAACGTCGCCATTGATCCGCACTTGTAGAAACAAATCTGCGAGTGTTGCGCCTTCACCGAGCCAGCCCAAAACATGCTGCGGATGTTTGAACTTTGTCATGCCGACTTCGGGAAGTGGGTTGATGTGCACCAGGCGGCAACCTTTCTGTTTCGCCTTCTCGAGCGCGCTCAGCATGCGCGGGTGGTTAGTGCCGGGATTTTGTCCGATGACAAAAATGGCCTGGGCCAGATTGAAGTCTTCCAGCGTAACGGTGCCCTTGCCAGCGCCGATAGTTTCGCCTAACGCGGAGCCGCTGGACTCGTGGCACATGTTTGAGCAGTCGGGAAGGTTGTTTGTGCCAAACTGCCGCACGAAGAGTTGATAGAGAAAAGCCGCTTCGTTGCTGGTCCTGCCGGAAGTGTAAAAGATGGCTTCGTCGGGATGATTCAGAGCGTTGAGTTCACTGGCGATGAGAACAAACGCTTCGTCCCAGCTTATTGCCTCGTAATTAGTCGCACCGGCGCGGAGCACCATCGGATGTGTAATACGCCCTTGCGTGCCCAGCCAGAAGTCGGATTGATTAGAAAGATCGGCGACGGTCCACTTTTGAAAAAACTCCGGCGTGACGCGCTTGGTTGTAGCTTCGTCGGCGACGTGTTTGGCCCCATTCTCGCAAAACTCGGCGTGCGAACGTTCGCCATCGGGTTCAGGCCAGGCGCAACCGGGGCAATCGAAACCGGTTTTTTGGTTGAGCTGCAGGAGAGTGCGCACACCACGCCTTAAACCCATTTCGCGTAACGTATGTTTGGTAGTGGCAATTATCGAGGGAATGCCGCCCGCTGTTTTGCTGGGCGACTCGATTTGAACTAAACGGGACTCTTCCGGCGTTTGAGCGTTGATCTCAGTTGATGTTGGTTCCCGATCTGGCATCTTGTAAACACCGATGATTAATTGTATTTCGCCGGAGAGTGAGCGCGAAGCCACACCCCAAAGGTTGAACTCTGAACTGCTAGCGATTGCCGTTAAGTACTTTAACTGTTTGGCCGACAACAACCTTCCCGCTTTGCAGCACGCGCGCATAGATTCGTGAATACCCGGGATGCACTTTCTGCGAAATGCGCTGATACTTACCGTCAACAAAGTAATCTGGAATCGTGTTGCAGGGTGTGGTGTAGCTGGTCAGCTCGACCCGGACTTCATCACCCAGCGCCAGCTTTGTCCCCGGCTCCAGCTTGCTCCAATCAAGACCTGCGATCGTTACATTCTCGCCGACCGCACCGGGAAATATGGGGTGCCCTTCAGTCTGAAGCTCAAGAATTCGCTCCAGCGAAAACAGACAGAGCGCACGTTCGGGGCCACCATGAATTCCAGGGAAACGATGATCGTCGCCGCTCATCCCAAGTTCGTTGACCGTGGCTTCGCGCACAGCGAATTTCGGCACGCCGCCGGGAGAAACGTTTAGTTGAAATATTCGTCCGGTCATTTGTCTTATATGTTCCAATCGGCCCTTGATCGACGCTCATCCAGTCAAGCCCAGAGGCTAGGAGTTGCGACCTTAGTTTGCGAATTGTACTACGAGGACGATCTTAGAGTTGAACGCCGGGTAAGCACGCGGAGCGATCTCATTAACACCGTGGCTTCAGCCAGGTGGCGCCTGTCACATCATTGTTTCCGGTCCCATCTGACCACCGGGCTGAAGACGCGGTGTTAATGAGATCGCTCCGCGTTACCGCTACTTGCTTCTCCGGCACGTGCGAACCGAATTGCCTCTGCACCAAAAATTTGACTTGCCGGCGCATTTGGCTTAAAAGCTTCTACTCTCTTTAAAATGGATCTTACAACCGTTGATTCTGTCATCAGAGGAAACAACTCATGACTCGTCTAATCTTCCGTGGGGTCGCTCTGTCTTTACTCATGATCGCCTGCGGCAGTGTTGCCGCTGCCCAGATCAAACCCGGTCGCGATCCTAACCAGCCCATTGATGAGGAATACACAAAGAAGATTCGCGAATACACCACCGAGCCATTTTTTAACTCGCCTTTAACCGATTACCTGCCCGCTTCGACGCGCGTGCCGACACCGAAAGAGGTGCTCGGCGACGTTGCCGGCGCGCCTGGCAAACTGCCTTACGCAGAGGACGTACATCGCTACATGCGTTTGCTCGAGAAGGCGAGCCCGCGGGTAAAGGTTTTCTCAATTGGCACTACGGAAGAAGGTCGGGAGATGATCGCGGTCGCGGTTGCTTCCGAGACCTTGCTGGAGCGTTTGGACGAGAACCGCGCGCGACTCGCGAAACTTGCAGACCCGCGCGTGATTAGTCTCAATGATGACGAGGCCGACAGAATCGTCGCCGAGTCGTTTCCGATCTACTACATAACAGGTTCGCTTCACTCAACCGAGACCGGCTCACCTACAGCCTTGATGGAGCTCGTCTATCGGCTAGTTGTTGATGATAGTCCCTATGTGAAGAGCATTCGCGATAACGTAGTCACACTCATAACTCCGGTGGCTGAAGTTGACGGCCGAAACCGTGCCGTCGACGTCTACAACTGGCACCTGGCAAATCCAAAAGCAAATTGGCAGCCGCTGGTCTATTGGGGTCACTACGTGGCCCACGACAACAACCGCGACGCAATCAGCCTTTCGCTGAAGCTGACTCGGAATATACTGAACACATACCTCGGCCAAAAAGCGATCGTGCTTCACGACCTGCATGAGTCCGTCCCTTATCTCTACGACAACACCGTCGGAGATGGCCCGTATAACGCCTGGGTGGATCCGATTCTGACAGACGAGTGGCAGATGATTGGCTGGCATAACGTGTCCGAGATGACCAAGTTTGGTATGCCGGGCGTGTTTGCACATGGAAACTTCGATACGTGGTCGCCCGGCTACCTTATGTTTATCGCGGCCACGCATAACGGCATCAGCCGGCTTTACGAAACCTTTGGAAACGCCGGAGCCGACACTGTCGAGCGCACACTTTCGCCCAGCGATTATCAGCGCACCTGGTATCGGCAGAATCCGCCGCTGCCGAAAGCAAAATGGTCCCAGCGCAACAATAATAACTACCAACAAACCGCGCTGCTGACGACACTACACCACTTCGGCAACAACAATAAGCTCTTCCTCAAAAACTTCTATCTTAAGAGCAAGCGCTCTGTGGAGAAGCCTAAGAACGAAGGTCCGGCTGCTTATGTGTTTCCGGCTGACGACCCTCGTTTGGCTGGGCAGGCAGATTTGCTCCGCACTCTTCAGGCACAAGGATGCGAAGTACACAGGGCAACGGCGCCGTTTACAGTCTCAATAAGGGCGAAAAAGAAAGCCGGCCCATCGCCTTCGCCTTCGCCTTCGCCGAGCGGTTCGACTACGCCGGTTGCGAAGCAAGTGGCCGAAGATCGGCAGTTCCCTGCCGGCAGTTACATAGTTCGTATGGACCAGCCATACAGCCGAATAGCTGACGCACTTCTTGACTATCAGTATTGGGCGCCAAACGATCCGCAGCAGAACGTTTACGACGATACCGGCTGGACCATGGGCGAGCTGGGGAACATACAGGTAGTGCGTGTTACCGATGCGAGTGTGTTGACCGCACCAATGGAACGCATCAATGGCGACGTGCGCGCCACCGGTGGGATCAACGGAAGCGGCTCCGTGTACCTCATCAACCACAATGCCGACAATGCTTTGGTAACCCTTCGCTATCGTTTTAAGGATGCAGTCGTGGAAGCGGCCGAAGAACCCTTTGAAGCGGCGGGTCGAAAATTCAATCGCGGCTCTTTCATAATGCGCCGGGTTGCGGCCAACGAGCTGCAGCAAACAGCGGCGAACCTCGGTTTGCAAGTGTATGCGGTTGACACTGCTCCGGTAGTCAAAACGCACCCGGTAAGAGCGCCGCGTATTGCGCTAATGCATACATGGATAAGTACGCAGGACGAAGGCTGGTGGCGAATCGCTCTGGATCAGCTCGGCGTTCCCTACGCGTATATCAGTACGCAGGATGCGGCGCGTGACGCCGAGCTGAGGCGCAAGTATGACGTGATCATCTTTGCTCCAGTCGGCGCCGGCATGGAACGCATAATCAACGGCATGCCGATGTTTGGAAACGCGCTTCCCTGGAAAACGACTTCCATCACGCCAAACATCGGAAAGATCGATTCAACTGATGACATGCGTCCCGGACTCGGTTATGCGGGATTGATGAATCTGAAAAAGTTTACGCAGGAGGGCGGACTGTTTATCGGCGTGATGGACACAGCGGAATTGGCCGTGAACGCCGGTTACACACCGGGGCTTTCGATTGCCCGCTCACAACGACTGCGGGCGATTGGCGTAGTACTCCGGTCGAAAGTTGTAGACAACACCAGCCCGATTGCTTACGGCTACGGCGAGTCGCTGGCCATCTACAGTTTTAACGGTCCAATTTTTAACGTGAGCAACATGGCCGGCGGGCGAGGCGGACGCCAGCGTGCCGAGACGCGGACGTCCGGACGCGGAACGCCTGACGATCCCGATGTGGTCCAGGGGAGGCCGCCGGCAGAGGCTCCCGAAAGAGTAACGGCCGAAGTCTGGCAAGCATTGCCGATCACAGACGAACAACGGCGTAACGGCATCAATATCATTCCACCTGCGATGCGTCCGCGCGTGGTCTTTCGTTATGCCGACAACAAGGATTTGTTTGTCTCCGGCTTGTTGGATGGAGGTGACGAAATCGCCCAACACGCGATGATCGTCGACGTGCCATCGGGGCAAGGTCACCTCGTGCTGTTTTCCAATAACCCGATTTGGCGCGGCCAGACAAGGGGAAGCTATTTCCAGGTATTCAACGCGATTCTCAATTTTGACAACCTGAACGCGGGAAGGAAGCTCGACGAGAAGTAATCCGCATATTACGTGGAGGGTTGGTATCGTCACACGTTTCCCCTCTCTCCTGGAGAGTTCACAACTTTTACATACCCGGATAATGCTTCGCCAGCGCTTCCTGATACGCAGATATGCCGGCGGGCACTGTTGCCGCTTCGACTTTCTTACCAGCCAGCACCTCGCGACCCTTCATGCCGTACAGTGGCTTGTTGATGTTGTTGTCAGGATTCAGACCGAATTTCTTCCAGAAGCTGGTTCCAAAAGCTGTGCCGTCTAGTTTGCCGTTGTAGTAAGCGTAAGCCAGGATCTGTGCGCCCTCTATTTCTTGCCGCTGGGCATCGGTGATCGTTCCGACTGGGCCAGCCAGCGCTTTCTTCTCGTTCGTTAACGGGACGCCGCCTTTTTCAAACCAGCCCAACGCATCTTCCGTCATGAATAAAAGAATGACGGCATTCGCCTCGTCTTTCGCAAAAGGCTTTCCATAACCACCGCCGCTGAATTGATAAAATGCAGGCAAGCTCCAGCCCTGCTCCTGCCGCACGCTAATCACGCCGTAGCCCTGGCTGATGGTCGTGAACAATGAAGTCTCTTTTGTGACCTTCGGGAATACGCCTACGGCCCTGGACTTATCTACCAACTCTTTGGGCAATCCACTTTCAGGCACGAGCGCCAGCAGTGAAACAATTCTTGCTGCGTCGCCAGATCTCTCAATGGCGTGGGCAAACCGCGGTTTCTGCCCAATTGCACCCGACGAGATCGAGAACAGTGCAATTACTAAGGTCACTAAGACAATTCTTGAAAAGCGATTAGCCACAATGCACCTCCTCGGATTGCGGCGGCCTGGCGCCGCTTTGGTCGGTGGCGGCCTGGTGCCACGCGCGCGGTTCATAAGCAACTTCAATTATTAAGATATTGCCATCCCATGGGCTTGCACAAAAAGTCGAATGGTTCGCGAAGCGGTATCAGAACCGGAAGCGGGTAGCGACCGGGTCACCGTGGGTTAGAAAAAGCCAAGGGTTTCAATGTCAACCATCGCCTTCGTAGATGCGCCGCGGTCCGGTGCACTCCAGGGAGTTACCCTTCACGAGAGTGCTGCTGCAATGCGTGCTTTGTTCTGCTCCAGGCGATTTCCAAATCGCCTCACCGAGAGAAAATAAAATCCGCCTGTCAGTAACAATACTAGACCGGTGACGGCAACCGCTTCAGCGCTTCGAGTCTGCCACAGGTAGATCAAAACGATCCCCGGCAAGCTGCCGAATAAAATTCCCCCCATTGCGTCGACCAGCGCGGCGCCTGAGTTCGCAAAGCGGAAAAATTGCATTTTCAATGGGTGAGTAACCGACATCCAATTGCCCCACGTCAGGTACGCACCCGCCAGTGCGGCCGCTTGAACAAATCCGAGCGCGCTGGTAACAACTCCTAATCTCCATCCCGCGATGACCAGCATCGGCAATATCTCGGCCAGCACGATCATCAGGTAAGCGAGATTCTTGCTCACCAGAATCGCTTCGCCACTCAAGGGCAGCAAGGTGTAGCGATCCAGCCCCGCGCGGTCATCAAGGCCGAAGCTGTTGAACGCCACGGCAGCGTTGCCGAGAAACGTAGCGACGATGAACGACCAGAAGACTCCGGCGGATGGAACATATGCAACCGCTAGATAGACACAACCAAGAATCGCGGCCGCCAATCCCAAATAGGTGTCGAGCAACCTGCGAAAATACCTGAAGTCTTTGACGACCAGGCCACCAAGACGTCCTGGCAACAAGCGAGCAGAAACGACCAGAACCTTCCGGTGCGCGGTTTGAAGTTCGGCTTCCAGGCCCTTCTTGAGTGACCACCACGCAGCCCAACCAGCAACCACAGCCATCACGCTAAGCGTGATCAGTGAAACCAATGGCGTGGTCCATTGAGTTAGTTCGCCGGCACCCGCGTCTCCCAGTGCTACCCGAGCCACCAGCTTCGCCGGAAGGAACTGTAAAGACAACAAAGCGTTAGCAGTTCCTATCCGGATTACATTTAAACCGGCAACAGTCGACACCCCCAGCGCCGCAATCCATAACAACTTTCTCCAGACGACGAAACCTGGAAGGCGAGAAATTGCTAGACCTGTTAACCAGGCTATCGCGATGAATAACAAACCGGCGACCGTTCCCGCGAAGGGATTTCGCGCATGGGCCAATGGATAGCAAATGGCAAGCGAGCCGAGGATTACCAGCCAGGCTGAAGGCGGCAGCAGCAGCGAGACCGACCTGATGATGAATCGCTCGCTAAGCGAGAGCGGCAGATGCAGCCACTTACGCGAGGCAAACGTCTGTCGCGCACTGCTCGCAACTGGAAACAACCATACGAAGAAGATGGCTCCCAGGAGCTGGACCAGTAGTTTTGGATTCCCCTTTTCAACATTCTTCGAAGCCGTCACCAGCAGTTGCACGTACTTAATAGCAATCAATACGGTGAGTATCAGGATTATTCCCTGATTCCCGCCACGCAAGCCAGATCGCGAAAAGCGGCGCCAATAGGCACGCCACTCGTAACCGAGGATAGTCTTTACCCGATCCACTCCAGGTCTCCTACCTTGCCCCTGACTACGTGTTTGAAGAAGAGCTCCTCGAGAGTTTCACCAGAGCGAAGCGTCTCAGCCACAGTCTGTGTGCATACAACTTCGCCGGCGACGATGATGGCAAACTCGGTGACCAAACGTTCTACGACTTCGAGAATATGCGAGGTCAAAAAGATGGTGACACCTTTCTCTGCCATCAACAGCAACAGGTCCTTGATGTTTCGTGACGCGACCGGGTCGATGCCTTCAAAAGGTTCGTCCAGGAACAGGACCGACGGGTTATGAAGTAACGCCATGGCCAGCGAGCATTTCTTGCGCATGCCGTATGAAGCCTGTTCGACGTAAGTATTACGACTCGATGCGAGATCGAGGTAGTCCAGCAATTCGACGGCGCGCTTCTCCGTTTCTTGTTTGCTCAAGCCGTAGACTGGACCGCTCAACATCAAGTGTTCCCAGATGGTGAGCGCTTCAAACAGCGCCAGTTCTTCCGGGAGCACACCGATCTTTTTCTTTACGTCCAAAGGAGAATCAAGAATCGAGGTCCCGGAAATCAGGGCGTCGCCTTCTGTTGGTGTCAACAGCCCTGTAAGCATTTTGACGGTAGTCGACTTACCCGAGCCATTCGGCCCGAGGAATCCGAAGATGGTCCCTTTAGCAATCTGAAGACTGAGATCGTTGACCGCCAACAACCGGCCAAACTGCTTCGTCAAGTTGCGAGTCTCGATTTCCAACATCTTGTTCAGTCGTACCCAGGGTAGCCGTCAAAGCCCGGCAACCCTGGGCTCTAGGACGTAGCCCCGTTGGGGCAAAGACTGGTCGTTTCGAAAAGAGTCAATTGGCAATTGAAAATCGGCATTCGGCAATGTTCTCATCCTCTTGGGAGCATGGCCGCGAGCATTTCGAAGGAATCATGAACGGCGCTGTACGATAACTTTAGCTTGGCATTCGAGCCCTTGCGTGCGTCAGTCCGCAATTTCGACAGGGCGTTATCAAATTTTTTCAGGTGGTCGGCAAATTCCTGTTTCTGTTCTTCCTTAGTTCCAGCCGGCACACCCACCGCCACGATCGCTTTTCCGCGTCTGACGAGCTCGGGCGTTTTGTTTCTAATACGACGGAAGTCTTTCTTCGGAAGCGCTTCATGTTCCAACGGATGAAGCACATCGTGAAACTGCTCGTACTGCGGAACACTGAATCCATGTTGAGTTGCATGTGCGAGGTTGACTAAGAACAAGGAGCTCAAAACGGCCGTAATGATAAAAACAGAAGTGGTTCGGGTGAGTTTCAAATCGGTCCTCCAAGGTTGATGGAATTTTTCCGTGAGCCTCCGTCTGTGCCCCAGGTCTTTACGGACCCGAGCGCGGTAGCGCCGGATACAAGATGCGTTCTGGACATAACGAAAGTTTACTCTGGCATACGGCGCTACCGCGCTCGGTTCCGTAAGAACCACGGATGCTCAGAGAACACGTAGCTTGCACGGAGACGACTAAAGATTATAATCGAAAAACCGAATTAAGACCGTTTGCAGATTAACGTAAGCTAGAAGGACTATGCCCGAAAAAAGTATCCAGGAGACCTTCGCCCCGAACATGAAATGTTTCGGTTGCGGGCCGGCGAATGAGATGGGTCTGCACGTACGCAGCTTCGCAAACGGCGATGAAGTTGTTGCCGAGTGGCAGCCTGCGACTGAGTATGAGGCCTTTCCCGGGATGCTCAGTGGCGGCATCATCGGCACGCTACTCGATTGCCATTGCAACTGGACTGCTGCTCATCACTTGATGAAACGAAACGGTTTGGATAAACCGCCCTGCACTGTCACTGCCGACTACACGATCACGCTCAAGCGGCCGACGCCGACTGAGCACCCTATTCGACTTACGGCTCGGGTGGTGGAATCAACTGACGATAGGGCGATAGTTGAAGGCGAGTTGATAGCGCATGATAAGGTGACGGCCACGTGCCGCGGAACGTTTGTAGCGGTTAAACCGGGCCACCCGGCCTATCATCGCTGGTAGTAGGAGAAACAACTTTTAGTGACTGATCTAATCCATCGTCCGCGACGTTTGCGAAGGACTGAAGCCTTTCGCGACTTAGTGCGGGAGACGAGGCTAGCGCCGGAGGATTTCGTGCTTCCTTTGTTTGCGTGTCCCGGTAAGGGAGTGCGTCGCGAGATTTCGTCGATGCCCGGCGTTCATAATCTTTCGGTCGATGAAATTGCAAAAGAAGCGGCGGGCGCGCAGGATGTCGGCATCAAGGCTGTGATTCTGTTTGGCCTGCCGGAAGCGAAAGACGAACAGGCAAGTGGCGCGTTTGATCAAAACGGAATCGTGCAGCAGGCTGTGCGTGCGATTCGAGAGCGCGCGCCGGGACTCGTGATCATGGCCGATACATGTCTTTGCGAATACACATCTCACGGCCACTGCGGCGTGGTGCGCGAGGGCGAAGTCATCAATGATGCGTCGCTCGACTTACTGGCACGAACAGCAGTCAGCCAGGCTGAAGCAGGCGCCGATGTGGTTGCGCCGTCCGCAATGATGGACGGGCAGGTGGGAGCGATTCGCGATGCACTCGACGATGCCGGCTTCGAAAACGTAGCGATCATGGCTTACGCAGTGAAGTATGCGTCGGGTTTTTATGGTCCATTCCGCGAAGCCGCGGACAGTGCCCCGGCGTTTGGTGACCGGTGCGCATACCAGATGGATCCGGCAAACGCACGCGAGGCGATGCGAGAAGCCGAACTGGATTACATGGAAGGCGCGGACATCCTGATGGTCAAGCCCGCCGGAGTTTATCTGGACATCGTGAAGATGGTGCGAGAGGAATTCGATCTGCCGATCGCTGCCTATCACGTCTCCGGTGAGTACGCGATGATAAAAGCTGCGGCGCAGAATGGCTGGATCGACGAGCAGCGTGTGATGATGGAAACGTTGACCAGCATCAAGCGCGCCGGCGCCGATATCATCCTGACTTACTACGCACGCGAAGCTGCGCGCGCTTTGAGAAATACGTAAAGCAAACTGTTGGTTTGCTGGCGGTGGTTATAGGACTCAATCCCGTTTAGAACGCGGACTTGTCCGCTGGCACGCGAGACGTTCGAACGCACAGGGCGCATAAGTGCGCCATCTATACGGACGGCGGGTTATCAACGGATGGTGAGACCAAAGATTAAACGAGGCAAGCGATGAATTGGTTGATGCAGTTTGAG
>Ga0190270_10000126_pt1 | contig 33607 bp, 23 predicted proteins | sample Popmic320T_FD_133748 | JGI IMG/M metagenome (GOLD analysis project Ga0190270, IMG submission 133748) | Populus adjacent soil microbial communities from riparian zone of Weber River, Utah, USA - 320 T | ecosystem: Environmental > Terrestrial > Soil > Riparian zone | place: USA: Utah | collected...
CGAATATCAAAGTCGAAGCGCCAGTAGGGATGGTGATGATGGACGTTGCAGACGCACGAGTTTGTCCGCGCGGAGAAACCAAAGCGCGGACGTATGGTGCCGTTCGCGTGCAGCCGCCATTCGCTGATGTAGCGATACCAGGCCGCTTCCAACTCGCTTACCAGGACCACCTCCTGTCCCTGGACGTAGATTCCTACCCCGAGAAAGTTTCCTGCATCCGAGCCGGTGTCGAGCATCGTCGTTGCCGGCGCGTTACAGAGACGAAACCCCGGCGCCACATCAACGCCATTTGCGTGAATCATCCCTTCCTCGTACTGCCAGTCGCGGTAAGGACCACAGGCATCATTGTCGTAACGAACGTTGAGGATCGGGACATGGGCGCGATAGAGCACGCGCTTGCCGCGATAGTCCACGTAGCGCAGTTCGACTCCGGAAGAGCGCGTGCCCGATGAAGCAGCGGGCCTAACTGCCAGAAACTTCCAGAGCACGGTGTTACCCTGAGTGACTGTGATCCAGACCTGTCCCGCGTCGCCCTTGTTTGCGGTAGCCTGCTGCACGTAAGGAATGCCGCAGATTGGGTTATGCGCCACCGACGCCCGCGGCGCGCGTTCCTCAAAGCGCACAACCGATCGCTGAACCAGGTTAACCCCCACGATCTCATGCCGCGCCCCGGCCACGAGGGGCAGCAAACCCACCGAGATAGTTCGCTCACTGCGACCGTCGGGTGACTCGATGTCGATAATTGGGGGCATCGCCGGCGACGGTTGGAGCTGCCGTTCGCGAATGGCCGCCCCAAAGTTCTCATCCTTCTCGAGTATCTTCACCGCCGCGTCAAACTCTCCTCTGCCCGGCAGCGGTTGAGAACCCGATTCTGAAACCTTGACGCGCTTGGGCTGACTAAGACTGCCATCAACCAGGATCGTTCGGTTATTGGTGTAGTCAAAAAATGTCGCCCGGTAAAGATCGGGCGGCGGCGAAGGCCGCGCGGGTTTGGCCTCTACCTCAGGCTCGACCAACTCAAACGAGAGCATCCGAGTGCTCGTTCGCCCGAGAAACTCTTGTACGGAAGGATGATCGGCCAAAGCCCGCGCCACGGTTTCGATTCGGCCAGGGTCCGGCCCTCGCGGTTCGATCTTGAGTTTCAATTCGTCCTGGGTGACTGCGTGCGCTTTTCGTGGCCGAGCGGCTTTGCTTGTTTTTTTCTTCATTGATTACTCCTTCGGCTTTGAGAGAGTTTTGAGTGCCAGCCAAGCTGAGCAGCACTTGCACGTTCGTAAGAACGATTAGTGAAATTGCGAGATCCTGTACAGTCACCGCCTATGCGGCGTCGATCGGCTGGATATGAGAAGGATGCGGCGGATTGGGTCGCAGGCTCTGAGAACCAGCCTGATAGTGGTTTCAAGATTCGAGTTCCGGGTTTCGAGGTTAGAGGGAACTCGACTTCGTGACCAGAGTTATGCGAGGTGGCCGAAGGATATGAGAAATTCTGGGAGTAGTCAACACGATAGCTTGACTAAAGCGTGTGTCGACGCTCGTTCACTGCGCGGTAATAATATTCACTCCACCTGGGCCCAGATCCAGATTGGCATTCACCCGAAAGACAGGCAGGAATGCTGTCCTACACGCTCATGATCTCCTGCTCTTTTGACTTCGTCAGCAGTCGATCTTGCCGATGTAAAGTGTTGGTGAGTTTCTGCACTTCGTCGAGACCATCGCGCTCTGCGTCTTCGGAAATCCTTTGTCCTTCAACCTCTTGTTCAAACGCTCATTGGCGTCGGGGCGATGTTGCGCGAAACGAGCTGTTGACGACTCAAACTAGTTCAAAGACCAACTCGATTGCGAAAGGGCACGGTACACCGTGCCCTTCTTTTCTCTGATGCTGCAAGCTGGCTACGCTCCATCTTAACGTTGCTAACCAGCCTCAAAAATGCCGGTCGCCTCGCGCCACACGGCATCATAGCTGTTGTTATTCGCCACGAAAATCTGGTGGCACTTGTTGGCACTGAAACGACTTTCCGGGAAAGACTGAACATGCGGCGTATCGACGAAACTAAAGTGCACGCCCGAAAACAATCCCAGGGCTTCAGCTTCGTCGATAATGGCTTGCTGCGTCTGTGCGAAGCGCACCCCTTTTGGCCCCGCCGGTTTTTCCGTGAAGACCTGGCCATCAACCACTGGATACATGTCGGTCGCAAGGCCGTAATTGTGATTCGAGAATCCGCCGCGAACACCGGTCACTTTCGGGCCCGGCGTGGTCCGGCCTTTGGCGAAGAGAATGTCCTGTTCGGCAAATGTGCGGAATCCATCGGTCATTAAGGCGTTCATGCCACGCACGGTCAGGGCCTCTGCGAGGAGACCAAGTTTTCTCCGAAAGAGCGGGTGCAGCTTGACCTTCTTGTTGCGCTTATCAATTTTGGCCAGCGAAGCCAGGGAGGCGGCCGTCTCGCTTTCCAAAGCAGCCAGAGTTGCTGCTCCTACCTTGCCTTCCTCACCGGGCGCCAACTGGACACCCTGACGTTCTTGGAAAGCCAATAGAGCATTGCGTGTGTTGTTGCCGAAACCGCCGTCGTCGAAAACACCGACCAGCAGTTGAACCGTGGCAACTGGAACGCCTTTGTTACCTACCTGCAGTAACGCGCCAGCGTTTCGAACCTGGTCTAAAGTAGGGGTTGCGGGTGCAGGACTACTCATCTGATTACTCCTTTCGAACCTATCTTGGTTGTTGGTGGTTAAGCTGGAGCTAGAAGGATGCGGCCTGTCTTCGCAGGTTCTGAGGACCAGCTGGTACAAGTTTCGAGATCCGAGTTCGGGCTTCGAGTTAGCGGGAACTCGCCTTAAAGTTGATTCTTCCGAGGCGCATAGGAACCGTAGGCATCAGTTCTTCCCTCGGAACACCTTCCGAGCATTCGGTTCTCACCAGCACGCCGGCGGCCACGGAGGCAGCTTTGACGAAAATCAATCTGCCCTTTCATTGTCTATGAGAATAGGGAAGAAAACATTTCAACGGCGGGGATATCCAAATTCGTCGTGGCGGCAATGCCGATCAGCTTCCTGGATTTTGGAAATCCGCGCCTAAGACGCAACAGTTACACGCTCATGATTTCCTGCTCTTTTGACTTCGCGAGGTCGTCGATCTTCCCAATGTAAGTGTTTGTGAGTTTCTGCACTTCGTCGAGACCGTCGCGCTCGGCGTCTTCGGAAATCTGTTTGTCCTTCAACATCTTCTTCAAACGCTCATTGGCGTCGCGACGAATGTTGCGGGCGGCGGTGCGGTGATCTTCGGCGATCTCGTGGATTTGTTTGGCGAGTTGCTTGCGACGCTCTTCGGTCAGCGGTGGAATAGGAATCCTGACCAGTTTGCCATCGTTCGAAGGATTCAACCCGAGATCCGCAGAGCGTATCGCTTTTTCAATCGTGGGCACCTGGGTTTGGTCCCATGGCTGTACCGTGAGCATTTGCGGCTCAGGTGCATGGACTGATGCCATCTGGCTTAAAGGCGTCATCGTGCCGTAGTAATCGACCATTACCGAATCCAAAAGACTCACTGCGGCGCGGCCGGTCCGCACCGTCGCGAGTTTACGGCGAAAGTCTTCAATGACTGTTTCCATGCGCGGTTTCGTATCCTTGATTACGTCCTTCTCGCTCATATTCGACTCCAGATTAATCTTAGTAAGGGGCCTGTAGTTTAGAGTTCAACCTTTAGGTTGTGTTTTTGCGAACGCAAACAGTTCCGATATCAGAACCGGAAGCGGGCAGCGACCGGGTCAGCGTTACCAGGAAGGTTGTGGCGTCGCAGTGTAGTTCTGGCTAATGACTCACCCCGCCGATCCGGTAGCATCCACCACCCCACGCGGGCTGCCCGCTTGGGGACCCCGGTCCGCTTCCGGTTCTGATCCCGCTTATGCGGGCCTTTGCAACCCCTACTGGCGCAGCGAAACCCGCGTACCAACTCCCGCTTCGCCTTTAACTACGCGCATGATGTTGCCCGGCTGGCGCATGTTGAAGACCACGATCGGGAGATTGTTATCCATGCAAAGAGAGATTGCCGAGGCGTCCATTACTTTCAACTGCTTCTCCAGGACTTCTTGAAATGTGATGCAGTCGAAACGAGTGGCCGTGGAGTCCAGCATCGGATCGGCGTTATAAACACCTTCGACTTTGGTAGCTTTCAGAATGATGTCGGCTTTGATCTCGAGAGCACGCAGGGCAGCGGCGGAATCGGTTGTGAAATACGGATTGCCTGTGCCCGCGGCGAAGATGACGACCCGTCCCTTTTCCAGATGACGAACGGCGCGTCTGCGGATGAATGGCTCGGCGAGTTGCGGAATGTTCAAGGCCGACATTACCCGTGTATGTACGTCCAGCTTCTCAAGCGCGTCCTGAAGCACGACCCCGTTCATCACAGTCGCCAGCATTCCGATGTAGTCGGCGGACGAGCGGTCCATGTTGCCCGCGCTTTTAGAAACACCGCGAAAGATGTTTCCGCCCCCAACCACCACCGCTACCTCTACGCCCAGTTCGCGAACAGCCTTGAGCTCTCCGGCAACCTGCCGCGCGATATCGACGTCGATCCCGTAGTTTTGCTCGCCCATCAGCGCCTCGCCGGAGATCTTTAGTAAGACGCGCCGGAAGGCGAGTTCATTTGGTTCAGGGTTTGGCTGCGCAGACATATTCTCTACTAACAATCTAGTTGTGCAGAGTTCAAACTTTAGCTTGCGTTCGTCGATTACGAATCACGCAAACTAAAGTTTGAACTCTTAACTACAGCACTCTGGGTAAAGGCGCCCTGACTATCCAATCATCGACGCTACTTCGCCGCCAAAGTCCCCATCACGCTTTTCGAGTCCTTCGCCCATCTTATAGCGGGTAAAGCGTCGAATAGTAATCTTTTCGCCGGTCTTAGCAATCTTCTCCGTGACGACGTCACCGACTGTTTTAGTCGAGTCTTTCACGAAAGGCTGGTCCAGCAAGACCGTCTCTTCGTAATACTTGTTAATGCGTCCTTCGACAATCTTGTCGATCACTTGTTCGGGCTTATTCGCATTCTTGGGTTCGTTTTTCGCCTGAGCTCGCGCGATCTCTCTTTCCTTGTCCAGGTCGGACGCCGCCACTTCCTCGCGAGAAACATATTTCGGCTCAGAGGCGGCAACGTGCATGGCGATGTCTTTTACGAGCTGCTGAAATTCCTCGCCGCGGGCCACGAAGTCCGTTTCGCAATTCACTTCCACTAAGACGCCGACTTTTCCGCCCATGTGTATGTAGGAACCAACGATTCCTTCAGCGGCGATCCGCCCTTCGCGTTTCTTGGCTGACGCCAGACCACGCTTACGCAAAGTCTCGATCGCCCGTTCTTCATTTCCTTCAGCCTCTACGAGCGCGTTTTTGCATTCCATCATACCCGCGCCGGTCTTTTCGCGAAGCGCTTTGACCGCCGCTGCTGTTACTTCTGCCATGATTACAAATGTCTCCTGGGGCACAGACTTCGGTCTGTGGCCTGGTTGCTAAGGACAAAGACTGAGAGAGTCTATGTCACGTGCCAATAAAAAGCGCAGCCCCGGCGGAAGTCCCGCTTCATAGGCTGCGCTCGCCGATAAGTAAAAATCTCTGAAGCCTTGAGTTTCAGCTTGCCGCAACTACCGACTCAGCGCTCTTGTCCGCGGTGGAGTCTGCTCCAACAGGCTCCGGAGCGGTGGAAGGCTCAACGGCCATTGTCGGGGCGCCAACCTCAGTTGGTTCTGCGGCCTGGCTGGGTTCTTCCGCGGTTTTCGTCGCTGACGCTTCGGACGGCGCAGCCCCGGTTGCTTCTCCTGTGCCCTCGCCGCCTTCAGACTGCTCCACTACACCGCCTTCAGTTGCGATTTGCTGGCCTTCCAGAATTGCCTCGGCAATCCGGGAGGCGAAAAGCCTTACCGCTCGCAGAGCATCGTCATTGCCGGGAATGACGTAATCAATCCCTTCAGGAGAGCAGTTGGTATCGACCACAGCCACAATGGGAATGCCCAGACGATTGGCTTCCGCGACCGCAATCTCTTCCTTCCTCACGTCGATAATAAAAATAATGTCGGGCAGCCGAGTCATCGACTTAATACCCGACAAGTTCTTATTCAAGCCTTCGCGTTCGCGATCCAGCTTGATGCGTTCCTTCTTCGTGAGTTTTTCATAACGGCCATCGGTCTGCATGGCCTCGAGATCTTTTAGACGCTTGATGGACTTCTGTACGGTCTGGAAGTTCGTCAGCAATCCGCCTAACCAGCGTTGATTGACGTAATACTGACTGGCACGTTCTGCCTCTTCGCGGACCGCGTCCTGAGCCTGTCTCTTAGTGCCTACAAAGAGCACTGTCTTGCCGCGATCCTCGGCAATCGCATTCGTAACGAAGGCGATCGCATCGCGAAACATGCGCTGGGTCTTTTGCAGGTCAATAATGTAAATGCCATTGCGCTCGCCGAAGATGTATTCCTTCATCTTCGGATTCCAGCGCCGGACCTGGTGGCCGAAGTGCACACCGGCCTCCAGCAATTCTTTCATCGTAACCGAAACCAAACTAAGTCTCCTTTTCAGTGAATTGGTTTAATGTACTCACCATAACTCCCGGTCTCTTCCAGGAAGAGAAACCAATCCGAGCTACGGCAATGGATTTACGTTATTTCCGATTTCCAAATGCGAATTGTAGGCAGGCCATTCTCCTGTCTTTCAAATCGGCATTCGGAAATTGGCAATCGGAAATGTTCCTATCTCTTCGAGAACTGGAAGCGCTTGCGAGCGCCTTTCTGTCCGTACTTCTTACGTTCCTTAATACGATCGTCGCGCGTGATCAATCCCGCCTGCTTCAGTGTTGGACGCAGATCAGCGTTGTACTCAAGCAGCGCTCTGGTGATGCCGTGACGAATCGCGCCCGCTTGTCCTGCCGGTCCACCTCCGCGAACATTGATTAAGACGTCAAACTTGCCAACTGTCTCCGTCAGGTTTAAAGGCTGACGAATGATCATGCGCAACGTTTCGTTGGGGAAGTATTGATCAAAGGGCTTTCGATTGATTTTAAAATCGCCGCCACCTGCGCGCAGGTAAACCCGGGCAGTCGAGGTTTTTCGTCTTCCGGTTCCGTAGTATTGAATTTCAGCCACAGCTATATCGTCCTCTTTATTAAAGCCGCATCCTTAAACTTGTTTCGCTTGCTTGTCTTGTTTTGGGTGTCGCGAGGTGAGTTGGAGATCCTGGGGGCGTTGGGCGGTGTGTGGATGTTCGCCGTCGGCATATACCTTCAGCTTCTTCGCCATTGCCTTGCCCAATTTGTTTTTGGGCAGCATTCCCTGAACCGCGAGTGAAATCACCTTTTCCGGTTTCTTTGCGAACATCTCCGAAGCCGAAATCTCGCGCAAGCCACCCGGGTAAAGCGTGTGGTGTCGATACATTTTCTGGTCGATCTTCGAACCTTTGAGCACGGCCTTGCGGGCGTTAACCACGATTACGTGATCGCCCATATCCATGAAAGGGGTCCAGGCGGGGTTACGCTTGCCGGTCAGAATCGAAGCCACTTCAGACGCCAAATGACCCACCGTTTGTCCGGCGGCATCGATGACGTACCATTTGCGTTTTCCAGCGAGATCTTTGCCGCTGGGGAAGTATGTAGACATGGTTAACTATCTCTGTTTTCAGCGAGTAAAACGCGAACGGTTAGAATACTGGAGCACCAAAACAGTGTCAAGTTGGGGTCGGCGTCGAGGGCCGTAACGCAAACTGTTAGTTTGCGGACGCTGGGCCTGCTAGACGATTGGCTTTGTCTGCACTCGCCGAAGTAGACGATGGGTCTTTGTCTGCCCGTACCGAAACAAACTAATAGTCTCTTTTTTCATTGAAACGGCTCCCGAGCATCGCTGCCTGGGAGCCTTTGAGCGGGGCTCAACCTGCCAAAGCCGATTTGAAGGAGTAGAACTCTTATTTGATCAGTTTCGCGATCAGAACTATGACCAAAGCACGGTTCCTGATGTCAGCTGTGCCCACCACTACCTTTTCGCCGTCGCGCAAGTTGAGGGCCGTCCCTATGCCAACGCCAGGGAGATCCTTGTCAATTCTTGCAGTAAACCTGAAGTAGCCAATTTCAATGGTCGGACCGCCCGTTGCATTCTGAACGAGCGAGACGGATTGGATGTCGTGGTTGTATATCATGGTGCTGTTCGGGGCCGTAGGATTCTCACCCGAAAGTTCTGCCATACCATTTACCTCGACGCCGCGCGTCATTTCCGTCGTCAGGCGCTGAACGGCGGAGGTGGCAAGCTCATAATTCTGGTAGGTGAGGGTTTCGCTCAGCTGTTTAAGTACGTCTCTTAATTCGGCTGGGACCGGCGCGGTTGTGCCGCTTGGTTTGCCGCGATTGTTCGAGGCTATAAGCACGTGCATGTGTAACTCGATGTTCGGTCGCGGTGCGGCGGGCGTGTCGAGCCGCTGGAGCACCTCTTCAATCGTCGCGAGGTTTTCGGGAAAGTCCCGTACCGTGATGGTCTTGAATTCAGAGTTCGCCGCGATCGACGCAGCGCCGCTGCTCAAGAGTCTACTCACCACCGTGGCAAGCCTATCCGCGGGGCGGTACTTAACCTCGAAGATCTTAGTCTTAAAACCTTTTGTGTAGATGTTCTCGCGTGGTGTCTCCTGCGGCCTCGCCGAGTCCGCCTGCTGCGCGAAAGACGCGGAGATAAAGACCAGTACCAGTACGAATGCTGTCAGGATGTCCTTTGTATTCTTAAGCATAAAACCTTTCTTAGATACCTTTGGAACGTTCCCTTGGAGAATCCCGTCTAATTCTTTCAGTCGTGAACCAGATAATGCGTATGTTCGGGTCCTTCGTCTGCATCTCTACCCTCAGGGTCTTTTCAGAAGTGGTTGGAGCGCCGAGAGCTGGTTCTGCAGAGGAAGGCGCTAGCGACGCCTCCGATTTTCCCGAAGGCCTTTCTCTCTCAGATCCCAAACTCAGTCCAGATTTGCGTGGATTCCTTGCTATTGCGGGTCGCGAGCCCACGGTGCCATGGCGGTGTGGTTTCTGCGGCCTTCCCAAATACTCATTCTGAGGCTTCACGTCTGGTTGTTCGGCCTTTCCGTTACCATCGAGCGTGCCGTGGCTGTCGGCCAGCTTTTGCAGATCGTTATTCCGGCCGGCGATGAAGTAAAAGGCAAGCACAGAGACGACGAGCAGGAGCGCGGTCGCAACAGCCCATCCGATGCGCGGACTGAACCAGCTTGCAACTACTTGAGGCAGCGCTGGCGCCGTCGATTCTCGTGCAATTTCCCGCAGCACATTTTGGCGCATTCCTGTATAGACCGCTTCACTGAATGCAGGGGGCGCAAACTCCATCAGTAACTGCCGGCTCGCGCGGTATTCATCCGCCGACGCGGCGCAATCCGCACAGCATCGCACATGCGCCGTGACCAGCTTCGCGCGTTTTTCTTTTAGGTCGCTGCCAACGTAGAGCGGCAGCAGTTTCTGTACGTCCTTACATTTCATGAAACTGTTCCCCCGCCCTTTCTTCTAAGATACCGCTCGCAATAGATCTTGATGTTCTTTCGCGCTGAGCTAATCTGTGAGCGCACAGTTGTCGAGCTGGAATTCATAATGCGGGCCACTTCATGGGTGGGAAGTCCTTCAATGTCGCGGAGCACTATAGACGCGCGCTCTTTGTCCGGTAGCGTAGCCATTGCTCTGGCAATCAGCTCACGCTGTTGGCTGTGAATAGAAGCCTCTTCCGCGTTCTCCTGCTCAGCCGGCACCGCATAGGCGGCTTCGCCGGCAGGTGTATCGAGTGACGCGAACCGATCGGCTTGGCGTCGACGCTTCTTTGAGATGTCGCGGCAAACGTTAACCGTGATCGTGTACAGCCACGCGAAGAAATCCTGATCCTGATTGAAACGTCTCAGGTATTTGTAAACTCTCAAAAATACTTCTTGCGAAGCATCGCGGGCGTCGGCCTCGTTTCCCAGCATCCGCCAGGTCATCGACATAACTCTTTGCTGAGAATGAATCATGATTTGCTCGAAGGCCGCGGTGTCGCCAGCGGCGGCTCGCTCAATTAAACGAAGAAGTGATGACTGATCTTGAGTCAGGGCGTTTACCGGCAAATGTATTTCCACGGCCAAAGCCATGTCGCGGGCCCCACTCGGCATAGCTGCAAGTTCTCTACTTCTCACTTACATATACTTCCGGTGACAGGAAAACGCTGAGAAGGATTTTTTTACGATGTGGGACATAATTGGTGCTGGAAATCGCTGGGACTGGCGCTCATTGTCGGAATTTCCGGAAAGAAAAACAAGAAAGCACAAGAAGCTAATTATGCAGTTTCGCTGACTGTTACAGAACGAGAGCGCGGTAGCGCTGGATGCCGGAGGTACCGAGCATTAAAAAGGCTAAATTATTTATTTTTACAAGCCTCCGGCATCCCGCGCTACCGCGCTCTCGTTCTGTAATTAGCTGCCTGAAGCAACTGCATCAGTACCCACGAAAAAAGGCTTCCGGCATTTCTGCCGGAAGCCTCTGAGGTTTGGAGATAAACCCGACTATTCAGGTTGATTCGGTTTGGTCCCTGGAGTCGTCTTCAACTTGGGAGCGTCCTGTTTTTCAATCGGAGTCCCGTCCGGATTAGCTGGCGCCTCATCCGGCGTTGGTTGACGACGTTTTAGCGTCGGTCGTCCCGGTGCTCCTTCTTCAGCTCCCGGCAGCGCTCCCGCGGTCGAAGCTCTGGCGTTGGAGAGTCTCAATAATCGATTCTTGACTCGCTGAAACTCCGAAGTGCTGATCACATATTCATCGTGCTCGGGAAACCTTGCCGCCAATGCCAATGCTGCAGCACGACGGTCCGGAGGCGCCGGATGCGATGCGAAAGCTCTCGATATTAATCCCGGCTTTTTCTTGTTCTTGGCCTCGAGCTTTTCAAACATAGTGGCCATGGCACTCGGATCGTAACCGGCAGCCCACATGTATTGAACCCCCAACTTGTCAGCTTCCGATTCCGCGCTGCGGCTAAACTTCATGAATGCACCCAGCAGACCCAGTCCGGCGGTGTTTTGGAAAATCATTCCGGGAATGCCGCCGAGGAAAATGGATGTACCGAGCGCGAGATATTCAAGCAAACCGGCCTTTGTCTGGTTTTCCAGAGCGTGCCGTGCGGCAACGTGCGCGATCTCGTGCGCCATTACGCCCGCCACTTCAGCTTCATTATCGGCTACCAGAAGTAACCCTTTATTGACGTAGAAGAATCCACCTGGGAGTGCAAACGCGTTCACCTCATCCGAGTCGATCACCTTAATCGTAAAGGGAATCTTAGCGTCGGAGTGTAAAACGACATTCTGGCCGACGCGGTTTACGTATTCCGTAATGACGGGATCGTCAACAAACTTCGCCTGCCGGTCGACTTCAGCCGCCAGTTCGCGTCCCATTCTCACTTCCTTTTCGGTGCCGCCGCTCATCTTGGCAATGATGCCTTTGTTGATGTTGCGCTTGCCGATCAGGGCAGGGTCCTCGTTCACTGACAGCGGTTTCTTCGAGCTGCTGGTAGTGGTGGTTGTTTGCTCTTCTTTTTTGTCGTCCTTCTTAGCGGCAGTCGCTTGCTCCTTTTGAGCAGGCGCCTGGGACGTCTGGGTCGTTTGAGCGAAGCCCGCGATTGAGCCCATCAGGACAGAGGCCACCAGCATAAGAGCGGTAGCAATGCGGGAGAAGCTGTTCATTTTGAAAACCTCCAGAGATTTCGGCATATGTCTTTGCTGAAAAGAATTCTGGGGAAACACTTTCCAGGGCCACGGATTGAGGGTTACTTGCGCGGCGAAAACTGATTCGGGGGTAAACCGGAGGCCGCAAGGCGGCACAAGCTGTTTTCGCACATTGAAACTCGCAGTCTATGATGCCCGGTGGTCGGCGGATGGTTGCGCGTCAAAGTAGGGGGAATAAGCGCAAGCATCACACTCGCCTCGACAAAAAAGCTTGACCTTTTTGGCGCTCTCAGGATGCCCGCCATTATAATGCACCGCCCTTGGAATACCTAAGAAACGTGGGGCAAATCGTAACGCAAACTGTTAGTTTGCGGACGCGCGGCTACCAGAACCGTTTAGACCGCCGGTACAACGTCCCGCGAGAGTTCCCCAACAATGCCCAAACATTCCGACCCGCCGAAGCCTGCTGTTGCCATTGTCGGAGCCGGCCGCCTTGGTCGAGCCCTCGCCATTGCACTGGGAGAGTCAGGCTATTCTGTCAGAGCTTTAGTCGCGCGAAGGGCCTCGGAGGCTCAAAAAGCTGCCGGATTAGTTTCTCAAACCACAGAACCCATTCAAGCTCTGGGCCTCAAGGATCTGGAGAAGCTCGCACCAACAGGGCTGACTCTGATTACAACGCCTGACGACGCCATAGAACAAACGGCTCAGAACCTCGCGGTGTTGGAAAAAAGGCGGGCTAATTTGAAGCCGGGCAAAACTCGCGGCCGAATAGTGCTCCACACGAGCGGCGCCTTATCGTCCGTCGTCCTGTCTCCACTCGCCGAACTTGGATTTCATACCGGTTCACTACATCCACTGGTTTCAGTGAGCGACCCTCGTTCGGGCGCGGAGGATTTGCGTGGTGCGTTTTACTGCGTGGAAGGCGACAGGGTTGCCACGAAGCTGGCGCAAAGAATTATTGGAGACTTTGGAGGCAAGAGCTTTTCTATCGCGCCGGCAAGCAAAGCTCTTTACCACGCCGCGGCATTGACTGCCGCCGGACATCTGACGGCTCTTATTGACTTGGCCATGGAAATGCTGGCTTCGTGTGGACTCAGCAGGTCGGCTGCGCAGAAGGTGCTGATGCCTTTGGTTGAGAGCGCTGTCCACAATTTAAAAAATTCCCCGCCGGAGAAGGCTTTAACCGGGACATTCGCGCGAGGAGACGTCGCGACTGTTCGACGTCATCTTGAGGCTTTGTCCGGTGACGAACACGCCGAGGCTTTAAAGGTCTATAAGCTTCTGGGTTTGCGCTCGCTTCGACTGGCCGGCAAGAAGGGAATCGACGATAAGGTGCTTCAGAAGATCAGGACGCTTCTTAAGTAGGACAGACATTCTTGTGTGTCTTGCGCAACTTTCTCGCCCACCCCTGATAAAGAAATTTTCCATATATCATTTTTCATTTCTCGCTTTTCATGACCGTTGGCTGAGGGCGCGACGTTCAGAGTTCATCAAGCTTTAGCTTGCGTTGCGGAGCCCAAGCCGCAACCTAAAGGTTGAACGCTAAACTTCAGGCCTAAACCGCACCCGTTCCAATGATAGCCAATGAAAAATGAAAAATGTTATATGGAAAATCTCCTGCCGTTCTTAAACGGTGGGCCTTCAAACCCCCACCAGCGGTTTACCATTCACCATTTACCATTTACCATTCACCCTTAAATGCAGATTGAGATATTTCTAACCTTACTGCTCCTGGTTGGGTTGTCCTTGCTCGCGACGGTCGACATGGCTTTCGGCCAGTTGAGTGACGTCGGCCTCCGGCGGCTGATCACTGAAGCGCAGGAAGGTTCCAAGCTGCGTTCATCTGCGTTTCTGAAGCAGGTGCTCGAGAATCGGCCCAGATTTACCTTCGCCATCTCAGCCACGATTCAGATCCTGCTGGTTGTAATTGCCGTCCTGGTGACTTCAATCTCGCTGTCGCTTTTCGATCAGCGACGCTTCGTACTGGTTGGACTTCTCGCCGGGCTGATTCTCGCCGGAATTTTCCGTCAGCTTATCCCGCTCTTTATCTCAACTCGCGACCCTGAAGGGACGCTGTTATTCCTTCTTCCTTTAATCCGTCCAATGCTGCCTCTAATGGCTTTCGCTGCCGATCCTTTCCACAGATTGTTTGACCGTTCACGCAAGAAAGAGCAAGTGTTGGAGGACGGCGACGAAGACGAAGAGCAAGACACCGGCGACGACATTCAGGCTTTGATTGATGTCGGCGAAGCGGAAGGGATACTGGAAGAGGAAGAAGGCGAGCTGATCCATTCGATAATCGAGTTTGGCGACACTCTCGTGAGCGAAGTAATGACCCCGCGCCCGGACATTGTCGCCCTTCCTGCCACTGCCGGCGTGCGTGAGGCGCGCGACGTCATGATAGAGTCGAAATATTCGCGGCTGCCGGTTTACACCGATCAAATCGACAACATCGAGGGTCTCATCTACGTGCGAGACCTGCTCGAGCGCTGGGCACAGGGCGATGAAGATGGACCGATTACCTCGATGGTTCGCGATGTGTTTTTCATACCCGAAACTAAACCTGTTGATGAACTTCTGGAAGAGATGCAAAAGGCCCACGTGCAACTGGCCATCGTGGTCGACGAATATGGGGGCGTTTCCGGTTTAGTGACTGTGGAGGACATCCTCGAAGAGATAGTCGGCGAAATTGAAGATGAGGATATCGGCGGCGAGGAACTCGAAGAAGTTGTCGAACAAGGAGACGGCGTTTATCAGGTTTCCGGTTCTACTGAGATCGGAAAAATTGAGCGACTGTTTGACATGGAAATCGATACCGATGACTTCACCACGATCGCGGGTCTTGTAATTAATGAATCCGGAAAAGTGCCCCAACCCGGCGAGCAGCTGAAGTTTCGAGGGCTGGAGGTTAAGGTATTGGAGGCTGACGAGCGTCGGATTGGCCGGCTGCTGGTGAAACGAGCAGCCAGCGAAGACGCAAACGAGATAACACAGGCCACGTGATTGCCTCAGTCAAGTTTGAAGAAAGAGACGATCCACGAAACCACACCAAACAATACGAAATGACTGGAGTGCGTTTTCGTGTAATTTCGTGGACCGTATCCCATAGACAAGTGCCTAAATTGAGTTCAGAGCGAGAGACACAAAACGAATGGCAAAAAGAACGAGTAAGTTTCTCCAGGGAAAGCGAATCGACCCTGCGCCGATTACTAAAAAAACAACACTGGCAACGCTGGTTGACGAATCGTTTCTTGCTTATAACGGAGCGCGCCTGCGCGAGGCATGTCAATTGTTCACGCAGAAAATGCTGGAGCGTGATGTAACTATTGGCATGTCGATTACCGGCGCACTCACGCCTGCCGGTCTGGGCATCTCTGCGCTGATTCCGCTAATCAAGGCTGGCTTCATCGATTGGATTATTTCCACCGGAGCCAATCTCTATCACGACACACATTTTGGAATCGGCCTGGCGATGCATCAGGGCAACGCCCAGACTTCGGACATCGTTCTGCGCGAAGAAGAAGTCGTGCGCATCTATGACATCTTTTTTGACTACTCCGTGTTACTGGACACTGACGCCTTCTTCCGTCGCGTAATTGAGGGAAAAGAGTTTCAGAAGACGATGTCAACCGCGGAGTTTCACTACCTGTGCGGGCGCTACGTCCGTGAGCGTGAACGCAAACTTGGTCTGAAGGACAAGTCGCTGTTGGCGGTCGCCTATGAATATGGAGTGCCGATTTACACTTCGTCTCCCGGCGACTCGTCCATTGGCATGAACGTCGCGGCGAAGGCTCTGCAGGGAAACAAGCTCGCGTTTGATCCCTCGCTGGACGTGAACGAGACGGCGGCCATCGTACTAGCCGCGAAACGCAATGCTGGCGGCGCTAAGACAAAACGGAAGAAGCAATCCGGACGCTCAGCTTGTTTTATTTTGGGCGGTGGCTCACCGAAGAACTTTCTTTTGCAAACTGAGCCGCAGATTCAGGAAGTGCTTGGCATTGACGAGCGCGGCCATGATTATTTTCTACAGGTTACCGACGCGCGGCCGGATACTGGCGGTCTTTCAGGCGCGACTCCGGGCGAAGCGGTCTCCTGGGGCAAAGTCGATCCGGATCGTTTGCCGGACGCAGTTGTTTGTTATGTCGATTCTACGGTGGCGTTGCCGATCATTACGGCATATGCTTTAGCGAAGCACGCACCGCGGACTCCGAAGAGACTGTACGATCGACGCGAAGAATCTATGGAGTTGTTATTGGCTGAATACAAGAAATCGAAAAGGCGCTAGTTAGATCGGAAGGACTCAATTCAAGAATGGGCCTAGCACCAGGTAATGTGTTGAAGGCGGTAAAGTATGACTGCGATAAGTGTGTCGCATATTGCTGCTCGATTTACGACCGCGTACAGGTTACACCAAGAGATATAAAGCGTTTGGCCCTGCACTTCGGCGTCTCCCCTGAAGTCGCCACGGCGCGCTACACGAAGGTTTGGGAAAAAGAACGGATCCTTCGTCGCCGCGCGGACCGCCTGTTTGGCCAGGCATGTATGTTCCTGAATCAAGACACGCGCAAGTGCACGATTTACAACGCCCGTCCCGGCACGTGTCGAGAGTTTCCGACGACATCGCGATGCGCCTATTACGATCTGATTGAGTTTGAACGCGGACAACAAAATGACCCCGAGGTGATACCGCTCGTAAAGATCACCTTTGCGGACGGAGCGTAGAAAACCTAACGCGTCGATTAGGGAGCGCCTCAAGCCATGCAGCAATTTCTATCCACTATGATCGGAAAGAAGGTAGACGTCTTTTGCGGAGGCGCGTCGAGTCTTCGAGGTGAAATTGTGAAGGTGGAAGACGGGGTGCTGCACTTGAAGGACACAGACCAAAGGATGTGTTTCGTCCAGATAGACAAGATTCAGGTCGTGTGGGACGCGCGGGAAGATGACCATCGGGCGGGGTTCGTGCCGAGCCAGTGAATCGTTTTGAACTTCAAAAGGAAACGCCGGCACTCAATGAGCGCCGGCGTTTTTGCATTAGCCTGAGCTTGCTTTCGGTCTAGTCAGCCGAGTCGGGCCGCGCCGCCAGCGGAACGCGCCGGAAGCCATCGATGCGCGCCGTCCAGTAATCGCTGAAGGGCGAATAAATTACGCCGTGGCGACGGGAGGAATGATAGAAGCCCTTCTCGTCCGCGACGATTCCAATGTGCGTAAGATTGCTGAAGAAGACCAGCGTCCCGAAGGTAAATTTCTCTTCTGGGGTTGGCGCTGAGAAACGCGACCAGAGTGCTCTGGCGCTCGCGCGTTCAAAATCGATGCCCGCGGACTTGAACGTGCTCCAGACAAACCCAGAACAATCGTAACCGGAAGGTCCAGTGCCACCCCACAAGTAGCGGGTTCCCATACGCTGCTCGATTGCTGCTGTAATCAACTGCTTGAATTCAGGATTGATCCCACTCCTGGCGATGAAGGCCTTTGCGCGATTGATGTCTTCCGGGGAAGCAAGCGAAATGATAACCGGGTCGTCTGCGTCCAATGGAGATATCTCCAATGTATTGGTGGCTTGAGCTAATTGCCGAGGACGAGTTTCTTCCGTTTGACCGGTTGCTGGGTTCGAGGAGATACCAACAGCAAAGCATGCGGCTAGCGCATAGGGGAACAGTTTTTTGAAAGGCAAAGGGGAACTCTCTCCTTAAATTTATTCTTTATCTACTTGCTCTGTGAGGGGGTACTACAGGAAGCGAAGTGGAGTGTAGTTGTTGAAGTGAACTCAAACAAGACGCAATGTGACTGTTTTGTGACGAATCACACGCTCCTGCAATAATGCGAATCAAAAGGGTTCACAGGAATTAGTTTGAAGGAATCGCTTTGAACGCGGTTTTAAAGACGATGCCGGTGATAACAAAAAATGATCAGTCAATGTGAAGCCGTTTTTTCACTACTGCGAAGAATTCTCTCGTGAACTTTTTTCTTTGGCGAACACAATAAAGCTCAAAAGATAATGTTGTGTCGGAGAATCACGCCCCTTGAGTGGCCGCGTGATAGTTTAGTCCGACAGTGATGATTTTCTGCAGCAACTGATCGTAAGGAACACCGCCATGAGCGGCTGAATCGGCGAAATCCTCGCCTTCCGCAATCTGCGGATTCGGATTGGCTTCGAGCAAATAGAATTGACCTTCATCGGTGAGTCGATAATCGAGCCGAGCATAACCGCTGAGAAAAAGATACCTGTAGATTCGTTTTGAAAGCCGTCCGAGAGTCTTGTGCTGTTCCGGCGTGAGAACTGCGGCGCGGGTGGCCACGCCGACCTTTTCCTGATATGCCGGGTCCCATTTGACCTTGAGTGTGGCGATATTCTCAGAACCTTCCGGCAACTTTTCCATAACCAATTCCCAGGGCGCGTAAGTTTGAATATTCTGGTTGCCGATAACGCCGACGTAGATTTCCCGGCCTTTAATATATTGTTCGGCGATGGCGGCCGTCTTGTTTTGCCGGTGAATGAACTCCACTCGCTGAACAAGTTTGTCGTCGTCGTGCACCACAGAGGCCTGCGAAATCCCAACCGATCCTTCCTCACTTATGGATTTGACCAGTAGCGGAAACTTCAGGCGCTTCGGGCGGTTCACCTTTCGATTCATGGGAAAAACGGCGAAATTCGGGACGTGAAGCCGGTGATAAGCCAGCAACATCTTTGTTAGCGCCTTGTCGTGGGCCAGCGTCATGCCGCGAGGGTTGCAGCCCGTATAGGCCTGTTTCATCAGCTCCAAATAACTTACGACGTGTTGGTCATAGAGCGGGTAACCATGAAATTCCTCAAGCAGATTGAAGGCGATGTGCGGCTTATGCTCCATCAACGCATCGCCGATCACATTCAACTGGTTGTAAAGACCGATGGGATAGACGTCGTGGCCCATCTTCTTGAGAGTTGAGCAGACGTCGTATTCAGTTTTGATTTCGATCTTTTCTTTGTCGCTGAGGTCGTCGAGCGAATCGGGAGGCACGAGATCCTGATGGACCAGAACAATAATGCGAAGCTTCTTTTTGGGCTCGAAAGTCATAGAGCGGTCAAACCGCGATACGATGATAACCCGAATGCAGTACGTTCATGACCTGAACTGTCAAAACAATCATCACCCGCCGGCGCGCTTCTCGAGGAGGTATGACAACCCGCAGCTTTAAATCCTTGCAACGATCAATCATATTCTCGAGCACATGATCGATAGTGTACTGGTGAACCCCGGTTCCTTCAGCAACTATTTGTCGCACCTCTCGCTGCACACTGCGCAGGAAACTCACCGCGCTCAGCTTATTTTTATGATGAGGGTCATCTGAAAAGATCCGCAGGAGATCTCGATCGTAAACAGCGGGCCAATCAAAATCATACTTCTCCCGTTTCATCCGGTAATGTTCGCGCAACGTTGTGCGGATCTCGGAAAGTGGTTCGACTTTGGTCCGCGCACGGTTTCGTGGTTTAGTACCGGCCAAATCCGTCATCAGTGAATCGATGTATTCCAGTTTGCGTAAGGCCGGCCATCCTTTGTAACGACGCCGCCAGCGCGATCGTGGACTTAGCCAAACGGCGAACGTCTCAGCGAAGTCCTCCGCCGGATGGGCTTGCGCATACCACGCACGCAAGTGAAGGACGTAGTTGCGACTCTTCGGTTTTGGTCTATAAAAGTCGGGATAGGGTTGCGCAAAGGATCCAAAGAGCTCGCGCCATCGACGTTTGAAGTGCAGACGAAATGCGGTGTCGAGCGCATGCCCGGCTTCGTGGCGAAGAATCCGCATGCATTCGGTGTCGGTGCCGCCTTCCACTTCCAGCATCTGCTTACGTTCGAGTTTCATCAGGCGCGGATGCGCCAAATAAAAAGGTATGGCGATTCCGGGCACGCCATCTGGCGAGAACCATTCTTCGGAGAGCCAGACGTGCGGCTTGAACCGAATACCACGATCGTTGAGTTCACCGTAAAGACGGATGATGTGGGGCTCAAGAAACGATCCCTTGATCTTCAAATTGAGATCGCAGATACGTAGATTCAGCAGGTGATCATCGCTGAGACGATACCAGGGGAAACGATAGCTCACGTATTTCCCCCCCTGACGGGCCGCTGATGCGCCGCGAAGGGCGCAATTTGCCATGAAAAACGGTGGTTGAGACTATGGAGGTGGGCGTAATCGTCGACCGGCATCTGGACGGCAACTCAAACTGGATTTGACGGAGCGGGCCCATTGTAGCGGCCTTCCGAGGGTTGCGCTAGCAGCCCGAGATTCAAGCGTAAAAGACTTCACAGTCTGTGTCGCGCATCGGTTTCACGTCGGAAGCTCCGTCGGGTTCCGGCCATCCACAGCTGGAGTCTATGCTGCTTCAATTCCCAGGCATGACACCGGTCTTGAGGTAAGACGAGGGACAGAGCTTCTCAATGACGCATTCGGCGCAGAGCGGATTTCGGGCCTTGCAAATCGCACGACCGTGCGCGATTAGGAGGTGAGGGAAGATGACCCAGTCTTTCCTGGGCACAATTTGGATGAGGTCTTCTTCGATTTTTTCTGCTGTCTTTGCCTGACTCAAGCCTAGACGATGCGACAGTCGAGTAACATGCGTGTCGACCACAACCCCGGCGGCGATGCCAAAAGCGTTTCCCAGCACGACGTTTGCGGTTTTGCGTGCAACTCCAGGTAGTTCCAATAACTCGTCCATCGTCTGCGGAACGTTACTGCCGTAGTTTTCCATTAATGCTTTGGAAGTGCCCTGAATGGATTTCGTCTTGTTGCGAAAGAAGCCGGTCGTTCGAATGTCGCGCTGCAATTCCTTCTCGGGGACCTTTAGATAATCTTCAGGTTTACGATACTTGCGAAAGAGATCCTGAGTCACGATGTTCACACGTGCGTCAGTACACTGCGCAGAAAGGATCGTGGCGATCAATAACTCGAACGCATTCGAATGGTTCAATGAACACTTCGCGTCGGGATAAGCGCGCTTCAGCAGCCGAATGATTGTTCGAACACGTTGTTTTAGTTCCGATATCATCATGCTTCAAAATCTGACGTATGTGAGTTGCTGGGTGCGGTCCATGTGATTCACTTTCTTCCTTGCGCAATCTTCACAGCTTCCGGGAGAGACCGCAATCTCAACATGGCAAGCGCGCCGAGAAAAGGTCCGGGCGCTAGGATAGCGAACGCGTATCGCCAACCTACGATGTTTACGAAGTAGGAAACCAGCTCTATTGAGACGGTAGTGAGCAGAAATCCCAGGCACGTCTGCATCGTTAAGGCCGTGCCGACGTATTGTGGATTACCAAGCTCCGTCACGCATGCTGAAAACTGCGCGGAGTCAGCGATCACGCTGGCTCCCCAAATTGCAGCGATCAGCAAAAGAAAAAAAGGATTGCCGCCAAAAAGAAAACCAATAACCAGGCAGCAAGTCCCGCTTATACCCATGGCCCAGGATGTCACGATCGTTCGTCCTAGTTTATCGGCGAGTAATCCACCTATTACACAACCAATTGCTCCGCAGCCGATCACCAGGAAAGACGCAACTTCAGCAGGCAGTGCTGTTACCTGTTGGGCGGACATGCTGGCGCGAATCATCACCGGAATCCACGCCCACATCGCGTACAGTTCCCACATATGTCCGAAATAGCCCAAGCTCGCCAGGCGCACACCACGATTGCTGAACACCGCAAACGCCTGTTTCCATCTAAAACGAGCCGTGGGTACAGCGTATGGACCATCTTCAACAAAAAGCAAAACAATCAACCCGCTGAGCACCGCGAGGAACGAAACAAAGAAAATGTTCTTGCGCCAATCAACGCTGCCGATCGCATTTACTAGATACGGCGACGCTTTGCCCAACGTGAGCGCTCCCACGAGCACACCCAGCGCCATGCCGCGGCCCCGTTGAAACCAGGTGGCCATTATCTTCATGCCAGGCGGATACACGCCTGCGAGAAACATTCCCGTAAGGAAGCGCAACGTGATTCCGGTTTGAATGTCGTGAGCATAGGCGCCAAAGGTTGCGTTTGTGAGTGCGGCGGCAAAAGCCGAAATGGCGAAGAGGTATCGAACGCTGATGATGTCCGGCAAGTTAAGAAACGCGCTGATGAGGGTGCCACAAACAAAGCCGAGTTGAACGGCAATCGTCAACCAGCCAACGTTTGAATTGGTCAGGCTCCACTCAACGCGCAGCGCCGGCAATACCGCCGCGGCACTAAACCAAAGCGACATACCCAGCAACTCCGCGAGTGAGAGCAACGCCAACGCACGCCAGCGAGCGGGCGAAGGCTGGAGACCGGCGTCATTAGTAAATTGGGTTTGGCGGTCCATGAAATGACCGCAGAGGATACTACAAAAGCAAAAACGGCAGGTCCGAAAACCTGCCGCTACCACATCCGCTTAAGATCGGGTTATGCCACGGCCTCTGTTAATTCCTCCGAACGTGTCTTGGCTACAAGCACTTTCTTGCGACGCTTGTTCTCATACATCGCCGCGTCGGCGTGGGCCATCAGGTCCTCCATTGATTCGGTTGTGTCAGGAGTTAGTCGCGCTACTCCGATGCTGATTGAAAGCTCGTAAGGCGAGGTTTTCAAAACGTTGTAGTTTGCGAACTTCTGTTCCAACCGCGAAATGAGTTTCTCCACACCGCCCTCGGGATCAACGGCCGCCAGAATTGTGAACTCATCGCCTCCAAGCCGACCCAGCACGTCGGACGATCTGAATGTCTCCTTCAATAGCTCTGCGGTCTTAATCAGTGCCCGGTCGCCCTCCCGGTGTCCAAGTGTATCGTTGATCTTTTTCAAGCCATCGAGGTCCGCATAAACCATCACGATGCCCTTGTTAGTTCGCCGCAGAGTACTCAGGTGTTGTTCGCAGAAAGCGTGGAAGCCGCGTCGGTTATAAAGCCCGGTCAGTTCGTCAGCCAAAGAGAGCGATTTGATGGCCGCTTCGGCTCGTTTGCGTTCGCTAAAGTCCTGGATTTGGAAAATGAAATGGAGCGGCCGTCCCTGGGCATCACGAACCAGCGAGGTGCTATTGGAAACCCAGACGTCATGGCCGAGCTGATGAACGAAGCGCTTTTCCACTTGCGAGGTAAGAGTCTCGGCCGAAAGCAGCCGATAAATTTCGGCAAGATCGGTTCCGAGGTCCTCGCGGTGAGTAAGGCTTTGAAAATCAGAAACCAGCAATTCGGCTTCTGAGTAACCAACGATTTCCGTCAGCGATCTATTTACACGCAGCCACTTACCTTCAGGCGACACCAACGCCATGCCGATCGCCGCATAATCAAAAGCATTTCGGAAGTGTTCTTCACTTTCAATCAGAGCTTTGCTGATGCGCTTCTGTTCCGCTATGAAGCGGTTAAGCTCTTCTACGTGCAGTTTTGCCTGGTCTGCTCGAGCTGCTGAGGTTTCGACGTTGGTGAGATACGTTCGATACGTAAAATAAATGATGGCAATTATGGGCGCAGTGGCGATAAGGGAGTAGAAACCAAGTCGGTCACCAAGCCGTCCGACAATCGCAGCGCCAAAAGCGCCGGCAAAATAAGTCAATGAGGTCCACATGAAATTGGCCCGCCAGCTATGCCAAACCGTGTGGTTTGCACCGATTGCGACACTCACTGCTACCAGCCCGGAATTCAAGACGTATTGCACTAACGCTATCACGCATAAAGCAATGATGAAATTTGGTGAATATGCACCGTGGATATCAAACCCGGGAAATGCCAGATGGAGACTTGAGGAGGTAATGAACGTCGAGACAGCCATTACGCCAACATTAAAGAAAACCACTCTTGCGTTCTTACTGAAGCGTATTGAGGAGCAAAGCGCTTCAGCCCCAGCAAGGAGCACGGCTGCCTCGAAATCAAAGACCAACATGGCGAGAAAAATGAAGGTGTCTGACACTGAGACTTGCCCACGAGCGCCGGGAATCTTAATGGTGATGCGGGACCCGATGAGGATCGTAACCAAAGCAAGCGTGAAGAATCTTGCGTCAATCTGGGAAAGAGGTAGACGATAAGCACACAGCACCATAACGGCAGCACCCAAAAGTGCAACCGACAACATGTACCGGTTTCTAATTTTTTGGTTGTCCACCTTACTCCGAAAGGATTGTTTGAGCTTTCCCGCAGGCAGGATCGAAAGCTGAGTTCCCTACTGCTTACGGTAATGTTTGCAACCCCTGTTCCCGTATTAGCCACGTTATAGGCGTGTGTTAAATGACAAAAATTGTTCTCCAGTCGGGCACATGGGCCGACCGCGTTAGTTTGGCCGTCATTTTGACGCGGCGGTCTTCAATTTGACACAAACGTTCTTCCTTTGACATGAACCGGTCAAGCATTCCTCGCAGACTACGAGGTTGCAGCCTGTACCGGAATTGTAGAGTTCAAATCGTGCTATTCTGACGACACTCAGAACATCGCAGAACGCGTTATTTTGTCCACAACTTCGAAGAACAGGTGTGGAAGCCAAAATTATTTCAACCTCCTATGAGTGAGTTTTTAGGATCGTTATCCGCAAAGGTCGGCAAGGCGTTTTCCTTTTCTGATGAGCAGCCGATCAGAGCGGAGATTTTTAGTGTTGAACGGCTCGAGCAATACGCTAAGGCGCTCGCTGCTGAACACAAGACCGTGACAAAACGAGGCCGCGCGTTACTGCTGCCACGGCTCGAAGACAACGGCCGAAAACTTGTCGCTGCTTATAGAGTCCTGATCGAAGCAATCAAGAACGGCCGCGCAATCTCTCCTGCGGCCGAGTGGCTGGTCGACAATTTTCATATCGTCGAAGAGCAGCTACGCGAAATTCGCGAGGATCTGCCCCGGGGGTACTACCACGAGTTGCCGAAACTCACAGAAGGCGAACTCAAGGGACATCCCAGAATCTATGAGGTGGCTCTAGCGCTGATAGCGCATACCGATTGCCGCCTCGATACGGACACTCTCAGACGTTTCATTGCCGCCTACCAAACCGTCTCGCCGCTGACGATCGGAGAATTGTGGGCCGTTGCAATCACGCTTCGTTTAGCGCTGGTTGAGAATCTGCGGCGGCTTGCCACTGTGATCGTCAACGCGCGCGCAGAGCGTGAGGAGGCTGACAGGCTCGCGGACAAACTTCTCGAGCTCGCTTCGCGCCAGCCTGCTGGACTAATACCGCTGCTCATCGAGCGCTTTGGTAAACGAGACAAGATACCCCAGTCGTTTGTCGTGCACCTTACGCAACGCCTGCGTGAACAGGATCCGGCCGTCGCCCCGGTGCTCGATTGGTTCGAAAAGCAACTCACCCGTCAGGCCACGAGTATCGAACAAATAATCCATGCAGAGCACCAACGACAGGCCGCAACTCAGGTGACGGTCGGCAATATCATCACCAGCATGCGTCTCCTCTCGACTCTCGATTGGCGTGATTTTTTCGAAAGCGTTTGCCTCATTGAGCCGGTTCTCGGAGCAGACCCGGCGGACGCTTACTCAAAAATGGAATTTGTCTCGCGCGATCGCTATCGGCACGTAATTGAGAGAATCAGCAAACGCACGCGTTCGGATGAACTCGAGGTTGCACGGTCCGCTGTCGAGCTCGCGGAAAACGGGAGCAAGAATGGAAACGAGTCCGGGCCAGAGGCGCATGTGGGTTTTTATCTGGTTGATGCCGGTCTGGCAAAGTTGGAAGACGCCTTTGCTTACCGTCCGCGGCTAATCGAGAGAATCCGTCGCTATAGCCTGCGACATGCGACAGCGATTTACTTAGGCACGCTATCGTCTGTCACTGTCCTGGTCATTGCCGCGCTGCTCACCTTCATGCATAGAGCCGGCGCTGAGTGGCCGCTGATGATTGTGGCCGCACTCTTCGCGCTGATTCCGGCAAGCGATCTCGCGCTGAGCGTACTTAACTGGGACGTCACACATCTGTTTCATCCGCGGTTGTTGCCAAGGATGGAGACCGTTGGAGGCATTCCCGAGGACGCCTGCACGATGGTGGTGGTTCCGACAATTTTTTCCACCGAGTCGCAGGTCCAGGCGCTAGTGGAACGACTCGAGGTCCACTACCTCGCCAATCGGGACCAGAACATTTATCTGGCGTTGCTGGGTGACTTTCCCGATGCTGACGCGGAAGAAACCCCCGCCGATGGTCCACTCCTGGAAGCCGCCCAGCTTGGAATCGAGGCTCTCAATCGTCGTCACGGCGATGGGCCGCCGCATCGATTCCACCTGTTTCATCGCCGGAGGTTATGGAACCCCAGCGAAGAGAAATGGATCGGCTGGGAGAGAAAACGAGGAAAGCTGGAAGAGTTTAACCGGCTGCTACGCGGCGCTGGAGAAACAAGTTTCATCGTTACAACCGCTGACGATGCTTTGCTCGGGCGCGTTCGCTACGTCATCACGCTCGATTCCGACACTCAACTTCCGCGAGACGTCGCCCGCAAACTCGTCGGTGCTGCAGTCCATCCGCTCAATCGACCACGACTGGATCCAAACGTGAAGCGCGTTGTTCGGGGCTACGGTATTTTGCAGCCTCGAGTCAGCATTTCTCTGGAGAGCGCGTCACGATCGAGATTCGCACGCATCTTTTCCGGCAATACCGGGATCGATCCTTACACCACAGCGGTATCCGATGTTTATCAGGATCTTTTTTGTGAAGGAAGTTTCACCGGCAAAGGGCTATATGACGTAGATGCGTTCGAGTCGTCACTGGCCAATCGCGTGCGGGAAAACACGCTACTAAGTCATGATCTCTTTGAGTCGCTGTTTGCGCGCGCTGCACTAGTAACTGACATCGAGTTACTCGACGATTACCCGGCGTCGTATGTCGCATACGCCAAGCGGCAACATCGATGGACTCGCGGCGATTGGCAAATTGCCCGATGGCTGCTCCCGACCGTAACAGATGCTCAGGGAAAGAGAACAGGCAATCCGCTGCCGCTCATCTCACGCTGGAAGATTCTGGATAATCTGCGGCGAAGTTTGGTCGCGCCATCGCTCCTTCTGTGGCTGCTGGCTTCCTGGACGATCTTTCCAGGGTCACCGCTTCTGTGGACCTTGTTTGCAGTGATCACGATCGCGTTCCCCGTTTACCTCCACGTCACGACGAGTCTTTTAATTCATCCGCGCGGAATCCCATGGACCAGTCACTTCTGGAGTGTCTGGGGTGATGTCAGAACCAACAGTGCTCAAGTCGCTCTATCAATCGTGCTGCTGCCACACCAGGCTTACCTGATGGCTGACGCAATTGTGCGCACGATCCACAGGAAACTTATTTCGCACAAGAAATTGCTGGAGTGGGTTACTGCTGCCGATGCTGAAAGATCTACGAGCAACGATCTGCCAGCTTTCGTTCGGTTCATGTGGCCTGCTGAAGCGGTGACTTTTTTCGCCGCGGCGGTCGCCGTAATTTTCAATCCAGCTGCGCTTGGGGTGATGAGCGTGTTTGCCCTGGCCTGGAGTGTTTCGCCGGCAGTTGCTCATTGGGTCAGCAAGTTGCGATCGCTGGAGCGCAAACTCCTTACGGGTAACGATCTCCACTTTGCCCGAATGGTGGCCCGGAGAACGTGGCGCTTCTTCGAAGTTTTCGTGGGCGCGGAAGATAACTGGCTCCCTCCGGATAATTTTCAGGAAGATCCGGTTCCGATCGTGGCCCATCGTACTTCGCCCACAAACATAGGATTGCTGTCACTCTCAACTCTCGCCGCCCACGATCTTGGGTACGTCAGCTCGCTGGAGTTTGTCGAGCGGCAGGAGTTGACGTTTGCAACACTGGCCAAAATGGGCAAATTTCATGGCCACCTCTTCAACTGGTACGACACGAAAACGCTCCAGCCGCTTTTTCCTCAATACATTTCCACCGTTGATAGCGGCAACCTCGCCGGCCATTTGATTGCGGTACGACAGGGATGCATTGAGTTGCCGGACACAAAACTGTTTGACGGGCGAATCACCCAGGGACTCACCGATACGATCAACGCTATTTCCGACGAGGCAGAAAAGTTGGGCAGCGTGCGGCAACGCACTGATGTAGTCACTGTGAGTCAGCTTCGCAACGAGATCGAGGCTTGCCAGAAACTTGTCGGCGTCGCTGAGAGAGATAGTCTGCCTGCGTGGTACCTGCTTTTTGAGTCTTTGGCCAAACGCGTGTCCGAAATTGAAGACATCGTCAGTGCGCTGGCACACGAACATGGCGAGATGAATTTCAAAGAGCTGCGCTGGTGGGTCACGTCGCTCAAACATCAGGTCGAGGCCTGCGGTCGTGACATGGTTACGCTTTCCGGCTGGACGCCCTGGTTACCGAAAAGTGGGGACGAAGAACAGGAAACGGAAGCACCGTGGAAATCGCTGCGTGTTCTACTCGAGGGTGTCCCCACGCTTGCCGAGGTGCCCGAGGTTTGCGACAGGGCGCTGGTCGAACTAGCTGCTTTGCAAGCGGAGGATGTTTCTGCGTCGGCTGAAGTCAGCGCCTTAACCGCTGCTCTCGAAGAGGCAGCACGAGCTGCTGGAGATCTGCTCTCGCGCCTTAGTCGCCTGGCCAAAAGCGCGGAAGAGATGGCCGAGGCGATGGATTTCAAGTTTCTCTTCGATCGAGAACGCAAGCTGTTTACGATTGGGTACAACGTCAGTGCCCTCCGAGCAGACGACTCTTACTACGACTTGCTGGCTTCAGAAGCGCGGGTCGCCAGCTTCGTTGCCATTTCAAAAGGCGATGTGCCGCAGGAACACTGGTTCCGCATGGGCCGGCAGTTGACGAAGGTTGACGGTGGGCGGGCTCTGATTTCCTGGACTGGCACCATGTTTGAATACCTGATGCCGCTGTTGGTGATGCGCAATTATCCCGCATCGCTGCTCCACGAAACTTATGACGGTGTGGTCAACCGGCAAATCGAGTATGGCGAGGAGCGCGGAGTTCCGTGGGGCGTATCGGAAGCTGCTTACAACGTTCGCGACATTCACTTGAATTATCAATACGGTCCCTTTGGGGTGCCGGGTCTCGGATTAAAACGCGGACTCATCGAGGACCTTGTCGTGACCCCTTACGCCACCATGCTTGCCGCGGAGATAAATCCGCGCGCGGCGATGGACAACCTGCGGCGTCTGGAAAAAGAAGGCGCGCTCGGCGCGTTTGGCTACTACGAGTCGATCGACTACACGGCGGCGCGTCTTCCGCAGGGTCAGCGCTTCGTGATCATCCGAGCATTCATGGCTCATCACCAGGGGATGAGCCTCGTTTCCCTAAGCAATGTTCTGCAAGACGACCGCATGGAAAAGCGTTTTCACGCAGAGCCGTCTGTCCGAGCGACCGAACTTCTGTTGCAGGAGCGCATCCCCGTAGGCGTGCCGGCGGCGCATCCACGCGCCGAAGAAGTGTTGACGGGGCGCGTGGTCCAAACACCGTCGGGAATGATTACGCGTGTTTACGACACGGCAGATCAGGAAACACCACGCACTCAGTTGCTTTCAAATGGAACCTATAACGTCATGCTGACGACGGCCGGCTCGGGATATTCCAATAGCGGCGGCAATGCGGTCACGCGCTGGCGCGAAGATGTTACGCGAGATAACTGGGGGACCTTTGTTTACTTAAGAGACGTGCGCAGCGGCGCAGTTTGGTCGGCAACTTACCAACCGATACTCCGCCGGGCACAGTTATACGAAGTGGCCTTTTCGGAGGACAAAGCGGAGTTTCGACGTCACGATGGAGGCATCACTACGCTTACAGAAGTCGTAGTTTCCGCGGAAGACAACGCCGAAGTCCGGCGGGTTTCGTTGACCAACGACTCAACCCGCACTCGCGAAATTGAATTGACTAGTTACGCTGAAGTCGTCCTCAACTCGCCTCAAACTGATGCCGCGCATCCAGCTTTTAGCAATCTTTTTATCGAAACGGAATTCTTTGCCGCGGAAAATGCAATTCTGGCCCATCGTCGGAGACGTTCGAGCACAGACCAGGAAATCTGGGGAATTCATGTCGTGGTTGTAGAAGGAGATTTAGTCGGCGCGGTGCAATACGAAACTGATCGTGGGAGGTTTCTGGGCCGCGGCCATACCACCGCGGATCCGATTGCCGTGATGGAGGATCGGCCACTCTCAAACACCACTGGCCCAGTACTCGACCCAGTCTTCAGTTTGCGAAGACGCGTGCGCATCCGACCGAATGAAACGGTACGTTGTTCTTTCAGCACAATCGTGGCCGGCTCGCGCGAGGAGGCAATGGCGCTGGCTGACAAGTATCACGATCCAAATACTTTCGAACGTGAACTCCGCCTCGCCTGGACCAAGGCCCAGGTAGAGATGAGTCACTTAAAGATTGAAACTGAAGAGGCCCACCTGTTTCAGAGGCTGGCGGCGCGAATCCTTTATTCGGATCCTTCGTTGCGTCCGAGGCCACATGTGCTCGCGCTCAATACCGGGGCGCAATCCGGCCTGTGGGCTTATGGCATCAGCGGCGACCTGCCGATTCTTGTGGTGCGAATTGATAAGGCCGAAGACCTGCCGACGGTCCGCAAGATTGTGCGCGGTCACGAGTACCTGCATTTCAAGGGTCTGAAGATCGATCTCGTGATTCTCAACGACAGCCCTACCAGCTACCTGCAGTCGCTGCAAAGAGAACTGGAAACGATGGTGCGCACCAGCGGCTTGCAGGGTTTGCAGGACAAGCCTGGTGGACTCTACCTGCGACAAGCCGATCAGATTCCGGAACCTGATCGTATTCTTTTACATGCCGTCGCCAGGGCGGTCATCGTTTGTGAACGCGGTGCCCTGGAAGATCAACTCGAGCGTCAACCGGTGGAAGAGCCTCTGCCACCGGCTTTCGTTCCGCGTCTGCCTTCACAAACGTATCCGGAGCCTGCGCTGGCTCCGCCCGAGTTGACGTTCTTCAACGGCCTCGGCGGGTTTCACCAGGGTGGCCGAGAGTATGTGACGTTACTCGGAGCCGAACAATGGACGCCCGCGCCCTGGTCCAACGTGATTGGCAACGCAAACGAATTTGGTTTTCAGGTCAGCGAGACAGGGAGCGGATATACGTGGTCGGTTAACAGTCGTGAGAATCGTTTGACGCCTTGGTCCAACGATGCCGTGAGCGATCCGCCGGGCGAGATTGTTTATCTGCGCGATGAAGACACGGGCACGGTCTGGTCAGCCACACCTCTGCCGATTCGGGAAAGAGAACCGTTTGTGATCAGGCACGGGCAGGGTTATAGCGTCTTTGAGCACACCAGCCACGGTCTTTCGCAGGAGTTGCTCCTGTTTACACCGCTTGATGCGCCGGTGAAAATCTCACTACTGCGGCTGCGGAATCGTGCCAATAGAAGACGACGGCTCACGATAACCCTTTACAACGAACTCGTTCTCGGAGTGCTGCGTTCCACCTCAGCGCCGTACCTGATTACCGAGATCGATAGAGACGCGTCGACCATCTACGTGCGCAACCCTTTCAATAACGAATTTGCAGGCCGGGTGGCTTTCACCGCAACGAGCGAGCAACTCTCCAGCGCTACCTGTGACCGCAAAGAGTTTCTGGGCCGCAACGGCACGCTTGCGCGACCCGCAGCTTTGCGCCGCACGATGCTGGCCGGACGCGATGGCGCCGGACTCGACCCCTGCGCAGCGCTACAAGTGACTTTAGAACTCGCTCCACATGAAGCGCGCGAAATTACGTTCCTTCTCGGCGAGACCGCGTCGAAGGAAGAAGCGCAGGCGCTGGTCGCGAAATTCAACAACATTGGCAATGTAAATAATGCCTTTGAGGAAGTGTTGACGCATTGGGATCGGCTACTCGGCACGATCGAAGTACGAACACCCGACACCGCGATGGACACCATGCTCAATCGCTGGCTGCTATATCAGACATTGTCCTGTCGCATCTGGGCGCGCACCGCTTTCTATCAATCGGGAGGCGCGTTTGGCTTTCGAGATCAGTTGCAGGACGTGATGGCGCTTGTCTACAGCAGTCCCGATATTGCCCGCCGTCAGATTCTTTTGGCCGCAAGCCATCAGTTTAAGGAAGGCGACGTGCAACACTGGTGGCATCCGCCGAGCGGACGCGGTGTGCGCACACGTTTTTCGGACGACCTCCTGTGGCTTCCGTTTGTAACGACGTTCTACATTAGCGTCACCGGCGATTTATCTGTGCTGGATGAAGTAGTTTCTTTTATTGAGCAGCCATTATTGAAGCCGGACGAGCAGGAGATTTACATGCAGCCCGAGATCTCCAAAGAGTCGGGCTCGATTTATGAACATTGCGCGCGTGCGATTGATCGAAGTTTGGCCGTCGGAGCGCATGGGCTGCCGCTGATGGGTTCGGGCGATTGGAACGACGGTATGAATCGCGTAGGCCACCTGGGTAAGGGCGAAAGTGTCTGGGTGGGTTGGTTTCTTTACAGCATCCTCGAGTCGTTTGCTCCGCACTGCGACGCCAGGCAGGAATCGACGCGTGCCAGTCGATACAGGGAACATCGTGAAGATGTTAGAGATGCACTGGCGAAGAACGGGTGGGACGGCGACTGGTACCGGCGCGCGTATTTTGATGACGGCACTCCACTCGGTTCTGTGCAGAACGATGAATGTCGGATCGACTCGATCGTTCAATCGTGGTCCGTTATATCGCAGGGGGCTGAATCCTATCGCGCCGTGCGCGCAATGGCTGCAGTCGAGGAATACCTCATACGTCGCGGTGATGGACTGGTGATTCTGTTTACACCTCCATTCGACAAAGGAAACTTGGATCCCGGATACATTAAGGGTTATGTGCCTGGCGTGCGTGAGAATGGCGGTCAGTATACCCACGCCGCCCTGTGGACGTTGATCGCTTTTGCAACCCTCGGCGATGGTGAACGTGCCGGCGAATTGTTTTCGTTGTTGAACCCGGTGAACCACTCTTCCACGCGCGCCGGACTGCACAAATACAAAGTTGAACCGTATGTTGCCGTGGGCGATGTTTATGCGGTTCCACCTCATACGGGCCGTGGCGGGTGGACCTGGTATACAGGCTCCGCCGGATGGATGTATCGTGCCGGCCTCGAGTCGATTCTCGGGTTCAAGTTGCACGGCGACTCGCTGAAAATTGACCCGTGCGTGCCCAGATGGTGGCGTGATTTTGAAATCACCTACCGCCGCGAGCGCACCACGTATCGCATTAAGGTAGAGAATCCACTGGCCGTGAGCCGCGGGATCATGAGTGTGGAGCTTGACGGCAAGTTGCAATCCGATGATGAGATTCCGTTGGTAGACGACGGGCAAACGCATAGTGTGCGCGTAGTGCTTGGTGAGAAACCAGTGACTGAGCCGATAGAAGAAAAAAGTGAGACATCTCAAAAAGAGCAGACGAAGACAAGCTGACCGTCGACTCCTTGGGCAGAAGGCTCAAGGCGTGCCAGGCACATTAGGTACGGTTCGGGCAAGTGTTGAGATGAGGGTCGGAAACGAAATTCCAACCCATATAGCCTTAAAGGCATTTTCAGGTTTCCAAGCTAAAGACAATCCACCGCTAGCTAGCATGAAAAGAGCAGAGATAAGGAAGTAGGGCCACCTGAAATTGGGGTAATTTTGTTGGTGAGTCGCAATCGTATAGAGACGGACAATTTCTGGAAAAACCGCCCCAGCCGCTCCCCAGGTGAAGCTTGCTTTGCCGCTTAGTTGGTTATCTGCCAAGAGCTTTTACGTACTCCAGAATTCGTAAGAGGAAGCCAGAACTGCCGCCTAGCTCGACGAGAAGAAGGACTATTCCTAAGAGTCCAGTGAAGATTGCTGGTGTAGATTTTAGGGCGTTTCCCATTACATCAAAAGTTGACTTGCTTCTAGCCATAACGACGTAGAGTTTAACGGATAAGGTCAAAAAGCAAAAGGACGCGAATTGCCTCACAAATAATCTACTCGAAAGTGAATCGTTGCCTCAAATAAGAAATCTACTCGAAATGAGAGAGATTAACCCCGCAGGATTGAAGCTAGAGA
>Ga0190270_10000127_pt1 | contig 33584 bp, 24 predicted proteins | sample Popmic320T_FD_133748 | JGI IMG/M metagenome (GOLD analysis project Ga0190270, IMG submission 133748) | Populus adjacent soil microbial communities from riparian zone of Weber River, Utah, USA - 320 T | ecosystem: Environmental > Terrestrial > Soil > Riparian zone | place: USA: Utah | collected...
AAACGCCGAGCGCCACCCCCGATTCTTTCCTCACTCAAATTACGTCGAGTGGCGGTGGCGGCGCGTTTAATTCCTTCAGATCTTCCGCAACCGACATCTCGGGCAACGGTCGCTTCGTAGTGTTTGAGTCAAATGGAGATGTTGCTACTCAAAACCGCAACAACGCTGACGGTAATCGCGAAATCTTCCTGTTGGACTACGCGCAGCGAAGAATTTTTCAATTAACCAATACTAAGAACGTCCTGAACCCGCCAGCAAGCCCGACTCCTACACCAACGCCGACGCCGACACCCAGTCCCGCTCCCAGCCCGACTCCGACTCCTGGGCCAACTCCAGCGGACACAAGTTTGGTAGAGATTGAGATCAGCAACAATCAGCCACAGATCAGTTTTGAACCGGTACTGGTAGGTGGTCAACGGCTTTATCAAATTGTTTTTAGTTCTAACGCACCTAACCCGGCCAACTTTGATGGCGCCGGCAGCGCCGCACTGAGCGGGGATGCCAACCAGGAGATATGGGTTTATCTCGTACCTGCAGTCACTGACCTGTCTCTTACCAGTGGTGACGAAGTACCGTTCCTCGATTTGTCGACAGGAGCATTTCGGCGAATCACAAATACTACAGCGAGCCGCGCTCCAACCGCTGGATCGTTCGGCGTGGCGCCTTTCGTCGCTGACGATAACCGCGAAGCCGTGATTAGCGATAATGGTCAAATTATTGCCTTCATTTCAACCCGTAGCCTGGTTGGTTCAGGAAACACGGACGGGAACCCAGAGGTCTTCCTGGCTTCGCGCACAGCCAATGATTGGAGCACGTTCGCTTTCGTACAAGGGACCACCACGCAAGACGCTGTTCAAGGAATTGGTCGCGTCTTCCAATCGGCTCCTTCACTTTCTGGCAATGGATCCGTGGTCGCGTTTCTCTCCAGTGCAAATCTGACTGGAAATAATGCCGACGGAAATGGTCGCGGAAACGCAGAGGTGCATGTAGCGAATTTTTCCGGCGCAGCACTCACTAACATCCGGCAAGTCACCAGAACTAAACCTGATGCAACGGAGACGCCTGTAAACATCTTGAGCCCAGGGCGCCGTTTGAGTCGAGATGGCGCACTCATCACTCTCGAGTCGCTAGCCGACGATCCTAAAGCCAACACCACGACCAACAAAACGGCTCGCGGCATTTTTGTTTACAATATTTCCGCCGACACGTTTGCGTTGGCAGTGCCGCGCTCTACTGAGAGTGAGTTTGGATTCGTGCATTTCCCGACTTTCACAGATTACGACGGGTCGCTGGCGCCGCAGAGGCTGGTATTTGTTTCCGCGCTAAACTTCAAGGCCGATGGCTCGTTTCCGGCCGCTGATCAGACCGACACAGGTCTGAATCCTACGAACCAACCGCAGATCTTCTCTGCGCCGATCCCAGCATCTGCGACGGGCCCTTATATGCGCTTGACGAAGAACCCCGTGGGTTCCTTTTTGGAAATACGACCTCTGGCCAGCCAAACGCAGACCCGAATTTCGTTCAGTTTAGGCGGGACTGAGTTGGGCACCGGTAATCCGGATTTGTCCACCGAAGTGTTTTATTTGTTAACTCCGGCGGCTTCCTCTCAGTCGGCCGCAGTGCTTTCGTTTTTCACTGGCGCCAGTAATTTCCCGGTGGCGACCGCAACTCCGTCTCCGAGCCCTTCGCCAACACCGACACCGACGCCGACGCCAACGCCTACTCCGGGCACGATTGCTTTCGGTCTCGCAGCGGGTGAGCTAAGCATCGTCAGATCCACTGTCGCTCTTGCACCTGGTGACAAGTTAGCTGTTGGAGGTTCAGAGACAGATCGCAGTCCGATACTTCCGATTGAACTTCTCGGAGTCTCGGTTTCCGTGAACGGAGCAGCAGCCGGACTCTATTTTGTCGGTGATTCACCTGATGAGGGTATTAATTTTGTAATGCCGGCCGGTTTGCCCGCCGGTGTTGCGACTGTGGTCATCAACAACAATGGAACCGTCTACCGCGGATTAGTTCAGGTCGTTCCGGCGCAACCTGACATCTTTACGTCGACCAATGATGCGCTTGGCATCGCCATGGTTTGCAATGTGACCAATGCAACGGTCCCCGGGTGTGTGACTGGACCTTTCTCGCTGACGTCACCTGACAGCACAGGTACGCTGGTGCCAACGGTGCTGGAAATTTATTTGACCGGTGTTCGTAACGTGGGCGCCACCGAAGCGAAAGTGACCATCGGCACTACCGATATCACCCCAACCTCGGTTCGGCCCAATACGAACATGTTTGGGTTTGATTTGATAAGAATCACGCTGCCCGCAACATTGACACCTGGGACTTATCCGCTGGTTGTCAGCGTCACGAGGGGTGGTGGAACGTTCCAAAGCAGGGGCACGGCGACGGCTCCCACGATAACCATCGCTCCGTAGCTCAAGGTTGAAATCTTCAATTCGACAAAACCTGCACGCATACGTGCGGGTTTTGTTGTTAAAGAACCCGGCGCGGTGACCGGTGTTTAGGTACAACCTTCGGTTGCTGTTGCGTGAGAAGCAACCTTAAGGTTGGACTCTGAACACCTGTTGTTCGCTCGGTTCTGTGATCCGCCCCCCGCGGCTATCCCAACAACCGCCAAAAAATGCTACTATCCGGTCACATTAAGGGCGTCCGTTCGCCCTCCCCGTTCGCTTTCGTACATCGAATTCTTCCTGAAGTTGCTAGTCGGTTCCATGCGACGTTTGAACCCGATTCTGGCGTTTGTGGCTGTAGTCGCCTTCGGTGTGCCCAGTCAACCGGCAGCTCTGGAACCGCCCACGCCGCAACGGCCCATCAGATGGCCAACCCGCGTCGTAAAGATCGCCATTTCAAATTCACTAACTGCCTCGTCAACTAGCATCGCTGCTGGAAGCGACGTAGCAGGGGCGCTGCAACGAGCACTTGATAATTGGTCCGTCGCTTCCGGAGTAAAGTTTCTGCTGGTGACGTCTGCGGGTGATTCAATTAGTCCTGCCGGCGCGGGTGACGGCGTCAATCTCATCACGGTTGCGTCCACTTCGGAGAACCTGGGCATCTTCGCAGGTGGAAATAATGCGGCCCGCACACGCGTCCATTACGATCAGGTCACGGGCAATATTGGGGAAGCCGATATCGTCATCAACCCTTATCCGCGTTCTCCTGAGGGGGCCCCTCTTCTATTCACTACCGATGGCACGCCTGGCACGTATGACCTGCAATCCACTTTTGCCCATGAGATAGGTCACCTGCTCGGTTTGAATCATTCCAACGTCATTGCTTCCACAATGCAGGAGACGCAGGGACTGAACGGGACCTTCGGCATGCCCGCCTTCGATGAACGCAGCTTGAGCGAATCCGATTTGATTGCTGTTCGGACGTTGTATGGACCATGCGAAAACCTGGGTACGGTTAATGGTAAGGTTCTCAACAATCTTACCGCTCGGGATACTCCCGCGGCGGGTGCTCATGTTTGGATTGAGTCGGTAGATTCGGGCCGTGTAGTCGCGAGCAGCATTGTGGGCGCCGGAGGCAGGTTTAGTATTGGTTGTCTCCCAGCCGGCGAATACAGGGCCGTAGTCGAAAGATTCGATAACATCGCTGACGACGACTCACTAACTGCGGTGCGTGAGACAAGGCTTACCGGGCGACAGAAAACTCTTCGGGCCTCAGAGATTAGCAGCTACCTGAGCGTTTCTGCGGACCAGGAGAGCCCGCTCAACTTCCTGCTCGCGCCCATCCAGAAAACAGGGCGTGTATTGCGTCCACGCTACTTCGGAATAAATGGAGACCTTTCTACTGTTCCGGTTTCTGTTGAGGCCGATTCCAAGCTTAGGCTTTACATCGGAGGGCCGGGAGTTGATCAGGTTTTGGGCAGCGGGCTGGCGGTAAGTTCTCCCTTCTTTACAGTCGATGGCGCGAGCTTAAAGTTGCAAACAGGCGGCTCGATTCCGGTCATCAGTTTTGATGTGACAATCGCGGCCGATGCGCCCCCGGGAGACTACAGCGTGCGTCTGCGATCGAAAACCGGCGAGCTGGCGTATCTCGTCGGAGCGATTACCGTAAATGACTTCTAGATCAGTTAATACTCCCAACCGAGTTAGCAGTATCCCTCTTTACCTCCCGAAATGATTTCAGCTCAAGCAGCAAGGCGCGCGGTGTGGCGACCACTCTGGGAACTTCCCAGCCGCTTCGATCTGATCTTGTCGTTGGCACGGCGGGAGTTTGTCGCACGCTACAAAGGTTCCTTCCTGGGAATTCTCTGGGCGGTGGTTACACCCATCGTAACCATCGCGATCTTCACTTTGATTTTTGCGGGAATTTTTGGCGCTCGTTTTGGCGCCGGCGGCACACACTGGGATTACGCTATCTATCTCTTCTGTGGATTACTGCCCTGGACCATGTTCCAGGAGACCGTGCAACAGTCAGCCACGACGATCGTCTCTCACTCAAATCTGGTGAAGCGCGTAGTCTTTCCACTGGAAACGTTACCGGTGGCCCATGCGCTGTCGTCGTTAACAAATCAGATGTTTGGAACGGTCGCGCTGATCATTGCGATAATCGTCATCCATCGCAGGTTGCACCTCACGATGTTATGGCTGCCGGTCTTGATAATTCCTCAGCTCCTGGCTGCATTCGGCGCTGCGTGGCTCGTCGCTTCTCTGGGGGTTTTCCTGCGCGACATTAGTCAGGGCGTCGCTCTTGTCCTGATGGCATGGATGTTTTTGACACCGATAATCTACCCGGAGTCGATAGTGCCCGAGGGTTATCGCTCTTTCATTAACGCCAATCCGTTTACGGCGCTCATCCGCAGCCACCGGCGAGTCTTACTGGAAGGCGCTCCGCCGGATTGGTCCGCGCTGGCCTACTTCACAGCCTTTGCCCTGGTTCTTTTTGTTGTTGGATATTGGTGGTTTGCTCGCACACGCAAGAACTTCGCAGACGTGATTTGAGCGCGACCCTAAGGTGAGAGTTTTTTGGTTTCTGTATTTGCCGCATCCATGGGGGTTCCCTGTGCCCGCGATCCCTCAGCCGCGAATATCCAATAGCTGAATTGATCGTCGAAGTGTAAAAAGCTAAGCTCGTCGGGTGGCTTGGCTGGCGGTGGGCCTTCAATGATTACAGGATAGATCGCGGGCGGAGCATTCTCATCGCCGCCGCGTCGCTCGACCGCGCGAGTAACCTCCTTTCTTACCCACTCTGACCGACTCGCGGCCGTGGACCAGAAGAGATAAACAACGTCGCTTCTGTCAATCGCTTCGTAAAGAAACGACTCCCATTTGTCTCCGGGCCTGAGAGTGATGAAGTCCTGAAAATACTTCTGTCGTAGGATGTCCAACATTTGGACCCGCTTCAATACTTCCACCCGATCCTCATGAGCATAGGAAATAAAGGCTTTCTTATAACGGTTTACGGCCTCTACGTAAGTAGGAATCTCAGTTGTTGCAGGGGTCGACCTCACTACCTCGAATGCAAACCTAAAATGCCCGATCGGCATACTGTCTGCGCAAATGACGACAAGTCCGAACATCGCTCTTGGCTCGAAGTTCTTCGGCACGGTGACCCCAAATTGAACTCGGATTGTTTGCCCCTTCCATTTGCGATCCTGTTGTGGTTCGTCAATCTCGAGACCATCCATCTTAAGACGGAAAGTCAACGTGGCTCCTCGCCTTACGGTCTGATCAAGTTTGTCGGAGCCTACTCGTCGGGTTTTTTCGTCCGCCTCCGTTGCTTTTGCTTTCAGACTCTCCAGATCCTGGTCCGCGAGATGGGCGAAGACTTGCACCAGGAAGGCACTGTCTGCGGTGGCTTGCCTCGGTGCAAATACGGTGCTGCTCACCTCTTCTTCAATCCCTTCTGCAACAGCCATAGTGTGTGGGCCATCCTCAAGGCCAGCTTCCGAGAGCTGTCTCCTGCGTCTTCGAAAACCAACGCCAAAAGCTACGAAGCCCGCAGCCGCGAAGAGCGGAGCTCCATAGGTGGCAGCGGTTACTGATTTAGGTGGACCGATTTTCGACCGGAACGGTTCACCCAAATCATATGAGAAGAACTTGTCTGGCCTGCCCGCGGCCCTCCAAACGATATCAACGTGGAAACAGAACGAGGCGATCTCCAGGTCTGAATCTGCCGGTTTGACTTTCCAGGTCCAATTGACGTGTGTCTCACTGAGCGATTGTTCCGAGTTCGGAGGAGGCGAGACCACGGTCAAGCCGGTTGAAATCAGAGTGACCGTTGCAAATGCCGTGTATTGATCTCCTTGAGCTTTGGAAGTGGGTACGTTGGGCGTGGCCCCAGGAATTGGTGGGGGCCGTTCGACGATGTCGATTCTTCCGTTGGTGTTAGTTTCAGAGGCGACTATTTGATGGTCGCTAAACTCTCGATCCAGTGCAAATGTGATCTCGCCTTCGGGATCCTCCAAGAAATGGTCCGGATAACTGACCCGTATCAGATCCTGCTCCTTGAGCCTTGTGGTAAGCTCCGTGACACTAACTGAGGTAGGTTCAAGAATATTCTCTCCTTCCTTAACTACCACATTCTGTCTAGTCCGTTTGCCAAATCCGGCGGCTGTTATTTCGAGTGTATAGGTGCCGGCTTTTAATTCGTTAAATTCAAAGTGGCCATTCCGGTCCGTAGTGACCGTTGCCCGGAAACCATCGTCTCCGCTGATGACAATTGTGGCGCTGGGAAGAGCCGCCCCATCGGGGTCTAGCACCCTCCCGGAAAGCTTGGACAAGGTTGAAGGCCTTCTCGGCCCACTCTTCTTGCACTCGGGGCATGGAGATATTACCCCGTCGTTTGTTGGACTTGGCCCGCCGGTGCCTTGTGGAACTAACCACAGCTCAACGGCTGGTTCTTCGCGGCATCCCGCATCGCTGATGTTGATACGCGCGCCTTCAACACCGCGAGTGGAGACTAGATAGTTCTTCGCGCGAGCGGTCCGCGTTACCGCTTCGCCCGCGCACGTACCATAAGCAAGAATCGCTGCCCCGACCGATGGATCCGCTTGAAGGCCCATCGCGAAGTTATCTAGACGGACCTTTTCGTCCTCAAAGCTAAGGTGGCCGTATCTATCAAATAGTCTAGTCCCCCCGAAGGGCGCCGCCATAACTGACGTGGAACATGACCCTGTTCTCGAACACGCGAGATCTAAGCCGCCAAGCTCGAGGGTGGCTGTGATGCTCTGGCCACCGAGTCCGGCGGAGTCAACCGATATCGAGGATGTTCCCTGGCCGCTAGTAATTGCGCCTGCCGAAACAGACCAGTTATAAGTGGCACTCGCATCAGAAGAAACCGATGCGGTAAATGTAATCGGTGCGCCTTGATAGGCATCAGACGGGCAGCTCACTGAAACGCTCGGGCAAGGTGGCGCGCAACGGCATTCGGTGACTGTTACAGTAGTACCGGCAACCGCGTGTTGATCTCCATCGTTAACCTCGACGGTTGCAGCATAGGTACCTATGTTGACCCCCGAAAGATCCCATGTCACAGCGTTGCCTTCTCCCGACAGGCGCCCGCCGGTAACAGACCACGTGTAGAGCAGCGTATCTTTGTCTGCATCGGCGGCAAGCGCGTTCAAAATGATTTCCCGACTCGCACTTGCCGGACAAGTTTCTGACGATGTCCCCTGCGGACAGGGTAAGGTCAAACTAGAGGGTGCAGCATTGAGCGCGCAGAGGATAGGCGGACTATTAGTTTTGACAGTGTTTCTCCGGCCTCTCCCAAACAATCGCTTCAACGTATTCAAAATTCGCTTGAAGAAACCGGGCTTCTTTTGGATCGTTGCTGGGGGCGTTGGCGCAACGCACGGAGATGACGCTGACGTACCAGTTTGAAAGGGGGATGGTTGTTGTGTGGATATTTGGTTCGGTGGCGAAGATCTGCGCCCGGTTGGAAGCGTTTGCGTGATTAGCTCCGAACTAACAGACTTTGCTGGAGGAGTACGTGGTCTCTCATGGCGAGCGACGTGGTGGAAATGTTTAGGTTGATAAGGTGTATTGTGCGCTCGCATTCGGTTGCTGTCTGTCGTTAGCTGCTGAGTGGAGGAAGCGTTTTCAGTTGCAAGTGTCGCAGGGTTTTCAATTTTGGCTCCGAAATGACGATGCTGAAGCGCGGGACGATAAGTCACCACGTAAGCGAACATGATCAGGGCGAGACTCAGTAGTATGACGCCCGTTGCCAAGAGGCCAGGAACCGCTTTGCGGCCACCGCGCAAGTGTTCAGGTGACATGGGAGGGTCTTGCAGCGCTGAGGACATGGCTGAATTTCCGCGACGATAATGCCTTCCGATAATTACTTTTCTGAGTTGTTGAGGAAGCGAAGCGCTCGGCAATAGCCGACGTTCAGAGAGTGTGTTGCGAGAGCGGTGGAAGTATAACATCAGCGAGCGGTGCTCGCGAGTGTGTTTTATCCGATTGATTGTTTCTAACGATGCGATTCCCTCTCACGTGGTGATGCGCAGGCACGGTCGACATGATGAGCAAGCGATCCACGAAATTACAGTAACTAACACTAAACTTGTTCCGTGAGATTTTGTGTGACTTATTGAATCGTGTTAGTAGTTGATGAAGCAAAAGCGCCAACACTCAAATTAGTATTATTTCTCCAAAATCAAGTCGTTGACAGCTTTATTTTGCGCGTGATAGCGTACGTTCCGGTCTTTTTATCCAGCGAAAAACGCCCTAACACAAAAGATGGTTGGCTCTCCACCAAGCTTCCTACCCACCTCAGCGTTTGACTCCACTCCTATATTCAGTGATACATAATAGTCTTGATGGGTTTCCTAAAGTCTAAGGTCGTTAAGGCTGCTGAGAAATTCCTTTCCCAAGGAAAAATCAACGCTGCCATTAAAGAGTATCGTCAGATCGTGGCGAACGATAATGACGATCTCACTGCTCTCAACATGCTGGGAGATCTCCTGGCGCGTGCCGGCGAGAAAGACGAAGCCGCCGTCTGTTTCTTACGCATCGCTGAGCACTATCGCGAACAGGAATTCAGGCTCAAAGCCATCGCGATGTACAAGAAGATCGAAAAGCTCAAGCCTAACGATCCTGAGATCGCGGGCAAGCTTGCCGATCTTTATTCCGCGCAGGGATTGGTTGTTGACGCACGGGCGCAGTATCTCGTGGTGGCTGATGCTTTTACTCGTGCTGGAAATAACAAGGAAGCGCTTCAAGTACTTCACAAGATTGCCGACCTTGATCCGCAGAATACGCAGGTCAGAATAAAACTCGCCGAAGGTTATCTCAAAGAAGGCATGCAGCCTGAGGCCGCAAAGGCTTTCAGCGACGCAGGCGGCCGGCTGTTCGAGAAGGGTGACTACGAAAAATCACTCGATGCCTACACGAAAGCTTTAGAGCTCAGGCCGCAGGATAAGGCCGTTCTCCGTGGACTGGTTTCGGTTCACGTGGCGCTGGGAACTGGCGAAGACGCTGCTGAGATCGTGGAAAAGGCCGTTGAGGCTGATCCGGAGGATGCGGAGCTTCTCGAGATGCTCGCGCATGCCTACGTTGAAAGTGGTGACGCTTCCGGCGCCGAACGCGCGACCTCGCGGTTGATGGCGCAGGACGCCTCAAACCACCGCCGCTATATCGACGTTATTCGCTTGTATCTCAAGCAGGGTAACGCAACCGATGCAGCCCGAATCCTCGAGCTCATAATTGAGCCCATGCTTTCGGGCCGTGAAGAGACCGACCTGGTTGAGCTTATTACCGACCTTCTGGAAACCGCACCGGAACACGTTGCCGGACTGCGGTTGCTCGCACAGGTTCATTGGTGGCAGCGCGACATGGAAAAATTGCGCTCCGTGCTTGAACTCATGGCGGACTCGGCTGAGAACTCAGGTCTGACTGAAGATGAGCGTTATGCCCTAACCCAACTGGTGCGCCTGGCTCCGGACGAACAGCGTTTTTCAGATCGGCTGGAGGAGCTCGGTGGATCATTGGAGGACCTCTCAGAGGGACCACAATTAGTCGATCCGTCTTTGTCCGAAGTGCCTTCTTTCGACGGCTTCGCTTTCACGGACTCGGAGTCTGCCGGCGGTTCCGAGCCTGAAGTTTCAGAAAACCCGCAGCCCGAGTTTGAATGGAATTCTGTGGCCGAGGCGAGTATACCCGACCCAAGCTCATCCTTTGCGGATCTGAATGAAGTAGATGACGCAGCCGGTTCTGAGGTTTCGATATCGTCTGATTCGTCGTCAACTGAGTTTGCGTATGGGGATATTGACCCGACGCCTCCCCAGGTTGAGGAGGCCGCGGATGAATCGAGCACTGCAAAAGTTCAGACGATGATGCAGCAGGAGCTTGAGAGCGTCGATTTCTATATCACACAGGGCTACTCTGACATTGCTCTCGATACATTGGAGCTACTTGAAAGACAATTTGGGTCGCATCCGGAAATCGATTCAAGAAGAACAAGGCTTCGGGCTGGCACACCAGCCGGCGCGGCAACTCATGAGCAGGTGGATGTAATCGTTAGTGAGCCGGAGTTTCAGACGGAGGAAGCGGTTGACCCGGGTGTTCAGATACTTTTCGACGCGGCCGAACAACCGGCGGTATCTGATGGGCCACCATCCCAACCTTTGGCCTCGGGGCCTGTAAGTACGGGAATCGACTCCGGCCTGGCCGAAATCTTTGAGGAGTTTCGGCTGGAAGCTGAAGGTGACGATCACGCCGTATCAACTGAAGACTATGAGACCTATTACAACATGGCCACCGCCTACAAAGAGATGGACCTTCTGGACGAGGCCATCCGGGAGTTTCAGGCTGCAGCGGCCTTAGCCTCACCAGTTGATGGTACGGCGCGTTATTTCCAGTGTTGTAATATGTTGGGCCATTGCTTCGTAGAAAAATCCATGCCCCAGGCGGCAGTGCTCTGGTTTAAGAAGGGGATTGAAACGCCTGGCCGGTCCCAGGAAGAATATAAAGCACTCCAATATGAACTTGGCTCAGCTTACGAGCAGATGGAAGATCTGACGCAGGCCGCCGCCGCCTTTACCGAGGTTTATGGAGTTGACGTCGGCTATCGTGACATCGCTGAGAGACTACATAATCTCCAGGTCCTTCAGAAGCAGCGCAAACAGAAGTGAATGGTAAATGGTGAATGGTAAATGGTGAGTCGGTGAACTGGACTCTAACTTTGCACTCGCGTTGACTCACCCCAGGTTTTTTACCATTTACGATTTACCATTCACCATTTACGTACTGTCTATGTCAGCCAAGCTAAGTGTCATTTTCTATATCGTGCTTTGCCTTGAGATCGGCATTGTTCTTACGCTGCTGCCATGGATTCCGCAGGGCACGCTCGGTCTTAGCGAATGGGGAAGTAATTATTTTCTTTTGTACGCTGCGCGCAAAACCGGTTTCTATAGTCTCCAAACTTTGGTTGCCTCCGGGTGGATTCGTGGAGCAGTAACGGGAATCGGCCTACTGAATATTGCGATCGCCTTTTGGGAAATCTTCCATTTCAGGCAAACTGTGCGTGCGCTCCAGGAAAGTACGGATCCCGCCAAACCACGCACTAATGAAGCTCAACCCGCAAAAGAAACTCATCTATCTAATCACCCAGGGGGAGACCAATCCCCAGACAACGCCGGCAACTAAAGACTTCACAAGGGTCCTCAAGTTAATCGAGGCCGCAGTGGCCGCCGAGATTGACCTGGTCCAAATCCGCGAGAAGAATTCGACAGCGAAAGCACTTTACGCGCTGACCGAAGCGGCTAGCCGCATCACTCGCGAGAGTTCCACGCGATTGCTGGTGAACGATCGGGCGGATATCGCCGCTGGCGCAGGCGCAGATGGAGTGCATCTGAGGACCAACTCGCTCACTCCCAGCGTGGTGCGCCAGACATTTGGCGAACAGTTTCTGATCGGTGCTTCAACTCATTCATTGAGTGAAGCTTCCATGGCTCGCGATCAAGGAGCGAACTTTGTCGTCCTAGGCCCGGTGTTCGATACCTCTTCCAAACAGCAATATGGACAGCCGTTGGGACTTGAGCAGCTCCGCAGAGTCGCTTGCGAACTGTCGCCCTTTCCGGTCCTGGCATTGGGCGGAATTAATTCTTCGAACGCTGCCAATTGTATTCGTGCGGGAGCGAGTGGCATCGCCGCTATCAGCATGCTAAACGATCCGTTACATCTTCACAGCGTTGTAGAGGAAGTCAGAAGCACGTTTGATGAACAGGACTAACAACGAACTTACGGCTGAGGCGCGCCCTGGAGCGCTGACTATTGCGGGGTTCGATCCGTCAGGCGGCGCAGGTGTGCTCGCAGACTCGCGGACTTTTGTCGCCTTTGGATGCAGTGCCTCAGCAGTAATCACTTCGATCACTTATCAAAACTCCAGGCAGGTATTTGGTGCGGTTCATCAGAGTGCTGAAGCAATACGGGACCAAATTATGCCGTTGTTGGAAGGCTCGTTTGCCTGCGTAAAAACAGGAATGTTGCCTACGCGTGAAATTGTGAATGAAGTCGCACGTCTCTTTCGTGAAACCGATCTGCCTGCGCCGGTTGTGGATCCGGTGATAGTTTCGTCCTCCGGTCAGAGGCTGGTGGAAGAAGAGGCTCTTGAAAGACTGATCGAAGAACTGCTTCCTCTTGCTCGGCTGGTGACTCCAAATATTCCTGAGGCTGAACGACTTACTGGAATCGAGATCGAATCCGAGGCAGGGATGCGCGAAGCCGCGGCTGCTATTCGGCGAATGGGCCCAAGGGCGGTTCTAATCAAAGGCGGACACTTGACGGGCAAAGATAGTGTTGACGAATCAGAAGAAGCTATCGATGTCCTCGACAACGACGGAGGGGTGACTGTGTTTCGCCACAGACGAGTGCCAAACGTTGAACTTCATGGAACGGGATGCATGCTGTCTGCTGCGATTGCCGCAGGATTGGGCAAGGGAATGTCGTTGGAAGATTCGGTTGCAACGGCGAAGCAGTTTGTGTGGGACGCGATACGCCAATCCGCTTAGGTGAGTTTATTGGGCGGTGCGACTTGGCTGGCGCAATCGTTCGTCACGCGGAGCGATCTCATTGCACCGCGGCTTTAGCCCGGTGATGAATCAGGAACGCGATCAGTAAACCGTTTCAACGGTTTTTAAGCATGGGCCAACGAGAAACCGTTAAAACGGTTCGGCAGTCATTTTGCGGATCTTAGTCACCGGGCTGAAGCCACGGTGCTAATGAGATCGCTCCGCGTGAAAAAAGCCAGGGTTATGGAGCGCGCTGACACTCTATTTTAGAGCCAGCAAAGCGGCAAGCCGCAGGCGAGTTAATCCGGGGAGCCCTCAATCGTCACGCTGTCGATCTTGACGTCGGAAGCTGGGCGATCGTTGCGATCGGTTTGCGCGGTGGCAATCGCGTCTACAACATCTAATCCATCCGTCACGCGTCCAAAGATCGTATAGCTCGGCGGCAATGGGTAGTCAGCGTGCATAATAAAGAACTGTGAGCCGTTTGTGTTTGGGCCGGCGTTGGCCATGGCAACTGTGCCTTTTTTGTAACCTCGTTGATATATCGCTGAAGAAGCATCGATCTCATCGTTAAAGCGTCCACCCCAGGCTGATTCGCCACCGCGCCCCGTACCAGTTGGATCGCCACCCTGTATCATGAAGCCTTTGATTACGCGATGAAAGATGACGCCATCGTAGTAGCCGCGCTCGGCGAGCGTAATAAAATTCTCTGTGGTTTTGGGAGCATCTGATTCCAGCAGTTCGATTCGAATAGTTCCATGGTTCGTTTGAATGGCAGCGGTGCGATTTGGCATGTTGCTCCTTCAGGCTGTGATTGATAATAAAGGGGAGCGGACAAGATACTTGTTTGACCTTGATTTGTCACTTGGGGTGATTCGACGACTAGTTGCATCAAACTGTACGGGCGTCACTTCGTGGGAGCCCTGGTCACGCGAGAGAGCGGCGCCCTGAAGGCGTAAGATTCCCGATTCGGAAAAAACCGGGGCGCCCACCGAGGGACACCCCTACAAGCTAGTTTGCAACGTTCGCGAAGGCCTACGTAGGTGCAACAGGATCGCTCCAACTGCCGTAAACGGCTGAATTTTAACCGTCTTGCGGCAACCTAAATCGGCAAGAAAGGAACCTAATCAATGAATGTTACGCACCTTGAGTGTGCCGCCTGCCAACTGCGGCACGAGGCACGGAGGTTGCACAATCTTTGTCGCGAATGTGGTAAGCCGCTATTAGTTCGCTACGACCTGGAAACCGCGGCGCGTTCGTTAACAAAGCAGTCGTTGGCATCTCGGCGGGCCGATCTCTGGCGATATCGGGAAGTTTTGCCGGTCGACGACGACAGGAACATTATTTCATTAGCCGAGGGCTGGACGCCGTTGCTCAGCGCGGCGAATTTAGGAAAGCTAGTTGGAATCGACAAACTCTACATCAAGGACGAATCGCAAAATCCGACGCAGAGTTTCAAAGCTCGTGGGATGTCGGCGGCGGTGTCGATGGCAAAGGAACTTGGCGCGCAAAAGCTCGCCGTGCCGTCTGCCGGAAACGCAGCCGGAGCCTTGGCAGCTTACGCAGCTCGTGCCGGGCTTGAATGTTTCATCTTCATGCCGCGCGACACTCCACGCGCAAACGTGATCGAGTGTGAACAGACGGGCGCGCATGTGACTTTGATGGATGGCCTGATTACCGACTGCGGGGCAGAAGTAGCGAGGCGAAGAGAAGCTGAAGGATGGTTTGACGTTTCAACTTTGAAAGAACCCTATCGCGTTGAAGGGAAGAAGACGCTCGGATACGAGCTGGCCGAGCAACTTGATTGGACGCTGCCTGATGTCATTGTCTACCCGACGGGAGGGGGAACCGGACTAATCGGAATGTGGAAAGCATTTGACGAGATGGAGCAGATGGGATGGATTGGTTCGAAGCGTCCGCGAATGGTGACCGTTCAGGCAAGCGGTTGCGCTCCGATTGTGCGCGCGTTTGAGGAAGGGAAGCGATTTGCCGACGAATATCCGAACGCCAGCACGGTGGCGTCGGGACTGCGAGTACCGCGGGCTATCGGAGACTTTTTGATTTTAGATGCGATTAGAGATTCAGGTGGGACCGCTATCGCCGTCACGGATGACGAGTTGATTGAAGCGACTCGTGAGATCGGTACCGCCGAAGGAATCTTTTGCGCACCCGAAGGGGCTGCTTGTTTGCCGGCCTTAAGAAAGATGTTAGCGAGAGGTGAAGTTGAGACGAGCGAGACAGTCGTCTTATTCAACACTGGCGCAGGCGTAAAATATCTGGAAGCATTTAGCTAGTAAACAATTGGAGGCAGTAACTGGTGAAGTACTTTTATTCTCTAATAATTTTGGTGTTTCTCCTCGTGTTCCCGGCCGTCAGTCAAACAACCGCGAGCAGCGGGATGACTGAAAACGAACGTGCAACGTATGAAGCGTTGCGTGGTAGCGGCAATGCAGCTCTCTACGATTTCGATTACGACAAAGCTCTGAAAGACTTCAAGGAGATGGACCGGTTATTCCCGACCCATCCGGCCGGACCGCAATTGCTGGCGGCCAGGATTTGGGCCAAGACGCTTTTCGAATCCCGACGATTACAGTCGTCTCTCTACAGCTCCGAGAGTTTCTATTCAAGCGGCGAGGATAAAGCGGATCCGAAGGTCGTGAATGAGTTTCGCAGTCTGACGCGTGAAGCCAGGAGACGCGCCGAGGTCCGGCTTAAGCAGAACCCGAAGGACGTCGAGGCGCTCTACTGGCTCGGTGCTATCGAAGGACTAAAAGCTTCATTTGAAGAGGCTGTTGAACGCCGCCACTTTGCCGCCCTGCGAAACGGAAACGATGCGGTAGACCACCATCGGGAAGTTCTCAAGCTTGATCCAACCTACATCGATGCTGGTGTGACCATCGGGCTTTATGAATACGTCGTGGGTTCTTTACCGTTGCCAATTAAGCTCGTTGCGGGTATCACAGGCTTCCGAGGTTCAAAGAAGCGTGGGCTGGAGATGCTGGAACGAGTTGCGAAAGAAGGCACCTGGGCAAAGAGCGATGCCTCCTCGCTTCTGATGATTCTATACAATCGTGAGAAGCGGTACGCCGATGTCCTGCGACATGCCCGGATCCAGACCGCAAGTTACCCACGAAACTACATTTTCAAACTCGAATCGGCGAGCGCCCTGGTGGCGCAGGCTGAAGTCGAACGTAAAGCCAAAAACAATGAGGCAGCCGTCAAAGCAGAGCGCGAGGCGTTTGCGATTTTCGAAGAACTGCTACGCGAACCCTCTGGTGGCGTTTCCCGCGTACTTGATTTGATTCACTTCAAATACGGCGAAGTGTTGCTGACCGCGGGTGAAGGCGATCGAGCCGCGAAGGAGTTCATTGCTGCTACGAAAGCTGAACGCGCCGACCCGGCTTTGGTAACGATGGCCCATCTGAATGCTGCTCGCGCTTTCGACCTCTCCGGAAAACGTGACGATGCATTGGCACAATATCGTCAGGTCCTTTCTCGACCGAATGTTTATGACGCTCACGAGGAAGCAAAAAAAGGCCTGCGTGGACCGTTTACAACGGAGAGCGCCAGGAATCACGGGGAAAATCAAAATACTCAGTAACGGGCAATGCAAAAAATGCCGATATCCACGCAAAGTCATGATTCAGGAACGCCAGGCAAGAGCCGTCCACGTCGACTCCTTCTCTGCCTTGATGGCGTGCCGCACGCTGTCATTCAAAGCGCGAAAGAGAGAGGCTTGTTCGACGCATTCGGCGCTCCATCACGTTTGCTGTCACCCTTTCCTACTATGACCAATATCGCGCTCGCGGCGATGATGGGCGCCACCCCGCCACCGGGTTACGAGAGTCTCTACTTCGATACTACTGCGAAAGAGATACGTGGCGGAATTAAGAAGTACATAGGCGTCCGAACGCCTGACAAGATTCCTTCGTCATACATGGACGAGCTCGACTATCAGGAGCCGCTGGCATTCGAGTTTCTTATCTACGTAGCGCCAGAAAAGATTTGGCGCGCGGACATGCGGCGCTTTCGGGATTGCTTTCGTAAGGCCCCGCAGAATCGCGACTACTTCGCGTTTCTCAAAGGGACCGATGGGCTCCTTCACATTCGCGGTCCACAGAGTTTGGCCGTTGCCCTCGAATCACTCGACAAAATTCTCCGTGAGATTCAAGCATTCTGTGGCGAAGAAACTGAGATCGTGCTCTTCTCGGATCACGGGATGAATCTACGCGAAAATCATCGCGCCCCGTTGAAGGCGCATCTGCAGCGGCATGGGTTTACATTCCACGGAAATCTGACAAAGGGAAATCACAGGAGCTTGGCAATTCCCGCATTTGGCCTTTGCGGTTACGCCGCCCTTTACTGTGGCCAGGAAGAGGCTAAAGCCGATCTCGCTGATGCGCTGATCGATCTGGAAGGGTTGGATTTTTCGATCTACCGCGACGGCGACCAGGCCATTGTTGTAAGCGGACCAGGCGGGCGCGCCCGCGTGGAGAAAAAAGTAAATGGTGGCGTGAAGTATCGATACGTCGCTGTCGACAACGATCCGTTGCAGCTTCTACCTGTCATTACTGCGTTGCGGGAAAAATCCGAGGTCGATGAAGAAGGCTTTGTCTCCGATAACGCCTGGTTAATTGAAACAGCTGAACACACGTATCCCGACGCGCCTGCAAACCTCTTCAAGTCGTTACACTCTGAACGCGTTAAAAACACAGCCGATGTGCTGGTTAGTTTCCGAGATGGTTATTATTACGGCTGGTCACCCTTTGCCAGGTTCGTGCGTCTCGCAGCCACACATGGCAACGCGCTCCAACCCAGCTCAAACGCGTTTCTGATGAGCACTCACCGGACCCTTCCTAGGTATGTCCGCGCGGATGATGCGGAATCGCTTCTCAGAGCCTAGATGTCTTTGGGCGAAATTGTAGGGGCGTCCCTCCGTGGGCGCCCCTCCTCTCGTTGGGGGCATCGCAAGTACTGTGGGTGCGTGTAAGGCAGGCGGTGGGGCGCCCACGGAGGACGCCCCTACAAAATTGCGCGCGTGAGCGCCACCGCTCCTTGACGCTCTTCTAACGCAACGCGTACAAACCTACTGATGCTCGAAACGAATCAGGAAACAGGGAACAACCTCGCTGTCGAGACTTTCGATTTAGTTCGCCGCTTTGGTGATTTCACTGCGGTAGATAGTCTCGACTTACGCGTGCGGCGCGGAAGCTTCTTCGGGTTTCTTGGCCCAAACGGAGCCGGCAAATCTACGACCATCAAAATGCTTACTGGTTTGCTGGCCCCGACCAGCGGCAGGATTCGCGTGCTTGGCCGCGACATCTTGTCAGAGCCTCTTGAGGTGAAGCGACGCATCGGTGTAGTTCCCGAAGATCTAAATCTCTTTGAACGACTAACGGGCGCTGAGATGCTGGCTTTCACAGGACGCATGTATGGCGTGGAGAAAAAGGAGATCGCCGAGCGAGCGCCTGAGCTGCTTAATCTGATGGAGCTTCAAGACGAACCGAAAAAGCTAATCGTCGAATACTCCCATGGCATGAAGAAGAAGCTTTCCCTCGCCTGCGCTTTGATTCACCGGCCAGAGATTCTGTTTCTGGACGAACCCTTTGAAGGCGTCGACGCAATTGCCTCACGCACTCTCAAGGATTTGCTTTCGCGACTTACGCGTCGCGGGTTAACCGTGTTTCTAACTTCTCACGTTCTGGAAATCGTCGAGCGACTTTGCACTGACATCGCCATTATCTCGAAAGGCAAATTGTTAGCTGCGGGTTCACTTGATGAACTAAGAAAAGGAATTCATGTGGACGGCGATGGACAACATATAGGACCTGTTTCGCTTGAAGAGTATTTCATTCACATCGTCGGCGGCGCTCCGAGGAGCAACGATGAGGAAGTACTTCAGTGGCTTGGTTAGCGTCGGTGGCGCATTGGAATCATCCGCTTGGCGTCGCCCCAGAAGTTTCGCTAAACTTCGCTAAGAGCCACCTGAAAGGATATTTCAATGTCTAACGAAGAATTTGAGAAGAAAGCAGGGTTCATTATTGAGCAGCAAGCGCAGTTTGCGGCACGGATTGGGCAACTCGAAGAGATTGTTGTTCGTTTGGCGCAGGGTACGCTCGACCGTTTTGAAGCTACGGATAAGCGAATTGACGATGTGGATGAGAGGATTGCTGCACTTGTCAATTCACAGATGCGCACAGAAGAGAATGTGAAGAAAACAGATGAGGCACTCAGGAATCTCATCGCAGTTGTTGATCGTTATTTTAGTGAAGGAGGCAACGGAAAATCTGAGCGTTAGGTTCGGAAGAACGCCACGATATGACGGCCACGATTGATGACCTCCTGCCAAAGCAGTTACTGGGATCGGGTCGCTACTGAGAAGCGATTCTCACATCCGCTTCGAGTCGACTGGATCACGCATCGCCTGAGTCCTGACGCTAGAATCCTCGATTGCGGTTGCGGATACGGACGAACATTGGCTGAGCTCCATGCAGCGGGTTATCACAACCTCACTGGTTTGGATTTTTCTGAGGCGATGCTCAGACGTTGCCGATCTGAAATACCCGACAATGCGGTCGTACGTAATGATGGCCAGTCGTTGCCGTTTAAGACGCACTCAGTTGATGCCGTATTACTCTTTGCAGTGCTCACATGTATCCCTCACGATGGCGAGCAGCGCGCCTTAATATCTGAAGTAGAAAGAATCTTACGTCCCGATGGCCTGCTTTACCTCAGCGACCTGCTCGTGAACGATGACCAGCGCAATCGCGAGCGGTATGACAAATATGCGAGCCCAGGAACCTATGGCGTCTTCGAGTTGCCCGAGGGAGTCGTTGTGAGACATCACACTGTAGAGTGGATCAACGAAATCACCAGCGCGTTCGAACGACTCGAGTATGAGCCTTTTACCGTAACCACGATGAACGGGAATGCGTCGGCCGCGTTTCAGTATCTGGGTAGGAAGCCATTACAGAACCGAGCGCGGTAGCGCCGGATCCTACAAACTACTCCATAATAGTTAAGTAGCCTCTAGCATCCGGCGCTACCGCGCTCGGTTCTTTACCGCTATCGGCCGCCTACCTTTACTTCAACACGTTCAGCGTCTTGCGGGCGCAAGACAGGGCAAGGTATATAATGAACTCATGAAGATCTTAAACTTCACGGTAGTTATGACCCCCGACGTAACGGGTGGCTACGTCGTTACTTGCCCTGCACTGCCGGGGCTTGTCACTGAAGGAGATACTCTCGAGGAAGCTCGTGCAATGGCCACCGACGCTATTCAGGGTTATTTGGAAAGTCTCAGAAAAGACGCCAAACCCATTCCTAGGGATGATTCAATTACAGAACAACTAGCCATCGAAGTCGCTTGATCTCGTCACTTCGCCGCGCCATCTCAAAGTAGGTAGTAGTGGCAAATTTTAGGTAAGGCTTTTGTTTCAAATGAAAGTTTAAGGCACTTCCACAATCAACTCGCGTCCAAAGGTAAAGTTTGGACGCTTGCGGCCCTTCAAGTACTTGGCTGCAGTTTGCGAAAGCGCGGTGATGAGTATCGGCAACGCGATCGTGGCGTCGCAGTTTACGTATGCACTGTGCGCCCCGCGCGCGAGTTTGCCGTATACCAATCCTTCGTCAAAGCCGACGGCATTAGATCGGCCGCCCGGATGAGGCGCATCGGTGGTGATCTGGATGGCGTATTTGTGACCCTGATGATGGTTCTTCAGAATGAAAGAAGAAATCTCAGTCTGCTGCACAAAACTCTTGGGAGTGCCGCCTCCCAGGTTAATTACGCCCGTCAGCCGCGCGCGGGCTGTGACATTAGCCATGTCAAGAACGTCCTGGACCAGGTCAAACACGAAATTATTCTTCTTCTCAAAACGCGCGGCAGCAATTCCAATCGCTACACCGCTATCGGCAACTCCGGGACAGAAAATCGGGACGCGGGCTTTATAGGCAGAGGTGAGCACGCCATCCTCCGTGGCAATTTCGGCCAGTTCACGACCAAGCAAGTGGAGATATTCACGGGTCGAATACGGACGCGACTGGTCGAGTTGATTGGTGAAGCCTCCCACCCATTCATTCGCTTCGCGATATTCCTCGTCGCTCGCGAGTAAGTCCCACATCCGGCTGATCTGGGCCGAATCCAATTCGGCATCAGTCATGTTTGGATGGGCCTGGAAGTGGTAACGACCGAGGGTCTCGTGCAGATCGTGAAACAAAAGTGAACCGGATAGTACGAGCACATCTACGAAGCGGTTTTTGATCACGTAGGCGAGCAAGCGGCGCATGCCTGCGGGAATGAGTGCCCCGGAGCCCGCCACGATGATTGTTGTATTGTCGCCCAGCATGTCGAGCCAGATGCGATGGGCCTCGGCCATTTGGCGCCCACCGAAACCTGCGCCTTCCATTTTTTCGAGCAGGCCCGCAACCGAGCGATCACGGTCGACCTGGACCGGCCGAGTCGGTGTCGTAAGATACTTCGAAGCTTTAGGTTTTCGCTGAGTAACCATAAAGGCTGTCAACCTTTCAGATAGTGGGAAGTCCCGGTATCACTGGAATCGATTTATCAATAGTCGGTACGGCGACGTGAACGCGTCTTAGCGCCGTTAACTGAAAGATAGGTGTATGCGTCGTAGCGCGATTCGTAAAACTGCGCCAACTCAGCCCCGTCGGCCTCGGACAGTTCGCTGTCCTTAACGCGTTGACTTATTAAGCGACGAAAACCGTCGTGCAACAGACTGCGCTCGTAACGCGCACGCTCCGTTGCCTCTCCGACGGTTGTTCCTTTTATTACTTTCTTAATCAAATAGCCTTCTTCATCAATGTGAATATGGGCCTCGTGAGGCGTGCCAAAAAGGTTATGGTTGTTTCCCATTACCTCCTGGTAAGCACCCACTAGCATGAAAGCCAGGTAATAGGTCTCGCCTGGAATTAACGAGTGAAGTTCGAGCACCTGTTTCACGTCGTGTAGATCGACAAACTTGTCGACTACGCCGTCGGAGTCACAGGTAATATCGCACAGAGTTGCGTATTCAGTCGGAGGCTTATTAAGTAAATGAATCGGTACAATGGGAAAAAGTTGCTCCAGGGCCCAATGGTCGGGCACCGAGCGAAATACTGAAAAGTTGGTCAGATACTTTGCACACAAAAGCCGTCGAAGGTCTCCAAACTCTTCAGAAATATATTTGGCCTGTTGGGCATACTTGTCGGCCCGTTCGCAGACGTCCCAGAAAAGCACTTCGCCTTTCGCGCGATCCTCTAGTGAAACGAGACCCAAATTAAAGAGCGTAAACAATTCTTCACGATGCTCGAGCGCGTCGTGGTAATACTCGCGGTAGTTCTTTACCGAAATCGACTCTCTTAATTCGCCGAGCTCCGTGACAACCTGAGGGTCATCGTCGTCAATGGCAATCGGCGTGATGTCCTCGACCACAGTTTCAATTTCGTCCTGGACGTTTGTAACCAGTATGGCGTGATAGGCAGCGAGAAAGCGTCCCGACTCCTGGATGATTGTCGGATGAGGAACGTTTTCATCGTCACAAACCTGTTTGATTGTGTAGATGACGTCGTTGGCGAATTCCTGCGCCGTGTAGTTTGCCGAAGAATCAAACGCGGTTTTCGATCCGTCGTAATCGACAGCCATGCCGCCGCCGACGTCGAGCAGATCCACAGGTACCTTCATCTGATGGACCTTCGCATAAACTCGCGCCGCTTCCTTCATCGCGTTCTTGATCCGCTTGATGTCAGTCAGCTGCGAACCGATATGGAAGTGAAGCAGCTTGAGCATGTCGATCCGGCCGGCCTCTTCGACGCGACGAATCACTTCGAGCATCTCGGTAGTAGTCAAACCAAACTTCGCCGCCTCGCCACCAGACTTCTCCCAACGTCCCGAGCCCTTTGAATAAAGCTTCACACGCATTCCCAGAATCGGAAGATTGCCTTCGTAGCGGTCCACCAGATTCAGTACGTGGTCGAGTTCGTTGAGTTTTTCAATGACGATCACGACGCGTTTGCCGACCCGGGCGCCGGCAAAAGCGAGTTCGATAAACTCTTCATCCTTGAAACCGTTCAGGACTAACAGACTGTCGGGCGTTTGTTCGAGAGCCAGTGCCGCATAAAGTTCGGCCTTCGATCCTGCTTCGAGGCCAAAATCGTAGCGCGAGCCTTCGCGCAAATACTCCTCAACTACAGCCCTTTGCTGGTTCACCTTCATCGGGTAGACGCACATATGCGTACCCTGGTATTCAAACTCTCTAATCGATCGACTGAAAGCGCGTTGGAGTTTTCGAACTTGAGCAGCGACCAGTTGAGGGAAACGCAAGAGCACCGGTGCGCCTATACCGCGCCGCGCCAGATCGTCCATGATTTCTTTCAGGTCCGCTGAGCGTGGATCGCCCTCGGTGGGGCGGACAATCAGGTTTCCCTTGCGATTGACGTCAAAGTACCCTGCGCCCCAATTCTCGATGCCATAGGTTTCGAGCGTCTGCTCAATTGCCGTCGTCAATTAGCGGTCTCCTGACTTGCGCGAAAAGCTGTAAATTGTTGTTACAGAAGTCAAAGCGTAGTTATACACATCCCTAGCTCGTGTAGCGGAGAATCTCTTGGATGGGACGCTTAGTGGCGCAATGTAACAGAAAACACGAGGTCGGTCTATAACTTTTTTGTTTGCGCAAGCTTTTTACAAGCCCTTAAGTCATGGCGGATAAAGAACTTACTGGCCGAATGTGGTTCCTCGTTACGAGTCTCGCGGCAAAAACCTTGACATACTTCGCGGCGAAACTATAATGCACAGTTTTTTAGCGCCGACGCGCGATGCTGTTCGCCTCTTTCGTTTACACGGCTGAGCTTCCAACACACTTCGCACCAACAACCACTCCGGGGCGAAGAGCACCCCTAACACTCCCATTCACAATCAGGAGAACTCATGAATGCAAAAACTGTCTTGAAGTATGCCTCTGATCAAGGCGCAAAATTCGTTTCCGTTCGATTCACAGACCTGCCTGGTTCCTGGCAACATCTGACCTTTCCTATCGCCGAACTATCTGAAGGCTCTTTTGAAGATGGCTTTGGTTTTGACGCCTCTTCCATTCGCGGCTGGGCGGCGATTCATGAATCGGACATGCTGCTGGTTCCGGATCCCGGTCGTTTCTGGATGGATCCTTTCTCAGAACAGCCGACGTTGTGCCTGGTTGGGAATGCCGTCGACCCCATAACCAAGGAAGGCTACGCTTTCGATCCGCGTTCCGTGGCGGTGAGGGCAGAAAGTTATCTGAAATTCACAGGCCTGGCTGATACCGCTTTCTTCGGACCGGAAGCAGAGTTTTTTGTTTTCGATTCGGCTAAATTCCACAACGAGCAACACTCCGCCGGTTACACGATTGACTCGGACGAGGCCCATTGGAACAGTGGCCGTGATGCCAATGAATTTCAGGGCTCGAATCTCGGATACCGCATTCGACCCAAAGAAGGGTACGTCCCCGTTCCGCCAACCGACACACTTTCGGATTTGAGGTCGGAAATTTCCTTGACCCTTGGCAAGTGTGGCGTAACAGTGGAGTGCCATCACCACGAGGTTGCGACGGCAGGCCAATGTGAAATCGACTTTCGGTTTTCCACCCTGCTCGGCACTGCAGACAACTTACAGATTTTTAAATACGTAGTTCGCAATACTGCCTACCAGTATGGCAAAGCCGCGACCTTCATGCCCAAACCTTTGTTTGGAGACAATGGGTCGGGAATGCACTGTCACCAATCCTTGTGGAAAAGTGAGAAGCCGCTGTTTGCAGGCGATGGCTATGCTGGACTATCCGAGATGGCCCGTTACTACATTGGGGGGCTCTTGAAGCACGCCGCTGCAGTGGTGGCGTTTGCCGCACCGACGACCAATAGCTACAAGCGACTTGTGCCCGGATTTGAAGCCCCGGTCAATCTCGCCTACTCAGCGCGGAATCGTTCTGCGGCAATTCGTATCCCGATGTTCTCAACTAATCCGAAACTCAAGCGGCTCGAGTTTCGGCCTCCCGATCCATCATGTAACGCTTACCTGGCGTTCTCCGCGATGTTGTTGGCGGGGCTCGATGGCATTCAGAATCGAATCGATCCGGGAGACCCACTGGAAAAGGATATTTACGACCTTTCGCCGGAGGAGTTGAAGGACGTACCAACCTTGCCAGGTTCGTTAGACGAATCCTTAAAGGCGCTGGAAGCGGATCATGATTTTCTGTTGAAGGGCGATGTATTCAGTCAGCAATTGATTGAGCGCTGGATCAGTTACAAACGCGACAAGGAGATAACTCCGATGCGAATGCGGCCGCATCCATTGGAGTTTTCGCTCTACTTCGATATTTAAGAGTCCGGAGTCCTGAGTCGAGAGTTATGGGGCAGTAGCCCGACCGTTAGGGAGGGCGTCAGTGACCAAGAAGGTTCGAGAATACTCAAAGCGACGCCCTCCCTAACGGTCGGGCTACTGCCCCGAGACTCCAGTCTCATGACTCACAGACTCCAGACTTGTGGTGGCGTATTATGTCGGCGTGCAAACAATCGATCCAAAAGTCGAGTCTCTGATTCGAGATCTGCCTGACGGAAAAGGCGCGCGATTGTTTCTCGAGCGTCTCAGCCAGGAACAACCTCGCAGCTTTCAAAAGCTCCAACGCGATCCGGGTCTTCTTTCTGACGCCCTCGCGATTGCGGCCTGGAGCCCATTGCTTGCAACAACCCTCGAGCAGAATCCTGACTACATCACCTGGCTCCTGCGTGAGCGAGGGGATACGCGCGTGCGAACTCGTGAGCAACTCAAGGAATCGCTCGCCCGGTTTGCCTTGACCAATTCCTCGGTTTCTCCGCAGGTGATGTTGGCGCGATTCCGCCGTCGCGAATTGCTGCGCATCTACTTGCACGACGTGAGGAAAGCTCACGCCGTCGTAGAAACTACCGAAGAGTTATCAAACCTTGCCGACGCCATACTTGACTACGCGTTGAGTCTGGCGCGTCAGGAACTCGACAACCGATATGGACCACCACTCAGAGACGATGAAAAAGGCCGGATCGCCACGGCCGAGTTTTGCATCGTCGCCCTCGGTAAACTTGGCTCGTGCGAACTGAACTATGCGTCGGACATCGACCTGGTGTTCATATATTCCGACGACGGAACCACCTCCGGTTCGGGTGAACGCGGCAAACTGAGCAACCGCGAATACTTCATCAAACTTTCGGAAAGCATTACGAAGTTGGTAGGCCAGCCCGTAGGTGAAGGAGCGGCCTATCGTGTCGACCTGCGTCTGCGTCCTCATGGCCGCGACGGCGCCTTAGCGTGCTCGCTGGATGAAGCACTGCGTTACTACGCGCGGTCGGCCCAGCCTTGGGAACTACAGACCCTGATTCGTAGTCGAGCAGCCGCAGGTTCTACGTCACTCTTCTCACGTTTCGCTGATTTGGCAGAGGACTATATCTACCGGCCCGAGGTCTCGATTAAGGATGCCCTGGCAAGCGTGCGGTTAGCGAAACAGAAGATCGACCGGCACATAAGCCGGGCCCACGACGGCTTCAATGTAAAGCTGCAGCGCGGCGGGATTAGAGAGATTGAGTTCATTGCGCAGGCGCTTCAGCTTGCGCATGGCGGTCGCGACGAATGGTTACGTGTCGCGCATACGCTGATCAGTCTGGGGAGGCTTGCAGATCGAAAGCTCATTTCCGATGAGGAACGCACAGAATTATCCGATGCTTATGCTTTTCTGCGCGTCCTCGAGCATCGATTGCAAATGGAGCATGGGCTGCAAACTCATACGGTGCCACAAATACCTGAGGCTCGAACACTCGTCGCCCGGCGCATGGGGTTTTTTGGACCTTCGGGGCTAGACGAATTCGACGCGGCGTTGGCGTCACAGGTCACCAATGTGACCAGAGCATTTGACCGCGTCTTCGCGGAAGCGGTGGATGGTGAGGACAGCGCAGAATCGCGGCTTCAGGGCAATGGCGATGGTCGTGGGCCAATACACGAAGAAGTTCGCGCTATGAGTTCAGCTGCTGAAATTTTCCTGCCTGATCTGCAATCTACAGACAGCGATGTGCACCCGAACAATATTCGGTCATTGGAAGCCTTACTGAGCGCGGCCGCGCTCGACTCACTTAACCCGCACCGGGCAATGATGTTGACTGCACGGGTTGCAGCTTCCGTTGACAAGTCAGAAAACCGAATCGGGTTAACTGAGGATAACCTCAAGGGCATGGTGCGACTTTGCGGAGCTTCAGAACTCTTCGGTGAGATGCTGGCCAGTAATCCGGCATTAATTGAATTGCTTGGAACCGCGCGTTCCCGGTTCAGGCGCCGGGATTACCGCGCGCTACTGCGGGCCGCCATTGACCCTGAGAAAAGCTTTTCCGCAGAGCTTTCTGCTTTGCGCAGAGAGTGGTCGCGTTTGTTGATTGAGGTTGGCGCGTGCGATGCAGCGAGTGCTGTCTCTTTACTTGAGTCAAACGCTGTGCAGACTGAACTCGCCATCGCGAGTATTAACGTTGCGTATCTAATCGCGCGCCGTGAAATGGTCAGACGCTACGGTCGCATGGACGGCGGCCCTCGTCTCAGCGTGCTGGCTCTTGGCCGGCTTGCTAGTGGTGGAGTTGACTATGGCTCAGACCTCGACATCATTATTGTCTATGATTCACTGGTTTCGTCGCCGGTCGCTTCGCTCACTGCGGATGAGGCTAACGCTCGTCTGACGGAATTAATGATCGCGGCCCTGTCGAGTGTGACGCGTGAAGGTTATCTGTATCGAGTGGATTTGCGTCTTCGTCCCAACGGCAAAAATGGGCCGCTCGTAGCGAGTTCAGAGGGCTTCCTCGACTATTTGAAACAACGCAGCGCCATCTGGGAGTGGTTAGCATACGTCAAACTGAAAGCTGTTGCCGGCGATCTTGAGTTGGGCAAGATGATCGAAACGCATGCCAGACATGCGATTCATGAGAAGGCTCGCGAGACAGCTGCAAATGAATTGCGTGATGAAACCCGGCGAGTGCGTGAACTACTTGAGAAAGAGAAGGGAACTCAAGGTAAGCGTGGTCGTCGAGGTCATGTGGATATCAAGTATTCGGCCGGAGGGATGCTCGATGTTTACTTCGCCGCGCGGTTTCTCCAGTTACGTGATGATGTTTCGGACGAAGGTGAGGATCGCTCAACGCCGGCAACTTTGGCTCGTCTGGAAGCGAATGGTTCTTTGAGTCCGCAAGACTATGAAGCACTCAGCAGCGGCTATGCTTTGCTGCGATCGGTGGATCATCAGCATCGGCTGATCGCCGGCAAAGTCGCTGCACTTCCTTCCGCCAGTCATCCGGTGTTATCGGAAATCGCCACCAAACTTGATTTCGCGTCTGCCAAAGAATTGAGTGAACAACTTGCTGAGCGGATGCGCGCGATCCGCGAAGCCTACGAGCGAATCACCAGTTAGATGGCAACTTCAGGCGCCACTAAAATCGTCCATGCTTAATGAAGCGCCGTACCACCTCGCTCCGCGTCTCGCAACGCAACCTCCATCGCGTCTCATCGGTCACGCGCATCGCCGTTTCTTATGAATGTCGGGGCTTCGAGGTTTCCTCATTCCAGCATCGAGTGCACCACAGATGCATTGCCTGGCGTTCGCCTGCATTGTAATCGGCTGCACCCGGCAAGCGCTTGACCACTTCACGCTCCTCCTCTGTGAGTTCAGACCAAGGTTTCATCTTTGGGTTACCGCAAGCGGTGCATTCATTCTTTGTGTTCACTTCATGACTCCTTCCGTAACAAAGTCATCCGCCTTCACCGTCCTTATCTGAGCAATAACACTAATTAAGAACCAGCCTCTGACGAAACCTATTTACCTTCACATCTCCATCGTGTAATTTATCTAAGCCTGTGTTGGTTGCAACCGCAAACAGGGTTTCGGGCATCCACACTCTGAGAAGACGAGTAAAGGACAAAGAATGTTTCGAATCAAAGCTTCATATACAGGGCAATTGGAACTGAAAACAACGCTTGAACGCGCCCGGGAGTTTTTCGGCGAGCTCACGAATTTCGCCGACCTTATGCCGGGTATCGAAGGTATTCGCAAAGAGAGCGGCGGCATTGTGCGTTGGCTGGTGAAGGCTGACGTGCCGGTGATTGGTTCTCTGCAAGCGAGCTTCGCAGTCCGAAAGACAGAAGATCGGCCTGAGCGTTTGGAGTGGTCCCCGGCTGGTTCCGAGTTGAAGAACTATCTGCGCTACGCCGCGCAGTTTGAAGTTCGCGGCCACAACGTTTTGATCAAAGTGTCGCAGCATGTCGAACTGCGACGGCCACATGCCAGAGATTTGCACCGGCTTGCAGCACTGGTTGGCGAAGGAGCTATCAGCTCGGAGATGCAGAAGCGAGTTCGGGAAATGATTCAGACGTTCCTGGTACGCGCGCAGGCGAAGTTGGAAGGCGAGTCTCTTGGCGAACAGGAAGCCGAAGCCGTGTAGGTCAGATTCTTCATCGAAAAAACATCGGAAGTCGACGAAGGACCGACAGAAATGTCTGTCCTTACTTTTTGTAACTAATCATATTCGCAAACATTCGATAAGCACCGGGCACTCCCGCTCGCAGCTGCCGATACCAAACCATGCTGCTGTAAATGTAGTTTCCTTTTCCATATTTCCCCACCAGCAGTCCACCCTGTAAAGGCTTTTCGCCCAGGTCGTTCATTGCGAACAAAGGCGCGTACTGCTTGTCCCACTCCTTCGGATAATAAAGACCACGTTCCTGAATCCAATCTTTGAAATCGATCTGGGTGATTCGGTTGGGAAAATTCAGTAATGGATGACGCGGCTGGAGAAAACTCACGGGCGCATTTTCGTCCGTCACGCGCTCGCCGCCGAGTATGATCGGGTACGGGGCTAACTGCGGACGGTTCTTATTTGGATCCGGGTTCCATTCATCAGACTTGTGATAGAAAACAATCAAGGTCCCGCCGGCATTAGCGAATTCCAGTAAACGAGGGTTAGCAGCGATCAGGTCTGGATGCGCTTCAAAGGCACGATTGTCCAGAATTATGGTGTCGTAAGCCGACAGGTCCGCAGCCTGCACATCACCTACGCTTAGTGCCTTTGATTCAACTCCCAAAGCGGCAAGCGACTGCTCGAGTGTTTGGTCAAAGCTGGGAATGTAGCCAACGCGCAAGTCGGGCTTGACGTGAGCATTACTGTAAACGAGTTGGACAGTTCGTTCAGTGATGAGATCGTTTGCTGGTCCATGGATTGACACGACAGTCGACCTCGAACGTCTCAACCCGCGGAGATCTTGTGGGCGCGGCACCTTTTTGCTGGTCAGTATTGACTCATTGCCCGTTTGGTTCGGGAGCATGATTAGCGGTCGAGAAACCTCGGTGCTTAAACCACCGTCTCTGCCGAAGTGCATTTTAATCGTCCCCCGGAAAGGTGCGTTCTTATGGTTAGTTAGTTTCAAACTCAACTCTCGACATCGGCCGAGCGTCTCCTCTGTACGTACACACGGGGAGGGCGCCACGCTCAAGATTTCAATAGCTGGCGCTACATCGACTCTTGACCTGGCACTCATCTCAAACCTCGCACCTTCAATTTCAATTACCGCCTTCGCTGAAAAGGGTGCTCCAAACAACAACCCGTCATAAAGGTGGTCTGCTTGCGGAACAGTGTAGACGGCGTTTACCGGCGTCACATTTTCGATTTCAACCGTCGCTTCTGTTTCCGGCAGAAGCTGCTCCGGGGGGTCGGCGACTACCTCTTTACTAAACCCGGTAAACGAGAGATGGCTGATCTTTACTGGCTTGCTTCCGCTGTTTGCCAGCGTAATGGTGAAGTTTGCCTTCTCCCCTCGTATCAACACTGGTTCTTTGACGGTAATTGCCATAGACAAGCCCATGGCCCGCGCCAGCGCATCGCCCACGCGCGGCGCACTCCATGGACCTTCCACGGGCGACTCGGCCGCAGCCTGCGACTTGATCAGTGCATCGAGCACAACCTCAGGCTGATCCAGAAACTCCGTTAAAGGCTTGCCTTCAATTGCCAGGGGCTTAGCCGTCTTTGTAAACGGAGATAAAGTTTGCGGCTTGAGACCTTCGACAAATGTCGAGGCAGCATTTGGCAAAGGGGGTGCTTTGGGCGCTTCACGCTCCAGCCGGTAGCGAATCGGTGGCAGCATCCCGCTTTGGACCCTTCGCGCCCTCAACATGTCGGCGATGGTCTTGGGCCAGGGACCTTGCGAAGAGTGCTGCTGGAGCCCTTGCAGGGCCTGTTCTGCGAACGACAGCCCACGGACTGCGTCGATCTCATTTGGATCTACCGCTACCACTTTCACGGGCGTTGCGGTGCTGGTATTCGCCGCAGGAGTTCCGAACAAGCGCACAAACAAACGCTGCGTCTGCCACGTTTCCACTTGAGTCAGTTGTTCCGGGAAGCGTTTGGCATCCGCGGCGGCGTCAAAAGCTTCGATGATCAACTGCCCGGTTGCCTGGTGATGTCCGTGCCCGCGCGCCGTGTCGTGATTTGTGATGATCACATCCGGCCGCAGTTCTCGAATCTTCAGCACCATCCGGCGCAAGGATTCCTCTCGACCCCAAATACGAAACGCTTCTTCCGCCGACTTCGAAAAACCGAAATCCGTCAGACCGAGAAAGTGTGGCTCCGAGCCCTGAATTTCAGAGGCGCGCATCGTTTCTTTCGCGCGGATTACGCCCAACTCTTCGTAAAGCTCTGGACCAATCGCGTTCTGTCCGCCTTCACCGTAAGTAGAAAACAGAGTGACAGTGTGCACGCCCCGCTTTCTTCGTAAGACGGTTAAAGTAGTGCCGTCTTCATCGTCGGGGTGAGCGGCCACGCACATTACTGTGAACGGGTTTGTGAGATCGAGCAGGGCCTGATGAAGGTCGGCTTTATTGAATGATTGACTTGTCTCGGGTGCTGCTGGCGCATTCTCCTGGGCCTTCGTTGGCAGGAAAGCCGGGAACAGATCAGCCAGGACAAATATCAGTAAGATTAAAGTGGCCGATCGCTGCCAGTTGTGTTTCGCCATGCCAGTGGACTCCCCAGAGAAAATAATTAAGACCTTAGTCGAGTTCGATCTCATAGCCGTCGGGATCGGAGACGTAGGCAAACGGAATCCCGGGCGCAAACTCACCGCGTTTCTTCAAAGCACCCCCAGCTGCGATCACTTGATCAATAGCGCCCTCCATGTCCGATTTGTTTTCCAACTCAAAGCCAAAGTGGAGAATGCTACCACTCCCTGTGATTGGTTGTTCCGGATCGGCCTGGTGAAGCGTAATCACATCGTTTGAGCCCGGCGTATTGAGAAAGACCATAGCGTCACCTGCCCAAAACCTCTCTTGCATGCCGAAGACAGTTTTGTAAAAGCCCAACGATCGATGAATGTCGGTAACCATGAGATGGATGTGAGTCAACCCACGCGTTTTGATCATGACGTCTCCCTCGCCACATTCCAACGTTCCAATCGTGATGCGACGATCATAGCCGCCGCAATAACGACTATCAGCAACACACCGTACGCCGCCGCCGTTCCCAAATTGAAATCGCGCAGCTCTGACGCAATCGCAATTGACACTGGCCTGTTCGTTGGAACAAATACCAGCACCGAAGCTACATATTCTCCCAGCGCAATAACAAACGCCAGCAGGGTACCCGCCACAGCTCCCGGCCACACGAGCGGCAGAATGATTCGAGTAAATCTTTGCCATGCGCGAGCGCCGAGGCTCGAGGCTGCCTCCTCGAGTGCCGCGTCCACTTGTTCCATGCTGGCCTGAACTGCGCGCACCACCAGCGGCATGAATCGCAGGAAATAAACCGCGGGCAGAATCCAGAATGTGCCGACGAGTATGAATGAACCAAGCAGAGGAGACGGCTGGCCATAAGCTTCAGCCAGCGATACCGCTACGACGGTGCCGGGTAAAGCCCAGGGGACGAGTATTAGCCATGACAGTAACCGCTTCCAGTTTCGTCCCCCCTTCCGTCGGACCTTCCCTCCGACTTTTTTCGCCAGCAAAGTCACGACACAGAAACTCCAGGCGAGGGCGGCAACGGAGGCGAGGGCCGACATGAGGAGGCTATTCACAAATGCATCGCTTGCCGAAGGGTCGGAGAATACACGAACGTAGTTGGCCACAGTGTATGCAGTTGGAAGCGTCTGCGTCGTCCAAGTTCCTTCGCGCGCAAAACTTACGAGCACCAATGTGGCGACAGGAAGGACGAGTAACACTGAGAATACGATTCCGGCAGTAATCGCAATCACGCGCGCCTTTCCCGTCGCAATGGTTCGGCGTCTCCTCGCCGCACCTTTCATCGCGGCAGCCGCAAACCTTCGCGTGCCCTCGTAACGTTGAAAAAAGGCCAGGGCTGTCAGGGAGATTGCTGCCAGGATCACCGTTTCGGTTAGTGCCATCGTCAGGTCGCCGCGTTGTCGCGCCGTGTAAATCTCGAGCGTAAGCACGCGGACATCGCCACCAAAGAGTAACGGAGCGCTGAATGAGGCCATCGACGTCATGAAGGTGAGCAAGGCCGCGGCAACCAGTGAGGGCGTCAGTTGTGGCAATACTATTTTGGTAAGCACGCGAACTTTGCTTGCCCCCAAACTTCGGCCCGCTTC
>Ga0190270_10000128_pt1 | contig 33214 bp, 24 predicted proteins | sample Popmic320T_FD_133748 | JGI IMG/M metagenome (GOLD analysis project Ga0190270, IMG submission 133748) | Populus adjacent soil microbial communities from riparian zone of Weber River, Utah, USA - 320 T | ecosystem: Environmental > Terrestrial > Soil > Riparian zone | place: USA: Utah | collected...
AACTGGCGAACGATTGCGAAGACGATCGCCGACCTGAATTTTCAGGGCTACGTCGCGCACGAGTTCGTGCCGAAGCGCGACCCGCTGACCTCACTGCGCGAGGCGGTGTTGTTATGTGATGTTTAATTGCGAGCTTCAAAGAAAGGGAGGATGAAAGATGAGCGGCTACTCGCATTCTGTAGTGTCGGCCCTCTTTTGCGTCTTACTGCTCACAACTGTTTTCTTAGGCGCCGCGGCGGCGTGCAGCTGCCAATACGGCGTCGCGCCGGTGTGCCAAGATTACTGGAGAACGGACGTCGTATTCGCAGGAACGGTTGTAGGGAGCGCAAAAATAACAATCGGCGAAGGCGATAATAAATATGACCAGCGCCTTGTGCGTTTTGAAGTCGCACAAATCTTTCGCGGCGAACTGACGGCGAAAGCGGAGATCGTCACCGGCTGGGGCGGCGATGATTGCGGGTACCGTTTCAATGACGGCGAAACCTACCTCGTTTACGCGAACCGCAACAAGCAGGACCAGCGCCTACAAACAAGTATCTGTACGCGCACGCGACCGATCTCGCAGTCCGCGGAAGACCTCGACTATATCCGCAATCTCCATAATATGGACGCAGGCGCTATCATCTTTGGCAAGGTCAACAAGCGCAATTACAAGGCTAAAGAGGGCGAAGCCTTCTCTTTGCCCGTCAGCTCCGCCAATTTGATCATCGAGAGAGAATCTTTGCGCATTGAAGCGCGAACGGATGAGCAAGGCGGTTATCGCATTACGGGCCTTGCGCCAGGCGCTTACACAGTCAAGCTCAAAGTCCCAAACGGCATGACCAGCAATGGGGTGAGCGGCGGGGGAATGGTCGAAGGGAAGGCTGATGTCGTCGAACGCGGTTGCCAACCTGTTGATTTCTACTTTTTGCCCGACACGCGCGTCAGCGGGCGCGTCGTTGACGCAGTTGGACAGCCTGTGGCCGACTTGCCTTTGCATATGTGGGGCGCGCCTTCCGACATCCGACGCGCGAATACTTCTCTGCATGCGAAAACCAACGCCGAGGGGCGTTTCGAGTTCGACGAGCCCACGCCGCCGGGGGATTATCTGCTCGGCTTTCGACTTTTCGGTGCGCCTGACGGCAAGTTTCTGCCTTATCCACGCACATATTACCCCGGCGTCGCATTCAAGTCGCAAGCAGGCGTCATTAGCGTGAAAGAGGGTGAACATCGATCTGACATCGTGCTTCGATTGCCGCCGCCTCTTTCCGAATACAGCGTGCAAGGCTTCGTCGTCTGGTCGGACGGGCGCCCCGCGCCTAATGAATACATCTACCTGGCATTACTGGAAGAAGGAGAGACGTCCGGAATCAAAACTCTTCAGGCCGACGAGCGCGGACATTTTACCTTGAAGGTTTACGAAGGGTTGAATTACAGGGTGAGCGCATACCCGCGTAACGGGTCCGGAGCCGCTCCACAAAGCGAGTGGGTCGATGTGCCTCAAACACCCGACGCCAAACCAATCAAACTAGTTCTGCCCGTGCTCAAAAAATGATGGGAAGTATTTTTTCAACGTATCGTCAGGGCCGCCTCATGCAAAAATCGGCAATATTCATCGGCCTCGCCTGAGCCTTCCTCCGGCGACCACGGAGCGAAATCTTTATCCTCCGCCTGGACGTAACCGCCCGCGGGCTGCCCTTTCACTTCGTATATCACCGCGTCTTCGAGCGCGACGAGGCTGTGCCAGACGCCGGGGGGGATATCCATTCCCAAACAACCGCCAATTACGGATAAGACCCTGCTCTGCTTAAAATCAATCTCGCCTGCGCTGGTGAAGATTAGCAGCGCGAGCTTGCCGCGCAGGATGATGAATCCTTCGCCTTTGTGTTTGTCTTCGTGGCGATGCGGTCGAACATAAGTTCCGACGGCAAGCGCATTGAGCATTCGGTGCGAGTGCTCCCAGTCGCCGTCGTGCAAACAGAAAATAGCGCGGCGGCGCGATGACAGGCGCGCCCGCTGTAACAGTTCATCAAGCAATGCCGAATCAATTGTTTGAACTGGTCTTTGTTCCATCATAAGGCAGTCTACCTCAGCGCCAGATCGACCAGGACGCCATCGGCCGGCTTGGTCGACACGCCCGCCTTGGCGCGCGTCTGGTCGTTGACCGCCGTGAACTTGAAGATCTTCACGAAGGCGCCGACCACGAGGCCCACCTCCAGGAGTCCAAGAAACTTTCCAGGGCAGACCCGCGGCCCGTATCCAAACCCGAAGTGCAGGATCTCCCTTGGCGAGCGGCCGCGCCGGGCAAGAACCTCCCACCGCTCCGGCGCAAACGCGTCCGCCGGATAGCCTGTCAGCGTTTCCCCCCAGAAATCTTCACATCGGTTCGCATGCCATACGTCAAGTATGACGTGCGTCCCCTGTGGAATGAACATTCTTTGGCCATCGGCCGTCTCGACCCAGGTGTCTACAGTCGCCCTGCGCGGGAGGAAGTACAACGATGGCGTCAGCCGCAGGGTTTCTTCCAGCGCCCGATTGAGAGTCACGGCCTTTGACAGGTTGTCGGGATCGTAAACGTCCATGCTCTCCACTTCCTCATAGATTCGATCCTGAATGTGAGGCGCACGCGACAAATGCGACAGGGTCCAGCTCGCCAATGATGTCGTGGCCTCCAGGGCGCCGGCAAGGAACACGCGGATATTGCTGCGCAACGCCTCATCGGTGGCGTCGGACTTGAACTGCGCCCATAACCCGAGACCGTCCCGTCGCCCGGCAAGCGCAATGTCGGTCAGAGTTTCGAAATCCGCACGCGCCGCTGTCAGCCAGTCGGCGGCGCCGGACAGGAGCCGGAAAGGCGCTCGAAGTGTGCGCCCTATCGTGTCCCGAACCATGTATTCTATGAGGCCTGAGAGAGCAGGAACGAACCGATCACGGAGGCTCTCGTATGATACCGATCCGCCGAAGAAGTTGTTCACCAGCATCTCGAGCATCACGACGCTGATCTCGGGTTCGAGCCCAACCCGCGTAACCCGTTCACCGGCCGACTCCTGCCGCGCCCGAAGCGCCTCCATGCGTTCCGCGACAGTTTTACGGAAGGTCTGCTCGAATTCATGAAACTTCTCCGGCTGAAAAAGGCTTGAATGATTGAACGGCGGCGCCGCAAGTTTCTTCTGGCGACGCCACAAGGGGCCGTTGGCATACAGCAACGAATCTTCGCCCGTTGCCCGCGCGATTCCCGCCGTCGGCCCCGTATCGCGATCGAACTGACCGGGCTTGTCGCCGGTGGCGGACAGCACGGCGCGGATGAACGCGGGCTCGCGCGTGACCAGCACGTGCGTCAACCCGGGCACATCGAGATAGCGGTTGTGTTTTCCAGATCCCGTTTCCTGCTCCGCGCCACAGAAGAAAGTATCGAGAATCCTTATCGGCTCACGGTAATTCCACAGATGGGGAAACGGGAGCGACGGTCGTCCGAACCCAACCAGAGGAACCCGCGTCGGCAGGCAATCCCCGTCAAACGGGTTCACTCCTTTGATCTGCCGCAGGAGGCGTAGCGACCACGTTAGGAATGGCATCCAAGCCCGGTTCTCGCCCACGACGCTCTTCAAGTCGTTCATCATGCCGGCGCCGCCCCTACAACAGTCCCGATTTTGCCGCCCCCTTCCTCGCGACTGAAATAAGCGCTCAACATGGAATTGTCCTCCTTTGACTATGTCTGCAATCCGCAAAAGAAACTGCGCTTCGTGAATGTCGCGCTGTCACGCCTGCCATTGCTTTAACCGCTCGACCAGCTCCAGCATCTCGCGGCGTTTCTTCTCGAAAAAGGTGAAGGCGATGACGATCAGCACTCCGAAAGCGATCCCGATCACGGCCCACCGCCCGCCCCAGTTCAGGTTGACAGACGCCATCCAGATTAGCGCCAACAACGACAGAAGCAGGAACGCCGTACCCAGGAAGAGGAATGCGCGAATTCGCATCACCATCCCCGCGAGCACGCCAATCACGGATAGCGCCAGCAATATCATCGTCAGCCATGCAGATTCGCTCACGCCGTTGATGAAGATGTCCGAGGTCGAAGAGACGTAGATCATCATCAATGTCGCGTAGCGAATCATCGTCATCTGATCCTTCGTCAAATGGTCGCGGTTGACGTGGCCGGCAACCAGCACTGAGAGCGCAACCGGGATGAGCCACAACTGCGGGTGTTGATAAAAGCCATAATCTGTGGATTTGTCGAGCAGCATCCACAGCCCGCCGTTGCCGGCGAATGCCGCCAGGATTCCAAACATGAACGAGCGCCGCATCACCGAAAGCGCGCCGTAAAACAGCCCGACCAGGAACAACAAGTTCGAATAAGAGACATCCGAATTCAACACCCAGAAACCGAACACCGGCAAGATCGGCAACAAAATGCCAGTGCGCTCCAGCGGCTCGGCCAGGACCAATCTTCCCCGCCTGCGGAATAGCTCGCCGAGCCCCACGCCCGTGAAGGCCAGCAGCATCACGACCAGAGGCCACCATGTCAAAAAGAACCCGCCGAAAAGCCACGGCATCGTCATACGCGCGTGCAGCACCGCCGTCACCGTCAAAGCCTCGGCGCCATAAACGTAGTTCATTCTCCCCCGCTCGCTGAGATTGAAAGGATCGCGCCCCGGCGACAGAGCGAACTCAATACAGGCACAGAAGAGCGAAACTAAAGCGGCAAAGACCGCTATCACTACCCACCACGGCGCGAGTGCCATTTTGATCGAAGCGTAATTCGACGCCTCTTTGATCGAAGCGTAATTCGACGCCTCGAAGCTGAGTATGGCGACCAGCGCCGTCAAACCAATGGCGCCAATGATCCGCAGTTGCGCCCTCACCCCGCGCCGCCATTCATTTTCATCGGCCAACTTGCGGCGGATGATAAATCTGTACCCGATCAGAACTGCTCCGGCTACGACCATCACGACCGCCATGCGATCGATCTCTTGCAATCCCACTGAAGGCGACAACCACGCCCACCCCCACAACACAGCGCTTAACAACGAAAGCCAGGTGATGGGACCGATGAGACGGGTATGACTGATAGGACTGATGAACGCTATATCCGGCTTCGCCTCGTTATCAGACGCTTGCTGCGCCGATGCATTTTGACCAAGCGTTTCCGTTATCAGACGCTGGTTCTGCGCCTCATCGCCCTTCCCCGTTATCAGACCTTGGTTACGCAAGACGCCCACTAACAACGCCATCGAAATCGGAATGGCAAACGAGGCGGTGGCCGCGACCAATCGTTGCGCTAATGACTCGAAGCTCCAGACGATGACGAATGCAATCACGTAGGCGGCGACGCCGAGCGCCAAATTTATATTCTTAAGCCAGGAGGGGAAGCGCACAAGATCGTCAGCGCTCGACGGCATGCGCAGTCGAGCGGCGAAGCGCGCCAACAAACCGCGCCAACGCAACATTGCGCTGGTCGCTAACGCGTAGAGCGAGAGTATGACGACTAAGCTGACGAGTAAGACCTCAGAGTCGGGATTGAAAGAAAGCAAGGCCATTCCGGCGGCGATCAATCCGACGATATGCAATCCGCGTAAGGCGTATGTGGAACGCTCGTCCCACAAACACGCTGAGTAGAGCGCGACGACCGACGCCAGCGCGAACCAATCCAACAAAGCCTCGCCAATTAATTGACTGTTTCCAAAGGCGCGCCACAGCCATTGGAAAATCATCGTGAGACTTAAAAATCCGAGCGACGTTCGAGCCGCCACTCGATGGAACGGCGTGATCGATTTCGCTCTGTCCCGCCGCAAAAACTTCAAATCTATCGCCAGCCACGCGATCGCAGGCAGGGCCAGAACGATGGCGTTCAAGGAGACCACTCCAGGCAAATAGACGTAGTCCGCGCTGAAGTGATCGGATAGTTGGAGGTCCAACCAGAAATAGACTCTCGTCGCGGCATAGTTGAGAATCGGGGCGGCAATGTAGATATAACCCCGACTGCGGCTCGCCAGGCTCAATCCGGCGAACAAGAGGCAGGCCGAAATCGAAAATCCGACGGTCCACCACGGTTCTCCGGGAGAAGAGACTCCGCGCAAGATCATCGCAACAATCGTCAACGCCAATGCCGTGACCCATTTTTCCAGAGCGCGTTGATCGCCAACCTGCGCGACCGGCTCTTCCAGTCGAGCGAACCGTCGTAAGGCCAACATCAACCATGCCGCCACGTTCATCACCAACGCCAGCGTATGAAACGCTCCCCAGCCGCCGGCTCCGAGCCGGCTTACCAGGCAACTCAACAACGATCCGATAGCGAGCATGCCGACGCCGAAATGCTCCGGGCGCAAACGATCTGGCTTTATATCGTATAGCCATGCGTAGGCGAGCATAGGCAGCGCCACAGCCAGAAGTCCTGTCACGCCGCCGAAAGAATTGGCCAGCGCGCTGCTTATAAGCGGATCGGTAAAGAGGCGCGCGTCGGCCACTGCCAGCATAGACAACGACAGGAAGAGCGCCAGGCCGGTCTGAGTTTTGAGAAACTCATCTGACCGAGGCCATGCCAAACCTAGCGCGGTCTGGCGGTGATGAAACCCGATCCAGACGAGCGAACAGATCGAAGTCGCGATGACGTTCAATTGCGCTACCGTATAGGCGTCGACGCGTTCAATCCCCCAGACCCGCGCGGAGGCCCACAGCAAATAGCCGAGTGTCACCGACAGGTTCACCGTCAGCCCCGCCACGCAGGCGTACGGCGCGGATCGCTCTCGGATGGCGTGGGCGGCGAACGAAAGTCCGACGAGCGATAGCGGCGCGACAAGTCCGGCGATCATGCCTGATCGCCCCGACCAAAACTCCGCCGCGCCGCCAGAGGTAATCCCCTTGAAGAAGGCCAGGTATGAGAAGATCAGGACAGGCGCGACAAACAACGCGAATGACGACGTTCGCATAGCCGCAGACAAGCCTTTCGCCCCTTCTTCCATCTGCGGCCATCCGAATCGTTTGAGCCACTGCGCAACCTGATTTCGAGCCACGATCAGAGACGTCACGGCCGCGAACGCGATGGCCGACCCCCAGCGATAGACCGCCGGCGTCAATCCGGCGTCTCCCCACCGTCCCGCGATCAGCAGACAGGCGCAGGCCAATAAAATCAGCATCGCCAGCGCGGCCCGCTGTTCAAAGCGCTCCCACAATCCGGCGAAGAAGACCAGCGATAACGCCAGCAGCAGTGACCACGAGCCAGCGCCAAGCGCGGTCGCGGCAAAATACCTGCTCTCGGTCGAAAGCGCCCAATCGAGACGAAGCCCATCGATCATTCCGGCGTGAACGCCGCAGAGGCTTAGCGACACGATGAAGACCAACAACAGCGCCGTGATGACGCGGTCGACGCCGGGCCATCCGGGGTAAAGCAACTTCGCAGCGGCGGCGGGATCGAATAAGCGAGAAGGCGCTTCCCCCTCGTCTTCCTTGGATTCGGCGGCGCCCGCGGAGACGCCGAATCTCCTGAGCGCAAGCCTCACTGCGATCCACGCCAGGCTCATCATCGCCAACGCTACGGCCTGCGCTTGCAGTGTCTTCAGGTCGCCAACGAACGAATGCGGCCATTTATGGTCGAACAGGGCGGCGGTTCCGAATACCACGGACGAAGCCAACGCCAATTGGAACACAGCGAACATTACGGGCGAGCGCATCAACCAGGCGATCACCAGCCAGATCGCCGCCAGCCACAGCGTTCGCGCGGAAATCTCCGCGTTGGTCATCCAACCCTCGAAGATCAAGAACGGGGCTACGGCCAGCGAGGCGATCAACGCCGATGAAGTGAAGGGCCGGGCAAAGAGCCTTCGCGCCCGCTCGCCCTTTATACTCGCGATCACCGCCGCAACGATCGCGGCATTCGCGAAGACGAGCGCCGATAATCTCACAGGGTGATACGACACGAACTCGGGACGGAATTTGAAGGCCAGCGTCTGCGTGACGGCCAACAATGACAAAGCGCTCCCGACCCAAGCGGCGACAACCTTCTCTCTCCGCCAGGCGATGACGAACGCGGCGAGGGCGTAAAAAGCATAGCTCGGCGCGGCGTGATGCGGGTCTCCGACGCTCCTGAATCCGTGCGCGCTGATGAGCATAAAGCCAAGCGCCCCGGCGACTACGGCGCTGATTCCGTAGATGCGCGACTCGATCTTTCGTTCCTTCTTCAACAACCATTCCGACGCGGCCGCGAAGAGAGCGAAGAGCAGGGCGAACGTGTGCCCGCTGGTCGTCGAGAAGAGTTTCGCCGCCAGTAGCTGGCCGTCTTCGCTCCACCGATGGAGGTCCGGGCCGAAGAGGTTCGCCACGGTCAGGGACGCCAAGGAGAAATGAGCGATCGCGCCAGCGTGAGCGAGCCTGAGATCGTATCGCAGCGCCTGCCCGGAGCTTGCCAGCGCCACCGCCAGGTAGACGGCGCAATTTATCGATGCAGTGACGATCACGCCGACCGGGTTCGGCCATGCGAAGACGAGCGCGGCCAGCGAGATCAGAGAGCCGATGAGGCCGACGCTGGTCGCTGCGGTCCGGGTCTTGCCGGACTGGCTCTCCACGGGCCATTGCAACAACGCGACTCCGGTCGCAATCGCCGGGATTCCGAAGACGCTGACGAGCGGCGCGAGTTGCCGTAACGTCTGCGAGAGGTTACCGGGTTTGATGAAGAGCAACCCCAGCGGCAGCAGAGTCGCAAATGAAGCGATGCCGAGATGGGTGAATACCTGGTCGGCGCGGCGCTCGGCGCCTTCATCCTGCTTTCTCCGTCCGGACTGACCGCGCAACATCTCGCCACAACTCGCGCAGTAGCAGATCAGCGGCGCGACGCCGAGCAGGGCCGCCCTGAGAAAGACCTCCTCGGCGTCGCTCGAATGTTTGGCCAACAGCATTGCTAACGACGGCCCCATCGTCGCCAGGGCCGTCATCCATGGCGCTTCGGGCAGGAAAACCTTGGCGGCCTGATAGACGAGGAAGAAGAAGAGAGCCAAAGAAAACAGTTCCCCGCAGACCACCGGCAAAGAAGGCGTACCCGTCTTGCCTGAGAATGCCGCCATCGCCAGAAAATTGAGCGGCGCGAGCAGTGTCGAGATGATCAACACGCCGCGGCTCGTCGTGGGCAGTTTCCACCGATGCGCGCTGTAAAAGCCGAGCCCGAAGAGCCCCGTGGTCACGCCGATGAAGACTGAAAATTGTAGGAACGAACTCGCCGCAATATGAGACCGCTGGCTGACGACAAGCGCCATCGAACATCCGATAATCAACAACCCGCCGACCAGTTCGCCCCATCTGACGCTGCTCTCCTCCATGAACGTCCCCAGCATTTCGGTGAACGAGCGACGCGGTTGACGCGGGATTTCGTAGACGGTCATCGGAAGGTCGTCCGAGGCGGCGCCGATTTCATCGAGATTGCGGGCGGCTATTACGACATCGTTTTCAACGACGAGGACCTTTTGCTCGGCGATGGGCGCCGGCGAGGGCTGAAAGGCCGGTTCAACCGGAACGGGCTGCGGCGGGCGTGGTTCGGCTTCGCGGCGCGTCGTGGTCGGTTCGCGGCGAACGGGGGCGATCAACCGCGCTCGTTCCTCTTCGACAAGACTCATTACCTGTTTGTGCGTCTCGGCGTCGAGCCTGCCTTGATTCAAAAATTTATCGAGCTGGCGCGCGGTCCTCGCCAGATCTGTCATCGGCCTTGCGCTCGATCGCGACAGCCCACAGAGGGGGCAAAAGCTGTCGCTGTCGCGCAAAGCCGAGCCGCATTCCGCGCAACGCGTCTCCCGACTGGTTCGCGCGTCGCCTCTATTGTCAACGGCGGCGCGCTCCGCATCCGGTTCGCGGAAGATTGCGCGAAAGATCGCCGCCACCAGAACCCAGATTCCGTGGCCAATAAGCGTGATTATGCCAATCGCGATTACGAATAATAAGGCGCTCGAGATGTCGTCCATTGGTCTCTCTCCGGGAAATGGCCACGTAGTAACGAATAAATTCGTTACTACGCGGCGCCCAGACCGCTTGAAGGCGGGACTCAACCGCTATACTGCCTGCAATCAAATCCCGTCAGTCGTCAACTTTCAATGTGGTTCAACGCCCGATACAACTGTTTCTCAAACCACGAAGGCGAATCTAGCAAGCGTCAAGCCACTCGATCCGGCGCCCGCCGAAAAAACGAATCATTGAAACTGCGTGACTATACGGATGTCGAGCTTTCAGCGGCGAAGTTCTTGTGACGGTTCGTAAACCGTCACAAACCTACGGGGCCGTCCTGGTGAGGAATCTTTCGACATAGTGGCGCAGTTCCGAGAGAGAGGAGTCGGCGATGACGCGGAAGACGCGGACGCGGATTCCGGGCGGCATTCGCGCCGCAGTGGCTGCGTCGGTAATGACGAACGAGCTTGCGCGCAATCCCCTCTCCCACCCTTTTTCGGCGGTGTTGCGGAAGCTAAGCGAATCCGGATCAATGTTGACCGCCGCCAGAACGGAATGGGCGAAATGCAGGAAATCGGGCCAGTGAGAGACGACCGTGATCAGGTCGCTCTCGGACGGGCGCTTCTCGTCCTTCAGCGTCTCGGGCGCTGAGCGCGTGTGAATTAACAGGCAGGCCATCTTCGGTGGCAGCGCCGCCGTGACGAGTTCCGCCATCACGTGAAGCGCGACAGGAATCGCGCCGACCAGGATGCCGCGATTTGCGCATTCGTCCACGCCCGCGCCCTCGACGCGAATGTCGGCGGCCGCCTTTATTTCGGCCATCAAAACGGCGCGGAGATCTGGATCGGGGTCGATCACCAGAAAATGATCGGGCGGCTGCAACCTCATCCAATGCCTGATGCGCGATTGAATGTCGGCCAGCGTGAACCCCTTGCGCCGCGCGACCTGCAGGCACTCTACGATCAGATTGTCGAGATCGAGTTGGGCTTCAATCGTATTTTCGGGCTTGAACCTTCGGACGTAAATTCCGCTTCCCGCGCGCATGTCCACCCATCCGGATTCCGAAAGCTCGCGGTAAGCGGCGCTGACCGTGTTTGAATGAATCTTGAACCGGCGGGCGATTTCGCGCGTGCTCGGAAGTTTCTGCCCCGGCTTCAAATCCTGGCTGAGAATTGCCAGCTTGATCTGCGCCGTCAGTTGTTCGCGCAGCGGCACGTCGCTCCCTTTTGATAACCAGATTTGCATAATCGGATTAGCCACGGAGACACAGAGTCACAGAGGGGGAGACAAGGAGACAAGGAGACAAGGGGACAAGGAGAAAAACATCTTTTCTCCTTGTCCCCCCTTCTCTTCGTCTCCCCTTCTCTTCTTATCTCTGTGGCTCTGTGGCTCTGTGGCCAGGTCGTGTCCCAACGTAGCCTGCTCTGATTTAGCGCATATATTGTTTTTCGACGGCGATCAATTTGGCGACTCGTTTGCCGTGGCGGGCGGCGCCTTCGGGGGTCGAGAGCCAGACGCCGACGATTTCGCGCATCTTTTCCGTCGAGATCATGCGGCCGCCGAGTGTAAGCACATTGGCGTAGTTGTGCTCCCGGCTGTTGCTGGCCGTAGCCGCATCGTAACACATGGCGGCGCGGACGCCGGGCACTTTGTTCGCGGTCATGCATGACCCGATCCCGGCGCCGTCGACCATGATGCCGAGGTCGCATGCGCCGTCGGCCACCGCCCGCGCGACGGCGTGGGCGAAGTCGGGGTAATCGACAGCTTCTTCGGAGAAGGTTCCGAAGTCGCGATGGCGGTAGCCGAGTTCGTCGAGAAATTCTTTGAGGCGCTCTTTCATCTCGTACCCGCCGTGATCGGCGCCGACGGCGATGAGGCGGCGCTTGCCGGCGACAGAGCGGCGCGCGCGATGGCGGATTTCGACGCCCCGCTCCCGTATCAAATCCCGCGCGGCGGGAGTGATAATCGCGTCCTCGCGAATGAGGAATCGCGCCCCAGCCTGTACGTCGCGCAGATCGGCTTCAGTGATCACGTCTTTCGCCGACTCGTCTACTATCGGCGGCCCCGAATCTTCGCCAGGCGACCCGCCGCCGATCTGCTGTCGCAGGGCGTCGCGAACCATCGCGCTTATCTCCTCTCGGTCCAAAGGCGGGTCAGAAGGGTTCACGGGCGACCTGTTCATGCCTTGCCCCCTCCCGCGGCTTCCACCCAATCAGGCTCGTCTTGAAGAAACGCTTTGATCCCGCGGACTGCCTGCGCGATTCTCTGTTCGTTTTCGACCAGGGCGAATCGCACGTAATGATCGCCCTGCTCGCCGAAGCCCACGCCCGGCGAGACGGCCACGCCTGCCTTCCCGATCAGCAGTTTGGCGAATTCCAGCGAGCCGATCCCGGCGAAATGATCGGGAATTTTGGCCCACACGAACATCGTGCCCTTCGGCGCCGGAACGTTCCACCCGGCCGAGTTCAGCCCCTTGATCAGGGCGTCGCGGCGTTTGCGATAGACTTCGACGATCTCGGGCACCACGTAATCGCAGTCGCGAAGGCCGATGATGGCCGCGATCTGAATCGGCTGGAACATTCCGTAATCGAGGTAACTTTTGATCCGGGTTAAAGCCGCGACCGCCTGGCGGTTGCCGACGCAAAAGCCCACCCGCCACCCGGCCATCGAATAGCTCTTCGACATCGAGAACATCTCGACCGCCACGTCCTTAGCGCCTTTCACTTGCAGGATGCTCGGCGCCTTGTAGCCGTCGAAAGTCAGGTCGGCGTAAGCCAGATCGTGGATGATCAAATAGCCGCGCTCGCGCGCGATCGCGACGGCCTCCTCGAAGAACTCCTTCTCGACGCAAACCGTCGTCGGGTTGTGCGGGAACGAAAGCACCAGGAGCTTGGGTTGCTGCGAGCGCGGGTAATCAAGCCGGCGCAGCGCGTCCATCGTGGCCTCGGGCCCTGCAATGATCGGCAGTTTGATCAGTTCGCAGCTCGCGATGGTCGCGGCGAATGAATGGATCGGGTAACTCGGGTCGGGAACGATTACCTTGTCGCCGGGCTCGACCAGCGCCAACACCAGGTGCGAGAAGCCCTCTTTGGCGCCGATTGTCGCAATCGCTTCGGTCTCGGGATCGATCTCGACGCCGTAGCGGCGCGCGTACCAACGCGAGATTTCGACGCGCAAATTGGGAATGCCTCGCGATGCCGAGTAGCGATGATTTCGCGGGTTGCGCGCGGCCTCGACCAGTTTATCGACGATCGGATCTGGCGTGGCCAGGTCAGGGTTGCCCATGCCCAGATCGATAATGTCCTCGCCGCGATGCCGCGCTTCCATTTTCAAATGGTTGATGACGGCAAAAACATAGGGTGGAAGTTTTTCGACGAGTGGAAATCTGTAGTTCATAGAAAATGATTCGAGATTCGATTATATTGCCGCTTTCTGCCACAACCTGGGAGCGCCGCCCATCCTTTCCTGCGGGTTTCCGGCAAGTACTGACTGACCGAAGCAAGCATGCAAGGATGGGCGGCGCTCCCAGGGGTTTTCCAAAGGAGAAACGCCGCGATGTCTTTAAGCCACGATTTCGTGTCGGAGTTTAACAATCCGAACCTGGAAATACTAATCACCGCTGACCAACTACAGAGTCGCATCCGCGAAATGGGAGCGGAGATCAGCCGCGATTACGCCGGCCGCCGGCCCGAGCTGATCTGTGTGCTCAAAGGCGCGATGCTTTTCATGAGCGACCTGATGCGCGTAATCGATCTGAACCTGAGCATTGATTTCATCGCCGTCTCGAGTTACGGCAAAGGGAGAAACTCGACCGGCGAGGTCAAGTTCGTCAAAGACCTGGACGAGCCGTTGGAGGGGCGCGACATCATTCTGGTTGAAGACATTCTCGACACGGGGCTCACTCTCAACTACCTGGTCAACAACTTCCGTTCGCGCGGCGCGACTTCGATTCGCATCGCGACCTTATTGAACAAGCCCGACCGCCGTCGCGTCGTCGTCACGCCTGATTACTGCGGCTTCACCATCCCAGACAAATTCGTAGTCGGCTACGGACTCGATTACGCCGAACGCTACCGCAACCTGCCGTACATCGGAGTGGTGAAAGAGTGAGATGGCGACGGGGCAACGGGGCAACGGGGCAACGGGGCAACGGGGCAACGGGGCGACAAGGAGAAGAGAAGACAAGGAAAGGAAAGAAATAGATCCTTACCTCCTTATTTCCTTATCTCCTGGTTTCCCCTTCTCCCCCTCGCCCAGTCGCCCGGTCGCCCCGTCTCCCTGTCTTCTCCCCGCCGGTTTCATGTCGAATGTAATCATGCCGCTGACCTGAACCTGTTTGCCCTCGAATTTTGCGGGCTCGAATTTCCAGGCGCGGGCCGCCAGGATGGCTTCGCCGTTCAGGTCGGAACGCCCTTCAACGACATGCGCGAAGACCACGTCGCCGGCGCTTGAAACCAGAACTTCTACCTTGACTATCCCTGGCGCGTAAGCGGCGGTCAGGGCGCCACGGCCGGCGCCCAGCGAATATGCGCCTCCGTCCTTAGTCACGCCTTTCGCCGAAGGATCGTCTTGATTGCCGGCCTTTGCCGGCCTGGCGCCCGGAAAGGTCGCCTGCGTTCTCTTGACCGGTCGGCCACCTGTGATCAGCGTCTTCATCGGGTCTTCGATCTTGCTTTCTTCCTCATCCGTGTGCGCGAATTCTGAGACGCGGAGGGTCGGCAGGCTGAAATCCGCCACATCCCCCCCCTTCGCCCCGGCTGGCGCCCTGGAGAGTTCTATCGCCCGGCGCAGAGATCCTACGGATTGTCTACGATGCGCGTCCGCCATCCCCTCAGAGTCGGCCGACAGCGCGGCTTCGGCGTGCAGGAGATTCTTGACGTTATGGGCTTCGGCGAAATTGTCCAAGATGGCGAGAGCTTTGTCGGCGTATTCCAGGCCTTTATTGATCCCGGAACGAATATCCTCCCGGTTCAGTTCGAGGGTCGTCACAACAACCTTGTTCCCCTTGATCCCGACGAATTTCGCAACCAGGTCGTGAGCCTCGCGCCAATAGGTCAGAGCCACTCTGTAATAGCTGAACGCCTTGACCGAATCCTTCTGCCCCTTCAGGTCGGCGCGCCGTACAAAGTAATCACGCGATTGCGGCTGAAGGTCGAGTCTGAACGCTGTCACGGCCGCGAGACTCAGCGCCTCATCATTCTCCGGATCCAGTTTCAGCACGGCCTCGAATTTCGCCAGAGCGGGCTTGAGGCGTTGGGCTCGATAGAGCGCCTTTCCCTGTGCAATTAATTGAGCGACCGAGAGGTTCGACTTTGCGCCGGCAGTCTGCTTTTGGGCCATGACGGAGAGACGTAGAGATGGGGAGACAAGCAGATAGGGAGACAAGCAGACAAGGAGACAAGGAAACAGAGGTACGAGGCGCCTCATCAGTCTTATCAGCCCTATAAGCCTCTCAGCGAATGAAAATGCTCGATTGGACTCCATAAAACAACTGTTGATTCATCGCGCGCCAGCCCTCAAACTCGCGCTCACCTGTTTTTGATACTTTCGCGCGGCCGCTTTCACAGCCTCTTCGTCGAGCGTCAACAGTCTCCGGTTGCGCATCAGCGGACGGCCGTTAACTATGGTGTCAGTGACGTCGGAAGCCTTCGCGGCGTACACCAGATGAGAAACGACATTATACATCGGCGTCAAGTGAAGGGCGCTCAGATCGACAACGATCAGGTCGGCCCGCTTGCCGGCTTCGATCGAGCCGATCTCGCGCTCCATGTGCAACGCGCGCGCTCCGCCGATGGTCGCCATCTCGAGCGCCTGCTGGGCCGGCACGACGGTCGGAGACATCGTCACCAGCTTGTGAAGTTTCGCTGCGGTGTCCATCTCCTCCCACATACTCAGATCATGATTGGACGCCGCGCCGTCCGTGCCCAGGCCCACACGTAGCGACGACTTGAGCATCTGCGGGATCGGCGCCGCGCCTGAGCTGAGCTTCATATTCGACTGCGGGCAATGCGCCACGCCGACTTCGCGCTCTTTGAGAATCTCTATCTCGCGGTCATTTACGTGCACGACGTGCGCAGCCAGCAACCGGCGGGAGAGGAACCCCAGGCCTTCGAGGTAGAGCGCAGGGCGCGCGTTGTACTTTTCGGCTATGACCTTCGTCTCGGTAGGGGCCTCGGCGAGGTGAGTAAGGATCGGGACGTCGCGCTCCTCGGCGAACGCTTTGACCGCTTTGAGATGCTCGGGGCTGACTGTGTAGGGCGCGTGCGGCGCAATGGCGGGCGTGATCAGCGCGTCGCCTTTCCAACGTTTGACGAAGACGTCGGTGTAACTGAGCGCATCCTCCCATGTCTTGTTGTCCGGCGCGGGAAAATCGATGACCGTCTCGCCAAGCGTCCCGCGAAGCCCCGCCTTCTTGGTCTCTTCGGCGATGGCGTCCTCGAAATAATACATGTCGGCGTAAGTCGTGGTCCCGCCGCGAATCATTTCGGCGAGTCCGAGACGCGTCCCAGCGACCACGAAATCCCGCGTGACGTTCTTGGCCTCGGCCGGAAAGATGTACCTGGTGAGCCAGTCCTGCAGGTCCAGGTCGTCGGCGACGCCGCGAAAGAGCGTCATGGGGATGTGCGTGTGCGCGTTGATCAACCCCGGGAGGACCACTTTACCCCGCGCGTCTATCGTCCTGCCGGCTTTATACCTCTTCGCTTTCAGATCGGCGGAGTCGCCGACGTCGAAGATACGTCCGCCCCTGATCGCGACGTAGCCGTTTTCAAAGACCCGCCGATCGGAATTCATCGTTATGACCGCGCCGCCGACAATCAACAGGTCAACGGCGTTCACGCCCGCACTGACGGTAGCGCCGCCGCGGCGTTGCGACGCCGCGGCGATTACAAGCGCGAAAGCCGATGCGGACATGACCAAAAAGGCCAAGATGAACGTAGAGGCTTTTCTGGCGGCCAGGATTTTAACGAGTCTCATCGCGGAGCGGTGAAAACGAAGGTCAGAGTGCCCGGCTGCTTAACCGGCTTCCCGTCGAGGAGCGTCGGTCTGAAGACCCATTTCCGCGCCGCGTCTTCCGCCGCCGCGCGGAGCACCGGATGACCTTTGATGGCTTTCGCCTCGATCACCCGCCCGTTCTCGTTGATGAGTATCGCCACCTGAACTTCCCCTGCAGCGTTTATCTGCTTTGCGATCGACGGATAAGTCGGCTGCGCTTTCGTCACAACCTCACCGGTGATGACGCCCTTCGACACTCTTGGAGGGGGCGCGGGCGTCGGAGGAGGTGGCGGCTCATACGAAATATCAGCCGCCGCTATCTTCGGCGGGCCCAGAAGCGCGGCCGACTTTGCGTAGTAGAACTGCGGCGCGCCGTTCAACTTTATCTGGGGCAGCATGACTACGCTCAGCTTTTTCCCTTCGTCCAGCCCCTTTACGGAGGACGGGTCCCGCAGGAGTTGCGGCAGATCGCTCAACCTCCGCACGTTCTGGAACTGAGTGTCATTCTCGATGATGGCGAAATGGAATTTAGTCATCACCGATAATTGCCTGAAGGAGCCGACATGGATCTGCGCCACGACCTTACGGTCGTCAGGCAGAATGGCCGTGGCCTCAACGCAGGCCGGAACGCCCAACTGCCATTCGGAGGCCGTTCCGTTCTGCTCGACACATTCACCCAAACGCCAGCTTACGCCGGACTGCGGGCCTACAACCTTGGTGAGCCAGTTCCCGAAGGGACTGCTCGGCAGAGTGGGGTCATATCGAGACGCGAGGGTCTGTTGAACTCGGATCACGGCCTTCTCTTCCCATGTCGAATCTTGCGCTGTGGCGCCGAGGAGCGCCAATAATAGAAACGCAGTTGTCAATTCGTTCATATGGATTCAAAGGAATGTTCGGTCAAATGGGGCAGGTAAAAGTTCGCTTGCTTTTCTAAGCTCAAACTGGCCGTCCAGTTTGGCCATTACGACCTCCATCTCTCTGCCACACAACTCGAAAATCACCTGACGGCACGCGCCGCATGGCGGAATAGGGCGGTCCGAATCGGCGATCACCGCGATTCGGATGAAACCCCGCGCGCCTTCAGAAACAGCCTTGGCCAACGCCACCTGCTCAGCGCAAAGCGTCGAACCATAGCTGGAATTTTCGATGTTGCAGCCCGTGAACGTTCGTCCGTCGGCGCATTGGACCGCCGCGCCGACTTTGAAGTTGGAATAGGGCGCGCGAGCGTACTCTCGCGCCTCCCGGGCTATGTCGATCAGTTCGTTTATCGGTATTGCTCGCAAAATCAGAATAGGGCGGAATGAACCTTACGATCTTATTCTCCAACTCCCGCCTTAGCGTGTGGCTGATTTTACCAAAGATCGGGCTAATGCCAACCTAAATACGAACAAAGTGGGGAAGTGAAAAAAAAAACAAGCTCCCCCACCGTCGAAGATTGCGGATTGCAGACTGCGGACTCCGGACTTTTTGAACCTCAATCGGCAATCTGAAATCGCATGATGCAGAGAACGTAATTGTAGAATCCCTTCAATCCGCAATCCGCAATCCGCAATCTTCCATCCTCGATCCTCAGATTCTCGCGATGACCCGCGTCAGCAATTCGCTGAACTCTTTGCTCACGCGTTGGCCCATCTCCATCACCTCGGCGTGGTTTATCGGGCCTTCCTCGATCCCGGCGGCGGCGTTGGTGATGAGTGAAAGGCCGAGCGTCATCATCCCCATCTGCTTTGCGACGATCGCTTCCGGGACCGTGGACATGCCGACCGCGTCCGCCCCGAGGGCGCGCATCATTCGTATCTCGGCGGGCGTTTCGTAATTCGGCCCCTGCAAGGCCAGGTAGACGCCCTCGCGCAATTCGAGGCCGATTTCCGCCGCAGCCTCTTTGACTATCAAGCGGTACTCGAGAGAATAGACTTCGGTCATATCCGGAAAACGTTCGCCGAGCCGCTTATCATGTTCGCCTCGCAGAGGGCTGATCATCATCAGGTTGATGTGATCGCTGATGAGCATTAAGTCGCCACGCTTGAACTCCGGGTTGACGCCCCCTGCGGCGTTGGTCAGCGCGAGTTTCTTCAACCCCATCGCTCCGAACGCGCGGATCGGCAGAGTGACCTCCTCCATCGAGTATCCTTCGTAGTAATGAAACCTCCCCTGCATCACCGCGACGTTGACCGCCGTCGAGGGGAGTTGGCCGACGACCAGCCGCCCCGAATGTCCCTCGACAGTCGAACGCTCGAAATCGGGGATCTCTTCGTAAGGAATGACGACCTTGTCTTCCAGCGTTTCTGCGAAAGCCCCGAGCCCCGACCCGAGCACGACGGCCACATCAATGTCTCGCGCGATTCGTTCACGAATGCGCCGCGCTGAAGTTTGCGCGCGGTTGAAAATAGAGCTAGTCATTCTTACTCCTTCACGTACGGCGTCCCCAAGGCCTTCGGCGGCGTCGCGCGGCCAATCCAACCCGCCAGCACGACCATCGTCAGAACGTACGGGATCATTTGAATGAACTGGTTGGGGATGTCTATAGTGCCCTGCATGCGAATCGCGACCGCCTCGGCGAAGCCGAAGAAGAGGCAGGCGAGGAGAGCGCCGACCGGATCCCATTTGCCGAATATCAGCGCGGCCAGCGCGATGAACCCGCGCCCGGCGGTCATGTTGCGCGTGAAGAGCGAACTCTGGCCGATGGATAGATAGGCGCCGCCGAGCGCCGCCAGCGCCCCCGAAATCAACACACCCGCATAACGCATTCTGGTGACGCTGACCCCGGCCGCCATCGCCGCCTCGGGATTTTCGCCGACGGCGCGCAGCCGCAGTCCGAACCGCGTCCGGTAGATCACGTACGCCGTCACTGCGACGAGAATGAAAGCGAGGTAGACCAGCGTATTCGGCAGCGTCTGATCACGCGGCAGTTGCGGAGTCGCCCCGGTCGATTCGAAGAGCGCGCCGGAGAGCAAGGCCGGGACTCCCAGGAACAATATGTTTATCGCGGCGCCGCTTACGACCTGATCGGCTCGATAATTGATCGTCACCACGGCATGCAAGGCGGCGACCACCAATCCCGCGATCACCGCCGCCAACAGCCCCGCCCAGGGGCTGTGAGTGAAGACCGTGACGGCGGCGGCGGTGAAGGCCCCGGCCAACATCATGCCCTCAAGCGCGATGTTGATCACGCCGCCGCGCTCGGAGTACAAACCGCCGAGCGCAGCCAGAATAAGCGGAGTCGAGAGTCTGATCGTCGAAGCGATCAGCGCGTAATTGAAAATGTCTCTGAACATTCTCGATTCTCAGAGTCTATGCAATCCGTGGTTGCGCCTTACGTGGCGGCAGACCGTCCGTGATGGAAAGCTGGCCTTCGATGAACGACGCGGTCAACGAAATACGCCCTCCCTCAGGGTCGGCCTACCGTCTCAGGCTTTTTCATCAACCCGGGAATTAATCGCGCCAGTTGACCACGAAACAGGGCCTCCATGGCCACGAACAGAATGATAATCCCCTGAAGCACAACCACCATATCCTTCGACACTTTGTCAGTGAAGATGTCAACGGGCAGCCCGCCGCGATTGAGCGCCCCGATCAGCAGGGCGGCGAGCACGACGCCCGCGGGATGATTGCGCCCGAGAAGAGCCACCGCGATACCGGAGAAGCCGTAGCCCGGCGAAAACTCGTGGTAATAGCGGTAACGGTAACCGAGCGCCTCGTTGACTCCGACCATTCCCGCCAGCGCGCCCGACAACGCCATCGCCAGCACGATCTGTTTCCGCACGCTGACGCCGCCGTATTCCGCCGCCGCAGGATTTGAGCCGACGGCGCGAATCTCGTACCCCCATTTCGTCCGCCATAAAAAGACCCAGACCAGAAAAGCCGCGAGGAGGGCGAGTAGGAACGAGACGTTCAGTGGAATGCGCTGCGGAAAGTCGACGCCGAATGGGGCGAGCAGAGTCGAGAAGCGGGCTATGCGCGCCTGATCCGCGATTGGCGCGGTCTGCATTATCGGATCGCCTTGCTCCTTGTAAAACCGCTGCGTCAGATAACTGACCAGACCGACCGCGACGAAGTTCATCATGATCGTATTGATCACTTCGTGCGATCCGAACCGCGCCTTGAGCGCCCCCGGAATCGCTCCCCACACCGCTCCCGCGCCCATAGCGGCGATCATCGCCATCGGGATCAACACAAATCCGGGGAACTTTGTGAAGGTGATTCCGACCCAGGCGGCGGCGAACGCGCCCACATACAACTGCCCTTCAGCCCCGATGTTCAACAATCCGCATTTGAACGCCAGCGCCACGGCCAGGCCGGTGAATATCAGCGGCGTCGTCTGGAAGAGCGTGTAGCCCCAGGGATCGAACGTGAAATTGCCCATCGCGTCGTATAGTCCGAATGCGCCCGTGACTAATAAAAGATAGACCTTCTTCGGGCTGTCGCCCATGGCGAGGACGATCAAGCTCCCGGTGAGAAACGCTGCTGCGACTGCGATGAGCGAAAAGAGGGATTCGCGGATAAGAGTTTTCATTGTGTCACAAAGCGAAGCTAACGCGAGGCGCAGAAGTATCATGCGGGGCGAGAGGGCGTCAAGACTGAGGCTGTGTGTTCGCGAGCCGCCCGGCTTATGAATTCCCTAGGATACGTTTGGAAAGCGAGTTATTGATTTACTGGTTCAGCGGTTTGACTCTCGGTCCGTTTATTACCGATATCGCGAAAGTAATCGAAGACATAACGCTTCATGGCCTTATGCCCAAACCGCGTGTAGAAGTCGTAATCCTTCATCTCTTCATAGGCGCGGGTGGCGTCCCAGCCCTGAATCGTCATGCGAAAGACGGCGGTCATCGCGCCGGTTCGATGGCGTCCGCCGGCGCAATGCACGTAAACCGGCCAATTCTCTTTGTCATTCACCAATGACAGGAACTTCGACGCGGCGTCGGGCGGCGGATAATCCTTATCGCTCAGCGGGAGATTGACGTATTTCATTCCAGCCTGCTCAGTCAATCCCTTCGCGTAATCTTTCGGATTTTCGCGCAGGTCGATGATCGTTTTGACCCCGATGGCGGCGAGTTGATTGTACTCCTCGCCCTTCGGCTGCGAGCCACGATAGTAGAAGTCCGTCACCTGGCCGAAGTTTTCGACATCGACCGCGGAGCCGCTCGCCTTGGAATTGGACTTGTCTTTCGGCCGCGCGTAAGAAACTACGCCCAGAACGAGCGCAGCCGAAATCAAGAGGAACAATGCGGAAGTTTTTGCGGAAGAGGTTTTCGTCGCAGGTGAAGAACCCATGCGGCGATTATCGAGCTTGCCATTTCTACTCATCTTCTTAGTCCCGTTGAGAACGCCTATCTCTGCACAAGCGTGGCCTGCGATGATGGCGTTGAGTATTCTTTGTTCTCTTCAGCTCGTAATTGTCCGGTCTGGAATACGACCGTTTCTCATCTAGGGCGACGTTGTGGATGATACGCATTGTGCAACAGGTTGTCCAGCGGAATTAAAAAATTAAGGATTCCTCGAATTAATGTTGGCGAGGGCCTTCTCGGCGGCGCTGACCAGGTAAGGGTCATTTGACAGGGTAGCGTTACGCAAAGCCTCGATCACCTTCGAGTCCTGCGCGGTCGCTATCCGGCCCAGCGCCATCGCGGCTTCACGCCGAACTTCCTGTGATCTGTCGTTAGACAAGGCGTTGGTCAGCAGGTCAATCGCATCATGACCGCCGACCTGACCAAGACCGCGCGCCGCCTGGCTACGCGCGAACGAGTCTTCGTCTTTGGCGCCCCTCCGCAATAGTTCGGCCAACGCCTTCGCAGAGGCCGGGTCGCCATTCTCGGCCAGGGCATAGGCCGCTGCGGCCCGCACTTCAGTATGTTTATTTTTGAGAAATGGGATCAGCGCCGAGGTGACCTGGGGTTGAGGATAACGCGCCAGCGCATAGATGATGGCCTTGCGCACCGCCAACTCTCGTTCTTTTCCGAGCGCGGCGAGCAGCGCCGCGACCGCCTCATCGCCCTGGCCGCCGCCAGGATTTCCGGCGCAGATTTCCAGCGCCCTTGCGGCCAGGGCGCGGACGACTGGCGATGAATCCCGCCGAAGAATGGCGCCGAGAGGAGTAACGACCTGAGTTTCAATCGCATTAGGCTCGTCACGCAAGAGCGCGCAGATTCGCACTAAGGAATCGATACGCCGCTCCTCGTCGCCTGACGCCAGTCGCTCAAGCAACTCCTGCCGCGATCTGTCCGTCCGCCGGTCCGCTTCCTGTCCTCTTGTTTGCCGGGGCTCTCCGACTAACAGCGTACATAGAAACAGCAGGGGGGCTATCAACAACATTGGCGCTTGCAATCTGTTTTCGTTCATTATCCGCGATTACGGCGCCGGAGTCGCCAAAACACTAACGGCGCCAATGGACCGACCCTTTACCCTCCACCCTTCTGCGAACAGACTCCCACTCGAACACCTGCCGCGCGCGACGGTTTTCGCGGGCCGCGCTCAACATTGTCAATAATTCGTCTTCGGATGTTTGAGGGATCGCTTCAGCGACGCCGTCGCCGTATCCTACTCTTTCCAGGGCTCGTTCTGTGGCTCTTTCCAGGGCCATGGCGTATTTGAGGATTTCCCCGATCTCGTTTTCAGATAAATTGTTCAGCTTGGAGAGAAGTTTTTCGCGGTTGGTTAGTCGCTTGCTCATAATCGCCTCCTTATGTAGACAAGCGACCATTACGGGGAGACGGCATAATTATTTACATCGCTTGCCGTACTTTTTCGTCGCGCCTAAAGCGCGCGTTTGCATCATGATCATAACGACTGGATAATATTACGCCATCTTTGCGAAAGCAAGGCGCCGCTCTTTAAGATTGACGCGGGAATGGGACAGACTTTAATCTGGGAGTGGGACAGGCTTTAGTCTGTCCATAGCGCGAATTGTGGGGCGCGAATTGTGGGGCGCGAATTGTGGGGCGCGAATTGTGGGCAGACGGACGACAGTCAAGCTGTCCCTATCCTGAAAACATTCGATCACGCAATGAATAAACCAAACTATCTTTACGGAATCATCGGTCTGCTTGCAGGAATACTCATCGGCTACATCGGAACCAACCATATCAACCAGGCCAACCGCCCCGCAGCCAAGGCCGGCGGACCGGCGGGGACTTCAAACACGCTCCCCCCCGATCATCCTCCTACTGGGGCGACCGGGGCGACCGGGGCAACCGGGGCAACCGGGGCAACCGGGGAAACCGGGGCGCCTGGCGATTCGTCCGGCGCCACAGGCAGTGGGTCGAACGCTGGCCCGCAGGCAGAGATAATGGCCGTCATCGAGCGGGCGCGCAAAGAGCCGGGCAATTTCGAGGCCCAGATGCAGGCCGCCGACCTGTTCAGGCAAATCAAGCGGTTCGACGGAGCGCTCGAGTTTTACGAAAGCGCATTCAAAACGCGCCCGAAAGATTTCAAACTGCTCGTCGCCCTGGGCGACACAAACTTCGAATTGAAACGTTACGAGGTGGCCGAACGCTGGTATCAGTCGGCCGTGAAACAAAATCCGAACGACGCGACGGTGCGTAATGATCTTGGGCTGAGTTTTTACCTGCGATCCCCGCGCGACCTGGACAGGGCCATCACCGCTTACCGGGAGGCGCTGAAAATCGATTCGCGCTATGAAAACTCGCTGCAGAATCTCACCCAGGCTTTGATTGACAAAGGCGAAAAGGGGGCGGCCGGCGAGACGCTCAAGCGACTCGAAGAGGTCAATCCCAATAATAAAGCGCTCGCCCCGTTGCGCTCTCAATTGCAACAGTGAAATTCCGGATAATCCCAAGCACGGCGGATGGGCGGGTTCAGCTGCTGACGACCTATCTGATCAACGACACGCTGGCGATTGACGCCGGCGCGATCGCGATCGGTCTGAGTCGTGAGGAGCAGCTTCGGGTCCGTTCTATCATCATCACACATACACATCTGGACCACATATTATCGCTCCCTCTTTACCTGACCGACCTGTTTGAGGAGATCCGCGAGCCGGTCAGGATTTACGCGACGCAGTCGGATTTCGACGCGCTGCGGCAATACATATTCAACCACCAGGTGTGGATACCGCTGGACCTTATGAAGAACGCCGAAGGCGACCTGATCACTTTTCAACCGATCAGGTCTGGCGATAGTTTTCTCGCGGAGGGGCTGAAGGTGACCCCGGTCGAGGTCACCCACACGATCCCGACCCACGGCCTCGTCGTGGAGGACGACAGCAGCGCGCTGCTCTTCACCTCCGATACGGGCGCGACCGAAAACATCTGGCGGGCGCCGATCGGGCGCGACAAACTGCGCGCCATCTTCATCGACCTTTCATTTCCCAACCGCCTGACGGAATTAGCGCGCGTCTCGCAACACCATTCCCCGGCGACGCTGCTCGAAGAGATGTCGAAGATGAGGCCGGACACGCCGATCTACGCCGTGCATGTCAAACCGGCCTACCGCGAACAGGTCGTCGAGGAGATAGAGGCGCTCAATAATCCTCGGATCATCGTGGCCGAAATCGGACGCGAATATGAGTTCTAGCTGGTCGGCGCTTGGGAGCGCTGGCGCCCCTGCCTGCTTACTTTGAGAACCCGCAGGCAGGGATGACTGCGCTCCCAGGCGCCGACGACCAACCACCAAGACTATGCCGAGCTTTATCGTTCAGACAACTAACCGGAATTACGCATACGAGATAGATAAGTCGGAGATCTCAATCGGCCGCGAGTTGAAGAACGACCTGATTCTCGACGACCCGCGCGTTTCGCGTTATCACGCAGTGGCGCGCAAGACCGCCGAAGGCGTCATGCTCCGCGACCTGGGGAGCGGCAACGGAGTCTTCGTCAACGGGCATCGCATCTCGCCCAACGTCGAAATCAAGCTCGCCGAGAACGCCCAGATCAAGCTCGGCTCCTGCACGCTCACCTTTCAGGACGTCGACCCGCTGCGCACGCAAGAAGCCAACATCGCATTACGCGAAGTGATGCAGAAGCCCCCCAGCGACATGCTGGTGACTTCCGCCCTCGCGTCCTACACCAAGCCGGAGGACGTGCCGTCGCTCATATATCAGCAGGAGTTGGAGAAAAAAGAGCGTATTCTGCGCCTCTTTTATGACCTGAGTCTCAAGCTCAGCTCGGTCTTTTCGCTGGACGAGATCTATCAACAGGCGTTCGACATACTCTTTTCGGTCACTCCGGTCTCGCGCTGTTTCATCTTCCGCAAGAACGAGCAAGGGGAGTTCGAGGAGGCCGCAACGCGGGCCCGCGACGCCGTAGGCCTGGGCAAAATGGTTCCGATCAGCCAGACCATCTTCGCAAAGGTCGCGGGCGAGCGCGTCTCGGTGCTGCTCGAAGACCCTCAGAGCGGCGGCCCTGAACTCTCATCGAAGAGCGTCGTCGCCACTCACGTTCAATCGGTCATGGCCTCGCCGATCATCGGCCCGCGCGGATTGCTCGGGATCATTTACGCCGACCGCTTCGACGCGATCGAACGCTTCGACGCCGACGACCTGGACCTGCTCAACGCCGTCTCGGTCCACATGGGCATAGCGATCAACACCGTAATCAATTACGAACGGCTCCAGAAGCAGGCGCAGGCCCGCTCCAGTTTCGAACGCTTCCTGCCGCGCCAGGTCGTCGATCAGATCCTGCGCTCGCCCGACGAGGTCAGACTCGGAGGCGTCCGGCAGAAAGTGACAGCGCTGTTCGCCGACGTCCGCAACTTCACCACACTCTCCGAAACCAGCACGCCGGAACTGATCGTCAACCTGCTCAACCAGTATTTCTCGATGGTCAGCGAGATCATTTTCAAACACAGCGGCACGCTCGACAAATACATCGGCGACGGGTTGATGGCGCTCTTCGGCGCGCCTTACGCCAGCGAACTCGACGCCATCAAAGCCGTCCGCGCGGCGGTCGAGATGCAGCGGGCCATGGTCACTTTCAACGAACGGATGAAAGCCGACAACCTGCCCCCGATCCAGATCGGCATCGGCGTCAACACCGGCCCCGCCATCGTCGGATACATCGGCTCCGAGTCCAGGCTCGATTACACCGCCATCGGCGACACCGTCAACACAGCCGCCAGGCTCGAAAGCCTCGCCCAACCCAGCCAGATCGTAATCAGCGAAAACACAATGCAATCCCTCGACGAGACCTTCAGAGTCAGATCTCTCGGGACTGAGAGGTTGAAAGGCAAGCACGTGAATCTGAGGATTCTCGAGGTGGTGTGGCAGTGAGGCGCCATGCCAGATTGCGTTGTTGCGCTTATTCTCAAAGGCCTTTTAGCCTGCGGCTCATAGAGCCGCTCCTCCGATCATCCGCCTGACCAACTTCAAATCTTCCGGCGTGTCCACGCCGATCGAGCGGTGGGCGACGGCGACGACCTTGATCCTGTAGCCATGCTCCAGGGCGCGCATTTGTTCGAGCATTTCGCTCTGTTCGAGCGGAGTCGAGGGGAGTTTGGCGTAGGTCAGCAGGAAATCGCGGCGGTAGGCGTAAAGGCCGGTGTGTTTGTTGAACGCCCTGAGCAGCTCCGGCCGGGCGCGCAGCGCCGCCCTGATCGAACCATGTTCCAGAACCGCCGAGCGCGGGAACGGAATCGGGTTGCGTGAGAAACAGATCGCGAACCCCTCGCGGTCGATAACGACTTTGACCACGTTCGATTTGAGCGCGTCTTCGACCGATTCGATCGGCTCGCATGTCGTGCTCATGACGATCGACCGGTCGGCGAGCAGCGGCGCGATTGCGGATTCGATCGTCGCAGGCTCGATCAGCGGCTCGTCGCCCTGAATGTTGACGACGATCTCGGCGTCCAGCCCGGCCGCGACTTCGGCCAGGCGATCGGTCCCCGTCGCGTGGTCCGGCGATGTCATTACCGCCTCGACGCCCGCGCCGGCGACCACCTGAAAGACGCGCTCGTCGTCAGTCGCGACGATGACGCGACTGACCGAAGCCGTCTGTTTGGCGCGTTCGACGACGCGCAGAATCATCGGCCTTCCGGCAATCTCGATCAGTGGTTTGCCTGGCAGTCGTGTCGAGGCGTAGCGGGCGGGAATGATTGCGACGACGTTGTCTCTCATAAACCTGTCGCGGGGAGGGGGCTGATCCTGCGGGACGAGGCAAGTATATGCCTTCGGCGAAATGTTTCAAGGCGATCGGCTTTCTTTTTTTTCGCCGAGTCTTTAATATCTGTCGCCGACTCCCTACAAGTTATCCCCGTTCTCTGCTTATGGGATTTGCAACAAAGGCGATACACACGGGACAGGAGCCGGACCCCGCAACCGGCGCGATCATAACACCTATTTATCAGACTTCGACCTACGTCCAGGAGGCTTTGGGCCAGCACAGGGGGTTTGAGTACGCCCGGACGCATAACCCCACCCGCGCCGCGTTGGAGCGAAACCTCGCCGCGCTCGAAGGGGGACTTGCCGCCCACTGCTTCGCCTCGGGAATGTCGGCGATCGACACCACGCTGAGACTGCTCGGGCCGGGCGATCACGTCATCGTCACGGATAACACTTATGGCGGAACCTACCGCCTGTTCGAGCGGGTGCTTAAAAATTTCGGCGTGGAATTCAGCTACGTCTCGACGACCGAAGCGGCCAACGTCGAGGCGGAGATCAGAGAAAACACGCGGATGGTCTTCATCGAATCGGTGGCCAACCCCACCATGGTAGTGGCCGATCTGGAAGGCATAAGCCGTTTGGCGCGCGAACGCGGCCTTCGTCTGGTCGTCGACAACACGTTCTTGAGTCCGTTCTTTCTGCGCCCCATCGAATGGGGCGCGGAGGTCGTAGTGCATTCGACGACAAAATATTTAAACGGGCACAGCGACAGCGTAGGCGGCGTGGTCGTCACAACCAGGCCGGAGGACGCCGAGCGCGTCGGATTTTTGCAGAACGCCGTGGGCGCGATCATCTCGCCGTTCGACGCATGGCTCACCGCGCGCGGGACCAAGACGCTGGCGGTGAGAATGAAGCAGCACGACATCAACGGCCGCAAAGTAGCCGCCTTCCTCGACGACCACCCGAAGGTCGAGAATGTCTACTACCCGGGCCTGCCCAGTCACCCGCAGCACGAACGAGCGAAGCGATTGATGTCAGGATTCGGAGGAATGATCTCCTTCGAAACAGGCTCTCTTGCGGCTGCGCGCTCAGTGTTGGATAATGTGCGCCTCTGCGCGCTGGCCGAAAGTTTGGGCGGCGTTGAAACACTGATCTCGCACCCGGCGACGATGACTCACGCGTCGGTTCCGGCGGCCGAGCGCGCGGGGCTTGGTATCACCGATGGCCTCGTGCGAGTCTCCGTAGGTATTGAAGACGTAGAAGACATAATCGCCGATCTGGATGCGGCGCTTCGGCGCGTGTAAACAACGACATGCGCCAGACCAGGACCACTTGGCGCCGACCATTGACAGGAGAACGATCAATCAAATGATGGGCGGAGAAAACCCGCCCTTACATAGTTTTTATGGCCGAGCTTCCAACCATCAACTTGGCGCTCTATGCCCTAACAGACGTAGGCATGGTGCGCAGCGGCAACGAAGACAATTTCCTGATCCTGGACCTTTCGAGTGGCAGAAGTTGGACCGCCAGCGAGGAAGAGCCCTCCGATTTACTCACTTATGCGCAAGGCTATTACGGCTCGCTTCTGGCGGTCTCCGACGGCATGGGCGGCGCATTGGCGGGCGAAGTCGCGTCGCGGATGGCCGTCGACACCGTGCGGGACAGGATGCTGCAACTTCAGGCTCACGAAGTTTACAGCCGTCTTCCCTTCCACGAACGGTTGCGCCTCTCAATTGAAGAGGCAAACATTCTGATCCACGGCGAGAGCCAGACCAACCCGGCGCACAAGGGGCTGGGCGCCACCTTCACCGGGGTCGCGACGCTCGGCAGCCAGGTCTTCTTCGGGCAGGTCGGCGACAGCCGCGCCTATCTGATCCGCGGAGGCGCCATCATTCGCACCACCAAAGACCAGTCGCTGGTGCAGCAGTTGATCGACGCCGGGCAGATCACCGAAGAAGAGGCCGAAACCCACAGCTACCGAAACGTCATCCTGCAGGCCCTGGGGGCGCATGGCAGCGTGAACGTAGAGGTTGGGTGCCTGACGCTTTGCAACATGGACACGCTGGTGATTTGCAGTGACGGATTATCAGGCAAGGTTCACCAGGATGAGATCGCGCAGATCGTTCATGAGGCCCGGGACTTCAAGACGGCCTGTCAGCATCTGATCAATCTGGCCAACGAGCGCGGCGGCGAGGACAACATCACCGTGGTCATCGCGCAATTTTCCGGAAGCGGTTTGGCCCTGCCGGAGACCCCTCAGGGAGAGCCGCAGAGCCTGGCCCGCTCGCCGGACACGCCGACCGAGATCAATTGGGAGGACGGCGCGAGCGACAACCAGTTAAATGGGCAGACAGTCCCGGTAGGCGACATCGTGAACGCCGTCGAAGCGGGGGCCACCCAACCACTCGAGGCCCCGCCGGCGCAGGTCGCGCCATTCACTTCAAAAGTCGACCCCGTCACCACCGAACTCTCGCGCACTACTGACCCGTTGAATCCGCGCGGGCCGATTACCGCCGTCTTCGCTCCCGTAGATCTCAATGACGACCCGAACGTGTCGAGCTTGCCCTCGGCGAAGACCGAACCCTTCGAATCGCACGATACGAGGCCGATCCATCCGCAGAACTCGGCGGCGGTCCCTGCCCAGCCCCCTCCCATTTCAAAGGCGGCTTCAGATACAGAAGAGCTGACCCCTGGCGACAAAGACCCTCATTCGAGTCAAGGAGGCGGGCGTTCACGCAAGGGCTTATTTATTGCCGGGTTCATAGCGCTCGTACTCGCAGGGTTGGCCGTCGGCGTTACCGCTCATTTCAGACAGCAGGCGCAGGCGCGAGCCGACCTGCAGCAGGCGCAGATAAAGATCGAGAACCAGAACCAGAAAGACGGACGAATCGGGAGTCTGCGTGACAAAATAGCCGAACTCAACAAACGACTTCAGGCGTCGGAAAAGCCATCAACTAAAAAGAAGCTTAATGATATGGTCGATAGTCTGAACAGGCTCAGCCAGCGGCTGGATGACGTCAACAAGATGTCTCCCGACCAATTGAGCGAGATCAGCCAGGCCTGTGATGATATCGGGAAAGAACTCAGCAAAATCGAAGAAGAAGTCAACAGCTTACTGCATGGACTCCTCCCCCCTATGGAGACCGACCGCGACCCCATCAAAGTTTAATCGCTTTCTACTTTCAGTAAATCGCGAAATCAGGCAAAGAAGAGCATTTGTCATTGTTCATTTGTCATTGCTCGGAAATCGCCCAATGTTCATCGGGCATTGATCGCCTGCTGCGGCTGGCAATGACAAATGACAAATGACAAATGACAAATGAACGATGAACAATGAACAATGAACAATCACAGGGAGATCACAAAGATCGATTCAACGCCGGCGATCTTGCGGATGTTCGAGACAACCACGCCGACATCGGCGTTATGATTCGGCGGCGTTTTGATCGTAACCGTTCCCTTCTTCACCTGAAATTGCCATGACCTGGTCTCAGGGTTCTCTTCAATCAGGCGTCGTACCTGCTCCTGAAGATCGGAGTCGCTGCGGCCGAAGATTCCGGCCCCCGCGCGGCCAGCGTTTTTAACGCCTCTAACCATCGCGCCGCCGGCGCCCCGCGCGGCGTCCTTCGATTTTGAGACCGCCCCGACGCCGGTGTCCCAGGTCTTTTCGAGGCCGCCGCGAACGCCCGATCCGACCTTCTTCGCGCCGCCGTTCGCGGCGTCGCCGGCGCCTGCCGTGGCGTCTTTGACTTCATAGCCGATCTTTGACGACAGGGCGTCGCTGCGCAATCGGTCGGACTCCTTGCCCGTGGCCGGGTAAGGCAGATCGAGTTTGCGATAAGTCTCCACGTCAATCCGCCCGGAGTCTTTCAATCCGCTGTTGACCTGGTAAGCTCGGACCGCCGCGCGCGTGTCGCGATCTAGCACGCCGGTGATCTTCGATTTGTAATAGCCACGAAGAGTGAGTTCGGCCTGAACAGCCTTGACCTCTTTTTCGGTGATCCGCCAGTCGGTTATCGGACGGCCCTCTGTTTGTTGCCCGGAGGTCGGTTCCGGCGGCTGTGTGACGGGGTCGGTGGTTTGCGCGACGGCAAAGACCGGCATCAGAAACGCGATTGCGATCGACAAATGCGGCAAGGGAGCCTTTCTCATAGCCTTCTCCTCCGATAATCCCTGGGAGCGTCATGCAATGGGACTTATGGGACTCATAGGCCAGGCCTATGAGTCCCATAAGTCCCATTGCATGACGCTCCCAGGACTTTTTTATTCAAGGGGATTTCGGGAGAGATAATAACACTATTCGGCGAGGATCACTCGGCTCTGCAGGCGGTCGCCGTTGCTCGTCAGGCTTCGCTCTTTTTCAGGCGCGGGGCCGCCGAACTCTTTCATCAGATTTTTGAGAAATTCATCCTGGATCTTACGCAGAGGAACGATGCGGCGATACTCGGCGTTGTCGTAGACCGTGAAGAGGAGGGCGCCGCGATTGCGCGTGCGCATGACGCCGGCCAGGGCCGCCATGCCGCTGTCGGTGCTGGTCAGCGTGCCGGTCTTGGCGATGACGCTGCCGGCGAATCCGCTATCGGAAAATCTGGCGCGCATAGTGCCAGGATCGATCCCTCCCAGCCCCAACACCGCGTCGGCTTTGAGGCCGTACTTATCCAGCCAATTTACCATCGCGCGCAGCATCTTCACGGTGTCGCGCGGCGTCATACGGTTCACGTTCAGCCCCGACCCCGTAGAGATTTTGATCGCGTCAGAAGAAAGTCCCGCCTGTTCGACCAGGAAATTTTTCACGTATTGTGGGCCGCCGATGTGGCCGACCAGCATGTCGGCCATCGAATTCACGCTGTGCGCGTTCTGATATTGCGCAATGCGCAGCAGCGTGTCGGATTCAACCGTGACAAGAAGGCGGCCGCGAGGCTGGCTGGTGTAATCTTCATATTTGACCGGATCGCGGAACGTTATGCCGCTGTTGCGTTCAAAGACGCTCGTCGAAATGTCGGTCCGCGAATTGTAGTTGCAGTTGAAATCGCCTATTACGATCAGACTTCCGTTGACGCGCCGCACGCCGAACTTACGCAGCGACTCGCCGGCGCGCTTCGAGTCGGCGATCGAGAACGAGGGATCGCGCCCGCTGAAGAGAATCAAATCGCCGTTCAGTTCGCCGGTCTTCTCATTGATCTCCCCGTTCGCCAGCAGGTCGGTGTGAAAGCGGTGATTCGGGCCGAGCCTGTTCAAAGCCGCGAGCGTAGTGGCCAATTTTATAACCGA